>JADEYI010000295.1_pt1 | contig 80802 bp, 64 predicted proteins | sample 8542331 | NCBI WGS metagenome assembly JADEYI01 (sample SAMN16510988, study PRJNA670497) | mine drainage metagenome | isolation source: biofilm near Copperflume 1 | place: Germany: Marsberg coppermine Kilianstollen | collected 2018-02
CCATCGGGTTGGCGCCGGCGGCGACGTTCTTCATGCCCTCGCGGACCATCGCCTGACCGAGCACCGTCGCCGTCGTCGTGCCGTCGCCGGCGACGTCGTTGGTCTTCGTGGCGATCTCCTTCGCCAGCTGGGCGCCCATGTTCTCGAACGGGTCCTTGAGCTCGATCTCCTTGGCGATCGTGACGCCGTCGTCGACGACCGCCGGCGCGCCGAACTTCTTGTCGATCACCACCGTGCGGCCGCGCGGGCCGAGGGTCACCTTCACCGCGTCGGCGAGCGCGTCGACGCCGGCCTTCAGCGAGCGCCGCGCCTCTTCATCGAATACGAGTTGCTTAGCCATATCGACCTTTCTGGAATGCTGGGAGCTGGTACCGGAACCCGGCAGCGGCTACGCCGCGCGGCGCAGACCGCCGCCGCGCTAGACGACCTTCGCCAGGATGTCCTTCTCGTGCAGGACGATCACTTCTTCCTGGTCGATCTTGACTTCCTGACCGGTGTACTTGGCGAAGAGCACGCGGTCGCCGAGCTGGATGTCCATGGCGATGCGCTTGCCGTTCTCGTCGACGCGGCCGGGGCCGACGGCGATGACGTCGCCCTGCTGCGGCTTCTCCTTCGCCGTGTCCGGGATGACGATGCCGCTCGCCAGCACCTCTTCCTGGACGGTCGGGCGGATGACGATGCCGTCGAAGAGCGGGACGAGCTTGGTGCTCGCGGCGGACTTTGCGGCGCTGCTCCTGGGTGCGCTGGACTTGGCGACGCCATGCTTCTTCGCCGCCGGGCGGGACGGGGTTGCAGCCTTGGCCACGTGGAACCTCCTCTGTTGCTTCTGCGAGAAATCGTGAGTCGCAAGCATCTTAGCACTCTAATCGGGAGAGTGCCAAGGGCTGTGTGAAAGCTGGACGCTGGAGGCGCGAGGCTGGACGCCTCCCGCCTCCAGCCTCGAGCTTCCCGCCTCCATAGCCGCCGCCAGCCTCGACCGCCCGCCGTCCAGCCGCCAGCTTCCCGCCTCCACAGCTTCCAGCGCCCAGCCCCCGCCGTCCACCCTCCAGCCGCCGCCGCCAGCCTCGACCGCCCGCCATCCAACCTGAGCCTCAGCCTCGCGCCGCCGGCCCCTGACCTCCACCTCCAGCCTCGTCCGCAACGCACCCAACCCGCCTCGTTACCGATACCCTGTGCCCGACATGCTCGATCTCACGCGGTACGTGCGCGATATCCCCGACTTCCCCGTACCGGGCATCCTCTTCCGCGACATCACGCCGCTGCTCGGCGATGCGGCAGCGTTTCGCTGTGCGGTCGACGGCATCACCGACTACGTGTCGTCGCGCGGGCCGGACGCCGTGGTGGGCATCGAATCGCGCGGCTTCCTGTTCGGCGCGCCGGTCGCGGACCGGCTCGGGCTGCCCTTCGTGCCGGTGCGGAAGCCGGGCCGGCTGCCGGCGGCGCGCGTCAGCATCGACGTCACGCTTGAGTACGGCGCCGGGTCACTCGACATCCACGCCGACGCGCTGGCGCCGGGCGCGCGGGCGGTGATCATCGATGACCTGCTGGCGACGGGCGGCACGGCGACCGGCGCGTCGCGGCTCGTCGAGCTGCTCGGCGCGCGCGTCGCCGGGCTGGCGTTCGTCATCGAACTGGCGTCGCTCGGCGGGCGGGCGGCGCTGGCGTCGTACGACGTGCACGCGCTCGTGCGGTACGCGTGATGGTGGGCAGCGGAGCCGGCGGCCCGAAGGCGAAGAGAAGCGCGATTGCTTCAGGCTGGCATTCTGAAGGCGCTCCCGTCTGCCCACGCTGCCATCCCGGACAGCGCTGTCATTCTGCCGCGCCCTCGTTCTGCCCGCGCGGGCATTCTGACCACGCTGTCGTTCACCATGGCAATCCCATTCCCGACCGCTGTCCTACCGAGCGCACGCGAAGAATCCCTCCGCCGGCCGCGCGCTCGCCTCGTAACGAAGCTTCCACGCCCGCGGCGCAGCTCATCCTCTTGGGCGTCCCGGCGCGGCGCATGCCTTCCAGGCGCTCCCGGTGACACCATTCGCGTCTGCCGGGCGCCTCCGGACCTCATCGAGAGCCGCCGCGATCTGCGTCAGCAGCGATGAGCCGATAAGATCGACGGGATCGAGCGCCGCGACCGTACATGCAACGAAGGACCGCCCATGCCCGCCTTCACGAAGCCGCGCGACAAGCGCATGCTCATGGTGATCTCGCACACGCACTGGGACCGCGAGTGGTACCTGCCGTATCAGTCGTTCCGCGTGCGGCTGGTGGGGTTGATCGACGACCTCCTCCAGCTCTTCGAGGACGACCCGGAGTACAGGCATTTCATGCTCGACGGTCACACCATCCCGATCGAGGACTACCTGGAGGTGCGGCCGGATCGTTTCGATGACATCGAGCGCGTGGTGCGCGAGGGACGCCTGCTGATCGGGCCGTGGTACATCATTCCGGACGAGTTCCTGCCCGGCGGCGAGGCGCTGGTCCGCAACTTCCTGCGCGGACACCGCATCGGCCGCGCCTTCGGGCAGGTGATGAAGGTGGGCTACATCCCCGATCCGTTCGGGCAGATCGCCCATATGCCGGCGATCTTGCGCGGCTTTGGCATCGAGGACGCGACGATGTGGCGGGGCGCCGACGAATCGCTGCGGACCACGGAGTTCTGGTGGGAGGCGCCGGACGGCAGCGAGGTGCTCACCGTCCACAAGCCGAAGGGCTACGGCATCGGCGCCGTGCTGCCGAAGCAGACGAAGGCGCTGCTCACGCGCGTCGGCACGATCCGCGGCGACCTGGAGCCATTGGCGACGACGCCATACCTCGTCGTGATGAACGGGAGCGACCACCTCGGCGCGCAGCCGGAGCTGTCGTCGATGCTGCGCGCGGCGAATGAGCAACTCGACGACGCCTTCCTCAAGCACAGCTCGCTGCCTGAGGTGTTCGAGCGCATCCGCGAGTCGATGGGCGACCGCACCGGCGATTGGCCGCGGCACAAGGGCGAGTTCCGCAGCGGCGCCCGCGCCCACCTGCTGCCGGGCGTCCTCTCGGCGCGCATGTGGATCAAGCAGGAGAACCAGGCATGCGAGGACCTGCTCGCGCACTGGGCGGAGCCGTTCTCGACCTGGGCGGAGATCCTGCAGCGTGAGATGGGCGACGAATGGCGCATCCCGCTGCCGCCCACCACGGCGCACATGCCGTTTCCGACGGAAGAGGCGTCGATCACGGCGCTCATCGACCGGGCGTGGCGGCACCTGCTCGAGAACCAGCCGCACGATTCGATCTGCGGCTGCTCTGTCGATACGGTGCACGAGGAGATGCGGCAGCGCTACCGCTGGGTGCGCGAGATCGGCGAGGAGATCATCCGCCAGTCGCTGCGCACGATCGCGTCGCTCGGCCCGGACGACCCGCTCGGCACGATCGCCGTCTTCAACCCGACGCCGCAGCCGGCGACCGGGTACGTGACGGCGACGGTGCCGTGGGCGCCGGAGCAGCCGGTGGTCGCCGTGATCGGCCCGGATGGCGAACGGACCGATGCCGGCCAGGTCGGCGCGACGCAGGAGTTCGTGATCCCGGTGGGCGCGCGAACCGGCTTCGACCGGACGCGTGCCCAGATCGGCTTCGTGGCGAAGGACGTGCCGGGCTACGGCTACAACATCTATCGGCTCGACGAGGCCGACGGGCCGCCGCCGCCGCGTCCGCAGCCCGATGCGGCCGCCGGCATCGAGAACGAGTACTTCCATGTCACTGCCGATGCGAACGACGGCACGCTCACGGTCACCGACAAGCGCGACGGTCGCGTGCTGTCGGGACTGAACCGCTTCGTCGACGGCGGCGACCGCGGCGACGAGTACAACTACTGCATCCCGGAGCAGGAGCGGGTCATCGACCGGCCGGCGTCGCCGCCGAAGATCAGCGCGCACGCCGCTGCCGGCATGCGGGCGCTGACGATCGAGATGACGTACGAGGTTCCGGCGGGCCTGACGGCGGACCGCCGCGGGCGGAGCGACGCCACCTGCGCGGAGCGCATCGTCGCGACGGTGGCGCTGTCGGCGGGCGTGCCGCGGATCGATATCGAGACGTCGATCTTCAACGCCGCCGAGGACCACCGGCTGCGGGCGCACTTCCCGTCCGGCCTCCAGGCCGACGTGTCGAAGGCCGACGAGCACTTCGGCGTGATCGAGCGGCCGCTCGACCTGCCGTCGTGGGATCCGGCGGTCCAGATGGAGCAGCCGGTCGGCACCTACCCGCAGAAGGCGTTCGTCAGCGTCGACGACGGTGCGCGCGGGCTGACGATCGCCAACCGTGGTCTGCCCGAGTACGAGGTGCTGCGGGCGCCGGCCGGCGCCGAGATCGCGCTGACGCTCCTGCGCTCGGTCGGCTGGCTCTCACGCGATGACCTGACGTCGCGGCAGGGAGGCGCAGGACCGCAGCTGCGGACGCCGGGCGCGCAGTTGCATGGGAAGCACGTCGTCGCGTACAGCATCATCCCGCACGCCGGCGACTGGGCGCAGGCGGGGGCGCATGTGCAGGCCGTGCAGTTCGTGCGGCCGATGCGCGCGCGCTGGGACCGCCATGGGCTGGGGCGACTGGCGGCGAGCGGCTCGCTGCTGTCGGTGTCCTCGCCGGCGTTCCAGGTAAGCGCGATCAAGCGCGCGGAGGACGCCGACGGCGTGATCGTGCGGCTCTACAACACGCTCGACGGCCCCGCGGAAACTGCGGTGGACCTGACGCCGGTACACGGCGGCGTATCGATGGTGAACCTCAACGAGGAGCACATCGCCGAGGTGCCGCGGGTCGCGGGAGAAGTGCCGGTGGCGGCGCGCACAAACGAGATCGTGACGCTGAGGTTCCGGTACCAGGCGGGGCTTGCTGATGACCGGGTTCTGGTTGCTGGTGACTGGTGACTGGGTTTGCTGGTTCGTCGTGACTGGAAGCTCGTTGCCGGTGACTGGGAACTCGGTACCGGTGACTGGTTGCTGGTCGCTGGTCGCTGGTGCCTCGTGACGGGGTACGGGGTCTGGGTAGTGGTTGGTTGCTGAGGAGCGCTCGCTGGTTTGACAGGGCGCGCGCGTCGGGCCTACACTGGCCGCACGAATACAGGCGACGATCGGGAAAAGTACGTCTGGCAGCGGGCCGGGAAGAGAGCCGGGGCAGGTGAGAGCCGGCGGCGGCGCAGCAGGCGGAATGGACCCGGGAGCATCGGACCGAACCTCGTGATGCGGCGGCGCCGGACTGGCGCGGGGCATCGCGGGCAGTAGTCTCCGACGGGATGGGCGCCGTTATCATCGCCCACCGCATCCTCCGTGACGACGGGCGTGCGGGCTGAGATGCCGCGACGGTACGCCGCCGCGGCGAACGCAGGGTGGTACCGCGAGCACGCTCTCGCCCCTCGGATGGGGTGAGGGCGTTTTGTTTTGGGCGCGCGATTCGGGACGAGGCGTTCGACAATGACATCGAACAACAACAGACAACAGACGACAGACGACAGAGGCCACGCGCCCTCGTCTACCGAAACACGAACGAAATACCCGTTCCGTGAGCTCCTGGCCGGGAAGACGCCACAGGAACAGTCGCTTCGGATCCTGGACGTGGGGCGAGGGCTCCCGGTCGATCGAGCGAGCGTGGTTCACTGGCGACAACCGCTGCGCCCGGCGACGTCGACCGCCGCGAACGTAGCCGAAGGCCATCGAAGGTGCGCTGCGCGCGTGTGTCGGGATCATTGTTCGATCGCGCGCGGCTCGACCCACGAGACCCTGAGCCGGTCCGATCTGCTTCGACGCGCGGGCTACGAGCGCGTCGGCCAAGGATCGGAACTCGTCGCATCGTGCGATGATACCCTCCGCATGCTCGCCGCCCACCATGATCACGATCGACCGCCAGCCGATGTTCTCGATCGTCCGTCTCTGTTGTCTGTTGTCTGTTGTCCGTTGTCTCCCTGCGAACGCACGAGCCGCGGCGGACTCGCCACATGACCAGCCCCCGCAAGCGCATCCTCACCGGCATCCGGCCGACCGGCGCCCTGCACCTCGGGCATTACGCTGGCGCCCTCGAGAACTGGGTGCGGCTGCAGAAGGAGTACGAGTGCTTCTTCCTCATCGCCGACTACCAGGTGTCGGATTACGCCGATGACATCGACCGCGTGCGGGACTCGGTGTGGGAGGTGGCGCTCGACTGGTTGGCCGTCGGGCTCGACCCCGAGGGCAGCCACTACGTCATCGAGAGCATGGTGCCGCAGCACGCCGAGCTGATGGTGCACCTGAGCTGGTTCATACCGCTCGGCCGGCTGCAGCGCAACCCGACGCTCAAGGCGGAGATGGCAGACCTCGACATCGGCAAGAAGGGGACACCGGTGGGCTTCTTCATCTACCCCGTCATGCAGGTGGCGAACATCCTCATGCCGCGTGCGAACCTCGTCCCCGTCGGCGAGGATCAACTGCCACATATCGAGATGACGCGCGAGATCGCCCGCAAGTTCAACCGCGACTTCGGCGACGTCTTCCCGGAGCCGGAGCCGCTCGTCGGGCGGGTGCCGCGCCTCGTCGGCGTCGACGGGCAGGCGAAGATGAGCAAGTCGCTCGACAACGCGATCTACCTGAAGGACGACGCGGAGACGGTGCGCCGCAAGGTGATGGGCATGTACACCGACCCCACCCGACTGCGGGCGACGGACCCCGGGCACGTCGAGGGGAACCCGGTCTTCATGTACCACGACGCCTTCAACCCGGACACAGCAGAGGTCGACGACCTGAAGGAACGATACGTGCGCGGCGCCGTCGGCGACGTCGAGGTGAAGAAGAAGCTCGTCGTCGCCATCAACAACCTGCTCGAGCCGATCCGCGAGCGCCGCGCCCACGTCGAAGCGCGCCCGCAGCTCGTGAGGGAGGCGCTGGCCGCGGGCAGCCGGGCCGGCTACGCCGCCGCCGAAGCGACGATCATCGCCGTACGCAACGCGCTGCGCCTCGACTACCTCGAGCGCGGCATGCCGGAGGTGCGGCGATGAGGCGCGATCCGTGCCAGTTCCTCGCACTCGTGCCGTCCCGTCGCATGCACACAGACAAGAGCCAACGGGACGAGACGAGCGGCGTCGGGTTCAGGTTCGGTCCGGCGGCATCGAAGACGGCGCCGGTGTCGGTCGTCCGCTGTCTGTTGCCGAGCGTCGGCGCGCCGCGCCTGTTCCTGCGACGCCGACCGCATCGCGCGACGGAGGCCGCATGACGACGACATGCACGCCCACGATCGAGCAGGTGAAGGCGATGGCTGGGCGCGGCAACGTCGTGCCCGTGTTCCGTGACGTCATCGCCGACCTCGAGACGCCCGTCTCGGCCTACCTCAAGGTGGCGCGCGGTCCCTACTCCTTCCTGCTCGAGTCCGTCGAGGGCGGCGAGCGGCTGGCGCGCTACAGCTTCATCGGCACAGAGCCGTACCGGGTGATCGAGACGCGTGCCGGCGACGGCGACCCGCTGCTCGCCGTCGAAGCCGAGATGCGGCGCTTCGACCCTGTGCGGGTCGAAGGGCTGCCGCGCTTCCACGGCGGCGCCGTCGGCTTCATGGCGTACGAAGTGGCGCGCTACTACGAGCGGCTGCCGATGCCGGACGCCGACCCGCAGGGCTTCCCGGAATCGATCTTTCTCTTCACCGACACACTGCTCGTCTTCGACCACCTGCAGCGCACGATCAAGGTCGTCAGCCACGCGCGGCTCGACGGCGACGTCGACGCCGCGTACCGGCAGGCGACGTGGAAGATCGACGAGTTGGTGCAGCGGCTGGCGAAGCCGCTTACCGTGCTCCCGTACGCGACGGCGCCCGGTGGCGGCGCGCCGGCCGCCGGCGCCATGAGCGAGGCGGTGTCGAACACGACGCGCGAGCAGTTCGCCGAGCGCGTCGAGCGGGCGAAGGAGCACATCAAGCGCGGCGAGACGTACCAGATCCAGATCTCGCAGCGGCTGCAGCGAAACACCGATGCGCACCCGTTCGAGGTGTATCGGGCGCTGCGCACGGTGAACCCGTCGCCGTACATGTACTACCTGGAGCTGGGCGAGGTGCACGTCGTCGGCGCCTCACCGGAGATGCTGATCCGCGTGGAAGACAGCATCATTGAGACGCACCCGATCGCGGGCACGCGACGCCGCGGGCGCGATGCCGAGGATGAGCAGCGGATGACGGACGAGCTGCAGTCGTCGGAGAAGGAGCGTGCGGAGCACATCATGCTCGTCGACCTGGCGCGCAACGACCTCGGCCGCGTCTGCACGCCGGGCAGCGTGCGCGTGACGCAGCTGATGGCGGTCGAACGGTACTCGCACGTGATGCACATGGTGTCGCACGTCACCGGCACGCTGCGCGACGACGTCGCGGCGTACGACGCGCTGCGTGCGTACTTCCCCCACGGCACCGTCACCGGCGCGCCGAAGATCCGCACGATGGAGATCATCGCCGAGCTCGAGGGCGAGCGCCGCGGCGGCTACGGCGGCTGCATCGTCTACTTCGACATGTCAGGCAACTGCGATTCCGCGCTGGCGATCCGGACGATCTGGATGAAGCCCGGCGTGGCATACGTGCAGTCGGCGGGCGGCGTCGTCTACGACAGCACGGCCGAGGAGGAATACCTGGAGTCCGGCAACAAGGCGCGGGCGATGATGCGCGCGATCGACATCGCCGAACAGGGACGCGCCGAGCGCCCGAGCGGCTCGCTGGGGTACTGAGATGCCCGAGCTGCTTTCGGCGGCGCTGTTCGAACGCGACGGCTTGGTGCTGGCAGCGCGGCGGAAGCCCGGCCGGCCGCCATTCGCCGCCCGGTGGCTGCTGCCGCTGACGGTCGTGAGCGAGCATGAGGCGGCGGAGGAGGCGCTGCGCCGGCACGCGCGCGAGCAGTTTGGCATCGAGATCAGCGACGAAGCGTTCGTCGACACGGTGTACCTCGAAGACCCGGATGACGCGCTGCGGTACGTCGCCAACATCTTCCGCGCCGGCATGCACACGGGACCGATGCGCTTCAACGCCGACGGCGACTACGACGACGCGCGCTGGCTCGCCGCCGGCGAGATCGCCCAGGTATCGATGCCGCCGCCGCTTTGCGATGCGCTGCTCCGCATCCTCGAGGGCGGAGCGGCCGCGGAGACCGATTGGGACACAGCCGGGGCCGCCGGCGGCGGCGTCCCGCTCGCCGAGCGCCCGGAGGAGCACGGCCCGGCGCCGGCCGTCGCCGATGAGCCGCCGCCCGACAATCGCGCGTCGTGGGACGCCATCGCGCGCACGTACCAGGCGGAGAAGTACGGCGACCGGTACCCCGGCAGGTTCATGTGGTCGTGGGGCATCGCTGAAGACGACGTCCGCCTGCTCGACGATGTGCGCGCGCGTCGTGTGCTGGTGCTGGGATGCGGCGGCGGGCAGGACGTCGTCGCGCTGTCGCTGATGGGGGCGGTGGCCGTCGGCATCGACGAGTCGAAGGAGCAGCTGGCCTACGCGCGAGAGTATGCGACGCGCCACCACGTCGAGAACGCGGCGTTCGTCGAGGGCACGGCGGAGGATCTCTCGCGCTTCGACGATGCCAGCTTCCATGCGGTCGTCTCATCGCACGTGCTGAACTACGTCGAGCGGATCGAAGCGGCCGTCGCGGAGGCCGCGCGCGTGCTCAAGCCGGGCGGCGCCTTCGCGCTCTCCGTGCGGCACCCGTTCGACACGACGCTGTCGGAGGCGGCGCCGTACTGCGTCGAGGTGCCGTACTGGCAGGCGCAGCAGGACTGGACCTGGAGCCTGGGCGCCGAGGAGGGCGCGCGATTCCGCCAGCGGTTCTGGCCAATCGAGCGCTGGTTCGCCTTGCTCACGGACGCCGGGCTGATCGTCGAACGGCTGATCGAGCCGCGCGAGGAGATGCCGCTCCACGACGAATTGGACGCTGCGCGGGCGCGGCTGGTGCCGCACACGCTGCTGATGAAGGCGAGGAAGCGCTGATGCTGCTGCTGATCGACAACTACGACAGCTTCACGTACAACCTGTACCAGTACCTGGGCGAGCTCGGCGCTGAGGTCGCGGTCGTGCGCAACGACGCGCTGACACTCGCAGACATCGACGCGATGCAGCCGCAGCGGATCATCATCTCGCCCGGGCCGGGGAACCCGGACGACGCCGGGATCAGCAAGGACGCCATTCGGCGCTTCGCCGGCAGCGTGCCGATCCTCGGCGTCTGCCTGGGCCACCAGTGCATCGGCGAAGTGTATGGCGCCGTCGTCTCCGGCGCGGGCGAGATCCTGCACGGGAAGGTCTCGCAGATCAGGCACGACGGCCGCGGCGTCTTCGCCGGCCTGTCGTCGCCGATCGATGCGACGCGCTACCACTCGCTGGCGATCGAGCCGGACAGCGTGCCCGACGTGCTCGAAGTGACGGCGCGCAGCGAGAGCGGCGTGATCATGGGCGTACGCCACCGCAGCCTCGCGGTCGAGGGGGTGCAGTTCCACCCCGAGTCCATCCTGACGGGCGAGGGGAAGGCGCTCCTGCGGAACTTTCTGCTGATCTGATGTCGTGATATCACCGTATCGCGATGTCGGGGAGCGAGGGGATGGTGAAGCGATGTTGGTAAGCATGGACGATGAGCGCTACGAAGCTCTTCCGGCGCCTGGCCCTTGAACAGAATGCGCAGATGGCGCCTGCGGCACGCCGTCGAGAACGCGTTTGAGGGTGAGCTTGATCGATGTCAGTGGCGAGAGTTCGGTCTCGAGGAGCGCCTCAGTGATCGCAGTGGAGAACGGGTGAGGGAATGTATCGCGTGATGTCCAGCATCTTCGACAAGGACAGGACAGTGATCGTCGGAGCAATCGTCCAGAGGACCACGCAGAGGCATGACTGAGCAACCCTCGCCCGCGATCCGCGAAGCGCTGTCGCTCTTCGTCGAGCACCACGACCTGAGCGAAGAGCACGCCGCCGCCTGCATGACGGAGATGGCCGACGGGACGGCGACACCGGCCCAGATCGGCGCCTTCCTTTCCGCGCTGCGGCTCAAGGGCGAGACGGCCGACGAGCTCGCGGGCATGCTGCGCGTCATGCGCGAACGGGCGCTCCCCGTGCCAGTCGCAGGGCCGCTGCTCGACACCTGCGGCACCGGCGGCGACGGCAGCGGCTCCTTCAACGTCAGCACCTGCGCCGCGTTCATCGCCGCGGGCGCCGGCGCGCGGGTCGCCAAGCACGGCAACCGCGCGATGTCCTCGCAGTGCGGCAGCGCCGACGTGCTCGAGGCGTTGGGTGCGCGCATCGACCTCTCACCGGAATCGGTCGCGCGCTGCATCGAGCGCTCGGGCATCGGCTTCATGTTCGCGCCCGCCTTCCACCCGGCGATGAAGACGGTGGCCCCGGTGCGGCGTGAGATCGGGATGCGCACGGTGTTCAACCTGCTCGGTCCGCTGACCAATCCCGCGGGCGCCACGCGGCGCGTCGTCGGCGTCGCGCGGCGCGAGCAGGTGGCGCTCGTCGCCGAAGTCCTCGGACGCAGCGGCGCCGAGCACGTGCTCGCCGTGCACGGCGGCGACGGGTACGACGAAGTGAGCATCACGGCGCCGACCGACATCGCCGAGCTGGCAGAAGGCGCCGTCCGCGAGTACACGATCACGACGGGCGACGTCGGTCTGCCGGCGCACGAGATCTCGTATCTGCGCGGCGGCACGCCGCAGCAGAACGCGGCGGAGCTGCGCCTCGTGCTGGGCGGCGCGCCCGGCCCCCTGCGCGACTTCAGCCTGATCAACGCCGCCGCCGCGCTCGTCGCCTGGGGCGCTGCGCCGGACATCGCCGCCGCCGTGACTGTGGCAATGGAGAGCATCGATTCCGGCGGGGCGCTGGCGAAGCTCGATGCGTTCATCGCCGCGACGAACGAAGCCTGAACGGAGCATCGATGCCGGACGACATCATCGGTCGCATCGTCGCCGACAAGCGAGGCGAGGTAGAGGCGCGCAAGCTGCAGGAGCCGCTGGAGGCGCTCGCCCGCAGGCAGGCGCGCATCCCGACGGAGCAGTGGTCGCTGGTGCGGTCGATCCTCGAGGGGCCGCGCGGACCGAGCAGCGGCGGCCGCCGCATGCAGCTGATCGCCGAGATCAAGAAGGCGACGCCGTCGAAGGGTCGCCTCGTGCCGATCCTCGAGCATCGCGCGATGGCCCGTACCTACACGATCGGCGGCGCCGCCGGCATCTCGATCCTCACGGAGTCGAAGTACTTCCAGGGGTCGATCGACTTCCTCGCCGAGTGCCGTGTCAGCATCGATGGCTACTATCCCGGGGGCCGACCGGCGATGCTGCGCAAGGACTTCATCTTCGACCCGTACCAGGTCTATGAGTCGCGCGCGTACGGCGCCGACGCCGTCCTCCTCATCGTCTCGATCGTCACAGACGACGAGCTGCGCGCGCTCGTCGAGCTCGCGCACGAGCAGGGGCTCGAGTGTCTCGTCGAGGTGGCGAGCGAGCGCGAGGTCGAGCGGGCCCTGACCGTCGACAGCGACATCATCGGCATCAACAACCGTGACCTGCGGACGTTCGCGGTCGACTTGGCGGTCACCGAGCGGCTGCGCCCGGAGATCCCGCGGAACAAGGTTGTCGTGGCCCTCAGCGGCATCCACACCCGCGCCGACACCGAGCGCATGACGGAGGCGGGCGTGCACGCCGTGCTGGTGGGCGAGGCGCTGATGACGTCGAAGAACGTGCGGGAGAAGATGCGGGAGTTCCTGATCTGATGCTCGTGGTGCAGATGCACGGCGAACCCGGCAGCGGCAAGAGCACGCTCGCGCGGGCGCTTGCGCCGCGGATCGGCGCGATCGTGCTCGACAAGGACGTCATCAAGGCGGCGCTGCTGCGTTCTGGCATCGACGAGGGCGCAGCGGCGGCCGGCGCATATCAGGCGTACTTCAGCCTGGGGCGCGCACTCGTCGAGCAGGGGCACGCGCTGGTCCTCGATAACCCTGTCTTCTGGCCCCGCGTCGAAGCGCGGTGGCTGGCGCTTTCGGCGCTCGCCGGCTCGTCGCCGCTGCTCATCGAGTGCGTCTGCAGCGACCGCGACGAGCTGCGACGCCGGCTGCGCTCGCGCGACGCGCTGGCATCGCAGCCGCGAGAGCCGCTCGACCTGCTCGCGCATCCCGGCGCTGCCGCAACGAGCTTCGAACCCCGCCTCCGGCTCGATACCACAGGCGCGCTCGACGATCTCGCCGATGAGGCGGCGGCCTACATCGAACGCGCGCGATCGCGACGGGCGAGGGCGGTTCTGGCGGCGCCCGCCGGCGGCGCGCCATGACGCGCGTCAAGATCTGCGGCTGCATGCGCGCCGACGACGCCGTCGCGGCGGCGGAGGCGGGCGCGGACTTCATCGGCATCCTCTTCGCCGAGAGCCGCCGCCGGGTCTCTCGCGAGGAGGCGGCGCAGATCGTCGTCGCCGTCGGCGCCCCCATGCGCGAGGTCGAGCAGGAGGCGCCGCCGGCCGCGCGCGCGGGAGGGGCGTCGAGCGTCGCGGAGTGGTTCACCTCGGGCGCGAGGGCGCTCGACCGGCTGCTCGCGCGCAAGCGGCCGCTCGTCGTGGGCGTCTTCGAGGACCAGCCAATCGAGGAGGTGAACGAGATCGCCGACGATGTCGGCCTGGACCTCGTGCAGCTGAGCGGCAACGAATCCTGGGACGACTGCCTGCTGGCGAACCGCCAGGCGATCAAGGTCATCCGCCCGCGCGCGGCCGCCTACGGCGACGAGCCGATGCTGCTGATCGAGGGCGGTACCGCGATCGCCGTGATGCTCGACGGCAGCCGCGGCACCGGCGCCCACGCCGACCTGCGTACCGCCGAGGCGCTCGCCGCCCGCTTGCCGCTCTGGCTCGCCGGCGGACTGACGCCCGCGAACGTCGGCGCAGCGATCGCGCTGGTGCGGCCGTGGTGCGTCGACCTCTCGACGGGCGTCGAGACCGACGGCGCGAAGGACCCGGCGAAGATCGCGGCATTCATGCGCGCGGTGCGCGACAGTGGCGGCGCCTAGCGGTTCCCCTTGAAGTGCGATCCGGATTCAACGACGTCGTCGCCGGTGCGCGCCGCCGCCCCGGTGACCGCCGTCGTCAGCCGCATCTGCTGAAGGACTGCCTGCTCGCGTATCACGGCGCCGGCGGATCGATCAGCCTCTCGACCTGGCGCGCGCGTTACCCGGCGCCGTCCCGCAGCATCCGCGCCGTGGCGCGCAGGCGCGCGGTGCTGTCCGGCAGGCCGCCCGGCCGGTTGCGGGCAAGCCACAGCCGCTCGTACTCCGGGATCGCCGCATCGACGCGCTCCGCCGCGCGACGCAGCCCTGCGCGCACCGTGGCCCGCGAGCCGCCGTTCGCGCGCGCATACTTCGCCGCGCCGATCATCGCTCCGGCAGCGGCCAGCCCGGCGCCGCAGCGCAGCTCTTCGACGACGAGTTCAGCGTCGTCGCGCCGCATCGCCGCCGGGTCGAGGCGCGCCGCGAGCGCATGCAGCGCTTCCTCCGTGTCCTCGAAGCCGCCGGCGCGGACGCGATGCATCGGCCAGTCGTTCTCCAGAGGCAGGAAGTACATCTGGTGGAGCAGCGTCCCGTTGCGCGACTTCGCGCCGTTGATCTGGTACGCGTTGCCAAGGTCGAAGGCGACGCGGCCGCTGACGCCGCTCGGGTCGTCGAACGCATGCAGGCTCAGCGCGCCGGCGATGTCGATGTCCGCGCTCGCCTGTGTCGACCAGCCGAGGGCGGCGCCGTACAGGTATCCGAGCCAGGGGACAGGGGTGCTTTGCATGTGTCCGTTGTCACCCCACTCCGTATTCAGCAGGCCGGCTGCCCGGTACCGAAGGCCGTTGACCGCGGCGCTGCGCATGTTGGCGACGGCGTTCCCGCTGCGGCCGATGAACGAGTTCCAGCCGCCGGCGCCCGGGCAGACGGAGAATGACAGCCCCGCCTTCGCGAACGCCTTGCCATCGACGTCGAACGGGTGGTCGTGCTCGTAGCCCCACTCGAGCACCGTGGCATCGCGCGGGATCTCGTGAATCAGCTCCGGGTGTTGCGTGACGATGTCGCCCCAGAACTGCATGGTGCGGCCGTACTTCTCGCACAGCGCGTGGATCTTCAGCAGAAAGTCCAGGTACACGCGGCCCGCACCTCGCGCCGCGACGGCTGCGCGGCTCTTGCCGAGGCCGAGGTCGAACGTCTCGTCGCAGCCGACGTTGAAGCGCCTGCTGCGGAAGTGCGGCAGCAGCTCCGCGTACAGGCCGTCGATCAGCTCGAGCGAGCCCGGGTTCGCCGGGTCGAGCGTGAAGGGCGGCAGGCGCCCCCAGGGCAGGCGCGCGCCGCGCGGTGAGTCTGCCAGCGCGTTGTACCGCTTCTTCTCCAGCCAGCGCACCATGTGCCCGAAGCTGTTCTGATTCGGCACCAACTCGACGTGCCGCTCGGCGCAGTAGGCATCGAGCGCCAGGATCTCCTCGCCGGTGTACGGCGACGCGTCCTTCCAGACGCCGCGGTGACGCTCGTACGCGAACGTGTGCTCGATGTACAGCTGGAACTCGTTGACCTTCAACCCGGCGAGCATGTCGACGAGCGCGTACGTCGAAGCCATCGTCGGCACCTTGTCGCGGCTGACGTCGAGCATGACGCCGCGATGCGCGAAGTCCGGCCAGTCTTCGATGTGCAGCCGCGGCAGCCGCTTGCCAAACTGGCGGACCAGCTGTATCAGCGTCTGGAATGCGTAGAACATACCGGCAGCGTCGTGCGCCACGATCGCCATCCGCTCGTCACCGATGGTGAGGTGGTAACTTTCGCGCTTCGGTGAGGCTTTCGCGTCGATGACGGCGACCACGCCCTCGTGGTCCGGGATGCCGGAGGCGGCACGCACCTCCCATACGACGCCGGCATAGCGTTCGAGCGCCGACTGCAGGCCGTGCGCGCCTCGCCGCCCGTGCGCGACCGCCTCCGGCGCGAGGATGATCGTGCGCCGGCGGGCGAGCGAGAGCCAGCCGCCGCGCGGTTGGATGCGCTGCGGGACCGGCGCCAGAAGCAACTGCGTGCGCGGTGGCATGGCGCGATGATCGTACGCGGCGGCGGCGACGAGAGGAAGCAAGGCTGCTGCCCGGCGACGGGCGCGCCGCCGCGAGCGCGATTCACCCGCTGGCGCCGCGGCGTCCCGCGATGGTGCCGTATGCTGTACGCGGGAGCGATCCTGCGAGCGAAGGAGGTGGTCTCGTGCGACTGGGCGTGCTCACCGGCGGCGGCGACTGCCCCGGGCTCAACGCGGCGATCCGCGCCATCGCGCATCGCGCGTGGATGTTCGGCGATCAACTGTATGGCTTCCGCGAGGGCTGGGCGGGCCTGCTCGGCGACGGCAACGCCTCGCTCCTCGGCCAGGAGGAGATCGCCGGCATCCTCCACCTCGGCGGCACGATCCTCGGTTCGTCGCGCACGAACCCGGCGCGCAGCGAATCGGAGATGCGCCAGGTCGAAGAGAACCTGCGCCGGCGCGACATCGACGGCCTCGTGACGATCGGCGGCGATGACACGCTGAGCGTCTCCGCGCGCCTGTCCGCGCGCGGGTTCGCCGTCGTCGGCGTGCCGAAGACGATCGACAACGACGTCCCGCACACGGACTACTGCATCGGCTTCGACACGGCGACCGACATCGTCGGCGAGGCGCTCGACCGCCTGCACACGACCGCGGAGTCGCACCGCCGCGTCATGGTGGTCGAGGTGATGGGCCGCGATGCCGGCTGGCTGGCGATGGTCGGCGGCGTCGGCGGCGGCGCCGACCTGATCATCATCCCCGAGGAGCGCTCGACGCTCGACGGCGTCGTGCACCACGTGCAGCATCGCATGGAGTCGCGCCAGTTCAGCATCGTCGTCGTCGCAGAGGGCGCGCAGGTCGAAGGGATCGAGTCGACGACATCGAGCTCGGTCGACCAGTTCGGGCACGCCCTGCTGGCGACGCGCGGCATCGGCACGCGGCTGGCGGAGGCGATCGAATCGCGCCTGGGCGTCGAGGCCCGGGTGACGGTGCTGGGACACGTGCAGCGCGGCGGCTCGCCTTCGATGTTCGACCGCGTGCTGGCGACGCGCATGGGCGCGACGGCCGTCGACTACCTGCACGAGGGCCGCGTCGGCGTGATGACGGCGATCCAGGGCCTCGAGATCGTGCCCGTGGCGTTCGCCGACGTCACCGGGCACAACCGCACCGTCGACCGGCGCTTCTTCCGGCTCGTCGAGCAGTTCAACACGGTCGAAGAGAGCGCCGCCTCGCACTCGCACCACACGTAGCGGCGACGCAGTCTCGCCCGCTGCCGTTGCCGCGCACCCCGGACGTCGTCGCCGCGCGCCGGCAGCGCGAACAGGCAGGTGCGTGCCGTAACCGAGACGCGTGCGGCGGTCCCCTTAGGTGCGATTTCGCCGCACCAACCGTTCTTGCCTGATACACATCATCGAGCTCCTGCGCACACACTCCCCCCACAGGAGCGAGCAGATGACCACGACATCGCGCACCCTCGTCGCGCAGATCGCGCTCAGCGCCGCCTTCGGTACCGCGCTGGCATGGAAGACCGCCCGCGCGCGCCGCACCGGCATGATCGCTGCCGGACGCGGCGCCAGCGCCACGGCCGAGGCGCCGGCGCCACTTGCCCGCACCGGCCTCAGGACCGCACCCGTCGCGTCGCCCGGCATCCAGGGGCGGAGCCTACCCGTGCGCACGGCCCACAAGGCCGGGCGGCGCCTACGAAGCACGTTCGCGCGACTGCCGGAGCCGGCGCGGCTCGCCATCGTCATCGTCGCCGCGGCGGTGATCCCGATCGTCGCCGGCATCGCCTACGCCGCAACCCGCGCAGACGGCACGCAGGCGCAGCGCAGCGGTCCGGCGGTCGTCGCGCCGGCAGCGACCGCGCCGGCGATTTCCATCGCCACGCCGACGCTCGCGGAACAGCTGCTCGATGCACGGCGTGCGCTGGACCTCAGGGCTGCGCTCGCCGCCGCCGACGCCTACGCCACGCTCTTCGGCGCCTACCCGTCCACGGAGGGCCGACCGGCGACGCTCTGCGCAAACCCGGGCGACGCTGGCTGCGCGATCGTCCAGCATGCGACGGCGCTGTCTGTTTCCGACGGTCAGTTCCCGTACTGGTACGCCTCCGACGGCCGCTCGGTGACCGTGCTTGCGCGTGTGGCGTCGTCGCCGGCGTCGCGCGAGTGTCCGGCCGACCTGCCATCGGCGCTGGCCGGCGTGCCGGTGCTCTGCCTGCGGTCGGCCGTTGGCGGCCGCTGAGCCGGCTGGCCGGTGGGCGACCTTCGGGCTGGCCCAGCCCGAATCCTGCAGCGCGCGAGGGCCATGGACCCGCTCGTGCGGGACGGGGCCGGCGGCCTGGCGCCGCTGCCGATCACGCGCCAGGAGCGGCCACGTCTGCGCCTCCAACTGCGCCGGTGACCCAGCCCACCACCTGCGGCACGAGCGTCTCCAGCATGCGTCGGCTCAGCACCAGCCCCCAGTGCGAGGCCCCATCCACGCTGAGGTGCTCGGTCGACAGCTGCAGGCCATCGTAGCGGCGCCGCGGCCGCTGCGCGTCGGCCGTGCTCGTGACGATGAGCAGCGGGCAGGGAAGCGACGCGACGACGACGCCGGCCGCGCGCTCGTCGCGGGCATAGCGCGATTCGCGGCACAGCGCCGCGAGCGCGGCCCGCCGCTCTTCGCCGTCGAGATCGTGCATCGCTGGCTGGTCATCCGGGTCCCGGCTGCCGATGCCGTACTCCTCCGGCCCGAACTCACCGGCGCGCAGCGGCAGCGACGGGTTTCGGGCGACGGCCGGCATGCTTGGCGCGAGGCCGACGCAGGCGACGGCGCCGCCGGCGGCCGCCGCCATCATCGACGCGAGCCCGCCCATGCTCCATCCGACGAGCACGACGGGGCGCGCGAGCGAACGCATCGCCTCGCGCACGTCGTCGGCGTAGTCCTGCATCGACGTGCGGGCGAGGTCGGCCGGCGGGCCGCCCGGGTGGCCCCGCAGCGCGACCGCGCGCGAGGTGACACGGCGTTCCGCGAGCGCGCGCTGCCAGTACGCCCAGACGGCGGCGGAGTTCGCGGCGCCGTGCACGAGCAGGAACGGCGGCAGGGCGGCGCTGTCAGGAGGACTGCCGGGATCGGTCTCGGTCGGCATGGTCAGCGGATGATGCATTGAGTCAAGGCCGGCGCCGGGGCGCCGCGCGCTCGTCGTGCACGCCCGCGTAGCAGCTGTGCCGGCGACGCGTGCGCATCGTTGTTGGCGCCCGCCGGGGTCGCGGCCCGCATGAGCCGGCGATGCGAGCGGGCTCGACGGTCAGCAGGGCAGCACTACCACCGCAGCTACACCGCCGGTGCCGGCGCGGTCGATGGCGCCTGGGCGCCCTCGGACTGGTACTTCGCGAAGAGCTGGCCCCACGGCGACTCGCGGCGCCAGCGCTCGTAGACCTTCTTCTCCTTCAGCGGCCAGTGGTAGTAGTCGTGGAAGATCTCGCTGAACATGATCGGCCCCGCCACCAGCGGCGGCCGCACGACGATGTTCTGGAGGAACTTCGTCGGCCCGAACCACGCCAGGTAGCCGAGGAAGCTGTGCAGGTGCGCGCCGACCTTGAAGCCCCACGACTCGCCCGACACGTCATCGCCCACGACCTCGATCTCGCGCGGGTCGCCGACTCCCAGCCCCTGCTCGTGGGCGATGCGGATGTAGTCCATCTTCATCGGGTCGAAGCCCATCATCTTCGCCGAGACAGCATCGATCGCCGTCTGATCGCCGGACGCGAGGATGACGTCCTTGCGCACGGGCTCCATGATGCGCGGGCCGGGGCCGTTGCCGGCGGTGGTGCCATCCATCGTCGCGAAGAGGCCGCTGTGGATCTCCTTCTGGATGGCCAGGAGGTCGACGAGCGTCTCGTGGATGTGGCTGTGGGTGTAGTGGCGGTTCGTGTTCAGCAGGCCGCCGAAGGCGTTCTTCATGGCGCCGGTGGTCGTGGTGTAGATGTGGCACTTCGCCGTCGGCAGGTGGACGATGTTCTTCCCATGGAAGTAGTCCGGGATCTTGATGCCGTCGGGGAAGATCTTGTCGAGGACCAGCATCGGCCGCTTCGGGCGGTACACCTCCCAGCCCATGTCCTCGTCCCGGAAGTTGAACTTCACCGGGATGTCATGGTGCCGGAAGACCGGCACGTATTTGTTGAGGTCTTCGCCCTTGAAGGCGTTGGTGACGACCGTCTTGTTCTGCACGCAGACCAGGTCGTTGTAACCGGCGTTCCGCAGCGCGACGATCGCCCCTTCGAGCTGCCACGGCGTCGAGTTCGCGGACGGGAACGGGAAGTGCCAGGAGATGTTGTCCTTGAGGATCGTGGTGGCCGAAGGGTCCAGGTGCTGACTGACGTCGGCGAGGTGCATCAGGCGTTCGTAGTCCGGCAGGACCTGCTCCGGCTTCGTGAACAGGACCGCCACCTTCGCTCGCGTGGACATCGCACCGCCTCCCGTCGCATCCGTCATTGGCCCCAACACCGGGCTCTCGATCCCTCATGATATCAAAACGCGAGCGGCGAAGACTCGGCAATTCGGGCCCTGCAGGAAATCCGGCGGCCGCATAGCGGCGTACTCACAGTGTCGACCGGAATCACGACGATGGAGGACACGTGAACGCACAGACGGCGCGCCGCCGGGCGCGGACGACGATCATCGGAGCGGCCGGGTTGGCCTTGCTGGCGGTCGCCGTCGCGGCCTGCGGCGGCGGCACGGGCAGCGGCGGCAAGACCGCGACGGCAGCCGCCCGTCAGCCGGCGGGGCAGAGCACGACTGCGCCGGCCACGACGGCCACTCCCCAGGCGAGCGAGACCGCATCGGGCGATACCGCGGGCCAGGCGGAGACGATCACGGCGAAGCCGGTGCCGGCGAGCGGGCTCAAGGGCGTCGACGGCGCATCGCTGACGCAGTACCTCACGGACGAGGACGGCAACACGCTCTACCTGTTCAAGAACGACGTCGCGAACAGCGGCAAGAGCGCAGTGCCCGCGACGATCGCGGCCAGCTGGCCGCCGGTAACGACGACGGGAGCGCCGGTCGCCGGCAGCGGCATCACCGCGTCGGCGCTGGGCACGTTCACGGGGCCGGACGGCAAGACCTGGGTGACGTACAACGGCCGCCCGCTGTACTACTTCGCCGGCGACACGGCGCCGGGCGACACGAAAGGCGACGGCCTCGGCGGCATCTGGTTCGCGGTGGCGCCGTAGGTCAGCCGGCAGGCGCGAAGATGGACGGCCGGCGGCGGCGGTCCGCCTGCGCGCGCCTCAGTCCGGCGTGAAGACGTTCGTCTCGACGGCGCCCGCCGATCGCACGTGGCCGTGCGCGCCGACGACCTCGGCCGCCGTCATCGCCTCGAGCAACGGACGCTCGGCCGGCGTATTGGCGATGAAGCGCCGGCCGTCGCGCAGGCGGCCGATGATGATCCCGCGCTCGGGCGCGCCATCGCGGTCGAAGAGCACCGTGTACGTTTCGACGGTAGCGTCGCCGTCCGGCGCCGCGGCGAACGATGGGTGCGGCTCGGCATCGACGGCGGCCTGGTCGACGGCCGGGTCCGCGCGTACGAACGGCCGGTCCGGCCGTCGCGTCGAGTAGACGCCGAAGGAGTGCTTCGTGACGTACCAGCCGTTGCCTGAGACGACGCCGATGTCGTCGCGGGCGTCGCGCAGCCTGCGCACCATCGCGGCGATGCTGTGGGTGACGTAGTCGTTCCCGGGGCCGCCGAAGTACGGCAGTCCGCCGGTGACCGTGAGCACGCGCGGATCATCCTGCGCGATGCCGAGCGCGTCGCGGCCGATCTGGACGGCCGACGGAAAGCAGCTGTAGAGGTCGATCTGCCCGACGTCATCGATGGTGATGCCGGCGCTCTCCAACGCCCGCCTGCCGGCGGCGCGGATCGCCGGTGAGCTGTGGTAGTCGACGCGCTCGGTGATGAACCAGTGATCCGTCGCCTCGCCGCAGCCCCAGAGGTAGACCCAGCGGTCTTCGGGCACGCCCAGCCGGCGGGCGGCGGCGACGCTCATCAGCAGCAGCGCCGCGCCCTGGTCGACGTCCATGATCGCGTTCATGTACTTCGGGTAGGGGAAGCCGATGTAGCGGTTGGTGGCATCGACCGTCGTGATCTCGTCGGCGGTTTTCGCTTCCGGGAACCAGGCGTACGGGTTCGCCGCGGCGACAGCCGAAAATGAAGCGCAGAGCTCGCCGAGCGCCGCGCGATGTTCATCGAGCGTGCGGCCGTAGTGCGCGCGCAGCGCGTTCTCGAACAGCGGGTAGATGTGCGTCGGGATCGAGGCGCCGTGCGCGCGTTCGATGTCGTTCGTGCCGTTGCGCGCGTCGCCCGCCTGCGGCACGGGCGTCCCGCGCGGCGACCAGCCGAGGTCGAGCGGCTGCTTCCGGGCGCGACGCAGCGAATACATGCAGTCGGCGCCGGCGATCAGCGTGATCTCAGAGCCGCCGAGCGCGATCTGCTCCCCCGCCTCGTTCACCTGCCACTGCGGCGTGTTCCCCCCGACGTGAGTGTAGACGGTGGTGCGCGGGGCCACGGCGAGCGCGCGCGAGAGGTCGGCCGGAGGATCCTTCGACGGCCAGGAGAGCACGTTGATCACACGCAACGCGTCGACGCTCTGCAGCAGCTCGGCGACGCCGGCGTCGGCCTCGGCCGCGCGCGATGCTTCGGCCATCAGCGCCAGCGGCTCGCGCGGGCGCTCGGCGCCCGGTCGCTGCGTCACCTGCCCGACGCCGACGATGATCGGCTGCCTCTCGTCCACGTGGATATTGTGCCCGTCGTCCGGCCTTCGACCAAGCAGCGCGGCGCTGCGAAACGCGCGCAGGCATCGGCGCGGCCGCTGGCTGCCTGGCGGTGCACAGCACGACCGCCGGCCGTCGAGGCGGCCGTCGGCCCGCCAGACAGCCGGTATACTGCGCGGCGGGGCGCCATCGTCTAGAGGCCCAGGACGCCGCCCTTTCAAGGCGGAGATCGCGGGTTCGAATCCCGCTGGCGCTACCAACTCACCAGCTCGCGGCGGGAGTGCGATCGCCGTCTGCGCCCGGCGCTGCTGCCCTGGTTCAACTTCGCCGTGCGATCAGGAGACGACGCAGGCGAACCCGCGGGCAGCGCTGCCGGTACACTGCGCCGATGTCCGACCACACCCTGCATCTGGTGCCGGCGGCCTACTTCCGCGACGGCGACCGGTCCGCGCCCTACGTGCCGGAGCGCTTCGATGATGACGGCTTCATCCACTGCACGGACGGCGCCGACGAGCTGGCCGCCACGGCCAGCCGCCGCTATCGCGACGACCGGCGCATGTACGTGGCGCTCGTCATCGACAAGCGCCGTGTGCGGGCGTCGATCCGCTACGAGGATGAGCGGCGCATCTACCCGCACATCCATGGCCCGCTCAACCGCGACGCGATCGTCGCGGTGATACCGGTGCTGCGGGCGGCGGACGGCGCATTCCTGGCGCCGGTGCTGGACCACACCGCGGATGGGTAACTCCGACGCGGACGCGCCGCGCCCTGCATGGTTATGTCACGTCGAAACTGATCAGCTGCACATACCAACCAGCAGTAAATCCGTGGCGATCCGGAGCGGCTGTGGTATCATCGCGCTGTGAGGACGAAGGCGGTTGGATTCCTTGTACGACGCGGCGACCGACCAGGGCGGGCACAGAGGCCCGCCCCTGGCGTGTTGTCGCGGTCGCGCCGGCTCAGCATGCCGGCAGCGCCCGCCGGCGACGCCGGTCCCTCGACGCGCACGCATCCCGCTCCCGGGTACCGGCGCCCGGCGCCCGCCAGCGGGATGACGGCGCGGCCATCGCTGCGGGCTCCATTTGCGGTCACCAACAGCCGCGCGGGCGGCGATGCGTTTGGACGAAGGACGTAGCATGGAAGCGGCGGACCCGCGTCGGGGGCTCGCGGTCATCGCGAAGCAGGTGGCAGGCTGCCACGACTGCCCGCTCTACAAGGGCGCGACGAATCCGGTGCCGGGCGAGGGCAGCGCGACGGCCGAGATCATGTTCGTCGGCGAGGGCCCCGGGTTCTACGAGGACAAGCAGGGGCGGCCCTTCGTCGGCGCTTCCGGGAAGTTCCTCGACGAGCTCCTTGCGTCGATCCGGCTCGACCGCAAGAGCGTCTTCATCACCAACGTCGTGAAGCACCGGCCGCCCAACAACCGCGACCCGCAGCCGGACGAGATCGCCGCCTGCAAGCAGTACCTCGACGCGCAGATCGAGCTCGTCGCGCCGGCCGTGGTCGTCACGCTCGGCCGCCACTCGATGCAGCGCTACTTCCCCGGCGAGGCGATCGGCCGCGTCCACGGACAGCCCCGGCGCAAGGACGACCTCATCGTCGTGCCGATGTACCACCCGGCCGCGGCGCTGCACCAGCAGACGCTGCGCCAGGTGATCGAAGCGGACTTCGCCAGGCTGCCGGACTTCCTGGCGAAGCTGCGCGGCGAGCCGGCCGCACGCACGGAGGTGCCGCCGCAGCTCCGCCGCGAGGCCGCAGCGGCGGCGCCCGATGCCGGCAGCGGCACAGCCGCAGCGACGGCGGCAGAGTCGGACGCACAGCAGATGCGTCTGCTGTGAAGGAGCACATGGCAGAGCAGCCGTTGCGCGTCATCCCCCTCGGCGGTCTCGGCGAGATCGGCAAGAATATGATGCTGTTCGAGTACGGCGAGGACGTCATCGCCGTCGACTGCGGGCTGATGTTCCCGTCCGAGGATATGCTCGGCATCGACCTCGTGATCCCCGACGTCGACTACATCATCGCCAACCGCAAGCACCTGCGGGCGATCTTCATCACCCACGGCCACGAGGACCATACCGGCGCGCTGCCCTACATCCTCAAGCAGATCAACGTACCCGTGTACTGCACGCCGCTCGCGCACGGACTGATCTCCGTGAAGCTGAAGGAGGCGCGCCTGCTCGCCAGTACGGACCTGCGCGAATTCAAGCCGGGCGACGTCGCCGAGGAAGGGCCGTTCACCGTCGAGCCGTTCCAGGTCGCCCACAGCATCCCGGACTCCGTCGGATACGCCATCCGCACGCCTGTCGGCACCTGCGTCCATACCGGTGACTTCAAGCTGGACCACACGCCCGTCATGGGGCAGTCGACCGACCTCGCGCGGCTCGCGCGGCTCGGCGAAGAGGGCGTGCTGCTACTGCTCGGCGACTCGACCTACGCGGAGATCGCCGGCTACACGCCGTCGGAGCAGTTGGTGGGCGAGTCCATCCTGCAGCTGATGTCGAAGGCCGAAGGGCGGGTGATCGTCACGACCTTCGCTTCGCTGATCGCCCGCGTGCAGCAGGTGTTCGATGCCGCCGAGCGCACGGGCCGGCGCGTCTTCATCACCGGCCGCAGCATGATCGACAACGTGCATATGGCGCTCGAACGCGGCTACCTGCGCGCGCCGGAGGGCATGCTGGTATCGGTGCGCGAGCTGCCGCACGTGCCACACGGGAAGCTGGCCATCATCACCACGGGCAGCCAGGGCGAGCCGACCTCGGCGCTGACGCGGATGGCGAACCAGGACCACCAGCACGTGAAGATCGTCGAGGGTGATACCGTGATCCTTTCGGCGTCGGCGGTGCCGGGCAACGAGGCGCTCGTGCACCGGACGGTCGATAACCTGTTCAAGCTCGGCGCGAACGTGCTCTACAACCGCATCGCCGACGTGCACGTGCGCGGGCACGCGGCGCAGGAGGAGCTGAAGATCGTGCAGTCGCTGGTGCGGCCGAAGTACTTCGTGCCTGTGCACGGTGAGTACCGCCACATGGTGCTGCACGCCCAGCTCGCGGAGTCGATGAACCAGGGCACCGAGAGCTTCATCCTCACCGACGGCGACGTGCTCGAGCTGACCGCCGACAGCGCGCGCTACGGCGAGCGCATCCCGGCAGACTATGTGTACGTCGACGGCCTCGGCGTCGGCGACATCGACCACGTCGTGCTGCGCGACCGCAAGCACCTGGCGTCCGACGGCATGGTGGTCGTCATCCTGGCGATGGACAAGCAGACGGGCCGCGTCGCCAGCCGGCCGGAGGTCGTGTCGCGCGGCTTCGTCGACATGGACGAGAGCGACTCGCTGCTCGAGCGCACGCGCGACGAGGTGCTGCGGACGCTCGAGGGCGCCGACCACATCGTCGAGTGGGCGGCGGTGAACGCGCAGGTGAAGGACTCGGTCGCGAAGTTCCTCTACGACGAGACGCGGCGGCGGCCGATGGTGCTGCCGGTCGCGGTGGAGGTCTAGACCGTGGCCGCAAGGACGCGCACGAAATCCGGCGCGCGCGGGCGCTCCGGCAAGGCGGCGGTGAAGGCGGTCGGCCGCCGCCGCTCCGGGCAGTCGGCGTACCAGACCGTGCACGATCTGCTGATCCGGCGCGAGAGTGTGGGCGTCGGGCTGTGGGTCATCGCGCTGCTGCTGATCCCGTGGGTGTCGCCGCTGCTACCGCCGCTCATCGACCTGCGCGACCGCGTCGTTTCGACCTTCGCGCTGCTCACGTTCGCCTGGATCGCGCTGCTCGCCTGGGCCGGCTGGCTCGTCGTCCGCGACGAGCAGGCGCGGCTCTGGTCGCGCTGGAAGCCATGGGCGGTCGGCGTGCTGGCGGCGTTGTTCCTGATGGGCTTCTTCGGCTTCTTCGCGCCGCGCTGGCACCTCGGCAACGTGCCGATGACCCGGCACAGCGCCGGCGGCGACATCGGCCGCGAGCTCGTGAGCAACCCGCTCGGCCTGCTGATCTGGCTCGCGGCCGGCATCGCCGCGTTCGCCTTGGCCGCGCCGGAGACAGCCGCGGCGGCGATGCGGGAGGCGCCGAACGCCGCCCGGACGGCGTGGGGCTGGCGCATCCCGCACCGCATCGGCCTGGCGACGAAGCGCGGCTTCGAGTTCATCTTCCCGACGCGCGCCACGCCAAAGGGCTCCGTGCAGGTGCCGCTCGAATCGGTGCTCTGGGCGCAGTCTTCGGGCGCCGCCACGGCGGACGAAGAGGACGCCAAGACCGACGAGGAAGCGGCGGTGCAGGCCTCACTCTTCCCGGAGCTCGACGCCGCGACGGAGGAAGAGGACGATGCCCCGAGCGTGACGGTCGACGCGAAGGGCAACCGGCGCTCGCGCGACGGCTGGCAGTTGCCGTCGATGGACGTACTGGCGGACAAGGCGCCCGTCGAGAACGGCCGCAGCGATAGCGCCGTCCGCGCCTCTGTCATCGAAGAGACGCTGGCGAGCTTCGGGGTCGATGCGAAGGTCGTGCAAGTGAACGAAGGGCCGACGGTCACGCAGTTCGGCATCGAACCGGGCTGGGACATCAAGACGCGCACGGTGATGGAGCGCGACCGCGACAACAAGCCGGTGCCTGACAAGGATGGCCGCCCGAAGACGCGTACCGAAGAAGTGTCACGCACGCGCGTCCGCGTCCAACAGATCACGTCGCTGGCGAACGACATCGCGCTGGCGATGGCGGCGCCATCGATCCGCATCGAGGCGCCGGTGCCGGGGAAGCCGGTGCTGGGCATCGAAGTGCCGAACACCACGCTGGGCCTCGTGACGCTGCGCAGCGTCGTGCAGAGCGCGCAGTTCCAGAAGCAATCGTCGAAGAGCAAGCTCACGATCGCGCTGGGGCAGAGCGTCGCCGGCGAGGCGGTTGTCGCCGACTTGGCGCGCATGCCGCACCTGCTGATCGCCGGCGCCACGGGCTCAGGCAAATCCGTCTGCATGAACGCGATCATCTCCTGCGTGCTGATGCACGCATCGCCGGCGGAGGTGCGCTTCGTGATGATCGACCCGAAGCGCGTCGAGCTGTCGGCGTTCAGGCCGATCCCCCATCTCGCGTTCTCGAACATCGTCGTCGAGATGGACCAGGTCGTCGGGACGCTGCAGGCGGTGATCCAGGAGATGGAGGCGCGCTACCGCAAGTTCGCGGCGATCGCCGTGCGCAACATCGAGGGCTACAACCGGAGCCCGCGCGCCGGCGACAAGCTGCCGTACTGGGTCGTCATCATCGACGAGCTGGCGGACCTGATGATGGCGGCGCCGTTCGAGGTCGAACGCCAGATCTGCCGGCTGGCCCAGCTCGCGCGGGCGACGGGCATCCACCTGGTCGTCGCGACGCAGCGGCCGTCGGTCGACGTGATCACCGGCCTGATCAAGGCGAACTTCCCAACGCGCATCGCCTTCGCCGTGAGCTCGATGGTCGACTCGCGGACGATCCTCGACATGGCCGGCGCCGAGAAGCTGCTGGGGCGCGGCGACATGCTCTACATGGCGCCGGACGCGGCGAAGCCGAAGCGCCTGCAGGGCGTGTACGTCTCCGACGAGGAGATCGAGCGGCTCGTCGGCTTCTGGACGCAGGAGCGCTTCGCGGACATCGAGCGGCCGGTCTTCGACTCGCTGCTCGACGAGGCGAAGGCCGCCCTCGAGGCCGAAGGAGCGAGCGACGACATGTTCGAGCGCGCCAAGGAACTCGCGCTCGAGCACAACCGCGTCTCGACCTCGCTGCTCCAGCGGCGGCTGCGCATCGGCTACCCGCGGGCGGCGCGGCTGATGGATCTGCTCGAAGAAGCGGGCGTCGTCGGCGCGGCCGAGGGCGGCGGCTCGCGCGAGGTGCGCCAGGCCGAAGCACGCACGCTGGATGTGCCCGAAGAGCTGCCGTTCTAGGCCCGCGAACCGCTGCGGGAGCGTGCGACCGGGCACGCCGGCCACGCGTGCGCCGGCAGACTGATCGACGAGGCGCATGACAGCCACCGAACGACCGGTCCTCGAAGCGACCTTGACGGAGCGGCTGCTGCCGGCCCACGACCCCGCACACGGCACGCCCGACCCCATGCTGCTGCGGACGCTGCGGCTGCGCATCGCGGGCGCGGAGGCGCGCTTCGAGCAGACGGACTACGGCCATCCCGGGCGCTTCAACGCCTGGGTGCCGCGCGGCATCGACGGCAGCCTGCAGGCGCGCGCGGCGGAGCTCCAGCGCGCGTGCGATGCTCTCTCCCGGTTGCTGCTCTGAGCATCGAGACTGCCATCCGCGTCCGACATCCGCTGGCGCCGTCATCCCCTGTCGACGCAGTGACGAGCGCCGGCGGAGGCCAGCTGTAGTTCCCACGAGGTGGTGGGCACAAAGAGCGTGCCCGAGTCGGTGGCGCGGCCCCTACCCCGGCGACGAACGGCAACGCGGTGCCGTCAACAAGCCCCCAGCGCGAGTGGGCGGACGCTTGATGCTTCCCGTGGGCATAAGACAGCGAATCACAAGCCCCCGGCGCGAGTGGGCGGATGTCCGGGTCTCCACGAGTAACGACGAACGGACGATCGCCCTCGATGACTCCTCGATGAGGACAATGCCAACCGCCCGCACACCGCACGTGGCGGCCTCACTCCGCTCGCGCGGATCCGTCAAGAACGTCTCCTGGAACTCCAGCCAGACCGCATCGTCTCCGACCGCTCGCCGCTGCTTACGGCTGCAGGTCGCTCGCGGCGGCCGGAATGCTGACCGTCAGCCGGTAGACGCGCGCGCTCGTCGGGTCGACGACGTACACCGCGCCGTCCCGCCCGACCGCTATGCCTGTCGGGTGCACGCCGGTGACGCCACCGCGGAACTGGTAGGCCCCGCGCTGCTTGCCGCTCCGGTCATAGACGAGGACACGCTGGTTCAACGGGTCGGTCACGAGCAGCAGCTTGCCGCTGATCGCGAGGTGCGGCACCTGCACGCCCGCGCCGCCGGCGCCGGCCGTCTTGCGCGACGTGGCGCCATCGGCGCTGATCACCAACTGGCGCTTCTCGAAGTCGTCCATGTACAGCGTGCCGTCGGCGGCGATGGCGATGTCGGACGGCTGCACCGCCTTCACGTCGATGCCGGCGGTCGAGATCGGCAGCGTCTCGACGCCGCCGCCGGCCAGCGGAACGCGATAGACCGTGCCGCCGCTGGGCGATGTGACGTAGGCGGAATCGCCGGCGACGCTCACACCCGACGCTGAGGCGAAGGCGCCATCGAACCGGCGCAGCACCTCGCCGGCTGTGCTGAGCACGAACAGCGACCGCGAGCCGGCATCGAGCACGACGATGCGACCGTCAGCCGTCGTGTCGATGTCAGCGATCCGGCTTGCCGGCGTCTTGAGTTTGCGCACGCCACCTGCCCGTGGGATGAGGAAGAGCGTGTCCCGCGCGCCCGTCACGATGGTCCCGTCCGTCAGCACGGCTATGCCGGCGGCTCCATCGGCTCCATCGACGAGCAAGCCGCCACCGGCCCACGTCGGGTCCGGCGCGAGGCTGACGAGCGCGGGCTGGACGTAGGCGGCGGCCGGCTCGAACTCGCTGCCGTCGGCGAGGCGCCAGGGACCACCGGGCGGCTGCAGGTAGAGCGCCCATGGCGCCGGCGACGCGTTCGCGTACTGGATGGAGACGACGTGCGGACCTCGCGCGAGCTCGACGCCGCCTTCGACGCGCCGCGGTGAGTGGCCGCCGCCGTTGTCTACGACCAGCGCATCATCGACGAACAGCTGCGCCGACGAGCCGCCATCGAGCGCGAAGCCGTAGGTGCCCGCGGCCGGCGCCGTGTAGGTGCCGCGATATTCGGCGCTCGCCGTGCCCGCTGGCAACGCGCCGACGGCGTACGGCACCCGCGCGATCTGTACCGGCGGCGTGCTGAAATCGGAGCTCGAGCGGAAGAGCGCCTGGAAGCCGCGCGTCCCGGCGCTCGTCGCGTAGAGGCTGTCGGCGGCATCGGTCACCACGCCGTCGATGTCGACCTGCGCCGACATCGCGCCGGCGGTCGCAGCGCCGGCGATGAGCCGGACGCGATGTTCGCCGAACGTGAGCGCCTGCGGGGGCGACACGACTCGCCCGCTGCCCTCGATCACGCGCCTGCCGTCGATCTCGATCGCGACGGGCCCGGGCGACGCGAGCGTGATCCTCGTGTCGCCGGGGAACGAGGGCACCCAGAGGTACCCATCCCAGACGCCCGTCGCCACGCCGCCGGCGCGCAGATCGCCGGCTGACCACGCCCGCGCCGGCAGCGCCCGCGACGTCGATTGAGGCGCCGCCGCGATGTCGCTGCTGCCGTAGAGCGCGAACGGCAGCGCACGCGCCGCGTCGAGGTCCGACGCCGGAATCGTGATGCTGGTGAAGTACGTGCGACCGTAGGGGTCGACGTCATCACGGCGCTGCAGCCCCGGGTAGAGGCGCGCCAGCGTCGGGATGATGCCGAAGTCGCGCTGGTCGATGATCAGGAACGCATCGCGCCTGCTGCGTGGAAGGACGATCTGCGTCGTCGGCGTGTAGACGCGCGTCGCCTTGCCGCGCGCCAGCACGCGGAACGCCGGCTGGGCGGCGAACTCCGCCGTCACGTAGACATCGTCTTGTGCTGCCTGCCTGGCGGCGAGTTGTCCGACGTCCGTGAACACCGGGATGAAGGCGTCGTACACGGCCTGCGACTCCGCCTGTCTGCCGAACAGCTGCTGGAAGTTGATGGCGGCGCTGCTGCCGACGAGCGCGACGGCGCCGACGGCGAAGAGCGCCGCGCCGGCGCGCGTCGGCGTCAGCGTGCGGTAGAGGAATGCCACGGCGAGCCCGACGAGGAGGTAGCCCGGCGGGATGGCACCCACCGTGCGGATGGCGCTGGGATTCTCAATGCTGATCGTGAGGACGCCGGGCACGAGCGAGAGCACGAACCAGACGGCCATCGACCCCCTCCGCCAGTTGCGCAGCGACCAGACGGCGACGGCCAGGCCGAGGACGAAGAGGGCGCCCGTGATCTCGTCGAGCATCGGCGCCTTGGGGAGGTTGTGGCGCCCGTTCCCATCGCCGCGCACGTTCATCATCTCGGCCGCCGCGCGGATGTTCGAGCGCAGCGGCTCGTACGTATCCTTCCGGTCGATCTCCCTGAAGACGCTGACGTCCCGCGTGCGCGCCAGGAACTTGTCCTGGTGGAGATACGCGAACTGCCCGAGCGGCGCGATGACGATGAGGAAGGCGACGCCATAGACGACGATCCCCGGGATGTTCCGGAGCACGAGGCGCCGCTCCGTGACGAGCACGTACGCCAGCATGAGCGCCATCACGATCGGCACCACCCGGAACGACGGGTACGAGTAGATGCCGGCGGCAAGTGAGCCGCCGGCAAGCGCGAAGAACAGCTTCCGTCCCGTCTCCATGCCGCGGACGAAGAAGTAGACGGCAAGCACCGAGAACAGCGGCACCAGCGAGGCGTCCCAGGAGATCCGACTGAACGTCGTCGCGAAGCGCGAGACGGCGAGGAGCGCGGTCGCCACAAGCGCCGGCACGGGCCCGAGCAGCCAGCGCGCGAGGAAGTAGAACGCCACGACCGTGGCGATCCCGGCGAGCGCCGGCACGATGCGGAAGGCGAAGACGGTGTACCCGAACGTCTTGAACGACAGCACCAACAGATAGGGGTACAGCGACGCGCGCCCGAAATTCGAGTCGCGCCACACCGTGAGGTGGTCCTTGTCGATGATCGACAGTGCGTCGGCGCCGATCACGCCCTCGTCGTACCACAGCCCCGGCGGGAAGTGGCTGAACCGGAAGAAGCGGAAGAAGAGCGCGACGCCGACGACGCCGGCGAGCAGCACCAGCTCCCAGCGCAGCGAGAGCGCGGGCGGCGCCGCGCGTGAGGGCGCCGTCGGCGTCGCTTGCGCCTGCGATGCCGGATGCGCGAGCGCGAACGCCGCCGCCGCGAACAGCACAACTGCCGGGACGAAGCCCCAGGCGGGGTGCGGCGCCGGCGAGCCGACGGTGATCCCGAACTGGGCCGCGAGCGCGACGAGCACGCCGAGCACCGCCAGGATCGGCGCCGCCTGCTGCCGCGCGATGCGCCGTGCCCGGCCGGGGCCAGTGCCGCCGCCCGCTGTCGTCGCTGTGATGGACGTCCCGACGGACGACGCCGTGAGCGTGGAGCTGCTCGCGGCGTCCGTCGTGGCGTCTTCGATGCCGGGATCCATGGCGCTCCGAACTGCGAATCTCGGGCAGAGTATACGGCAGGCGGACGCAGCCGCTGCGACCGCGGGTGCGATCAGGCGCCGGACGCAGCCGCCGGCGGCACGCTCGTCTCCGCCGGCGTGTCGCGCTGCTGGAGGAGCCAGAGGCGGAAGTAGCGGCCGCGCCGCGCGAGCAGCTCGTCGTGGGTGCCCGTTTCGACGATCTCGCCGTGGTGCAGCACGATGATCCTGTCGGCGTCGCGGATCGTCGCCAGCCGGTGGGCGATGATGATGCTCGTGCGCCGCGCGGTCAGCCGCTCGAGGCTCTCCTGGATCAGCGCCTCCGTCTCGGAGTCGATGCTGGCAGTCGCCTCGTCGAGCACGAGCATGACTTCCGGGTCGAAGGCGACCGAGCGCGCGAAGGCGAGCAGTTGCTTCTGGCCGGTGCTGAGGTTGGCGCCGCGCTCGACGAGCTGGTGCTGGTAGGTGTGCGGCAGCTCGTTGATGAAGCGATCGGCGCCGACGAGGCGGGCGGCGTCGCGCACCCGCTCCATCGGGATCGACTCGTCGCGCAGGCGGATGTTCTCTTCGATCGTGCCGGTGAAGATGAAGGGGTCCTGAAGCACGAGGCCGATGTGCTTGCGCACCTGGTGCTGGCGGGCATGCGCGATGTCGATGCCATCGAGCAGGATGCGGCCGTGCTGCACGTCGTAGAAGCGCAGCAGCAGGTTGATCATGCTCGACTTGCCGGCGCCCGTCGCGCCGACGAAGGCGATGCGCTCGCCGGGCTCGATGCGGAAGCTCACGTCCTTCAGCACCCAGGTGTCCGGCACATAGGCGAACGACACGTGCTCGAACTCGACGGCGCCGGCGATCTTCTCCGGCAGGTCGACGGCGTCGGGTATATCCTGCACGCCCTCCGGCTCGTCCATCAGCGTGAAGATGCGCTCGAGGGCGGCCATCGCCTGCTGCAGGATGTTGAAGCGGTCGGCGATCTCGCGCACGGGGTTGTAGTACATCGCGACGAGCAGGATGAAGGCATAGAGGCGGCCAATGGTCAGCTGGTCGTTGAGCACGAAGCGGCCGCCGACGACGATGATGATGCCGGTGGTGATCGCGCTGACCATCGCGACAACCGGCTCGAAGAGCGCGAACTGGTGCACGACTTCCAGGTTGGCGTCGAGCAGGCGCCTGTTGTGGACGGCGAACTCCTGCCGGTCGCGACGCTGGCGCCCGAAGAGCTGGACGAGCAGGATGCCGCCGATGTGCTCGGCGACGAAGCCGTTGAGCCGCGCGACGTGCAGCCGCTGCCTCCGGAACGCGTTTCGCATGGCGACGGCGAACCAGCGCATGAGCACCGCGAGCACCGGCACGATCGCCAGGGTGATCAGCGCAAGCTTCCAGTCGATCACGAGGAGGGCGATGGCGACGCCGACGATCATGAACAGGTCGGCGATGATCGTGATCGCGCCGGCCGTGAGCAAGGCATCGAGCGCGACGATGTCGTTCGTCAGCCGCGTCACCAGGCGGCCGACGGGATTCGCGTCGTAGAAGGCGATCGACATCCGCTGCAGATGGCGGAACAGCTTGAGGCGGATGTCGTTCATCACCTTCTGCGAGACCAGCACCATCTGCACCGACTGGACGTAGCGGAGGACAAACATGAGCACGAGGATCGCCAGGTACGCCGTGACGATCCACCAGAGATCCTTCGTCGTCCCTTTGGCGACGTCACGGTCGATCGCCTGCTGCACGAGCAGCGGCTGCGCGAGCTGGAGGGCGGTGGTGATCAGCAGCAGGCTGACGGCGAGGAACACGCGCAGCCGGTGGACGCGCATGTGCGACCAGAGCCGGCTCACCAGCCGCTGGTCGTACGCCTTGCCGATCGCATCGTCCTCTTCGTTGTAGCCGTGGATCGCCATCGCTACCTCAGTGCCTCGATGTTGTGGGCGTCGTCGTCGACGAGCTCCTGTTCGAGCCGCTGGCGGCGCGCGAGCCGCGCGTAGGCGCCGTCGCGCGCGACGAGCTCGTCGTGCGTGCCGCGCTCGACGATGCGCCCGTCCTCGAGCACGATGATCTGGTCCGCCCACTTCACCGCCGAGACGCGGTGCGCGATGACGACGGCCGTGCGGCCGGCGATGAACTCGCGCACGCCGGAGAGAATGCGCTCTTCGGTGTAGGCGTCGACGTGCGACAGGGCATCATCGAGCACGAGCACGGGCGCCGTGCGGGCGAGCGCGCGGGCGATCGAGGCGCGCTGCTTCTGGCCGCCGGAGAGCGAGACGCCGCGTTCGCCGACGAGCGTGTGTATGCCCTGTGGCATCTGCGGCAGGTCGTTCGACAGCTGGGCGAGTTGCACCGCCTGGTCGAGGTGCTGAAGGTCCACGTCGCCGCCCCAGGTCACGTTCTCTTCGAGCGTCGCGGAGAAGAGGAACGACTCCTGCGGCACGAAGGCGATCGCCCGGTGCAGTTGCGCGAGCGGGATGTCGCGCACGTCGTGGCCGTCGATCGCCACGCGGCCCGAGCGCACGTCATAGACGCGCGCGATCAGGTTCACCAGCGTCGTCTTGCCCGAGCCCGTCGGGCCGACGATCGCCAGCGTCGATCCGGCGGGCACGTCGATCGAGATATCGTGCAGGACGGGGCGGCTGAAGTAGCCGAAGTTCACGCGGTCGAAGGTGATGCTGCCGCGCAGCGCCTCCACCTCGCGCACGCCGGGCGCATCGACAACGACCGGCTTTCGGGCGAGCACTTCCTCGACGCGCGCCATCGATGCGGCGGCCTGCTGGTACATGTTCAGCGTCCAGCCGAGGTTGATCATCGGCACGGACAACAGCACGACGTAGCTGTTGAACTGCACGAACTGCCCGAGTGTGATGGCGCCCGTCGCTACCTCGCGCGCGCCCATCCAGAGGACGATGACCGTGCTGAGGCCGATGAGCACGGCGAGCATCGGCCAGAGCGCCATCGACAGACGCGCCCAAGCGACGTTCATGCGCTCGAACGCGACGGCCTGCTTCTCGAAGGCGGCCGCCTCGTTCTCCTCCTGGACGTAAGCCTTGACGACCCGCGCGCCGGAGAAGTTCTCTTGGACGAAGGTCGTCAAGCTGCCGAACTGCGTCTGAACCGCGTGGTAGCGCTTCTCGACCACCTGACCCACCCAGACGAAGATCAGCGTGATCAGCGGCAGCGGCAGCGCGGCGATGAGTCCGAGCTTCCAGTCGATGACGAGCATGAAGGCGAGGCCGTAGATGAACAGCAGGATCGACCGGACGAGGTCCATCAGGCCCGGGCCGAGGATCTCGCGGACGGTCGTGACGTCGTTGGAGACGCGGGCCATGAGGTCGCCCGTCTGGCTGTCCTGGAAAAACTTCTGGTCGAGGGACTGGATGTGCGCATACACATCGTCCCGGAGGTCGTACTCAATACGACGGGAGGAGCCGCTGACGTAGTGGCGGGTGACGAAGCGGAGGGCGCTATCGGCCGTCTGGATGGCAACCGTGAGCGCGGCGAAGAGGACCAGCTCGCGGACGGGCTTGCCCTGCCGCAGGGAGTCGACGGCGAGGCCGAGGATGTAGGGCGCGGTGATGCTGGCGCCCGCCGCCAGGGCGAGCGCAAGAAGGCCGATGGTCATCCTCAGCCGGTAGCGGAGGACGTACGGGAACAGGCGCGAGACGAAGACCACAGGGACGCCTTTGCGGATGGGTTACAGGTCCTAGTGTAGGGCACGACAAACGAGTTCGGGTAGAGTAGAATCATGGTGCTTACCCGAAGCCGGGATCGTGAGGATGACTTCACGTATCGCTTGACACAGACAGGTGTTTCAGCTTATTTGAATCCCACGTTGGAGTGGGATCGCACCGTTCGTTGAAGGGAGACAGCGAAGATGGCCGGAAGCTACTGGGACAAGTTCACGGCGCAACGGGTATCGCGCAGGCGCGTGCTGCAGGGTGCCGGTGTCGCCGGGGCGGCGGCCGGCGCTGTGTTGATCGTCGGCTGTGGCAGCGGCAAGAGCTCGAACAACAACGGCACGTCGACGGGTTCGACGCCGGCAGGCGGCGGCACGCCGGCCGCACCGACGGGCTTCAGGCTCCTCAACAACAGCGGCACGCCGAAGGCCGGCGGCAGCTACAACATCGGGACCTCCGTCGACTTCGACACCTTCGACCCGCATATCTCGATCGCCGGCGGCGTCGCCTACTTCCCGCGGCTGTACAACGCGGTCATCAACCGCTCGCCCGTGGACAACAACTTCAAGTTCGATGACTTGGCGAGCTCGCTCGAACAGCCTGACAGCACGACCTACATCTTCACGATGCGCGACAACGTGAAGATCGGCCCCAACAAGCTGGGCGTCCCCGAGCGCAACATGGACGCCGGCGACATCAAGGCCACCTTCGACCGCATCAAGAACCTGCCGCAGGCGAACGCCTACGCCTTCGTCGGGCCGAACATCGCCTCGGTCGACGCGTCGGCCGACGGCAAGACGACGACGATCAAGACGCCAAAGCCCTACGGCTACTTCTTCTTCCGCATCGGCAGCGCGATCAACCTCATCGTGCCGAAGGAGCTGATCCAGCAGGCCGACAAGATGAAGTCCGCTTCCGCTGGCGCCGGCCCCTACGTGCTCAACCCCGGCGACTACACCGAGGGTCAGAACGCGAAGCTGACGAAGAACCCGAGCTACTACCGCAAGGACGAGAACAACAACAACGCCTCGCTTCCCTACCTGGATCAGATGACGGTGAAGATCATCGCCGACCGCTCGGCGCTGCGCACCGCCTTCCAGTCGGGCCAGACGGAGCAGTACACGGCGCAGGACGTCAACGACGCGAACAGCCTCCAGCAGGGCGGCCCCAACTACACCGTCAACAGGGACACGACGAACACGTTCATCGCCTTCACGATGAACCCGCTGAACGCGCCCTGGAAGGATGACCGCATCCGCAAGGCGGCGAACTTCGCGCTCAACCGCCAGGAGTACGTCGACCGCGTCTACGCCGGCCAGGCGAAGCAGAACGGGCTGGTGCACTGGTCGCTGGGCGACTACGCCCTGCCGCCGAGCGAGCTGAAGACGCTGCAGCCGTTCGACCCGCAGCAGTCGAAGCAGCTGATCCAGGCGGCGACGGGCAACAGCACGATCGACATCACGGTGATGTGGCCGGACAACTCGATCATCGAGGAGCACAACCTGCACCTGCCGATCTGGCTGTCGCAGATGCAGAACGCCGGCTTCAACATCAAGAAGGACCCGCAGGCCTTCGCGACGTGGCTGACCAACTACACGAACAAGAAGTACGACGCGAGCCTGGCGCTGAACCAGGTGTACGAGACCGCCGAGTTCGAGATGGACTTCGAGAGCAAGGAGGGCCCGGCGGGCAGCAACATCTACTCGAACGGCCTCGGCGCCATCGACCCTGCGATCGAGAAGGCGATCATCGATTCCAAGGCGATCACCGACCCGGCGGCGCAGGCGAAGGCGGTGCAGGAGGCGCAGCGCATGATGTACGCCAAGGGCCCGATGTTCCTGCCGCTGGTGACGCCGTACGCGTTCACGCTGTTCCAGCCGTACGTGCACAACATCCCGAGCGGGATCGGCGCCGGTTCGGCGTTGTTCCTGAACACCATCTGGCTCGCGAAGTAGCGCGGGAGCGGGAAGAGGCCGGCTATGCAGACGTTCATTCTGCGCCGTCTGATGGTCGGGGTGGTGATCCTGATCTTCCTCTCCCTCGCAACGTTCGTGCTGCTGCACGTCGTCCCCGGCGATCCGGCGAAGTTGCGCTGCGGCCTGTCGTGCCAACCCGAGCAGGTCGCGGCGATCCGGCATCAGCTCGGGCTTGACAAGCCGCTCTTCCCGATCTCGTTCAGCGGAAGCCTGCCATTCATCGAATTCGGGCCGAGTCAGTATGGCGACTGGGTGAAGAGCCTGTTCAGCGGCGATCTCGGCGTGTCGCAGTACTACCAGCAGCCGGTGGCGACGGCGCTGCAGAACCGCTTCCCGGTTACCTTCGAGCTGATGGTGCTGACGCTGATCCTCACGGTACTCATCGGCGTGCCATTCGGCATCGTCTCGGCGGTCTTCCGCAACTCGGCGGTCGACTACCTGGTGCGGACGACGGCGATCCTCGGGCTCTCCGTGCCGAACTTCTGGCTCGGCACGCTGGTGCTGATCGTGCCGGTGGCGGTGTGGGGCTACTCGCCGCCACTCGGCCGCGTCATCTCGTTCAGCGCCGACCCCATCGGCAACCTGAAGCAGTTCGGACCACCGGCGGCGGTGCTCGCGCTCGCATCGGCTGCGGGGATCATGCGGCTGGCGCGCTCGTCGCTGCTGGAAGTGATGCGCCAGGACTACATGCGTACGGCGCGGGCGAAGGGGCTCAAGGAGCGGGCAGTGGTGCTGCGCCACGGGCTGAAGAACTCGCTGATCCCCGTCGTCACGGTGCTCGGCCTCCAGGTCGCAGGCCTGCTGGGTGGCGCCATCATCATCGAGCAGATCTTCACCCTGCCCGGCCTGGGGCAGTACGTATTCCAGGAACTCCTGTACAAGGACTTCCAGGTGGTGCAGACGATGACGGTCTACGTCGGCGCGATCGTCATCCTGATGAACCTCGCTGTCGACGTGAGCTACGCCTGGTTCGATCCGCGTATTCGGTACTCGTGAGGGGCTGACGGTGGCGAAAGACATTGCAGTTGCGAGCCCTGCCTTCGGCGCGGAGGCGTTCCCGGGAGAAGCAGGCCGCTGGTCCAGGCTGGCACGGCAGTCGTGGGTACTGATCCGGCGGAACCCGCTCGGGTTCTTCGGACTGATGATCATCCTCGCGCTCGTCGTCATCGCCCTCTTCGGGCCGCCGACGCGCGTCTTCGGCTACAGCGTCTTCGGGCCCGGCTTCGCACCCTTCGGGTTGAATGAGTACACCGCTGGCCAGCCGAACGAAGGCATGTCGCTCCGGCACTGGTTCGGCACCGACCGCATCGGCCGCGACACGCTGAGCCGCGACATCTACGGCGCCCAGATCTCGCTGTCTGTCGCCTTCATCTCCGTGCTCGGCGGCTCGGCGCTCGGCACGATCGCCGGCATCATCTCCGGGTACGCCGGCGGCACCGTGGACTCGTTGATCCAGCGCGCGGTGGACACGGCCATCGCCTTCCCCGCGCTGCTGCTGCTGCTGATCATCGTGCAGGTGCTCGGGCCGTCGTTCCGGACCGTGGTGTTCGCGATCATGCTGGGCATCTTCCCGGGCGTGACCCGCGTCGTGCGCGGCGCGGCGCTGGCCGAACGCAATAATCAGTACGTGGAGGCGGCGCGCGCCATCGGCGCATCGACGCCGCGTATCCTCTTCCGGCACATCCTGCCGAACGTGCTGGCGCTGGCGATCGTCATCATGACGACGCTTCTCGGCGCCGCGATCCTCGCCGAGGCGTCGCTCTCGTTCCTCGGGCTGGGCATCCCGGAGCCGGCGGCCTCCTGGGGCCGCGATGTCAGCCAAGCACGAAACAGCTTCCCGATCAACGTGTCGGCGGCGTTCTTCCCCGGCGCGGCGATTGCGCTCACCGTCTTCGGCTTCAACATGCTCGGCGATGCCATCCGCGACATCGCCGACCCCCGGCTGCGCGGCAGCCAGAGCTAAGTCCCGCCAGCAACTGTCGATTGGTGCCTGGTACTCGTGACCGGTTGCTGGTGACTGGTTACCGGTTTCCGGTTACCGGGACGGCGAGGAGCACGCAGTCCCCAATCCGCGGCTCTCAGTCACCGCTCGCCAGTCACCGATCACCAGTCCCCAGCTCCCGGCACAAGTCACCTCCCCACACCGGTGACGAGGGCCCAGTCACCAGCCACCATGCTTGATTCTCGAGCGGGGCTGCCGTAACTTGGCCGCACGCGCCCCGAGAGAAGGAGCAGGCATTGTCGGCCGAGCCGGTCTCGCGCTACTACATGTCGCAGCGACTCAAGCTGCATTACGTGGTCTGGGGCGATGAGGCGAACCCGCCGCTGCTCCTCATCCACGGCAACCGCGACCACGCCCGCACCTGGGACGACGTCGCCGTGCAGCTGCAGCGCGACTACTGCGTCTACGCCGTCGACCTGCGCGGCCACGGCGACAGCGCCTGGGCGATCGGCGGCCAGTACAGCCTGCCGGAGTTCGTGTTGGATGTCGCCGGGCTCGTGAAGGAGCTCGACCGCAGCCCGCTCACGGTGATCGGCCACTCGCTCGGCGGCGCCGTCGCGCTGGAGTACGCCGGCGTCTTCCCGGAGACGGTGCTCAAGGTCGTGGCGATCGAGGGCCTCGGCCCGCGCGTCGCCGAGCCGACGCCGGCATCGGTGCGCATGCGACGCTGGATCAGCGAGACGCAGGCCTTCGACAAGCGCAACCCGCGCCGCTACCCGTCGATCGCCGATGCCGAGAAGCGCATGCGCGAGGAGAACCCGCACCTGAAGGACGCGATGGCGCGCCACCTGACCATCCACGGATCCCGGGAGAACGACGACGGCAGCCGCAGCTGGAAGTTCGACAACTACGTCCGGCTGCACTCGCCCTACGAGTTCAACATCGCCGAGGCGCGCGAGATCTGGAACCAGATCCGCTGCCCCGTCTTGCTGATCCGCGGCTCCGAGAGCTGGGCTTCGGACCCGGAGGCCGATGGCAAGGCGTCGTCGTTCCACACCTACCGGACGGTGCTGGTGAAGGACGCCGGCCACTGGGTGCACCACGACCAGCTGCGCGCGTTCATGGACGTCGTCTGGCAGTTCCTCGGCGAAGACTACGAGCCGGCGACGGGCGACGCGAGCAGCGCCAGCGCACTCCCGAGCGCCTCGGCGTAGATCGCCGGGTCGGCGTAGTCATCGAGCGCCATCGCGATGACCGATGCGTCGTCGCCGGGCAGGCTGGCGACCGTGCGGCGGGCCGGCGCGTCGTCCCACTGCTCGCGCACGTGCATGTGCGCGCTCTCGGCGTGCACCTCGACGCCCAGCGTCGCCTCGGACGTGCGGATGCGCACCTCGCGCAGCGGCGCGGCGCCGGCATCATCGTCGCGCGCGACCGTGAGCGTGACGCCGCGCGTGCGGTCGTAGAGCGTCGCCTCGATGCGCTCGGCACTGGTATTGAGGTCGGCGAGCGACAGCCCCAGCCGCGACACCAGCCAGCCGGCGAGGAGCAGCGCCTCGCTGCTGAGCGAGCCGCCGCCGCTGGCGATCTCGATCGACTGGATCTGCGATAGCTGCTTCACCCCCTCGCCATCGAAGAACTGCGCGATCAGCGCGCGCCACGAGGCGAGCCGCCCCCACGCCAGGTCCGAGAGCGCCAGCTCCCACCGCTGGCCGGCGCGCAGGACACGGTCGAACGTCCCGACGCCGTCGGCCTGGCCCGCGCTGTCGAAGATCAGGCGGTCGGCCGTGTCGATGAGCTCGCCGCTCATGCGGCCGCCGAGCTCCGGCCGGTCCATCAGCCAGACGACGACCGGCAGCTCCGGCACGAGCAGCCCCAGCACGGCTGATGCAACCTCCTGCTGCTCCCCGGCGCCCCCGAAGAGGCGCACCTCCTCGGCGCAGATGTGCGCGGCGCCGGCCGCCGGCCGCCAGCACAGGACGGCGATCGCTGCCCGGAGCGTCTCCTGCTCTGGACCGGCGAGCGCGAGAATGGCGCGGCACGGATGACGCTGTGGCAACAGGCGGACAACGCGCTCGAAGCGCTCGATGTCCGCGCGCTCGTGGGCGAAGGCGACGAAGTTCAGCACGCGCAGGCGGATCGATGACGCATCCTCGCCACCGGACGTGTCGCGCCAGATGCGCCGGAACTCCGCCTCGATGGCGGGCGGGTCCACGGCGATCTCGTGGTCTTCGAGTCGCTCGATGCCGGCTACATCCGGTGCCATTCGCGTCCGTCCTGTTCGACGAGCCGCCGCGCTTCGTCGGGGCCCCACGTGCCGGCGTCATAGAAGCGAAGCGGCGACGCGCCCTGCAGCCACGCGTCGAGCACCGGCGTCAGCAGCTCCCACGACGCCTCGACGCTGTCCCAGCGCGTGAACAGCGTCGAGTCGCCGAGCATCGCATCGAGCAGCAGGCGCTCGTACGCTTCCGGCGGCTCCACCCCGAACGACGAGCCGTAGCGGAAGTCCATGTTCACCGGACGGACGTCGGAGCGCGTGCCCGGCACCTTCGCGCCGAAGCGCAGCGAGATGCCCTCGTCCGGCTGGATGCGCAGGACGAGCAAGTTCGCCGCCGGGTCGATGTTGTCGCCGCCCATCTCGCGGAACAGCTGAAGCGGCGGCTTCTTGAACGTGATCACCACTTCCGTCGCCCGCTTCGGCAGCCGCTTGCCGACGCGCAGATAGAACGGTACATCGGCCCAACGCCAGTTCTCGATCATCAGCTTCAGCGCAACGTACGTCTCGATCTCGGACGCAGGCGAGACGCCGTCCTCCTCGCGGTACCCGGGCACCTGCTGGCCGAGGATCGCGCCGGCCCGGTACTGCGCGCGCACCGTCGCCCGCCCGACGTCGCCGACCGGCAGCATGGCGCGGAACACCTTCGCCTTCTCGTCGCGGACGCCGTCGCCGTGCAGCGACGCGACCGGTTCCATCGCCACGAGCGCCAGCACCTGCATCAGGTGGTTCTGCACCATGTCGCGCAACGCGCCCGACTCCTCGTAGTAGCCGCCACGCCCCTCGACGCCTACGGTCTCCGCGACAGACACCTGGACGTCGTTGACGTAGCGCCGGTTCCAGATCGGCTCGAAGATGCCGTTGCCGAAGCGGAAGACGAGGATGTTCTGCACCGTCTCCTTCCCCAGGTAGTGGTCGATGCGGTAGATCTGGCGCTCGCGGAAGACGAGGCCCAGGCTCTGGTCCAGCTTCTTCGCGGACTCGAGGTCGCGGCCGAACGGCTTCTCCACAACGAGCCGCGCCCAGCCGCCGCTCGGGCTGCGCGAGAGGTTCGCCTCGCCGAGGTGGTGGGCGATCTCGGCGTAGGCGGTCGGCGGCGTGGCGAGGTAGAAGAGGCGGTTGCCGCCGGCGCCATGCGCGCTGTCTTCCTTCTTCAGCCGTTCGCCGAGTCGCTCGTAGCCGGGCATGTCGCCGAAGTCCGAGCTGACGTAGTGCAGCGAGCGCGCGAAGCTCTCCCAGATGTCGTCCTGCAGCGGCTCGCGCGAGAACTTCGCGACGGCGTCCTTCATCGCCGCACGAAACTGCTCGTCGCTCCAGCCGCGCCGGGCGAAGCCGACGACGGAGAAGCCGCCCGGCAGCAGCCGCTCGCGCGCGAGATTGTAGAGCGCCGGCACGAGCTTGCGCGCCGTGAGATCGCCCGTCGCACCGAAGACGACGAGCGCGCAGGCGTCTGGCGTGCGCGGAAGGCGCAGGCCGGCGCGCAGGGGGTTGAGGGTCGAGGTGGTCACGTCCGCTCCGCGTCCGCGGCCTTCACGGCATGCCCGCCGAACTCGTTGCGCAGCGCCGCCTGCACCTTCGCGCTGAACGACGCATCCTGGCGCGACGAGAAGCGCCGCATCAGCGAGAGCGTGATGATCGGCAGCGGCACATCCTGGTCGAGCGCCTCCTGGACGGTCCAGCGCCCCTCGCCGGAATCCTCCACGAAGCCGGCGATCGTTTCCAGCCGCGGGTCGCGCTCGAACGCGCGCTCCGCCAGATCGAGCAGCCACGACCGCACGACGGAGCCGTGACGCCAGACGTCGGCCACCTGATGCAGGTCGATGGCGAAGTTCGACCCGGCGAGCAGCTCGAAGCCCTCGCCGTAGGCGGCCATCATCCCGTACTCGACACCGTTGTGCACCATCTTGACGAAGTGCCCGGCGCCACTGCGCCCGACGTGCGCGTAGCCATCCGGCGGCGCCAGCGTCTTCAGCACCGGCTCGACGAAGCCGACCGCGTCGTCCGAGCCGCCGACCATCAGGCAGTAGCCTTCCTTCAGCCCCCAGATGCCGCCGCTGGTGCCGGAGTCGACGTACTCGATGCCCTGCCCGGCGACGAGCGACGCGCGGCGCGTCGAGTCGTGGTAGTTCGAGTTGCCGCCGTCGATGAGCACGTCGCCCTTCGTCAGCAGCGGCAGCAGCTGCGCGATCGTCGAATCGACGGGGTCGCCGGCCGGCACCATCATCCAGACGGCGCGCCGCGGCTGCAGCTCGTCGACGAGCGCGCCGAGCGACGCCGCGCCCGTCGCCCCTTCGGCCACCGACGCCGCGACCGCATCGGCGCTGAGGTCCGAGACGACGACGCGGTGGCCCCCGCGTAGCAGCCGCAGGGTCATGTTGGCGCCCATGCGCCCGAGCCCGATCATGCCGATGTCCATCGTCATCCTCCCCGCACGCCGGCGCCTGCGACCGCGGACGCGACGGCGCGCCGCAGCATCGCGAGGCCGGCGTGCATATCGGCGCCGAGATGCACGCGGAGCGCCGGCCGACCGTGGTCGTGCAGCGCCTGCAGGTCGCCGATGGCCTGCGCGCGCTTCAGCTGGCCGAAGGTGTACGTCTGACCGGGGATGGCGATGTCATGAAGGTCGCTGGAGGTGACCTGCAGGAAGACGCCCTTCGCCGGGCCGCCCTTGTGCAGCTGCCCCGTCGAATGCAGGAAGCGCGGCCCGTATCCCAGCGTCGTCGCAACGCGCCACGTATCACGCACGTCGCGACGAACCGCTTCGAACGCGTCGTGCGCCGCCGCGTCCGCCTCGACGTAGGCCGTGATGGCGAAATAATCTCCGGGCGCGAGTTGCCTCAGCAGCTCCGCGATACTGCCCTCGACGTCCAGATCGACTGCTCCGGCGCCGGCGCGGACGGCGACCGGCGCGTCGCCCAGGCCGGCGACGTCGAGCGTCTGCGTCCGCGCCAAATCGGCGAGGACGCGCCTCGTGTTGTCCTTCGACTCCTGCACGTTCGGCTCGTCGAACGGGTTGATCTCCAGCACCCGTCCGGCGACGGCGACGGCGAACTCCCAGCGGAAGAACTCCCGCCCAAGATCGTACGGGTCATCGAGGTCGACCGTGATCACCGGCTGCCCCTCACCGAAGAGGGCGCCGGCGATCGCGTCGAGCTCCGCGTTGTCGCCGCCTTCCAGCCGCATCCGCACGAACGCGCGGTCGTCGGCGTAGTGCCGCGGCGACGCGAGCGGCTCGCCCGCTACCGGTACGATGCCGGTGCCAAGCTTGCCGGTGCTCTCGGCGATCAGCTGTTCGACCCAGAGCCCGAACGCGGCGATCGCCGGCGTCGCGATGAAGGTGCACTTGTCGCGGCCGCCGCGCGCGAGCTCCCCCAGGGCGGCTCCGAGGCGCAGCGCGTCGCTGCCCGCGAAGCGTCCGGCATCGGCCGCGCGCTTCGCCGAGTCGAGCAGCCGGGCGACGTCGACGCCAGTGGCGGCGGCGGGCGCCAGACCGAAGTACGAGAGCGCGGAGTAGCGGCCGCCGATGTCGCCCGGGTTGGTGAAGACGCGGCGGAACCGGTGCTCGCGCGCAAGGTCCTGCAAGGGCGTGCCGGCGTCGGTGATGGCGACGAAGTTGTCGCCCGCTGCGTCGCCCTTCGCCTCGGCGACGAGAGCCTGGAAGTACGCGAAGAGGGACAACGGCTCGAGCGTGGTGCCGGACTTCGACGAGACGAAGAACAGCGTCCGCGCCGGATTGATCTTCCGCGTGACGCCGAGGATCGTCGCCGGATCGGTCGTATCGAGCACATACAGCAGCGGCCAGCCGCTGCGATGCGGGATGCTCTGGCGCAGGACTTCCGGCGCGAGCGAGCTGCCGCCCATCCCCACCAGCACGCAGGCGTCGAACTGCCCGCGCACGTCTTCGCCGAACGCGCGCAACTCAGCGACCTGGTCGCGCATCCGCGACGCGACATCGAGCCAGCCGAGGCGGTTGGCGACCGACGCCTGGCGCGCCGCGTCGTCGCCCCAGAACGCCGGGGAACGGGACCATAGCGCGGCCGGCGCGCCGGCGGCAGTCAGCTGCTCGATGCGCCGCTCGACGCCGCCCGCGTGTTCGCCGAGCTCGAACTTCATGCGGCGCTTGCCTGCCGGATCTTCTCCGCCTTCGCCGCCGTCGTCGCCGTGATCTGATCGAACGACTTCGAGAATGCCTCGACGCCATCGCGCTGCAGCTCGTCGGTGATTTCCGTGAGCGAGATGCCCTCGGCCTCGAGGTCGGCGAGCACCTGGAGCGCACCGTCGTAGTCCGCATCGATCGTGCGGCGGACGACGCCGTGGTCGCGGAAGGCATCGATGGTCTGCGGCGGCATCGTGTTCACCGTGTCCGGGCCGATCAGCTCCTCGATGTACTTGACGTCGCTGTAGGCCGGGTTCTTCGTGCCGGTGCTGGCCCAGAGCGGCCGTTGGATGCGGGCGCCGGCGGACTGCAGCTTGCGGAAGCGCTCGCCGGCGAAGACCTCGCGGAAGCGGCGATAGGCAACCTTCGCGTTGGCGACGGCAACCGTGCCGCGCAGGCCTTCGAGCTTCGCCCGCTGCTGCGCGTCGCTGGCTGCGGCCAGCTTCGCCTCGATGCGTTTGTCGGCGCTCGTATCGACGCGGCTGACGAAGAAGCTGGCGACGGAGTTGAGACCCGCGATGTCCTCCCGCGCCTCGGCGCGCCGCTCGAGGCCGCGCAGGTACGCCTCCATCACGCGCTCGTAGTACTCGACGGCGAAGAGCAGCGTAATGTTGATGTTCACGCCAGCGGCGATGCACTCCTCGATCGCCGGGATGCCGGCGTCCGTCGCCGGGATCTTGACCATCAAGTTCGGCCGGTCGATCGCCTTCCACCAGCGCTTCGCTTCGTCGACCGTCGGCTGCGTCTCGAACGCCTTCTCCGGCGACACCTCGATGCTGACGAAGCCGTCGCTGCGCGCCTGATCGAAGACCGGGCGCAGGATGTCGCAGGCGTGCCGAATGTCGGTGATCGCGAGCTGCTCGAAGAGATCGCGTGGCGGCACGCCCGTGCGCACGAGCTCGGCGATCTGCACGTCGTAGTCGTCGCCGGCCTCGATTGCCTTCTCGAAGATCGTCGGATTCGCCGTGACGCCGCGGATGCCGTCGTCCGCGACGTAGCGCGCCAGGCCGCCGTCCTCGATCATGTTGCGGCGGATGAAGTCGAGCCACGGCGACTGCTGCTGCTGCGCGAAGAGTTCCACCATCGGATTAGCCATTGATATTCTCCTTCTCTCCGGTGTAGCGCGACTCGATCGCCAGCACCTTGTTGAGACGCCGCACGTGCCGTTCTTCGCCGGAGAACCGGGCGCCAACGAACGCGCCCACCAGCTCGATCGCCAGCGCCGGCCCGATCACGCGCGCGCCGAGCGTCAGGATGTTCATATCGTCGTGCTCGACGCCCTGGTGCGCCGAATACGTGTCGTGGCAGACGGCCGCGCGCACGGCCCGGATCTTGTTTGCCGCCACCGACGCGCCGACGCCGCTGCCGCAGATCAGCACGCCGCGCTCGCAGCCCCCGCCGCGCACGGCCTCGCCGGCGGCCTGTGCATAGTCCGGGTAGTCGACCGGCGCCTCGCTGTCCGTGCCGAGGTCGACGACATCGTGCCCGAGGCGCCGCAGCTCGTCGATGATCGGCTGTTTCAGCGGGAAGCCGGCGTGATCCGCGGCGACAGCGATGCGCATCAGCGTCGCGCCCCGCTGAACTGCCCGACGAGCGCCAGCACGCGCTCCGTGACCTTGTCGGCCGTGAAGCCGAGTCGCTCCATCACCGTCTCTCCCGGCGCCGAGGCGCCGAAACGGCCGTCGATGCCGATGCTGTCGCCGCCATCGCCGACCCAGCGCTGCCAGCCAAGCGTCACGCCCGCTTCGACCGAGAGCCGCGCCTTCACCGCGGGAGGCAGGACGTCGTCGCGGTACGCCTGGTCCTGCGCTTCGAAGAGGTCCCACGCCGGCATGCTGACGACGCGCGCCCGCACGCCGCGCTCCGACAGCCGCGACTGCGCCGCGACGGCGATGCTCACCTCCGAGCCGCTGGCGATGATGACGGCGTCCGGCGTGCCGCTGCCGGGCGCGTCGCTGACGACGTAGGCGCCGCGAAGGAGGCCGCGCGCGCCGCCATCGGCCGTGCCCGCGAGCTGCGGCAGCGCCTGGCGCGACAGCGCGAGTAGCGTCGGCCCTTCGCGCTCGATGGCGACCTTCCACGCCATCACCGTCTCGTTGCCGTCGGCGGGGCGGATCACCGTCAACTCGGGGATCGCGCGCAGGGCCATCAGATGCTCGATGGGCTGGTGCGTCGGCCCGTCTTCGCCGAGGCCGATGCTGTCGTGCGTGAAGATGAAGATGCTGTGGTACTCGCTCAGCGCCGCCAGCCGGATGGACGGCCGGCAGTAGTCGCTGAAGGTGAGGAACGAGGCGCCGAACGGCAGCACGCCGCCGTGCGCCGCCATGCCGTTCACCGCGGCCATCATCGCGTGCTCACGCACGCCAAAGTAGATGTTGCGCCCGCCCGGCGCGTCCGCGCTCATCACGCCCTGGTCGCGCATGTCGGTATCGTTCGACCCGCCGAGATCCGCCGAGCCGCCGATGAGCAGCGGCACCCGTCCCGCCAGCGCGTTCAGCGCCTGGCCGGACGCCGCGCGCGTGGCGATCGGCTTGTCGGCCGGCGTGTACGCCGGCAGCGACGCATCCCAGCCTTCGGGGAGGTCGCCGGCGAACGCGCGGGCCAGCGCCGCCGCCTCGTCGGGGTGGTCCTTCGCGTACGTTGCCAAGCGATCGTCCCAGGCGGACTGCGCTTCGGCGCCGCGCGCGAGCGCCTCGTGGAAGTGCGCCAGCGCCTCATCCGGGACGAAGAAGCTCTTGTCCTCCGGCCAGCCGTAGAAGCGTTTGGCCGCGGCGACCTCCTCGGGGCCGAGCGGCGAGCCATGCGCCTTGCTGGAATCCTGCTTGTTGGGGCTGCCGTAGCCGATGTGCGTGTGCGCGACGATCAGCGACGGCCGCTCGTGATCCTGCTGCGCCATCCTCAGGGCGCGGTCGACCGCCTGAGCGTCCATCCCGTCGATGCGCTGCACCTGCCAGCCATAGGCCTCGAATCGCGTGCCGACGTCCTCCGTGAACGAGAGCGACGTCGGCCCGTCGAGCGAGACGAGGTTCGCGTCGTACAGGCAGATCAGCTTGCCGAGCTGCTGGTGGCCGGCGAGCGAAGCCGCTTCCGCCGCGACGCCCTCCATCATGTCGCCGTCGCTGGCCATCACGTACGTGTAGTGGTCGATGACGGCGGCGCCGTCGCGATTGAACGTCGCTCCGAGGAAGCGCTCCGCCATCGCCATACCGACGCTGTTCGCGAAGCCCTGGCCGAGCGGCCCCGTCGTCACCTCGATGCCCGGGATGAGGCCGTGCTCGGGGTGGCCGGCGGTCGGGCTCTGCCACTGCCGGAACGACTTGATGTCGTCGAGCGTGATGCCCGGGTAGCCGGTGAGGTAGAGCATGCTGTAGAGCAGCATCGATGCATGGCCCGCGGAGAGCACGAAGCGGTCACGATCCGGCCAGGCGGGGTCGGCCGGATTGTGCTTGAGGAAGCGGTCCCAGAGCACATACGTCATCGTCGCCGCGCCCATCGGCATGCCGGGATGCCCGGAGTTCGCCTTCTGCACGGCATCGATGGACAGCGTGCGGATGGTGTTGATGCACAGCTCGTCGAGGCGGGCGTCGGTCATGGTCGGCCCTTTCTTGCAGGCGCGATGATCTCGTCGACAAGGGGAAGAGGCGCTTGGGTGCAGCGTGATGGCGGAGGGGGCGCGGGCGCCGCATGGCGGGCTCGCCGGGTGCGGTCGACAGGCATCATGCCTCTTTCCGGTTGCGCGAGTTCCATCCCCAGTATAGCGCGGGTAGGCCGAATCGCTGGCGCCGCGCGGAGGGCGACGAGGCTGCTCCCGGAACCGCGCCGGCGGTGGGCCGGGCGCCTAACCGAGGCGCGAGACGACGATGTTCGCCACCACCTCGAGCACGATAATCGCGATCAAGGGCGAGAGATCGAGCCCCAGATTCGGCATGAAGCGCCGGATCGGCTCCAGGATCGGCTCGGTGACCGCGTTCAGCGCCTCGATCAGCGGGTTGCGCGGGTCGATGCTAAACCAGCTGAGCAGCGCGCGGATGAAGATCGCCGCGATGAGCACCCAGAAGACCGCCGCGATCGCCTGCGACAGAGGACTATCGCCGCCCTGGGGCAGACCGAACATCTACGCTCCCAGCTCGCGCGAACGCGCGTAGGCCGCCATCACAGCCTCCATGATAGCGCCGCGAATGCCGGCGTTCTCCAGCGCGACGATGCCCGCGGCCGTCGTGCCGGCGGGCGAGGTCACTTCGTTGCGCAGGACGGCCGGGTGCTTGCGCGTCGCCTCGGCGTACTGCGCGGAGCCGATGAAGGTCTGCAGCGCCAGCATCTCGGCGAGCTCGCGCTTGAACCCTACCTGGACGCCGGCATCGATGAACGCCTCCAGCAGCAGGAAGACGAAGCCGGGGCCACTGCCGTTGAACGCGGTCGCCATGTCAAGGTAGCTCTCGTCCTCGACGTGCACCTCGCGGCCCATGGCGCCGAGGATGGCGGCGATGCAGTCACGCGCCGGGCCATCGACCTCGGGCGTGGCGATCCAGACGCTCATTCCCTGGCCGATGGCGGCCGGCGTGTTCGGCATCACGCGCACGATCGCCGCGTGGCTGAGCGTGTGCGCGATTTTCGCGATCGGCACGCCGGCCATGATCGAGAGGATGGTCTGGTCGCGGCGGAAGCGGCCTTCGACGCGATGCGCCGTCTTCGCGAACTCCTGCGGCTTGACTGCGAAGATCACCAGTTCGGACGCGTCGACGACCTCGGTGAGGTCCGTCGTCGTGCGCACGTTGTAGCGGCTGCTGGCGGCGGCGCAGCGGTCGTCGTTGACCTCGGCGACGAAGACGTCTTCCGGCGCGACGACGTGCTTGGCGAGCGTGGCGCTGAGCAGCGCATCGCCCATGAACCCGCAGCCAACGAGCCCTACCTTCACGTCTGCTCCCCTTGCGATCGAACCGCCACCGGCGGCCGCGCGCCGAACATCGCTCGCCCCACACGCACCAGTGTCGCCCCTTCCTCGACCGCCACCTCGAAGTCGTCCGTCATGCCCATCGAGAGGTGCGCGAGGCCGATGGCGTCGCGGAGTCCGCGCAGCTCACGGAAGACCGCGCGCACGTCCTCCGGATTGTCGGCGCGTGGCGCCACCGTCATCAGCCCCACGAGCTCGAGATCCGGCAGCGCCGCGATGGCGGCGGCCAGCCCACCCACCTCGTGCGGCTCGACGCCGGCCTTCGTCGATTCGCCGGCGACGTTGACCTCGATCAGCACGCGCACCTGGTGCTCCGCATGGCGGCTGATCGCCTCGGCGAGGCGCAGCGAATCGACGGTGTGGAGTATATCAAAGGCATCCGCTGCAGCCGGCGCCTTGTTCGTCTGCAGGCGCCCGATGAAGTGCCACACCGGCGCCGGCGCGAGGCGGCTCAGCGCGTCGATCTTCGGCAGCGCCTCCTGCACGCGGTTCTCGCCGAAGTCACGCAGGCCGGCGTGGTACGCCGCGGCGACCGTCGCCGCATCGTGCGTCTTCGTGACGCCGATGAGCGTGACCTCGCGCGGCTCGCGGCCGCTTCGCTGGCAGGCAGCGTCGATCCGCGCGCGCACGGCCGCGATGCGGCCGGCGATCACGGCACCATCCGGCGTCACGCGCTGCTCAGGGGCAGGCGCATCGTCACCGTGCTGCCCTTGCCCGGCTCGCTGCGAAACTGCAGCGAGCCGCCGTGCGCGTCCATGATCTCGCGTGCGATGGAGAGCCCGAGTCCGGTGCCGCCGAGCGCACGCGAGCGCGCCTTGTCGACGCGATAGAAGCGGTCGAAGAGGCGCGGGATCTCTGCCGTCGGCACGCCGACGCCAGTGTCGTCGACGCCGACGATCGCCTCGCCGCGCTCCTTCTGCGCGCGCAGGATGATGCGGCCGCCGGCGGGCGTGTACTTGACCGCGTTGTCCAGCAGGATCAGCAGCACCTCGCGAAGGCGCTCGGCGTCGGCGCGCACCATCAGCGCCCCGTCGACCACCGCATCGAACGTGAGACCGGCGTCCGATGCCAGGCGCGCCGCCGCGCGGCCGGCGCTTCGAGCCAGCTCGGAGAGGTCGACGCGCCCCAGCGACAGCTCGATCCCCTCCTGGTCGCTGCCCGCGAGCACGAGCAGGTCATCGAGCAGCCTGGTCATGTACTTCGACTCCGCCACGATGTCCTCGACGGCGTCATCGTCGGGCGTGATCGCGGACAGCGTCTCGGCGTTGGTGCGGATCACCGTCAGCGGCGTGCGAAGCTCGTGCGACGCGTCGGCGACGAACTCGCGCTGCCGCTCGAAGCTGCGCCGCACCGGCCGAATGGCGATGCCGGCGACGACGAGGCCGCCGGCCGTCGCCAGCAGCAGGCCGACAAGACCGCCGCTCGCCATGACGAGCGCCAGGATCCGCAGCGAGCGGTCGCGCGACTCGAGCGACTTACCGGTCTGGATGAAGCCGTCGAGCGCGCCCGAGCTGCTGTACACCGGCACGGTATGGATGCGCAGGTCGTGGCCATCGACGCGCGCCGAACGCCAGTCCTCGGCGCCGCTGCGCGCCTTGCTGATCGAGCCCTGGTCGGGCAAGCCGCCGAGCGGCACGTCGCCCGGGTTCGCCGCGATCGACCCGTTCGGGTTCACCAGCAGGATGAAGACGTCCGCGGAGCGGCCGAGCGCGGCGTTCGCGAGGACGCCGCGGATGTCGTCGCTGCTCAGGCCGATGCCACTCTGCTCGCCCTTGTCAGACGCCTCCGCCTGGTTGACGGCGGCGCGTGCCTGGTCGCTCACCTGCGCAACGGCGGCATCGACTTCGTCCGACAGCCGGCGGTCGACCCAAAAGAAGACGCTGACACCGATGACGACGAAGACGAGCGTGAAGGCGAGGACGTACCACGCCGTCAGCCGCCACCGCAGGGCCTCGAACATTTACGCCTTCAGCGTGTACCCCACGCCCCGCACGGTGCGGATGAGCTGGGTCTTGAACCCCTTGTCGATCTTGTTCCGCAAGTAGTGTACGTAGATATCGACGACGTTGCTCGCGAAGTCGCGGTCGTACTGCCAGACGTGGTCGAGGATCTGCGCCCGCGTCAGCACCTGGCCCTGGTGACGGAGCATCAGCTCCAGCAGCTGGAACTCCTTCACCGTGAGCTCGATCTCCTCGCCGTTCCGGATCGCGCTGTGCTTCGGGATGTCCAGCACCAGGTCCCCGGCGCGCAGGTGGCTGTTGCCGTTCGATGCGCGACCACCGCGGCGCCCGAGCGCCCGCACGCGTGCCAGCAGCTCGGCGACGGCGAACGGCTTCACCATGTAGTCGTCGGCACCGGCGTCGAGCCCCTTCACGCGGTCGCTGACGTCCGTGCGCGCCGTCAGCATCAACACCGGCATCTCGCTGCCGGCGCTGCGCATCTTGCGGCAGACGTCGAAGCCGTCCATCTCCGGCAGCATGACATCCAGCACGAGCACGTCGAACGGCTCCTCGCGCGCCGCTTCGAGCGCGCTGCGCCCGTTGCCGACGATCTTGACGGCGTGCGCCTCCTCCTCGAACACGCGCTTCACCGCCCGGGCGAGCCTCAGGTCATCTTCGGCGACAAGGATGTTCATGCCGGCGCACCTCCCTTCAGCGGCCATTCTATACTGGTAAGATTGGACTTTCATTGGGCGATCATTGCGGCCAACACGCCGGCGCGCGGCCTACGCCGGACGGTGCAGCACGATCGTCGGCCGGCGAGCCTCATCGAAGCGCCCGAGCGCGCGCTCGCCGAGCGCCGTCAGCTCCGCCCGCGTGCGCGCGATGCCAACGAGCAGCGTCGCTGTCTCGACGCCCAGCGCGTCCTCCCCGGCCATGGCGATCTTCTCGGCCGCCGCATCGAGGAGCTTGATGATGCCGGGGTACTCCCCGCGGGCGAGGTGGACGAAGGCCGCGGCGAGCTGGATCATCCCCTGAAAGAAGCGACGCTCGGGCCAGGGCGTCACCATCCAGAGGTCTTCCAGCGTCTCGTGCGATTCGAAGTAATAGCCGTCGTTGAACTCCTGGACGGCCTTGTAGAACTCGCCGAGCCGTGACGCCAGCTGCTCGTGCGTCAGGATCGGCTGGTTCCGAAGTGATCCCTCAGCCACCAGTCCTCTCGATCAGGCCGACACGGCGTCGACTACGTCGTGATGCTCTGCTCGCCGCGCAGCACGACTGCCCTCGTGGGCCGCCGCCGCTGCGTGCGCTATTGTAACGCCGGACCCCGGCGTCGCGACCACGGAAGGGAGCATCGATGAAGGCCGTCCGCATCCACCAGCCCGGCAGCGTCGACAATTACGTCTACGAAGACGCGCCGGAGCCGGTCGCCGGCCCGGGCGAGGTGCGGCTACGCGTGCGCGCGGTCGCGCTCAACCACCTCGAGGCGTGGGCGGCGAAGGCGCCGCCGAGCGTCCGCTACGAGCGCCCGCGCATCCTCGGCGCCGACGTAGCGGGCACGGTGGAGAGCGTCGGCGCGGGCGTGACGTCCGTGCAGCCGGGGACCGACGTGATCCTGCATCCGGGCGTCAGTTGCGGCGTCTGCGAAGCGTGCCTCGGCGGTGACGACAACCTCTGCCCGCAGTATCGCCTGCTCGGCCAGGGTCGCGACGGCGGCATGGCCGAGCTCGTCGTCGTGCCCGCCGCGAACGTCTTCCCCAAGCCGGCGAACCTCTCGTTCGAGGAGGCCGCCTCGATCCCGCTCGTCTTCACGACGGCGCTGCACATGATCCTGACCCGCGCGCACCTGCGCTACGGCGAGAGCGTGCTGGTGAACGCGGCGGGCAGCGGCGTCGGCGTCGCGGCGATCCAGGTGGCGAAGCTGCACGGGGCGCGCGTCATCGCCAGCGCCGGCTCCGACGGGAAGCTGGAAAAAGCAGCGGCGCTGGGCGCCGACGAGCACATCAACTACACCACCTCCGACCTCGCCGAGGAGGCGCGCCGGCTGACGGACGGACGTGGCGTCGACATGGTCGTCGAGAACGTCGGTGCGGCGATCATGGAGAAGAGCATCCAGGCGCTGGCGCGCAACGGCCGCGTCGTCACCTGCGGCGCCACGGCCGGCAACGACGCCACGTTCAACGTCACGCGCTTCTTCCTCGCCCAGCAGACGCTCTACGGCTCGTTCATGGGGACGAAGGCCGAGATGCTGCGCTATGCTCCCTGCTTCGCCGACGGCCGTCTCCGGCCCGTCGTCGACACGGTCTTCCCGCTCGCCGGCGCGCGCGAGGCGGTGGCGCGCCTGCTGCATCGCGAGCAGTTCGGCAAGGTCGTGCTCGTGCCCGCGTGATACCGACGGGGACGGGAACCGCGGATGACGCAGAGGGGATGGGCCGTATGTGCCATGCCCGTGCCACACGCCCGACCTCTCACGACCCACGTTCCACGCCCCAACCTTGAGCTATCCCCCTACGATGCACGATAGTGCCCGTGGCCCCCGACGGGCCGCAGGGCAGGGAGGGCGTCGTGACGACGGACGTGGCCGGCATCACCCATCGCCAGATCGAGACCAACGGCATCTCGCTGCACATCGCCGAGGCGGGCGCGGGGCCGCTGGTGCTGCTGCTGCACGGATTCCCCGAGTCGTGGTACTCCTGGCGGCACCAGATGCCGGCGCTCGCCGCCGCCGGCTATCACGTCGTCGCGCCCGACCAGCGCGGTTACGGCGGCACCGATGCGCCGCCGAGCATCGAGGACTACGACATCCTGCACCTCGTCGACGACGCCGCCGGCGTGCTCGATGCCGTCGGCGAACGGAGCGCCGTCGTCGTCGGGCACGACTGGGGGTCCATGGTCGCCTGGCACTGCGCGCTGCTGAAGCCCGACCGCTTCCATGCCGTGGCGACGATGAGCGTGCCGTACATGGGCCGCGGGCCGATGCCGCCGGTTCAGCTCATGCGGCAGATGTTCGGCAACAACTTCTTCTACATCATCTACTTCCAGGAGCCGGACGTCGCCGAGGCCGAGTTCGAAGCGGACGTGCGGCGGACGATGCGCACGTTCCTCTACGTCGCCTCTGGCGATCTCGATGAGCCGGCTTCCTTCATGAACAAGCCGGCGAACTCGACGTTCCTCCAGGGCCTGCCGGAACCGAAGAAGCCGCTGCGCTGGCTGACCGAAGCCGACCTCGACTACTTCGTCGGCGAATTCGAGCGCTCCGGGTTCCGCGGCCCCGTGAACTGGTATCGCAACCTCGACCGCAACTGGGAGCTCACGCCGGAGCTCACCGACGCGAAGGTGCGACAACCCGCGCTCTTCATCGCCGGCGAGAAGGACGGCGTGATGGCGTTCACGTCCATCGAGCCGATGAAGCAGCTGGTGCCGGATCTGCGGAAGCTCGTGATGATCCCCGGCGCCGGCCACTGGACCCAGCAGGAGGCGCCGGATCAGGTGAACAGCGAGCTGCTGGCGTTCCTGAAGGGACTGTAGGCGATGCGCATCGGACTCGTGCTCGGCGAAGGCGCGACGATCGACGACGTCGTCCAGAGCGTCGTGGACTGCGAGCAGGACGGCTTCGACAGCGCCTGGTTCAGCCACATCTTCGGCGTCGACGCGCTGACGATGATCGCGCTCGCCGGCCGGCGGACGACGCGGATCGAGCTGGGCACGGCCGTCATCCCCGTCTATCTGCATCATCCGTTCGCCATGGCGCAGCAGGCGGCCACGGTGAACGCTGCGATCGGCGGCAGGCTGACGCTCGGCATCGGCCTGTCGCATCAACCGGTCGTCGAGCAGATGTGGGGGCTGTCGTACGACCGCCCGGGCCCGTACATGCGGGAGTACATGTCCGTGGTGGGCCCGCTCGTGCGCGAGGGGAAGGTGGCGTTTCGCGGCGACGTCTTCCAGGTTGCGGCAGGGCTGCAGATCCCCGGCGCGACGCCGTTCCCGGTGCTCGTCGCCGCCCTCGCGCCGATGATGCTCCAGACGGCCGGAACGCTCGCCGACGGCACCGTCACCTGGACGACCGGCATCAAGACCATCGAGACGCACGTGGCGCCCCGCATCAACGCGGCGGCGGCCGCCGCAGGTCGCCCGCAGCCGCGGATCGCCGTCGGGCTGCCCGTGGCGGTGACGGACGACGCGTCGGCGGCGCGCGAGCGCATCTCGAAGGGCCTGCAGATCTACGGACAGCTGGTGAACTACCGGCGTATGCTCGACATCGAGGGCGCCGCCGCGCCGGGAGACATCGCCCTCGTCGGCGACGAACGGGAGCTCGAGCGCCAGGTCCGCGCGCTCGCGTCAGCCGGCGCGACCGACTTCAATGCGGCGATCTTCCCCGTCGGCGACGACCCGGGCGCCTCGATCGCACGCACGCGCGCGGTGTTGAAGGGGCTGGTGGGCCACGTCTAGCGGACGGCGAGGGTAGAACGACGTGGTAGAAGACGCGCGGATGACGGCGGTCGAGGCCGCGCCTCGCGGCGAGCGGCAGGCGCCCGGCGCGCCGCCACCGTTCGTGCGCGACCGCGGGGCCGGCGGCGATCTGGCGGCGACGCTCGCCCGCTGGATGAGCTTCGACCTGACGCGCCCGCTTGCCTTCGCCGTGCTGGCGCTACTCTACGTCGCCAGCCGGCTGCCGTTCATCGATAACGGCTACGGGACGAAGCCGGATGCCTGGCGCATCGCGCTCACGGGCTACTGGCTCTGGGACCGGCACGCGTTCTACCCGTCGCGGCTGCCCGGCTACCCGATCCCCGAGCTGTCGTACGCGGCGCTCTTCAACGGCAGCTGGATCGCCACGAACTCACTGACGATCGCCGTGGCGCTGGTGGGCGTCTGGTTCTTCGCGCGCATCGTCCGCGAGCTGAAGCTCCCGAATCCGGCGCTGCTCGTCGTCGGCTTCGCGTTCATGCCGCTGCTGTGGATCAACAGCATGAACACGATGGACTACGCCTGGGCGCTCACCTTCATCCTCGGCTCGTATTACTTCCTGCTGCGCGACAACGACCTTGCGGCCGGCCTCATGCTCGGGCTGGCAGTCGGCTCGCGCCTGCCGTCCGCGGCGATGCTCGTCCCGTTCGTCGCCTACATGTGGCGGTCGGGCAAGCGCGACGAGATCCGCACCTTCCTCGTCTCGGTGATCGCCGTCGCGATGGTGGCGTTCTCGCCGGTCATCTGGAAGTACGGGCCGAGCTTTCTCAACTTCTACGACGCGAAGGTTGGCTATCGCGACGTGATCCGGCTGCTGGCGAAGGATTCGCTCGGGCTCGCCGGCACCGCCGCACTGATCATCGCCACGCTCGTCTCGCTGCCGCGGCTGGCGAAGCTTCCCGGCGACTTCGTGCGCGACAAGGACGTCATGACCTGGGTGCTGGCGATCGTCGTCGCGGCCGCCGTCTTCTTCCGCCTGCCGCACGAGGCCGCGTACCTGATCCCGCTCTATCCATTCGCCTACCTGCTCATCGGCAAATACTTCCAGCGCTGGGTGCTCGCCGGCGCCGTCGCCATCTTCCTGCTCTCCGGCTTCGTCGACTTCACGACGACGACCCATCAGGTAAGCCTGGCATCGGTCAGCCGCGTACGCGTCGGCGAAGGCATGCTGCTCTCGAACCGCAACACCCAACGCGCGCAGATGACGTTCACCCGCCGAGTGGAGAACCTGGCGGTGCCGAACAACTCCGTCGTCATCGTCGGCTTCGTCTACCCCGAATTCGCCGTCTCGAACCGCAACCGCCTCAGCGTCGGCCTGCTCGAGAAGGACACGTCGGCGATCAGCCAGCTCTCGGACAAGGGCAAGACCTTCGACGCGACGCGCCGCATCACGTACGTCTGGCTGCTGACGTGGCAGGACTTCGAGGCGTATCGCAGGCAGGGCGCCCGCATCTACTACACGGTCGACGCCGACCGCAGCACCGAGGCGCTGTACGGCTACCGGCCGGGCCTCTTCGGCGGGACGCTGATCGATACGGGGAGGACGCCATCCGGCGAGCCCGACACGAACCGTACCCAACGGTAGCCGAAGCTCCCGGACATCACGCAGTCTGTGCCAGCGCCTTGTCCTGCGCCTGCCCACGACCGTAGCCGATCGTCATTCGGGCAGACCGGGCCCGGGACGCACCTGCTTCGTCAGCAGCTCCGCTTCCAGAACGTGCCGCAGCGTCAGCGCCGACCGCTCGTTCGGCCGTGGCTGGGTCAAGTCGGAAGGCTGCGACGGCACGCTGGACGGCGTCGTCTCAGGTTGCGAATCCAAACAGCTCCTGTAGTTGGCTGGTTGGGCCAACACCACGCATCGCCTGGTACCGCGCAACCGAAGCGTCGTTACAACCGCCGCCGCAGCGTCAGGTAGACGCCTGAGCCGGCGCCGACGACCATGATTCCCAGCACCGCGATGATCGCGATCGTGATGCCGCTCGCGCCGCCACTGCCGGCGGCGCCCGCAGCGGCGGTCCGGGTGGCGTCGCCCGCGGCAGGGGCGGCCGTCGTCGTCGCGCCGGTCGTCGGCGCCGCGACGCGCGCCGGCAGCCCGACGGACTGGCGCCATGCGTTCTCGAGGCCGAGCTGGTCGAAGCCGTACACCTTGCGGTAGGCATCGTCCGGCGTCGAGCCATCCTTGAACGTCCGCAGCAGCTCAGCGAACTTCTCCGCGCCGCGCGCATCGACCAGGTACTTCACGATCGAGCCCGCTTCGCCGTAGAACAGGCCGACCGTGTCGCCGGTGTCGGCGGCGGCCGACGAGCCGAGCTGGAGAATCGAGAGGGCGCTGTTGCTCCGGATCGCGGCGGCGAGCGCCTCCTGCTGGCTGGCGAGCGGCTGCTTCTGCGAGAAGACGGAGATGCCTTCGGCCAGCCAGCTGGTGATGCCGTACGGCCCCTTCGTCGCCTGGCTGGTGACGATGTGCGCGACCTCGTGCCGCGTGGTATCGAGCGTATCGACATCAGTGGACACCATCGCCGTGTCCGAATAGACGACCTCGCCGAGGATGGTGACGCCGCCGCCGATGCTTCCGGGAGCGATCGCCGGCTGCATCTCCTCGGCCGTCGCATAGAGGAAGACCTTGACCGGGAACGTCACCTGCGTCTGTTCCAGCGCGCCGACGTCCCTCAGGGTCTGCGCCGCGGCCACGAGCACGGCCTGCGCGTCGGCCTGCGAGCCTGCGTAATAGTACAGCGTGACGTTGGCGCTCTTGAGCGTCTTGAAGGTGAAGCGCGTGTCCTCGTGGACGTAGAGCTTGTCCTGCGTCACCAGCCGGTCGCCGGACGCGTCGGTGATCTCCCAGTGGTAGGTGATGTTGGCGCCGGGGATGATGACGATACCCTGCCCGCTCGTCAGCGAGAAGCTGCACCGCACGGTGCCCGTGCCGGTGCAGTCGGCGATCGCCGTCGCGCCCGTCCCGTCCGGCGCGAGCGTGTACAGCAGGCGCACCTCCTTCGGCGCCGCCGGCGCCGTGAAGCTGACGCTGAAGGTGACGCCACGCGGGAAGTTGTTTCGCGCCTGGTCGCTCGTCACGACGATCGGCGAAGACTGCGCCCGCGCCGTCGTGCGCAGCGGCCCGCCGGGCATGATGAGCGCCACCGCCAGCACCACCGCCACTGCCACGACGGCCCGCGCGCAATCAGCAGCGCTCCGCCGGCCGCATGCAGCGCCGGGCCTCGTCGAGCCTCCCGCCTGCCGCCTCCACCGGCGCCGAAGGGGTGCGGCCGCCTCTCGTACCCACCGTGTGAGCACCGCCTAGCCCTCCACCTCGACGTCCGCACCCACCTGCGCCTTCAGGTAGGCCTGGATGAACGCATCAAGGTCGCCTTCGAGCACGTCCGCCGCGCTGCTCGTCTCGAACCCGGTGCGGTGGTCCTTCACCATCTTGTACGGATGCAGCACGTAGCTGCGGATCTGGTTGCTCCAGCCGGCGCTGACGTGCTCGCCCTTGATCTTCGCCTGCTCCTCGGCGTGGCGCTCCAGCTCGCGCTCGATGAGCCGCGCTTCGAGCACGCGCATCGCCGACTCGCGGTTGCGGTGCTGCGAGCGCTCGTTCTGGCAGGTGACGACGATGTTCGTCGGCAGATGCGTGATGCGGATCGCCGTCGAGTTCTTCTGCACATTCTGGCCGCCGTGGCCGCTCGCCCGGAAGACGTCGACGCGGATGTCATCAGGGTTGATCTTCACTTCCGCCGCATCGCCGGCCTCGGGCAGCACCTCGACGAGCGCGAACGACGTGTGGCGGGCGTGGGCGGAGTCAAACGGCGACAGGCGCACGAGGCGATGCACCCCGCGCTCGCTCTTCAGGTAGCCGTAGGCGTGCTGGCCGCTCACCTCGATGGTCGCGCTCTTGATGCCGGCCTCCTCGCCCGGCATCAGGTCGATGACCTCTGCCGGGAAGCGGCGTCGCTCGCACCAACGCAGATACATCCGCAGGAGCATCTCCGCCCAGTCCTGCGACTCGGTGCCGCCGGCGCCCGCGTGGATGGCGATGATCGCATTGCGTTCGTCGTACGGTCCGGAGAACGCAAGCTCGAACTCCAGCCCGTCGAGCTCCTGTTCGAGGCCGCCGGTGTCGCGCGTGAGGTCGCCGGCGAGCGCGTCGTCGTCCTCGCCATCGGCCAGCTCGACGAGCGCCAGGAGGTCGGCGGCGCGCGCTTCGATGCCGCGCCACGTGTCCACCCGCTGGCGGAGCGCGGCGGCGCGCTTCATCACATCCTGCGCCGACTGCGGGTCGTCCCAGAAGCCGGGCGCCGCAGCCTGCTCGTCGAGCGCCGCCGCCTGTCGTTCGAGCCCGGCGATGTCAAAGACGCACCATGACGTGCGCGATGCGTTCGCGGAGGGCGATCAGTCGTTCGCGAAGCTCGTGCATGTGCTGGTGCGCTCCTTCGGGCGAGAGTGAGCCGGTCGTCACATGGTAGCAGGCGGCGCGGCGGCGGCAGTTGGATGTCGGATGTCGGAGGTCGGATGGGAGAGGTCGAGCTCATCGCACGACCAGCCGGCGAGCACCGCCGCCCGCGGCTTCGTCCGCCTCCCTCGATGAGCGTCCGTTCGCGGCGCCCGGTCATCGCCGTGTCTCCGTGTACCGCCGGCACTCGTCGATCACGGCGAGCGCGCCCGCTTCGCCCTTCCACTCCGTCACCGGCTTCCCCTGCCCGACGTACCAGGCGTAGATGCGCTCGCGCAGATCCGCGAGCGGCTCTTCCGGCCGGTCGGCGGCGACCGCGAGGAGCTTGTGGTCGCCGTCGCCGCGTTCGAGCACGTCGACCACGCGCACCTGCAGGCGCTCCCCTCGCTCACGCAGGCGCCGGTCAATGAGCATGATGTCGAAGAGCTCGTCATCGCCGGGGCAGATGATCTCCGCCGAGCAGCCGTAGTGCGTGAGCATCGGCTCCAAGTCGTGACGATACACGACGCGCTGCTCGTCAGAGAGCCACTCCCAGCGTCCGCGCTCACCGGCTCGCTGCTCGACCACCATCTCGAGCGTGGCGGCGAGCATCCGGCGCTTCGCCTCGCCGGCAATGCGATCGGCGAGGCGCGTCGGCTCCGGCGCGCGATAGCCGCGGGCGCAGCGCAGCACCCAGCGCTCCGCATCGTCGAGACCGATGCCGTTGCCGACGGAGACGAAGATCGAACGCACGCCCTCGCGTGTCCGCAGCATCGAGCCGATCAGCTCGCCGTCGTCGACGAGGTCGGCGCGCGAGCCGCGCGCCCCGGCAACCGTGCGCGGCACGCCGACCAGTCGCGTTTTGGCGACGCCGATCGTCGGGATGCCGAGCAGCACCCCGAGATGGCAGGCGAAGCCGAAGCGACGCGGGTGCGCGTAGCCGTGACCATCGACCATCAGCAGATCCGGCGGGTGCTGCAGGCGCTCGAACGCAGGCAGCAGCACCGGCGTCTCGCGGAACGACAGCAGGCCGGGGACGTACGGGAACGTCACCGCCGATTCCACCGTCACGCGCTCGACCTCTTCGAGCGAGGGGTAGGCGAGCACGACGACCGCGCCGACCGCACGCCCATTGCGCTTGTCGAACGCGACGTCGCTGCCTGCTATGGACCGCACATCGGTCTCCCGTACGGCGCCGCCGCGGACGACCCGCGGCGCGAGCTCGCGCTGCAGCCGCACGGCATCGGCCGCGGTGAGATCCCAGGGATGCAGCGGTTCAACGCGCACGGCCGGGCCGTTCCAGCAGGTGTATGGCGTCAGCCGTCCGACCCGCCAGCAGCGGCGCCCGGCCGGTGAACCGAGGGAGGCGGCGCAGGCGCTTGTCCGCGTCGCACGCGATCACTACGATGGGCACGGTGAAGCTTCCTCGGATGTTCGTCCTCCTGATCTTCGCGGCGCTGTTGGGCGCGGCCTGCGGCGTCGCCTTCTCGGCGCCGAAGCGCAACCGCACGTTGTTTCAGTCGCTGAGCGTGACCGGCGAACTGCGCACGGGCCAGCCGCTGACCGCGGCGCTCGCGTACCAGCAGTACCTGCCGATCGAGATCGACGTGCGCTGCGAGGTACGGCAGTCGAAGAAGCTGATCAAGCCCATCGGCCAGATGAAGGTGCCCGCGTACCCGAACGGCAGCCCGACCGTGACGCCGTTCCCCGGCAACATCTCCTACGATTTTACCATCGACAAGGCAGGCGACTACTTCGTCGAGTGCTACACGCCGAGCGACAAGGACAACGCGATCCGCTATCCGTTCAGCGTAGATTGAGCGAGGAAGCACGCCGCTTGCAGCACCGCTGAACGGAGGATCCGGCGTCGAAGCATGTTCTCGCGGCGAAGAAGGGCTGACGATGATGACGACGGAACACGACTTCGGTTGCGACGAGCAGCACACGGCACGCCAGCGCTGCAACGCGAACGCCTCGGTCGTCGCCGCCGCAGCGCCAGCGGCGGGAAGCGCCGAGATGCAGCCCCCCGAGCGGCGGGAAGCTGAGCCGGCGCGCCGCGCGGACGCTGCCGCCCTGATGCCGACCGCCGGCATCGAGCCGCCGGAGCAGATGTTCGGGCCGGATGTTGACGCGCATGGCGCCGGCCTCGCCGATGGGCCGCTGGAGAGCATCGACACCAGCCGGCTGCCGACGCTGCCGCTGCTCGGCCTGGTGCTCGTCGCCATCGTGAGCATCGCGGTGGCGTGGCGCCTGGTCCGCGGCCAGCGATAACGGCGCCATCCGGCGGTCAGGCGGCCGAATCCTCGCTCTGGCCGGGCGGCGTGAAGTCGTCGTGGTCGATGTGATCGTCGGAGATCAGGTGCGGCACGCGCACCTGCAGGTGCGGCTTCGAGTCCATCATCGCCGCGAATGCGACGACGACGACAGGGTCGAACTGCGTGCCGCTGTTCGCGGCGATCTCGGCCATCGCCGCCTCGTGCCCCATGGCAGCGCGGTAGGGACGGTCGGAGGTCATCGCGTCGTAGGAGTCGACGACGGAGAAGATGCGCGCATCGACGGGGATCTTGTCGCCGGCGATCCCGAAGGGATAGCCGGCGCCGTCGTAGCGCTCGTGGTGGTAGAGGAGGATGGGCAGCGCCCCCTCGAGGAAGCCGACCTTGCCGACCATGACGCCGGCGAGCAGGGGATGCTTGCGCATCGCTTCCCACTCCATCTCGTTGAGGTCCTTCGGCTTCTTGAGCACGGCGTCGGGCACGCCGATCTTGCCGACGTCGTGGAGCAGCGCGCCGCGCTCCATATCGATCAGGCGGGGCTCCGGCAGCCCCATCTCCCGCGCGAGGTGCGCGGTGAGCTTGGCGACACGCTCACAGTGGCCCTCGGTGGCGTCGTCCTTCGTGTCGAGCGCCGCCATGAGCACCTTCAGCGTCGTGTCGTATGACGTCTCGAGCTCGTCGGCGTATGAGCGCACCTTGGCGAAGAGGAGCGCCTGCTCGACGGCCATCACCGCCTGGTCCGTGAGCTCCTCGACGATACGCCGTTCGTCTTCCGAGTAGGCGCCGATGGATGCCGAGCGGACCAGCGCGATGGCGCCGACGACGCGGCCGCGGAGGGCGAGCGGCACGCAGAGGACGGCCACCTGTCCCTCGGTCTGCAACTCCTCGCCGAGGAGGTAGGTGTAGGCGGCGACGGGCTGTGTGCTGACGATGGTCGTGTTCGTCGCGACGGCGCGGCGCAAGAACCACTCGTCGATGGCCCGCTGGTGCTGGTCCTCGCGACCGGTGGTCGCGTCGTAGGTCGCGCGCAGTACGAGCTCGCCGGTCTCCGCCTCGAAGAGCGCGAGGAAGCCGTACTGCGCGTGCGCCAGCTGGGTGACGTCGTGCGTGATCTGCGCCACGACGTCGTGCAGGTCGAGCGAGGAGCGGATCTCCTGTCCGCGCGTGTACATGAACTCGAGGCGACGGTGCTGGCCGGCGAGCCGCCGCATGCTCAACCAGAAGGCGCCCTGGACCAGCGTGTAGGCGATCAGCGCGATCACCATCGTCAGCATGATCAGGCCATCCTGCAGCGATGCGATCGCGTTGTCGACGGGCGCGGCGGCCCGGTCGACTTCGACGGTGAAGCCGTTGCCCGTGAGATAGCCGGCGAAGACGCGGCTGCCGTCGCCCGCGGTGAACCGCGCCGAGGACGCGCCGGGCGGGAGGCGGTCCGCCGGCATGGCGGCGCCGCGCGAGAACAGGAGCTCGCCGTCCGACCAGACGCGCACGGCGAGCACATCGCCGCCCAAGTACGACGTCGCGAGACCGGCGCGGCTCTGAAGCTCCTCCGCGGTGGGCGCGCTGCTGCCGGCGGCCAGCGCGTTGTGCAACGGCACGCCGACGAGGCCGCGCGTCGCGGTGGCGGCGTTCGCCTCGCCGGCCGTCGAGGCCAGCGTGCGGGCGAGGAAGGCGAACCCGCCCGCCAGCACGAGGACGAGCACGAGACTGACCACGGCGAAACGCAGGTGCGCCTTTGAGTTGGACTCGGAGTGCATGTGCCTTGCTCGGTGCTGCGGGATCTCTCGTTCTGTATCGGCCGCCGACGCAACCCCCTGTAGCCCGCCGCGCCGCCCGGGCGCCCGCGCCTCATGCGACGAGACGGGCAGCAAAACCCGCATTACGTTCGTTCCATGCGAGCAGGAGCCGGGCCTGTGCCGAGGCGCTGCTATAGTGACTGCATGCAGGACAAGCTCGCAGCCCTTCACCGCATCCTCCGGGAGATGGATTCCGTCATCGTCGCCTTCTCCGCCGGCGTCGACAGCACGTTCGTGGCGGCCGTCGCCGCCGACGTGCTCGGCGCGCGCGCGCTCGCGGTCACCGGCGTCTCCCCGTCCATCCCGCAATCGGAGGTCGAAGAGGCGAAGGCGCTGGCCCGGCAGATCGGCATCCGGCACGAGCTGCTGCCGACGTCGGAGATGGACGTCCCTGGTTATGTCGAGAACAGCTCCCGGCGCTGCTACTTCTGCAAGACGGAGCTGTACTCCATCCTCGAGGCGCTCGCCGCGCGCGACGACTACGACTACGTCGCCGATGGCTGCAATCTGGACGACCTCGGCGACCATCGCCCGGGGCGGCTGGCGGCGAACGAGCACAAGGTGCGCAGCCCGCTCATCGAAGCCGGCCTGACCAAGGCGGAGATCCGCGAGCTGTCGAAGGCGCGCGGGCTACCTACGTGGGACAAGCCGGCGATGGCCTGCCTCTCGTCGCGCATCCCCTACGGCACGCCTGTGACAGTCGAGGCGCTGGACCAGATCGGGGCCGCGGAGGCGTTCCTGCGCGGGCTGGGGCTGCGGCAGTTGCGGGTCCGGCACCACAGCGAGGTCGCCCGCATCGAGGTTGAGCCGGAGCAGCTGGCGCAGGTCGTCGAGCATCGCGAGCGGATCGTGCGGCGGCTGAAGAACCTGGGCTACCGGTACGTGACGCTCGACCTCGCCGGCTTCCGCAGCGGCTCGATGAATGAGGGACTGGCGGCGGCCCGACCGCAGACAATTGACAACAGACCGCAGAGCTGACGCGGCCGGTGCGCCAGCGCCAAGAGGAAGACCAACCAGCAAACAGCAACGGCAAAACCGGGCAATGGCCGCCCCCCGACTCCCCGTTCACACCCACCCATCTCCGACCTCCGACCTCCAGCCTGCAACCCTCGTCTGCTCCCTTTCACCTCCGCCCTTCATCCTCCATCCTCCAGTGGTCGAAGCTATGCCAAGCGCAGGAGGTCAGCGTATGCCCATCGTCCGCATCGAGATGTTCCCCGGCCGCACGCACGCCCAGAAGCAGGAGCTCGCCCGCGCCATCACCGAAGCCGTGGCAAACATCGCCCAGACCACTCCGGAGGCGACCATCGTCATCTTTCAGGACATCGCGCAGGAGAACTGGGCCCAGGGCGGGAAGCTCGCCTCCGACGACCAGGCGCTCTCCCGATAGGCCGCGCCGCCCCCACCGCAGATACTGGAGTGCGACACCGCTGCGGCGCGGAGTGCTACGCTGGATCGGAGACCTCGACGAACCCTCGCCGGCTCCCGGTCGTAACCATGTCAGATTGACGACCGGGCCGCCGATCCTTTACGCGGCGGCGTACCAGCGAGGCATCCTCTGATATACTGCTACCAATGGGCGTACGCGCCCATGCGGGGGATAGGTTAGGACAACTTCATGAGCTCGCGCTGGCTGCGAAACAGCTTCATCTACCTGCTCATCCTGGTGGCCGTGATCGCCATCGTCGTCTCGTTCTTCCGTAGCGGCGACAGCACCAAGACCGAGCCCTTCAGTAGCGTCGTCGCCGAGGCGAAGGCCGGCCAGCTCGAGAAAATTGAGGTCAGTGGCAGGTCGCTGACGATCACCAAGAAGAACGACCCGACCAAGTACAAGTCGGAGATGGGCAGCAACACCGACCTCGAGCAGACGCTGTCCAACGCCAACGTGACGATCGGCGGCAACAGCGACAACTCAGTCACGATCAAGTACAACTCGCCGTCCTCGTTCGGCGGCTGGCTGACGCTCCTGATCAATTTCTTGCCGATCATCTTCATCGCCGCCATCCTGATCTTCTTCATGCGCCAGGCGCAGGGATCGAACAGCCAGGCGATGAACTTCGGCAAGAGCCGCGCCCGCATGTTCAACGCCAACAAGCCGACGGTCACCTTCCAGGACGTCGCCGGCGTCGATGAAGCCAAGGAAGAGCTCGCCGAAGTCGTCGAGTTCCTCAAGTACCCGGAGAAGTTCGCCTCGCTCGGCGCCCGCATCCCGCGCGGAGTGCTCCTCGTCGGCCCTCCCGGCACGGGCAAGACGCTGCTCTCCCGCGCCTGCGCCGGCGAGGCGGGCGTGCCGTTCTTCTCGATCAGCGGCTCCGAGTTCGTCGAAATGTTCGTCGGCGTCGGCGCCAGCCGCGTCCGCGACCTCTTCGACCAGGCGAAGCGAAACTCGCCCTGCATCGTGTTCGTCGACGAGATCGACGCCGTCGGCCGCCAGCGTGGCGCCGGCCTCGGCGGCTCGCACGACGAGCGCGAGCAGACCCTCAACCAGATCCTGGTCGAGATGGACGGCTTCGACACGAACACGAACGTTATCGTGATCGCCGCCACCAACCGCCCCGACATCCTCGACCCGGCGCTGCTGCGGCCCGGCCGCTTCGACCGCCAGGTGATCCTCGACCGCCCGGACAGCCGCGGCCGCCAGATGATCCTCGAGGTGCACACCAAGGGGAAGCCGTTCGATAAGGACGTCGAGTTGCAGACGCTCGCCAGGCAGACGCCCGGCTTCTCCGGCGCCGACTTGGCGAACCTCGTCAACGAGGCGGCGATCCTCGCCGCCCGGCGCAACAAGAAGAAGATCAGTATGGCCGAGTTCAACGAGGCCGTCGACCGCGTCATCGCCGGCCCAGAGCGCAAGAGCCGCGTCATCACGCCCAAGGAAAAGAAGATCATCGCCTACCACGAGGCCGGGCACGCGCTCGTCGGCCACCTCCTGCCGAACGCCGACCCGCCGTACAAGATCAGCATCGTCTCGCGTGGCCTGGCCGGCGGCTTCACCCGCTTCCTGCCCGAAGAGGACCGCCACCTGATGGCCCGCTCGCAGTTCAAGGACATGCTCGCAACCAGCCTCGGCGGGCTCGTCGCCGAAGAACTGATCCTCGACGGAGAGTCCACCACCGGCCCGTCCGACGACCTCAACCGCGCCACGAGCATCGCCCGCAACATGGTCACGCAGTGGGGCATGAGCGAGCGCCTCGGCCCGCGCACCTTCGGCAACAAGCAGGAGATGATCTTCCTCGGCCGCGAGATCGGCGAGCAGCGCAACTACAGCGAGAAGGTCGCCGAAGAGATCGACGAGGAGGTGCGGCGGCTTGTCGACCACGCCTACCAGACGGCGCGCTCCATCATCATGGCGAACAAGGACCGCATGGAGAAGCTCGTCGACATCCTGCTCGAGGAGGAGACGATCGAGGGCGATGACCTGCGCCGCGTGCTCGATGGCCTCGACAAGCAGCCTCCGGCCACGCCCGAAGCGCCGGTGCCGCCGGCCCCGCCCGCGGAAGAGATGCGCGAGCCGGAGGAGAAGCCTGCGCCGAAGCCGAACTTCGGCAAGCCGGGCCTCGCCTGGGGCAGCAGCAGCCAGAACATCGCCCTCGACGCGCACAGCGAGCCGCCGGAGGCGTAGCGGCGCGCCGGCGCGACAGCCACGGACGTGCGAGAGGGCTCCCACCGTGGGAGCCCTCTCCGCCTTCGCGACCAGCACTCCCGTATGCCAAACCGATCGCCGGCGCTCGCGCTACAGTTCGCTGCGCGCGGCCATCGCTGCGAGCTGGTCATGACGCGCTACTGATCGTGCCTCGTGACCGACGATGGAGCAGCCCCGAACCGGTATCGGCGCGCTCGCCACGTGCAAGCCGAAGATCCGCCGAACGGCGCGCGTCGGTGACCGGGGCGTGCGCCACCTCGAGCCGGACGGGCGCGCGTTCATCGAAGGAATGGCGCACGCGCGTCGGTGAGCCCGCCAAGCCGCCTTCAGACCCGTCACTCTGGAATTGCCGCGCATGCATGACGGGCATGCGCCAGCCAATTTCGCTACTCCGTGAGACGGCGGTAGAGCGTCGGCAGGCGCCGCGGGAGTTGTTCGATGTCGGCGACGACTTCGTAGCCCATGTCTTCGCACATCTGGCCCAGGTAGTCGTGCCCTTCCTTGTCGACGGTGAGCGCGAACGGCGTGATGCCTTTGCGGCGCGCTTCCTGCAGCGCCTGCTTCGTGTCGTGGATCGCGTACTCCTTCTCCGTCCGGTCTCGGCCGTAGCCGTGGTCCTGCGGGCGCCCGTCGGACACGAGCATGAGGATCTTCACCTTGGCGTCGTACGCGTCGAGCTTCGCCGTCGCGTGGCGGATCGCCGGGCCCATGCGAGTCGAACGGATCGGTGAGACCTTGTCGATGCGCTTCTTCACCTTGTCGGTGAACTGCTCGACGAGATCCTTGATCACATAGAACTCGACGTTGTCGCGCCCGTAGCCGCTGAAACCGTAGATGCCGTAGCTGTCGCCGATCGTCTCGAGCGCCTTGATGAAGAGCACGGTGCTCTCCTTCTCCAGGTCGATGATCCGCTTCGGCGGCGCGATCGACTGGGAGGCGCGCCGCTGCGCGAGCCACTGGAAGTACTTGCGCGGGTCGTCATCGAAGTCCTCGTCGTCCATGTACTTCTGCTTGCGCTTCTCGATCTCTTCGTCGGTCGATGCGCTCATGTCGAGCAGGAAGGCGACCGCGACGTCGCGTTCGACCTTGTTCCGGCGCCAGTAGATCTTGTCGGTGTAGCTGTGTCCCGCTTTGCGTTCGATCGCGTAGTCGATGACCGCATCCAGGTCGAACTCTTCGCCGTCGAGCAGCTTCTTGATCTTGCGGAAGAGCTCCGGCTTCAGCAGCTCGAACTGCTTGCGGGTCTCGTTGACCAGCGCGGCGTGCTCGCGCAGCGTGTCGTCGAAGTAATCCGCGCCGCCCTCTTCGAGCGGGCGCTCCTGCACCCGGCACCAGCGCGGCTTGTAGTCCGCCGCCCGGAAGTCCCACTCGTCGTAGTAGAACGACTTCACTTCGACCGGCGGCTCTTCGTTGTCCTCGCCGTCACCGTCGGCTGCCGGCTGGCCGTCCTTGAGCTCCTTGTTCTGGTCGCCGATCGGCGTGCCGGCTTCCTTCTCGAGATTCGAGAGGAACAGCCCGAGCGTCGACGCCAGGTCGCCCTCCGCCATCGCCCCGACCGTGATCTCGACGCTCTTCTCCAGCAGCTCCTTCAGCTGCTCCGGCGAGAGCGGCGAGAGCTCGCCGTTCTGCTCGACCTCGCCGTCTTTCAGCCGCAGCCGCATCAACAGCTGCACCAGCTCCGGCTTGAAGTCGCCCCGGAAGTCCACCTGCTCCGGGCTCTCATACGCCTGCTCCGCCCCCTGCGGCATCGGCGGCTGCGCGTCGTCGTCGGCGGGCCCCGGCGGCGACATCATCAGCTGCATCGACTCTTCGCTCACCGTCTCCCAGTCCAGCTGACTGAGCTCCTCCGGCGCGATGTTCGGCACCCGCGCGACGACGTCGTACAGCGACAGCGTCGCTTCCGCCGCGTCCTCGACGCGCGCGCCCTTCTCGCGCACCGCCCACAGCGTCTGCACGGCCTGGTGCAGCACCGGTTGCAGCGCCGCCGGCCAGACCATCGTCTGTGCGCCGTCCAGGCTCGCGCGCACAAGGTTCTCGACGAGGGCCTGGCGCAGCGGCAGTGCGTTCGGCGCCAGCCGCGCCTCGAGCTCGTTCTCCTGCGTGCGGCCCCAGGCGCGGCGGATGCCGCCGTACTCGCGCCGCACCAGCGTGTCGATGCGCGTGTCTTCAGTCAGCGCGAACAGGTCCGATGCCAGTTGGCGGTCGTCGAACAGGTCGAAGAAGCGCTCCATGTCCGTCATCGGCCCTGTCGCGCGCTGCGAACCCTTGCCCTCGGCCCGTCGCTCCTCCTCGCGCTCGCCGCGCCGCGACGGCAGCACGGCGGCATCGCGGCTGAAGCGGAACAGGAAGCTGCCGAACTCCAGGTGCGCCGCCTGATGCGTCGCGAAGACCTTGTACACGGAGAAGTTCTGGTCGCGGTCGATGAACTCTTCGACGAACTCCGGCAGGTAGACCGTCGTGCCCTCCGTGCTCGGCCGGTTCTCGCTCACCCAGCCGATGCCCTTCTCCGCCAGGTACGACACCGGGTTGATCGAGACGTTCGCGCCGGTGAGCGCCTTGCAGTACAGCCGCAGCACTTCGCCGACGCGGCTCAGCTCGACCCGCGACGACAGCTGCTGCAGCACCTCCTCGCCGCGGCCGGATTCCAGGCGGAAGTACGCCTCCCCGCCCTCGACGTTCTGCTCGAGGATGCGGTGCCCCGCGGCGTGCCAGTTCGCCAGCTCGGCGATCCGAATCCGCTTCAGCACTTCGGGCGAGCTCTTGAGGAACTCCATCGCCGCCGTCGGCGACGCCACCGCCAGCTCCTCCGCCATCGAGAGCAGGTCGTGGTGGGTCTGCTCCGGCACCGTCGCCAGCGCCGACGCCCCCTCGGCGAACAGGCCGTAGGCGTGCCGGCCGCTGCGTCGCGCCACCGCCGCCGCCAGCGCCAGGAAGCGGCCGCGCGCCGATGCCTCGATCGGCGCCAGCAGGTTCGGCGAGCGCTCGAAGCAAATCCGGACGTCGGCCCACGATGCTTCGCCGACGGCCGTCGCCAACGTCAGGAACGGCGCCCGGTCCGGCTTCGCCAGCGACGCGAAGAGGTGCGGCGCCGCGTCGAGGCACGCCGTCGCCAGCTCGTACGAGCGCTCGGCGACGGACTCGACGAGCGCCACCAGCCGCGCCATCTCGGCGAGCGGCAGCGCGGGCAGCAGCTTCGGGCCGGCGCCGAAGTACACCGTCGCCAGCGAGATCGACTTCCAGTGCCCCTTGTACAGCCGTTGCCCCAGCGCCGCCCACTCTGTGAGCCGCCGCTCATCGAGGAACGGTACGGACGCCGGGCTCGCCCTGAAGTAGGCGCCGGCGACGACCGAGGAGTACTCCGCGAGGTCGCGGCCGGCGTGCGCCCAGCGCCGAAACGACGGCGTCGGCAGCAGCCGCATCACCTCACCGGAGACCCCCACGTAGTCGATCGCCGCTTCCCACGACCGCAGCGAGTGAGCGGCGAGCGCGACGCACTCGTCGGTCCAGGCGCGGAAGTCCGCTTCGGCGAGCGCACCCCGCAGCTCGCCTGCGACGCGCCGGAACTCCGCCGCGAGCTGCGGCGAATGCGTCGCGAGCCTCGCCTCGACCTCCGTCAGATACGCATCGTCGATCATGTCTCAGTGTATCGAGCGGCCGTCGTTAACCCACGCTTCGATACACATCAAGGACGGGACATGGCCGAACGCAGGCCGTCGGCGGTCACGAGATAACGAGCGGTGCGATCGCCCCATCGCCGCCGTCGCGCATCGGACGGGAACTGGACCGAACGGTGAGGCGTAGACCATGGCTGAGCCGCCGGTCAGACTTGCACAAAAGGTGGAGTAGAAACGGAGGCAAGACCAAACCCGGTCGGACTCTCCCAATGAGTGGTACAGAGATCGGGGGCAGGTCGTATGTCGACGTCGTCGTCGCGTAGCTCGTGTAGGGGCGGCCGTGCCGGTGTACTGCGTGGCAGTGCTCGTGCGCGCGGCGGGGTTGCTCGTCTTGATCGTCTCGAGAGACTCCCGTCGGCGGTGCGAGCCAGCAGCGAAGTGAGGCGAACGGCGATCACGATCGGAGTCGACGCACACAAACGCGTCCATCAGGCCCTCGCGCTCGACGCGGACGGTCGCGAGAGCGGCCGGTGGCGCGGGCCGAATTCTCGAGCCGATTGGCGCCGCTTGCACCTCTGGGCCGGCGGGGAGCATGTCTGGGGGATCGAGGGCGCGTGGAGCCACGGGCGTGGTCTTGCGCAGGCGGCGGTCCGATCGATGGAGGGAATCTCATGGATGCCGAGAATAGCGCGATACGATGGTGGCGGTCACGAGAACGAGCGCGAGGAAGCGACGAGAGCGATTCGTCCGTCCATGATCCCGAGGACGATCAAGAGTGCAAGCGCAACGCAGATTGACATCACCGATGCGAACGTCTGATTTACTCGGCGCATTGAGGATGAGACCCACGCTCCGAAGCCAACGGTGGCGATAACAAAGAGATTCTTGTCCTTTGTCGCTCCTGCTAAAACAATGAACGCAAGGCTGGATGCGAGCAGCAAGAGGTCGAAGGCCTGTTGTTGCCGCGTCTTAGGACATCTGGTAGGCCATTCAGGGCAGAGACACTACACTAGACGCGCCGGCCGGGAGCGATCGCGGCGCTGGCGCGGACGGCGCATGCGTCCCTCGATTGATCTCGGGCAGGTCGCGCAGAAGTCGCGAGCATGATCGTTTGATGAGGACGGACGATGTCTCTCAAATTGTCGGTGGCGCTGGCTCTGGCAGTCACGGTGACGTTTGCCTCGCAAGCGCGGGTTGGTATCGCGCAAGAGAAGCCGGGCCTCGGCGGGTCGGCTGGGATTTCGGGCACGGTGACGTTCACGGATGGAAGGCCGGCGGCGGGTCGGCCCGTCGAGTGGCGACCTCGTGGCGATCCGAACGGTGGAAGCACGCTCCAGACGGACAACATTGGGTCGTATGCAATTCAAGGCTTGAAAGACGGCGAATATTTCGTCGGATACTTTCTACCGAGCCGTGTGCCACGCGATAAGAACCCGAACGTCGAGAAGGCTCCCGATGTCAATTCACCGGCATTTGATGACCTCGGTGTGCCGCTAATCCGGCGAGTATTGATTGTGAACGGAACATCGGTCAAAGGCGTGGACTTCGTTATCACAGACACAGGAAACGAAAGCTTCGCCGGCCCTGACAGTGGAGGCGCTGCTCAGCCAAGTCTTCCGGCAACTGGTGCTGGTGCGGAAGCTCGCCCAGCCGACGCGGCCGCACCTGGCCGGCGCCAGGCGCGGCCGCAGCAGCTGTCGTCGGCATCATCATCGGTGCCAGTTCGATGGCGCTTGGAACGAAGTTGAGGCGTCGCAACGGCTAGCACCGGGCTGCGCTACACCCCGAAGCGGGGGCAGTGCGCCGGGGAACGACGGTGTTCAACCGGAGCGCCGGTCGTCGCATCGCCGCCGTGGCACTCGCCGGCACCGCGACCCTATCGCCGATCCTGCCGTCCTCCGCCGCTGCAAACCCTACGCCGCGCGCGGCGGACGGCGGCGTGCGAGAGCGGCGGCGCAGGGCTCCGGCTCGCCGACCCAGAATCCCTGCGCGTAGTCGACGCCGTACTCCTCCAGCAGGCGCAGCGTCGCGTCTTCGGTGACGAACTCGGCGATGGTGCGCTTGCCCAGTCCCGCCGCGACGGCGACGATGGCGCGCACGAGGTGCTGGTCCGTCGGGCTGCGCGGCAGCTCGCGGACGAAGCTGCCATCGATCTTCAGGTAGTCGACCGGCAGGTTCTTCAGATGCGAGAACGACGAGAAGCCGACGCCGAAGTCATCGAGCGCGAAGCCGCAGCCGATCGACTTCAGCGTGCGGACGAAGGTCAGCGCCTCCTCGAGGTTCGCGATGGCGGCGGTCTCGGTCACTTCGAGGATCAGCCGCGCGGGGTCGACGCCGCGGCGCGCGAGCTCGGCCTGGATCATCGGCAGCAGCTGCGGGTCGGCGAACGCCTTGCCGGAGAGGTTGACCTCGAAGCGCAGCTCGTTCTCGGCGTGTGCCGCCAGCAGGCCGATCGCCTCCCGCACCACCCAGCGGTCGATGTCCTGGATCATGCCGGTGCGTTCGGCAAGGTCGAGGAAGGCGCCGGGGAGCACGACGTCCTCGCCGCCCTCATCGAGCCGCAAGAGCAGCTCGTAGCGGTCGACGGCGCCATCGGCGAGGCGGAGGATCGGCTGGGCGTAGAGCACGAAGCGGTCGCGCTCGATCGCCTCGCGGATGCGCTGGGTCCAGCCGATGCGTGACTCGATCTGCGCCTGCCAGTCGCCATCGGGCACGAAGACGCTGTAGCGGTTGCGGCCTTCTTCCTTCGCGCGGTACATCGCCAGGTCGGCGCGCGACAGCACGTCGTCGCTGCGCTCGCTGCCCTCGGGGAAGAGCGCGACGCCAATGCTCGCCGTGATGCGCAGCGGCGCGCCGGCGACGAGGAAGGTGTGGTCGCGGATGCGGTCGAGCAACTGCGCGGCGATCTCGGCGGCGGACTGGGCGTCGGTGCGTGGCAGGAGCACAGCGAACTCGTCGCCGCCGAGTCGAGCGACGACGTCGCTGCTGCGCACTTGCTGGCGGAGCAGTTCGGCGAGGCCGGTGAGCAGGTCGTCGCCGGCGCGATGGCCGCGGCTGTCGTTCACGTCCTTGAACTGGTCGAGGTCGAGGAAGAGCAGCGCGCCGTCGACGCCGTAGCGCCGCGCCTCGCGGAGCTCCCGGTCGAGCTCCTCGACGAAGCGGCGGCGGTTGAAGAGCCCGGTGAGCGCATCCTGGTTGGCCAGCCGCACGAGTTGCGTCTCCGTGCGCTTCCGCTCGCTGATGTCGCGGGCGATCACGGAATAGAAGTCGGTGACGCCAGACTCCGTGCGATGCGCGAGCATAACCTGCGACACGGGGATCTCGTGCCCGTCGGCGCTGAGGTAGGCCGACTCGGAGATCCAGACGCCGTATCGCTCCGCCGCCGCCAGTCCCTCATCGAGCATGGCGACGCGCGCCCAGTCCGGGCGGTTATCCTCGATACGGCCGCTGTCGACGGCATCATCGGCGATGTCGAGCAGGCGGCGGCCAGCGCTGTTCATGTAGAGTCGCCGGCCGTCGACGCCGGCGATGACGACGACGTCCGTCGTGGCCTCGATGATCGCGGTCAGGCGGTCGCGTTCGCGCTCCGATTTCGTGCGGGAGGTGATGTCACGGAAGCTCCAGACGCGGCCGTCGATGGCGCCGGCGCGGACGAGCGGCCGAGAGAAGTGCTCGGCGACTCGTCCGTCGCGAAACGTGATCTGACCTTCGCCCTCCATCGATGTGTTGCTGAGCGCGCGCAACGTCGACGCGAAGGCGTCCGCATCATCGACCTGAGCGGCGGCATGGGCGAGCAGCGTGCCGCCGGCGGTGCCGCGCGACAGCAGTTCCGGCGGAATGTGCCACATACTGGCGAAGCGCTCGTTGGCGTGCAGGATCTGGCCGGCGCGGTCGACGACGAGGATCGCGTCGGCGGTGGACTCAATCGTGTCGCGCAGCAACCCCTCGCCGGCGTGCAGCGCCGCGTTCACCGCGCGCAGCTCGGACGTGCGCTCGCTGACGCGAGTCTCGAGTGCGGCGTTCGTGCGCTCGAGGTCGGCGCGCGCCGCCGCCAGCTGCGACTGCGCGATGACGGCGTCATCGCGCTGCTGACGCAGCTGATGCCCGACCCAGTTGATCCAGAGGTAGATGCTGAAGAAGACGCCAACACCGGCGATGGCGGTTGTGACGACGAACGTCGCGTCGCGGTAGCGATCGGGCGATTGGTCGAGGTAGGTGTAATGCGGGATGGCGCCCGTCGCTTCGAGCAGGATCAGCGCGAGGAATGCGCTGGCCGCGGTCATCGTATAGATGGCGCCGCGGCGGAGGTCCAGGTAGGCGTTCGTGAAGATGAGCCCGAAGATGTAGGCGAACGGCCCCAACCAGGTGATGCCGCCGAGGAAGTAGACCATCGTCGTGTGGAAGACGATCTCGGAGCCCAGCATGGCGTAGTGCGCCAGCTCGACGCCACGCTCGGACGGCAGCAGGCGGACTGCGGGCAGGTAGGCGACGAAGAAGAGCGCTTCGAGGCAGAGGACGACCAGGAACGGCAGCGGCATCGCGAGGCCGAGCGGATAGAACACCAGCCAGAGGGCGATGAAGAGGCCGACGACGACGAGGCGGGCGAGCGCCTGTGGCGTCTGCTCGCGCTTGACGACGTCGAGGCGGGTCAGCGAATAGCCGCGGTCAGGCACGCACACTCCTCCGTCGCGATGGAGGAGTATCGGCTTCGGGCAGGCGGGCTTGAACGACGGCGGCTTCGGCCCGGCGCGCGGCACGCGGTCGCCGGGGGCGGCGGGGCGCCCGGGATGCGCGCATGCGCAGTGGCGTCGTGCTATGCGAGCATGCGGCCGCCGACGACGATGGCGAGCCCGGCGGCGCTGACCGTCGCGAATTCGAGCAGCACCATGCGGTCGAGATGGTCGGTCAGGTAGTGCGCGATGACGCCGGTGGTCAGGTAGAAGACGAGGAGGATGAAGATGCCGGCGAGGATGCCGTCGAGCGGGATGAAATAGAGCACCCAGCGCGCTTCGCCAGCGATGATGCCGATGACGGCGGCGAAGACGAGCGCGCGGATCGGGTCGGCCTCGGCCTCGCGGAACACCTCGATCGAGAGCAGCATGCTCACCAGGCCGACGACCAGCGCGGCGGGCGCCAGGCTGACGTTGAAGCCGTAGACGACGGCGTAGAAGCCGAACGCGGTGAGGTAGGTGATGACATTGAGGAGGAAGTGCGCCATCGCGCCGGAGGTCGCTTCCGGCGCGACGGACTCGTATTCGGCGTAGAGCGCGCAGCCCATCAGGACGGCGGCGCCCAGCACCGATGGCACGGCCCAGTAGCTCAGGACGACGTCTTGCAGGAAGAGCCCGGACGAGAGCGTGAAGAGCACCGGCACGAAGAGGTAGGGCGATGTGTCGCCGAGGCTGCGGAACTCGCCCGCCGGATGTGAGCGGATGATCCCGTCGGCGCCGACCGCCATGATCGCCGTGAGCGCCAGCAGGATCCAGGGCCGCACGGGGTCGACGGAGACGAAGAGCATCAGGCCGGCGGCGAAGACGACGCAGAGGAGGGGGATGCGCCCGGCCTTCGAAGCGCTCCGGGGCGTGACGGGCGGGCGTTCGGGTCGCGGCGCGACGCTCCGTTCGAGCGTGGGAGATGTAGCCATAACGAGGTGCCTCGGCGAAGACGGCGCGCGCGAGGCGGCACAGTCCATCGCCTCTCAGGACGCGCCGATCTTAGCCGGGCCGCCGCGAGGGTGTCAAATCGCACCAGGGGCGAGCGAGGCCGCCGGGCGCGCTCGTGACCTCAGGTCCGGCGCCGCGTCAGCCTACCGGCGCACACGCATGCCCACCGCCAGCGCTGCCATGCCGGCGGCGACAACGAGCGCACCGAGGATGCCAGGCAGGATGCCGTTGCCGGCGACGCCGCCGGCGCCCGTGCCCGGCAGGCGCGATGGCGGCGTGGCGGCGAGCACGACGTTCGTGAAGGTCGGCGTCGATGCCGGCGTCCCAGGACGCGGCGTCGGCGTGCGCTGCAGGCCGACTACCGTCGTCGTCACGACGGGCGTTTGCGTGCCGCCCGTCGTGGTGGGCGACGGCGTCGCGCTGCGGCTCGTCGTGATCGTGGACGTGGCGGTGGGTGTGCTCGTCGACGACGCGATCGGCGTCACGGAGCCCTGAGCGCCAACTGTGCTTGTCGCTGTCGGCGTCGATGTCGACGTGCTGATGGCGGTCGGCGTCGACGTAGACGTGGCGACCGACGTCGCCGTCTCCGTCGCGGCCGGCGTGCTGGTCGCCACGGCCGTGTTCGTCGCCGTCGGCGTGTTCGTCTCCGTCGCGACGCCCGTACTCGTGGCGGTCGCCGTCGCGACGCCCGTGCTCGTGGCGGTCGCCGTCGCGGCGGTGGTCGGCGTGTCGGTCGCGGTGGCGACGGATGTGCTCGTTACGGTGGGCGTGTTGGTCGCGGTAGACGTGCTCGTCGCCGCTGCCGGCGTGTTCGTCGCCGATGCCAGCGGCGTCGCCGAGCCCTGGGCGCCGGCGGTGGCGCTCGCTGTCGGCGTGGCGGTCATCGTCGCCGCGGTCGTGGTCTCGGTGGCGGTGGCGACGGCCGTGTGCGTCGGCGACGGCGTGCGGGTGCCGGCCGGCGTGTTGGTGGCAGTGGCGACGGCGGTGTGCGTCGGGGACGGCGTGCCAGTGCCTTCGCCGGACACGGTCCCGGTGGCCTGCGGCGAGCTGGTCGACTGCGGCGTGCGCGTGGTGACGGGCGAACGGGTCG
>JADEYI010000296.1_pt1 | contig 79930 bp, 121 predicted proteins | sample 8542331 | NCBI WGS metagenome assembly JADEYI01 (sample SAMN16510988, study PRJNA670497) | mine drainage metagenome | isolation source: biofilm near Copperflume 1 | place: Germany: Marsberg coppermine Kilianstollen | collected 2018-02
GTATGCGTCCGTTGTGCATGCTATTTCAAGGAGCAGAACGCTGTGGTGAGAGCGCTGGGCTAGAGACCAGGCTGCAAGAGTTTCGGGAGAAGTGGCGGGTGGGATGTCGGGAAAGAAAACTATGTCCGGGCGAGAGGCAGGGTGAGGGAGTGCCCAATCAGGGACAGTTGGCTGGCGGGCGGCGGCGTTGGGAGTGTCGCGGTGTCCTTCTGCATCTTGAAATAAGTAGCAGGAGCCAAGCGTGCCTTGGCGGATGGAAGTTGCGATCTTGTGCACAATGTCACCATGGCGACGACAGATGACAGCGCGCATGTCCTCGGCTTGACAACCGCCACACTGGTGGGACAAGCCACATGTGTCGGCGCCGCAAAGCGGGCATGCGTACGGCCGAGTAGGGTCATCGGGAGCGGCCCGCTTAGAGCGCAAAAACGGGGTGTAGCGGAGGCGGAGAGCGGTTTTGATCTGAGAGTTAGGGAGCCGCTTGAGGCCGCGTTGCGTGAGAAAAGCGGTGCTAACGTCGGGGAGAATGCCAGGCTTGAGTGGGAGGGGCATCGATGCAGCAATAGCCTGGCCCGGTGTGGTGGTGGCGGGGCTGTCAGTGAGTAGTGCCCGTATGCGTTGCACGGTGGTCGTGGAGCTGGAAGTGAGGAGTGCGGATGAGTGGGCGGAGGAAGCTAATGTCCGGGGATGCATGCGCAGATCGTTGACGTCTCGGAAGGTGGGCGCTCCGGTGGGTGATAAGGCGGGGACAGAATATTGCGGCCAGAAGACGCCCCGATCGGAGGAGGGTGCAGAAACATAGGGGACTGCAGCAGGGTGCGCATGAGCAGAGTTTGCAAGGTCGTCGGCAACAGTGTTGCCAAAGCTGCCGTTATGTCCACGAACTTTATGGATGGCAGTGGGAGCCGAGCGGCTGTACAAGGTTTGGGCTAGTTCGGAGAGTAGCCAACGGTGCTTGTGGTGGAGGAGGGACTGCGGTCTTGTGAGCATCGCTTGAATGAGGTAGATGGAGGTTTGGCTGTCAGTGAGTAGAGTGATGCCTTCCGTGGCAGGGATGTCCCGGAGGGCAATGTGTATGGCGGCAAGCTCTGCACGCAGGACCGTGTTGAGCGGCGCGTTGTGTTGGGAGAGACAAAACATCCAGCGACGGTTGTGAGATGGGTGAAAGACGGCGGCGGTAATTGAGGTACCAACCTTGCTGCCATCAGTATAAACAATGGAGTTGGGGTCAAAACGAAGGTCACGTGGGTTGTCAAGGGTTGGAAGGGATGCAAGGGGAGGGAGCGGGAGCAGAGGGGCTGGTATGGGTGGCAGGGAATGGGTTGGAAAGTCGGTCGGGGCAGTGAAAAGGGGCCATGGACCGACGAAAGGGGTGAGGGTGGCAGAGAGGGTGAACGATGGGAGGCGGAGTTGCCGGAAAACCGAGAGGAGTGTAGCATGGTAGTTGGCGGGAGCGAAGGCGGTCATGCCAGAGGGATTGGCAATGAGAAGGATGGTAGTCCGAGACAGACGAGGGGGGCTTGTGAGCGGACGGTGCCACCAAGTCATAGTTGCACCATTCGGTCAGAACACTTTTTGGGGACCGAATATACGGCCGAATATACGGTCATACGGTATTTAAATATACGGAGTACGGTCAAAATCGGCCTATTTTGGCCCAAAACACCGAATATACGACCGAATATTCACCGAATGCCGAATGGCCGAATCCGTATGGTGCAACTATGCACCAAGTAGAAACGGTGGCTACACTGTTCACAGAACCCCAATTCTTGGAGAGAAGGAAGTGACATGAAGATTACGTCTCATTTGTGACGTCACAAAGCAAAGGAACGCCTCAAGAATACTTCGAGTCTTGGTTTACATGAGGTCAAGACTTGATGGGGAATTCTATGACTGATCAGACACGAGTGCACTTGTCTTATCAATGCGCGCATATGGGACTGTGGCAGTAGCATGCATGATGCAACTTGCTCTTGAGAATTGACAAGCCAGCTGGTCCTCATCATGATCGGTGATGCATTCTTTCCGTAAAGCAAGCAGGCTTACAAGCAATTCAACGTACGAGACACAAGATGTCCACATTTATGGCAAATCCTGAACCACACTCACCGAGAGCTTCATGTTTACATGACGTCTAACTTTGCTTCAACTCTGAAGCCAGCAACCGAGACTTTACATGCAATGGAAGTTCCCACCATTCTAGCAAATGCACAGCATCATGATCAACCCAGAAGCTGCTGACCAAGTCTTTGAACAAGAACTCTGAAATCAGACTCCCAGAGATCAGGCAGTCCGCGTGGGTATGCCAGAGGCGCTCATGTGGGTCTTCACGTCTTCTATGGACACTTCCCTGCGGTGGAAAATCCCGGCGGCCAGCGCGGCGGCCGCTCCGGTTGCCTCGAACACTTCCTGGAAATGTTCTGGCGAGCCGGCTCCGCTGGAGGCGATCACAGGGATGGTGACTGCTGAGGACACTGCCTCCACCAGCTCCAAGTCAAAGCCATCTCCCCTGCAGCAGGCGGCGTTTGGACGCTCAGAAAGAAACTGCTGGGCATTGCATGTCAGATTAAGAGCAACTGAAGCACCCCAAAAGGCCAGATAATTAAGCATTCGTCACTGCGATTGCCACGTCAGAAATCGCTCGCATGCAAGCATGCTGTTATTACCTGTCTAGGGGTTAGCAAATTTCAATATAAGCAATTTCGATCGAGGGGCAGACAGCCTTGATACAATGGACAGCGTTTGCCCCACTATGTCCTCCTGCTCAGGAGGCCAAATAGAGCTACAAGCACCGGCAATGAACACATTGTAGCCCCTAATCAAGGTCAATACCACACTCACTACATTAAACATCAGTGACAAGTTAATCACCTGCCATCGCGGTCGATGCAGTTGAGCAGGATCTCTCCAGCGCCCAGCTCCTGCACGGCCCTGGCCAGCTCGACAGCGTCGATGTCGCGCCCCTCGCGGCCCCCTTTGACAGTGCACTGCCACCAGCAGTAGCGCTCCCCAGCCGGCCCCGGGATCGCGGTCTCCACCGTCGGCCGCTGCGTGTCGGCCGGGTCGGCCACGTACACGCGCCGCGGATCGATCGAGACCACCACCGCCTGCGCGCCGTACGCCTGCAGCAACAGTGAAAGACGTTTTCAACGTAAGCAGAACTATGAGGGACCTTGCTAGCCGGCATAAGATCGATTTGAAGACATATGCGCATGGGTGCATTCTGATAATAATATGTATCTAGTAGCCTTCATGCCACAGGGAAGCTTTTGAAAGAAGTTTGCGGGGCGCTACAGCTTTGACAACCTCGGATTGAAGGCACCAGGAACATGCTGCCAGATGCTTGAGAAGCTCACAGTTGCACAAGGTCACGGAAGGTCCCTAAACAAAACCAGCAACACTGTGGCGCACCCAGGAGATCTGCTCGATGGCGGTCTGGCCTGTCTTAACGCCACTGGCGAGGTACTCGAGTGCGGCTTCGACGGCGTCCCCTCCGATGGACACCTACTCATCATCCAAATTGAAATTAGAAAGCTACAACCCCTGCAAGAATAATGAATAAGAAGATCCTGAAACCGCCAGCGACCAGGCATCCAAAAATGATGCTGAATCTCACTTTGCTGCCATGCTTTCGGCAGGAAATCATTAGTCTGAATGACATCCAGGGCGAATTTTCAACACTAACCAGACCCTTTCCCCTAACCCCTGGGAGGCTGATTGCTTGATTGTCACGACGAGAACACACCTTATCGGCGCCGGAGCGGAAGTACTCGGCGGCCACGTCGAGCGCGCTGTGGCGCTTGCCATGCGCATCCGTGAACCCCCGGATGCCGCCTCCCACCGTCAGCGGCACAAACACCCCCTCCGACGCCCGCCGCAGCACCTGCACAGCGCACCACAAGCACCATTGCCCAAGTCTGCTCCTCACAAATTTTTGCCTGCTGTATTATAATTCTTACACCTTTTTCCTGCCAAGAGGCAAGGTGCGTCTTGCAGACAAGCTGCATCAAAGGCTGTCACAATCCTACCCCTTGTTGGACTCGCCAGACTCAAGCAACACCCAATCATCCGTGGGCACGGCGCTCAGTATTTATACCGCCCCCGCCAGCCAGGGCCTGCTGTATACGGCACCAATATTAGGGCTAGCTTCAGCGAGCGGCAGATTGAGGAGAAGCTTAGGCCAGGGGCAAGGCAAATGCTTGCCGCTAGCCTGGCCACTGCCAAACAGAAACAAGCGGGGTCTGCTCAACAGTGCGCAAGCGGGCAAAGAGCATCTGTCTTGACAGTACGATGGTTGGTGTACTGTATGATGGTGATGATTGAGGGAAGGGGTTCAGCCGTCGTTCAGCGTGTGGGGAGCTGGACCCACCTCCAGCATGGGGAGGTCGCCCAGGGGGAAGTCCCTGAACCCGGTGATGTTGAGGAAGGTGACCTCGTCAGCGCCCTCCCTGAAGTAGCGCCCCGCCAGCTCCACAGGCGCCCCCAGATTCCTTACCTGGGCGAACACCAGCAGCAACAGATATTAGGCAAGATTGTGTGCCTCTCATGTCCTCGTTTTGCATCTCCAATGCCTTCCAGATTCCTGTCACCAGCCAAATTCCTGTCACCACTCTTGAGCTCTCATGGCCCCCTTTGGCATCTCTTGGAAGGAATGTCTTCACACATCAGCAGAGTTCTACTTGTCACCATGTAATCCAGCCTGTAATTAGTACACTAATATGCGCAGCTATGGCCTCTCATAAGGGGCACAAGCTGGTTGTTGCTGGCGGCAAATGCAAAGAAATTTAAGATCATGTTGGGAGTTCTGCATGGGCAGATGAGAAAAATTCGGCACCTCTCTGCCCTCGCCGTCGGTCTCGCGCACATCGTACTGGTCACCCTTAGTCACCACCAGGTCACCAGCGTCGTTGGCCCGCACATCCAAGCACGCTATCACTCGCTTTGCCAAGCCGCGAGCAGCACCTGCTCAAAAACATTTCTCAACATCAGGCCACATTAATTGCTTTCGTGACCAACAGTGGTTGCATATGCCCTGCGTGTATTCCCTATGGCCTTTGGCTTTGGGTTTGCCGATCTGTAATAACAGTGACCAACAAAGTAGTATGTTTTGTTCAAGTCCCTCTCTCCACATGGCAGTCCAACATGCAGCTGACCTGCCCATGCCAGCATGCAACCACTCACCCTGGAGATGTCACTCCCCTCACCACAGCATCCATAACAATTTCAACTCTGTGTTTACAAAACTTCTGGGGACGCTTGGGTAGCCACATCCTACTTCATGTGATCGAAAATTGTGTGATGTTACTTTACATACGCCCTGATACTACCCTTAAGCAGGTGAGCAGAGGGTAGCAGTAAAGGGGCACTGACCGTTGGAGCTGGGGGGGATGTACTGGGGGGACTCCTCCATGAAGGACTGGATGACGGCCAGGCCGGCAGCGCCGCTCTTTTCCGGGTGGAATTGCGTCGCGCTGACCTCGCCCTTCTGCACGGCTGAGATGAAGTCCTCGCCGTAGTGGGAGGTCGCGAGCACCCAGTCTGCGTTTTCGGGGGAGGGCATGGCTCGGTAGGAGTGCACAAAGTACACCCTTCTGTCCCCCACTTGGCTCAGCAGCCTCCCCTGCTGCCTGCGCGCCGGCAAATTCACTCCCTGAGTGCCAGACGTTACTTCTATCAGAAAGGAAGTGAGAACAGACAGCTTCACAGGATTGAATTGACTGAATGACCAGACTCGCTGGAGTGAGCGGTGAACCCAAGCAGGTTGACTGCTCAGGCAAGACTCATGATGAACACTGTCGTCTTGGTGATTTAGATGGCATGAATGCACAGTGTGCTCGTACACAGCCTGGACTTGACTTCAACCATTGACAATTAGAACCAGGTGGGCAATGGCGGGAAGCCTGGAGCATTGTTGGGGTTGATGTTACTGACTACTGGGGAAGGGGCATACTAGAAAACAAGTATGGGAAGCAGAAGATGGGGGGCAATTACCTCTGTTCAAGGGTGTTCCAGCCGATGTGGGGCACGGGCAGGCCCAGCGAGGTGTCAAACTGGGTCACGCGGCCTGGAATTATACCCAGACCCTCCACTCCCCCATTCTCATCGCTCCCCTCAAACAGTAGCTGCATGCCCAGACAGATACCCAGAAATGGCCTCCCAGCCTGCAAGCCACATGCCAGGCACTCGGATGGAGAATGACATTGCTCATCGCCACCACGAGATGCAACAAGCTTAAGTTTCCTGCACTCGGATAGATAACAATATTGCAATGTTTGGCACCACAAGTTGCAACAATCTTGACATTCAAGCGGTACCCTCGTCACTAGGGGCTCTGTCAGCAGGTAATCCTGGTTGATGCAATCAGCCTGCATGCAGCGGAAGCATGCATGGTGAAATCAGCATGTGAGCATTGGCAGATGAGGACCTGGATGTACTCTCTGAGGGGATCGACGAAATCCTTCCTGGTGAGGACTCCCATTGCCTGCTCAAAGGCTCCCACCCCAGGGAAGATGAGCCGTTCTGCGCTAAGTATGTCAGCAGCTGTGGTGACCTGCATGGCACCCATGTTGAGTCCATATTGGCTTGCTTGTTCGTTAAGGTAATCGGCGTCTTACAGCTAGATGATGCACCCATTGAAAGAACAGATAAACAGCTCCACTGATAGCATGGCCCAGTCACGAGGGTCACCTCTTTCAGGTTGTAGCCAAGTTTCTTGATGGCGTTGCGGACGCTTCGCACGTTTCCCGCACCGTAGTCCAACAGTGTGACTTCACCTATCGCATCGTTCCTTACCACGGCATAGCCACGCAGGGACGGTTTTCTCCGAGTACTGCTGCGGCCAAGATCGATGCGCCCTGACGTGCTGGTCTGGCCTTGTCGACAGGCCACATTTGGATTCAGAATATTCAATCTTTCCATAGGACTGGCCAGCTGATGTGCTCTGTACTAATTTACAAACAATGGCCCAACAAACCAGGTGTGTATACTGGTAAACTCTCCAGTGAGATGTTGATGTGTACAAGACTGTCTGCACCACGTGAGGTAAAGCAGATCAACAGAAAAGGAGTTGAGATCAAAGCTACAAGTAATTCAGGCGGAACGAGGCCGTCAAGAGGTGAACCCTAATTAGTCAGCTGAGGGTTATCTGATTGAGATGCTGCTCGTCGTTCCGAGAGTTTTGCAAAGAAACTCGCGATCGGGCCGATTGACTGCCCTCAAACAATTCCTTGCGTAACAATCCTATTCTTAACATTGTAATCCACTGCCAAAAGGTGCATTATATCTTGGCTAGCCATACATCGGTGTGGGCATGGAGCCCCTCAGTGCCACAAGCACTTCTGCGATTGGGAGTGCATCCTCACGGGCTCATGCGCTTCCTAATAAGGTGCAGCAGGTGATTCCGTGGAGGCTTCGTTCCCATGCAGCAGCGGAGCACAGCGCCCGGCAGACAGCATGCCCAAGGAAAGCCACTCGATTGCAAGCGGTGGCAGACCGCGTGACAGCCGAGGCGTCCCTAGAAGCCACCATACACACCAATCAGATCATCAGAGACGGCGACTTCGAGTCGAGCCTCGTTGCGGAGCAGGTACAGAGCCTGTGCGACCGGATGTCTTTACTTGGCCTCTGAGCATTTCGGGCCAAGGAAGGTGCAATTTTTAAGCTTCAAGGAAAGGCTGGACTGCCCTAGTCACCATAGAAGCTGGATAACCTATACGTCAGTGACCTCTTCATAAGAGCCCCTCCGTGATTGGTGTGCAGGCCAGCAAAAGGGATCCAGAGCAGCCCAGCCTGGCGTCAGTGCTGGATTCATTCAACCCGGCAACGACCACGGTAGATGTCTGTGTGGTGGGCTGCGGACCTGCAGGCTTGGCGCTTGCAGCAGAGCTGGGAGCCAATGGAGTCTCTGTCGCCCTCATAGGTGAGCCCACTGACTCCAGATCCACCCATTGTCCAGTGTTTTAGCTCAAGATCCCCTGCTTGCCCCCATCAATCCTCTGGGCTCAATGCATTCCATTGAAAATTTCCCAGACGATGCATGTGCAAAGTCAGTCAAGTTCCATCATGCATGCCATGTTGAATGCCATGCTTTCGAGTGCTCCCATCGCCTCTTCTGCTTGGCCTCTTCTCCACAGTATGACTGGCAGGCTGTGTAGCTTCCCTGCAGTCTGCAGTACCGATGACAGCCTGTGTTTGGAAGGTTGATATGTAAGCAAACGAGGATGCATGCGCTGCGCAGGTAATGACGTGCCCTTTGTGAACAATTATGGAGTCTGGAAGGACGAGTTCAAGGACCTGGGGCTGGAGGGAACGCTGGATCGCGAGTGGGAGGACGCCATGTGCTACTTTGGGGAGGGCCGGGAAGTGCGCGTGGGGCGAGGCTATGGCAGGTGCGCCCATGGCTTGAAAGGCTGCAGCAGCCACGGAATACCATTGTCCATGTGAATTTCAGAAGCATACAATCCATATGATGTGCTTGGGCCCTGGTTTCAGATAGAGCCCATATTTGCCATGTGACATGAAAGGCAGGGATGCAAACTCCTCCATGAAAGGTATTAGTCCTCCAGCCTGCAGATGTGAGGAGCAGGAGCAATTGGGTGGCATGGGCTATGCATGCAAATGCATCTTGAGCCTGGAAGCAATTCAAAACCTTACAACTGCCCAGTTGGCATCAGAGGTTTCCAAGCATCTTAGAGTAAGACAGCCCTATGACAGAGCAGGGGTGTGCAAATTGTGTGGGGCTATAAGTTGGTGAATAAAATAATTGGTAATAATTTTTGTCTGCCACACAGGGTGTGCCGGCGACGGTTGCGGGACTTGTTGTTGCAGCGCTGCAAGCAGAATGGCGTGCGCTTCCGAGCGGGCGAGCTGACGCGCATCGGCGAAGTCGACAGCGGCGCAGAGTTCGTCACGCTCACACTGGCAGACATGACCACCGTCCGTACCAGGTTGGGCTCAATCCCTGGTTGAAAATTGCCTTTGGGGACAGAAAGGTTCGTGCATGTGTATTAAAGAGCAGGGTACAGGAAGCAATCTGGACTGCTGGTGTCATCTCTGCATGCATGGGCTCGCATGCATGCATGCATGTATCACAGCGTCAAAAGCCAGATTTTTGCAAAGAATTGCCTCTCGGCCCGGCAGGGATATGTCCCAATCACATGGCCAGAGCTCCTGTCATGCATCTCCCTTTGTGGTAGCCAAAAATTCTGTCCTGAAAACAAGTTACCCAGTATCTGAGGGACTCTAACTTGTTGCCATAGGCTGGTGACGCTGGCGGCGGGTGCAGCTGCCGGGAAGTTTCTGCAGTATGAGGAGAAGGCGCCAACGGTAGCGGCTCAGACGGCGTACGGCATAGAGGTGGAGGTGGAAGGCTATGAGGATGCTTATGACCCATCCTCGATGCTGTTCATGGACTTCCGCCGGCACCACTCCGGCACATGGCAGGGCGCTGCGCACAGGTGCGCGCACGACTAATCCGATTGTTCTGGTATTCTCTCATACGTAGTCCCAGGCATATTTTTTTGCATAAATGATAGGAGCGTCTGCCAGCTACAGAGGCATGCAGAGGCATTGGCACGGCCTTGTTTAAAGTATTCCCTAGTAACTTGATCTTGATGTAGCATTTTGATTGGGGGATATTTGCATGCGTCCTTTGCATTTGAGGGAAAGGTTTAAGTGCGCCCCTTGGCGGCATTCCTTAAATGCGTTCCTTGTGCTACTTCGTCGACAATTCCTGGCGCCCCGTTCAATTTTGCTGATGGAGGGTCTCTGCTCGAGGCTAGGCTGGTCCCTGGGGAGCACCCGGTGGCGGGGGAGGGCCTGTGGGGAACGCAGCGGGAGGTACCCTCGTTCCTGTACGCGATGCCGGTGGCTCCCGGTCGCGTCTTTCTGGAGGAGACCTGTCTCGTGGCCAAGCCGGCGCTGCCCTTTGCCACCCTCAAGCGTCGCCTGCTCCGCCGACTACATGCCATGGGCGTCAAGGCATGCTTCTGGCCTTGAAATGACCCCACAAACACTGTGCCAACTCCTGAACACTGAGATGCCGCCGAAGAAGCCCACCCTGCACGTCGGCAGAGCCTGTAGGCCGGAAGCCAGCTGCAGACGTGTAGAAATTGGCGTGACAAGCAATGCAAGTCCGGCAAGGGCAGTGGAATCTGGGGTAACTTTACTCACTTGTAATTTACCTATTGCAAGTGTCAAGCAAAGGCCGTTGAGAATCATTCTATCTTTATCAGCGGATTTGAAGACCTTTGTGATGCTCATTTGAGCATTTGCTGGGTCCCCCTAGGTCCGCTATCTGGCCCGGGATGTTTGCTGCGTGTTCTGCTGCGCATTTGAAGTCCTGCCTTTGAACACCCATCTGTGTTCTGCGCTTTGACTTTGTGTTGGTAACTGGTCCGCGCCAGGTGACGCGGATCATAGAGGAGGAGTGGAGCTACATCCCGGTGGGCGGCCCGCTGCCACTGGGCAGCCAGACGGCCACGGCGTTCGGCGCGGCGGCTAATTTAGTGCACCCGGCCACGGGGTACTCGATCGCGCGCAGCATGCGCGAGGCACCCGGCCTGGCGCGCGATGTGGCGGCCGTGCTCCGCCGGCGGCTGCCCGTGCGCGCCACCGCCGCCGCCGTGTGGGACTCGCTCTGGCCCGCCGAGAAGCGCCGCCAGGTAAGGAGGCTTTCACTAAAATTGTTATGTGACATCAATTTTTTCGCGCGCAGAAGTGGCGGGAGCATGATTGTGTCAAGAGGCTGCACAGCGTGCGGAGGAGCCTCCATGCTAAAATGCTGACCAGGAAACGAGAGATTTGTTTGTCTTAGCCCAAAATGTTTCAATACTTCACAATGCTGCTGGAAATCCGCCCAGACTCTAACATGGGCCTGATGTTTTGAAGTGATTTTAAGTGGAAAGTCCCAGGGATGGTGTGCTACTTGGATGTGCGGAAATGATATAGCTATGCTTATCGGGGCTGATGAAACTATGAGTTGTCCTCCTTTCGTCCTTGGTGCTTGGTGGCACGAGATCATGATGCTTCAGTCGCAAGATAGGTCATGGTGCAGGCGGCATGTGTGAAGTCCACACCATAAACTTTTTGTGTGTACGCGTGTCTCAGGCGGCGTTCCACGTGTTTGGCATGGAGCTGCTGGCAAAAATGGACCTGTCAGCTACCAACGCCTTCTTCAGCACCTTCTTCCGGCTTCCAGACTTCTATTGGCGCGGCTTCCTCGCGTCGTCGCTGACTAGCGCTCAGCTCATCTCCTTCGCATTACTCACCTTTGTGCTGGCGCCAACTCGGATCCAGCTGGCGCTCATGCGCCACCTCATCACCGACCCCGCAGGCTCCTACCTCATACGCCACTACCTTGGTATTGCTTTGCTCTCCTTGACTAATTCTGACTTTCTGTGCAACACTAGTGTACTGTAGTCCTGTAGTCATCCCGTGCCTTTGTTTCGACTGCAACAAAGAAGCAAGAAATATGTAGAGGCACCTAAAAGACAATCGAGGTTGTTTGATTGTTGGTCTGTCCACAGGTCAACAGTGGGTGTAGGTGCATGTTTGAACCAAATATCTGTTTGTAACAAACAGGCGCTTTCACACCGGAGAAAGCTGGCGACGAGAGCAGCAGCAGAGGAGGAGTGGAAGCACAGAGCACTGGAGTCGCAGCAGATCTTCCAGTTGCAGCAGATCTTCCCACAAAGGTGCAGGTTTAAAACAAGTCGTTAAGCCATGGGCACTGAATTATTGATGATTTATCAAGCCATGTGCCGCGCACGTGCACAAACGAGCACTTGCTGCGAAATCCTTTTCGCTGTACAGTTATGTATGGTTTTAAAGCGGATCCGGATGAATTTGTGGCACAGTAGTGATGTCAACTCCGGTCATTTGTTTGCAACCCACGTGCGCCAGCGAGAGATTATCTAGTCAGCGAAAAACCGTATTGCAGACATATGTTCAGTGAATTTGTGCCAAGACAGCTGTAGCATCACTTTGCGAAGTACGTGTGTACATTATTGCAATGAAAAGGTGCTAACGATAACATTGAGCTCGGCTGTCCTTCAGGCTATCCAAAAATCATATTCAATATGATTGCAGGCAGGATTGCCAGAATTGCATTTTATGCATATTCAACAAAATGCCAATCAGCCAAGTAATTAGCCGACTCCTAGTTGGCTGATGGACAGCACAATACATGCAAATATGCAAGTACGTACTCAGGATGCCACCTCGTGCAAAAGTTCTGCATGAGCATCTAGTTATTTGTGGTTATAACCTACCAAGCTGTTTTCTCTCATGTTGCTCACTCTTCACTGTCGCATGTCCAACTTGCAAGCAATTGCCTCTGGTACTTCTTAAGCAACGACGCTGATTGTCGACTATGCGCCCTTAATTCCGCCTCTCACATCTCCTAGTTGTCTTACTGAATAGCCCGGGGCCCATAATGGGACCACATAGGATCCCAAGCCGAAAATTCCGCTTGCGAACATTCCGCTATAAAACTGATCCACATTCATCTGCAGATGACTTACGGCCTTGACATGCTCACTGTTGCGGCTGCTGCTGCCACAACCGCTCGTCCACACAGACCAGCTTGATCTTGTCAGCCTTGACTTCGCTGGATCTTGAGCTGCCTCCAGGACCAGAGGTTTCCATCCGGAAATTGGTGTCTGACATGACCATGGTCCACACCTGCATCAGCCATGCAGTCAGCATGCCTGTCTTTCTTGTCAAAGAGAGCCAGAATGGCAGTATCTCCGATGTGAACTTCCACAAATAATGTCTGTGGTTCGCAGACCTATTAAAGCATTGTTGTCGAGATCAAAGCTTGCTCTGCTCTCACCTGATCACAATAGCGGTAGCTGTCCAAGTGCCCCTTGAAGAAGGTCTTTGTGGTGACGTCCTTCTCCAGAGCCTTGTAGATCGCCGAGTCAAACTGCATCTTGATCTCAAACTCTCAGCTGAGGTCAGGCTCAAGCTCTGGACAAATCCTGTTATGTGAGCTCCTTGAAGAGCTTACCTCTGCCATGACTTTCATGCCCAAGTCTCCTGGAATCTTATCTTGCGTGATCATCTCATCGAGAGCTTCAGCGAGGCAATCGCCGATCTTTGACGTGCGGTACAACGTCAGCATAGTCATCGTGCCAACGCCTGTGCACAAAAGTCTGTCACTTTCTTGCACACACATCCATCCGTCGTTCTACAACTTGGGTGAGCTGTGCTTAATTTATGCACTCTCTAATCAAGGCATAACCAACAAATTAGGAGCAGTTTCCGCCTGAAGGGTCCTAGTCAGAGAGTTTCACTATCTCCTGTTTTGAGGGTAGAGATGGTCACCTGCAGTTGACTGCGGTCTTCAGCTGGATGCTGATCAACCACTGTTCCGCATCGTCGCTTACATTGAGCTCTTTGCAAGCATTACGTTTGGAAAGAATGAAAAATAGCACTACTTAGAGATTTGGACAGGAATTGAAAAGGATCGACTGTGAAGTCGGTTCTTCAACGCTCCTCTGCAGAGATGTGAAAAAATCTCTGCTGAGACCAACTGCGCAAGCAAGCATCGCCAAATGGGCATTGCTTGTCCAACGTGGAGCCTATTCTGGCTCACCTCTTCACGAGACTGAGAATTTCAACCGATCTCGAGAGCTTTGCGTCCCACCTGATTCGTGCACTATGCATTCTTGAATTGAATCGCAACCATCCGTGGTACTTCCAGTTCATTTGAATATTAGGGGGCAAAAGCTGTTTTTTGGTGGTTTCATCCACCTGTGACAATCTGTAGTAAGCGACTTATACACTACAGAGCGACTTATGTAAGTCTCGCTGCAAATTAAAGGAGTGCAAATATTTGGTTATGGGTGAGAGCAAGGAGGAGAAGTATCTCGAGCGCTTGACGCGCGCTTTTCTAAGCCTTGATGCCGAGAAACATGTCAATACAAAGGAGTTCAATGAGGCTGTGGACGCAATCTTGCCGGTGTTCGATTATTTGGGTAAGTTTTTGGGTAAATATCATTCTTTCTCGGGCATGTATTACGTTGACCGGTCGTGGTGCACCTGAGACTGGCTCATCCCAAAATATCCCTGGAAATATAGTTGCAAATTTTGCTCTGTTAAAATGATGACCTCGGTAATCTCGGGTTGACTAATGCAAGCGTTCCACAGCCTTGTTTATCTATTGGGTACAGAACAGATATACTCCAATTACACCCACGCTCCCTCCTGACCAATCCGCCTAATTGCTGTCCTGAAGATGCAATGATCACCTCACCTGTGCTATATCTCTCTTGCAGGGACCGTATTCTCTTTTGCAAAGGGAGAGATGAACACCAAGGTGAGCAAAGCATGCAGTCTTACACCCAGGAAATTGATGAGCTTCCACTGCACTGGACAAGTTCCAAAGCTGACCTCTAAGTGATAAGCGTTTGACTGTATGCAGAGAGAATCCCTGGTGAAGGTACAGAGCAAGCTGCCAACTTTGACTGAGGTTGTGGAGCAAGACAAGAAGGTGAGCTACTCATGAGATGGAAGGCATTATAGGGACTGCAGATATTGCAGAGACTCAATGATGGTTTGCTACCATTCACAGCAGTGCACACCACCATGAGCTCATGTTGATCACAATAAATCCAATGCGGTCTTTCCTAAATCCAGCGAAACATGTAGTTCTGGGTGTGGCAGACCAACACCGTGACCAAGAAGAACAGCTGCGCGCGCAACCTGCACCGGCTGCTCTCAGCGGTCTCCTTTGTCGCCAACCTGCTGCAGAATCTGGCCAAGGGCCCTGCCGTCACACTGCACCAGGTCAGCCTGGGCATGCATCACAATCTTACTCTTCACCATGATCCCTCCCTTGCATTGTTATGCACTGGTGGGCAAAAATGTGGCGCCACGGTAGTGTCTTAAGTCCACCCAATCTAGGGGAGCACCTGAGAATTTGGGGCCATCATTGTTATGGCCTGCCCAAATGCAAGTCGAGCTGCAAAAGCAGGGGAGCTCGAAACAATAGCACATTTACAGATAATTGAAGAGGAGAGACTGAAATTCTTTCAAGCAAGCGCCTACGTCCGGACCACAATAGTTCCAAGGTGGAGAAATATGCCCTCTGATGCAGAAGGATTGCAGGCGGAAGTCCCAAGGGTGACAAGAAGCTGGTGGGATAATGGTGCCCCATCACAGGATGCTTCATCCATGAGAAATGGAACAAGGGGAATGAGCATTCTTTATTGAATTAATTTTGGATTTGTGAGGAGTAATCTGCATGCATGCAGGCGGCCAGTGATGCGTACGACGCCACGCTAGCGCCGGTGCACACCTACTTTGTGAGGATGGCCGTGAAGACCTCCATGTACCTGCTGCCTGACCGCGCAACCTTCATCGCCAGCATCGGCGAGACAGGTGCGAATCTGCTTCCCGGCTTCTGCCTTTATCTCAATCTAGCTGAATCGCCGAGCCTTATTGGCTCCGTCTTCGCGGCAGTATGATCCAAGTCAGACTGGTTGCTTTGTCGTGGGCCCGGGCAGTTCATCCATCGGGTCATGCATGCTTGTGCAGGGTCTTTCATATAGGTTGAGGCAACCAGTTTCCTGCTGCTCATGTGTAGTGAGGTTGTGACCGGGCTGTGCGCATGGTGCAGAGGCAACGGCAAAGGAGCATGGTGCCAAGTTTGTGCCGGCAGTTGAGGAGCTATTGGTCAAGGTTCTGGCGCTATATGAAGGCACTCAGATGCCCTCATCAGACGTCAGATTCCTGCCATCCTCGTCTTGAGGCAACTGGCTGTCTGGACATGAAGGCACTGCGGGTAGATACATCACGCCAGCACTGTACATCTCACGACCATTCGAAATAGTGAAGATTGGGCTATGCAGCTACTGAATGTCTCGTGCGCATTCGGCAGAACTGGATCACTGAATCAAGAGGTGCATGGCAGCACTGACCTTCACTTGAGCACGCGCCCGTGCTGCGAGACTGATGCCTTAGTCAGTAGCGAATTCATTGGCTTCTCTACGGACTAGGGATGCTTCACATTTGGAGCAGATAAGAAGTATGCATCTTGCTGCAATATAGCTGAGAGGAAATGCCAGTCTCACAGCCTTATCAAATGATCAGGCAGTGTACTGGAAAGTGATTATCAGCCTAAGTTTGAGAACAATTGTACAGTTGCAACACTTATTATTGTAAAATACCATAGGCAGGTCCTTGATATTACATCTTGCACAAAGTCAGAGCTCGAGGCCCTTCGTAAACAAGACAGCGCATGCAACCATATCAGCGCCAAGTAAAGAATATGTTCTTCTTGTGAGCATTTGTCTATCATTACATCCTATGGAGAGCTCTTTCGGCAAGTACAGAAGCCCCTCACCGTGTTGAGACAAGCAAATTTTCTGCATCAGTCCATCCACTGACCAAAGCACTACAAGAGCAGCACTGGCAATGCATGCAGAGATCTGCATGTATGCCACACAGCCTTCTAGAACAGAAAAATAAACAGAGGTGGCTCCGATTCTGATCTTCCCCCCAAGGGCCCTGCTAAGTCTTCAGCGACACTGAACTGCATTTACTGTACATACAGACATCCTCCCAAATAGCCATTTCCCATGTGAGCAGAGCCGTAGCTGTCCAGAGAAAGGACCGCTCACCCAGTACACTGCGCTGCTCGGCTGACCTGACTCTTCCCTACCTTCCGCCTGCATTGGGCTTGATCTCCACACAAAGAGTCTGTCAGGATGAGCAACATGACCTTCATGGAAGTGATAAGATGACATTTTCACTGCACATCCTGGACTGGCTGGAGATGTGCCAATACTCTCTTCATCATGATGATAAAGAGCTGTCCAGAAAACAGCTTGGCTCACCCAGTGCACTGCGCTGCTCCGCTGACCTAATTCTTGACCTTCCTCCCCTCTGCATTGGGCTTGACCTCCCAAAAATGAGTCTGTCAAGATAACAAAATGACCTTCAGAGTGGTGAAATTTTTTGTTTCCAGTGCACAGAGGACCAGCCTGAGCGGGCTGGAGTTCTGCTACATGGATGAAGCGACCCTATCACTTCTGGGACGCCCCCTGGGCCACCTCAAAAAGCAAATTTCTGGCCTCTTTCTAGGGACTCAATTCAAGTTCAGCACCTCAAGCCCATCAGGATGAGCGGCGAGCTGCGCGCCGGTGGCGGTCGATGTCATCGAGAGCCTTTCCGAGCGCGGCCTCCGGAGTTTCGCGCGCTGTGCTGACCAGCAGAGAGCGCACCGCCACTGCGCGGTCTTCTGCATCCATGCCCTGCTTGCCCCCCTGCATGCGCACGCATGCATGCAGCGCCTATTCAGGACTGGACGCAACACAACCTTGGACGGCTGCCATGCCAGCGTACATCTTGTACAGACGAGATGCCTCTCTGACTTTCTTTATTGTGCCTTGGTCATCCCAGCATGTGCGGAGTCACAATGCACTCCAAAGTCTAACAAACAAAAGAGTGCCTCCTCAATGCACACGTTTTCAATTGCATGGCACAATGGTGCGGCTGATGCCTTGTTGTGCAACACATGACATTAAGAACCATGCAGACAAAGAGATTGTTTCTGATGAAATTGGATCCAAAAGCTGTTTCTGATCAAATATTGTCATGATTGATGTGAGGTGAGATGTGAGTAGCACCTGATAAAGGCGGTCCTCCAGCTCGCTCAGCAGCGCCTTCCACTCATCGTCCAGGTCATCCAGGTCATACGCCGGCGCCACTCCCGCCGCCGCCTGCACATCCCCACCAGGATCGCCATGAAGACGAGAAAAAAGGGCGGAGATCCTCTGATAGTTGTCACTCAATCTACCTGAGTCCCACACATGCTGCCAGAGCTGCTTGTGCAGCATTTATACATGATTTGTTGTCTCCCAGAGTGTGGCTACAAAGGCCAGAGAGGTGTGCTTGACAATGCAATGTTGGCTGCCAGGACACTCTGGGTGTATCAAGGATGAGGACATGCAGTTGGGTGATCACCTTGTGCTTCTGCTCGTCTGCGCGGCGGCGCAGCTCGGCCGCAGCCTGCGCAGCCTGCTGGGACAGGTCGGCCATCCCTGCCTGCCCACTGCTACGCTCCCTCATCTTCCCTGCAGCTCACCAGGATTTGCGATTTGAAGGTCATGTCATGTCAACATTCCATCACGCACAACTGACCCGATTGAGGCGCGGAGAACTGTAGCAAGTTGACATGATGAGACGCTGCCGAGGTTCGCAATCAGTCGTTTGGGCGCCCCAAATGACTCTAGGCCCCGGGCGGTGTTTCAAACAGCGGGCGCCGTGAGAAGGGAATAAGAAGGCACAAATGAAACTTGCAGTAATGATGCGCACCCTGATTCTTGGCAGCATCAGAAGGGGGCACAGGCCGCGAGCCTGGATTGGCGGCCTTGGGCGGCGGCGGTGGCGGGGGCGGCGCGGCCTTGCCGGCATTGCCTGCAAATTTGTTCCAGAGTGTCAGGTTTCCCTCTTGCGCGAGGCATGCAGGACTTGCACTGTTAATGCTGAACTAAGTGAAGGTGATTGATGCAACATCCCAAGCAGTGCAGGTGCCGATTGAGCTGGCCACTTTAGTGCTGCCGTTGCTGCTGGGTATCAGCTCAAAGACTGCTGTCATGAACAGCAGATGCACTCCCATCATGTGTCCAAAAGGGGGCTCTTTGCAGCGCATCTGGCCTAGTCCAGGTCGGCAACGTAGAGGCTCCTAGCACAGTGCTCCTCATACACTCAATATCACAAGGAGCCATCTCAAACATCAAGCTCTCCCCTTCAGGGGGTGTGCAAAGGCAGGATGACAGGGGGATGCATGGTTGCACCTGTACGCCCCAGTACAGGTGCGGATAATTCGAGTACCAGAAGGCCCTGAGCACCCAAATCTGCTAGCGCCAGTACGTCAGTATGTCCTCCCAGTACAAGTACTGAAGTGCTAACTTCCTGAAAACTGGAGTACTGGTGCAACCATGCATCATAAGTGGTCTGACCTCTGGGCTGAGGGCCCCGGCCGGGCAGCGCGGCAGCACCGGCAGCCGCCGCCTCGCGGATGCTCATGGCACTGATGCCCTCCACTGCGCTGTGTGCATAGGCGGAGCCGCGGCCCCAGCCGGCCTTGATGGTGCCCCCGGCAATGGTGCCTAGCTCCAGCCCAGGCACCCTCTCCTTCTCCTGTGCACGCACCAGCGATGGGGGCGGATTCATTTTCACCATGTCCTGCTGTTTTGTTGGTAGTGTCAGCTCCAGTCCGGACATCTCCTTCTTCGCGGATACGAGCAACAAGACAGTGTCAATGTCTCCTTACATTCAGCGTATAAGTGCTGCAAAAGAGCCTCAGTGTCACCTTTGGCCTTTGCCCTGCATGAGAAACGCTGGGGACTGGACAAGCATAATTGCAGGGTCATGAGCTTGGGTTAATTAGATTTTGAGGTGACAATTGCATTCCACTCTTGTCAGCGCTCTAGCTGTGTCAAGCACCCAATCTATGGCCTGCCAAAAGAACAGCATGTACGCCAGGTGGCAGACTTTAGAATGTAGGAGAACACATGAGAGGGAAGGGCTCTGCCTGGGGTTGTACCTTGTTCTCTGGGATGGGCTTGAAGGTGGCTCTGTTGATATTGCAATCCTGCTCACTGGTCAGGTCCACAACGCTCCAGTCGTCCACACTCTGCCGCTGCAGCTTGGCTGCTATGTTTCCCGGCTCGCGGTTTTCCTTGGACAGATCAATGCCTGCAGGCAAGACCACACAAGCCCTTTGTGCATACGCACTCAACCCATCACCAAAGTACTATCTCATCTCCCACATCTCCCTGGCCAACTTGCAATTTTCTGGCCTTGAGTAACCAGATGACCTCTAGGTGGGGTGACCCGATACAAGATGCATATCAGGTGTGTGCAAAAGGCAACTCTGGCTCGAGCAAATGGGCACCACAATCTCTCGTCCGCCCAATGTAGAGGAGCACCTGAGAAAGGTGGGACAGTCATGTTATGGCCTGCCTAAATGTAAACCGAGCTGCAAAAAGAGGGGCTGGGAAGCTTGAAACAACAGCATGATGATAGCTTAGAGACTAGGAATTGCTTAAGCAAGTGCCTACGTGCGGACCACTCTGATTTGAGTAATGACTTTAAAAGAAGTAAATCACCAGGGCAAGGTACTGCGCACACCTTGGCTCGGGAGGAGCAAGGGAGAGTGAGCAAGAGAGAAAGGGGAAAGGTGCGCACTCTGCAGCACGATGCCCACTCCGAGAGGGCCTGTGACGCCTGAACGCCGCACTGCATCATCCCGGATCAAGGCTGACTGGGTCTTCTTGTGCTTGACTCCCTGGTGGGTGTAGTCATTGCCAGGCATCTGCAGCACAGCCACCATCAGAGAATCACCATTTCCTTTGTGAAAACCAGACGGCACAAATACCAGACGGCATAAAGGCAGATGAATGAATTAGTAGCAAAGTAAAAGCGAGTGCCAGTGCACAGCATGTCCTTGACATCAGGATGAGACAGGTTGCCTCACAGGGTGCCAGCAAGACACTCACTGGTGCTGCAGGCGATGTGAATCCCCGTTCACAGGAGACGAGAGTCTTCCTTCGCCCTCTCCAGCAGATGATGAGCGCTGCACCAGTGAACAAGCCAAAGACGAATCCCACAAGCAGCAGCGCAAAGATGGACCCTGACACAGTGGCACTGCCAAGCAGGACGTCCCTGCCCGAGCAGCGATGTACCTGCGATTGTTCCCAAGTAAATAAGAGATTATTAAGAAATGTCGTTGCTTGAAGATATCTCATTTATAGAAAGCAAAAACTGTGTAGGCTTGGTGGTTATATCTGGTCAAGTTTTAAAGCTAAAACAATTGGCAGAGTCTACTAGAGATTCGAAGGAGTCAAATGACTGGTGATTTTAATGCTGCATGGGCACACTGAGCTCCACCAAGCCGGAGATGAGTGAATTCCAGGCAGCATCGGTGTCTCGCAAACGCACCTGTAGCAGACTCCTTCCCGACCTTTCAGCCATTGAATGACTCAAAATTTGACCTCTCATCTCATCCATCTTTCAGAATCCCAGGAAAGCGGATCGTGCTTCAAAATCTCTGGAACCCTGAGCAGCACTTGTGCATCAGTTGTCACCAGCAGACACCAATCTATCTTCAAAAATGATCATTGTCTTTAGTGCCTCTCTATGTTACCAACTATACATGTGGGTTCATTCCGATGCACAGATGCGCTTGAGCATTGGCTGCCCTTTCGAACTTCGTGATGCTCTCGCTCTGTTAGCCTATTCAGGCAACTTCCGTCCTTCATACGTTGGACAAGCTTCTTTAACAGGAAGGCAAGACAGGCGGGATATTTCATTGATGATATGTTCCTTGCGTTACGGAGCAGGGAGACATGCGGTCTGAAAGGGGCTAATTTGCTGAGCACCTTGAAGGCATGCCAGGAACATGACTCCTGAAATCTTGTCTACTGTCGTCTCTGCAAGCAATACAGCAGAGATATTCTTTCTCTTCTGAGAGTATCTATTTGCACCTTGGCCATTCTGAATGCGCGTACTGAATTCGTCTTATATTATGCGGCATGTACTAAGATTATGTGAAGTGGGCATTCAGAGGTATGCTATTTAAAGTCAGAAATTCCATCTGTAATATTTCTTAGAAAGAACCTGCATGCTTTTGGGCGAGTTGATTCTGAACATCGCACTCTCGTGTCTGGGTGCTCTTGAGATCACATGCATTTGAGCCACCCTGCCAGTCTTCTCTAGAGTGTAAGGAGGTCTGAAATCCTCAGAACTTGACGCAGGCCTCGTATAATGCAGCGCAGGTGGCTCCTTCACTTGATCTTGAGTCGGCAGTAAGAGCACAGCTGTTGGGCATCATGGGGGTGAGCGATCTTTGGAATTTGCTCCGCTCGGAGGGCATGGTGCGGGAATGGAACTGCGAGACAGACGGCCAGCTGGCCCAGAAGGCAGTCGCTGCAAAGCTGGAGGGCAAAGTTGTGGCCGTGGATGTCTCGCTGTGGACCTGCCAGGCCCTCATGCAGGGTGCTCTGGTGGAAGTATTCCCAGACGAGGAGGCTCGTGTTGTCAAAGTCGCCTTTGACAGGGTCAGTCACCCCAACCTCTTCGGCGCAAGTGGGATCTGTTCCACAGCATGCAACCTGTGCATGCTCCTGTCTGCATATGGAGAGAGCATTACTAGCCAGCCTCCGATGTGAGCGGATGTGCAACGTGTTGTTGTGTCCTGCACAGATCATCAATTATCTGAGGTTTGGCTGCACCCCGGTGGGAATATTGGATGGGGACGCGCCTAAGCAGAAGCTGGAGACTCTACAGGCCAGGTGAGAGATGTTGTTTTCGCCAAGTCAGTCGCTGAATGCAGTCCATGGTTGGGTGTCACTGTCAGGAAATTACAAGTGGCCTGTGATCATGGGGCACAGGGCACCTTACATCCCAAGGGCACGTTATGTCAGCCAACGTTTGCATTTAGTCATCTGGACATTAAGAACATGAGATCTGAGCAAGTCATACATATTCTCCCAACGTGTGTGCAATCCATCATTTGTGGTCTTCTGAGGCTCAGGACTTCGAGTGCACTTGCGCGCAGATTCTTCAGCAGGTTTAACAGGGCGGGTGGCGGCGGCGGCAACAGCCACTTTGTGCACCTGTGCAGCCTGACAGCCCAGCTCTTCAAGGCCATGGTGTGCCCAGATCCTTGGCGAGAACACAAGATAATCTAACATCCGATGTCAAAGCGTATATTTTACATTGCATTCCCGCTGACTCGTCCCTCATGTTGTTGCATGCCGGGGATGTTTTCGACCGTGACTTTAGCATCCCTGTCTGCAATTTAAACGTGAGCATGTTTTACCAGAGCATCCATACGCCTGTCACTTCTGGGATCATGGCCCTTTCAGCTTAACATGTAGGACCAGCTGAAGTGTTCTGTGTTGCTACGCAGGGCTTGCGGGTGGTGCAGGCTCCTGGGGAAGCAGAGGCAGTGTGTGCAGCGCTGGACAGGGCAGGCCACGTGGACGCATGCGTCACCAAAGACAGCGACGCGCTGCTGTTTGGCGCCCAGACGCTGTTTCAAACCATCAAGCCCGTGGTGAGCATTCTTGCCTTCTTGCAGTGTCATGAGGGAGCTCTAATTTTGCTGCCTGCCCAACAATAAGATGGGCCCGACATTGGCATGCAGGCTAGATCATGCATGTCCAAGCTTGTCAAGAATGATGTGGCTGTCCTGGAAATAATTCATATACTTGAACTGTGTCAATGCGTGACGCACCTGAGCTCCTCAATGATCCAATTTATCAGTGTATGCCAGGTTAGACGGGCTTGCCATTACAATAATAATCAATAGTAATGTATTGTTCCTCGCAGACGAGCACGCCGAACGAGTGCAAGCTGTCCAGCGTGGCGATGAGTGATGTCAGAGCCTATTTAAGCATTGATGAGGGTGGGGAGCTGGCGCTGACTGCGATCGCGCTGCTGACTGGCGGTGACTACCACATGGGCGGCGCTGAGGGAGTCGGCCAAAAACAGGTCATCTCCCCTGCAACATATGTTTCCAGGGGGCTGTAAATCAGTTGGGCTTACTTCGTGTGTAGTCCCCTTTCCATTCAGGGTCGCACCGAGTCAGTACTCTTGGGACTGCGACTGTTTCATCTGGTAAGCTCCCGCGTGCCATTTCATGAGAGTCTTCAGACATGTCCCTGCCATGAGATATGCACCATGGGCTAATCAAGTTTAAAATTAGCCAAAGGTCTCCACACACACAGATTCGAGGATGAGCAGTAAAATGAGATTAGAAATTGCTCAGCCCAACTTCAGCCATACATTGTGCAAGATTGAGGCTGCTGGCCTGGCCTGAATAGACCATTTCCTGTCATGGGAGTCTCCACCTTACCCTGGATGTAATGTTGATCACTGGGGCCCACATTGCAGGCGCTGGCGGTGGTGAAGCATCTGTTGAAGGGCCAGAAGAGCGATGTGGGCGTTATAGACAGCCTGGCAGAACTGCTGGCGCAGCCGCCTGAAGAGCATGCAGAGGTTCTCCGCCATGACAAGTGCACAGGTGCTTCCCCACTCTCACTAACAAAGCTTAGAAAATAACAAACGGGTCATCTTTTCTGATTTGCAGCTCTGATGTGGTCCTCAGAGCTCGACTTCCTGACCTCCACAAGACATAAGACATATTCAACCTTTGAGCACGGAACACATGCTACCTAGCTGCTTTGACATGATAGCTCATGCATGCAGCATGGCAGAGGCATCATTGTCAGGGTGATGTTATGGACACAATGATCTCATGGGATTCTGGATGTCATGACAGGCTGCAAGCGCTGCGGGCACGAGGGTGGCAGGAAGAGCAGCATAAAAAACCATTCGACGCGCAACCCATGTGAGTGCTGCCCGCCGGCACATGACGGCACATGCCGGCAGCACGTGCACGGCAGCTGCGCCTGCGCCTTCCACCGCCTTGAGAGCCTGCGAGTCGTGTACAAGGTACACGCGCTTTCTTCTGGACCTCATTCTCAGCTTGACGCATGATCTACCCATATACCTACTGGCCCCTTAAGCTGGTCTACTCAAGTTAGCCTTGAACTTTCGGAACACCTCTATCTACCTATGCTTGTGAAATGTGCCCAGCAGCAAGGGCACTTACCAGCGGCCTTACCATGCGCACCTGTTACTGTATCAAGTTGGATTCAAGCGTGCACTCGAATTTCCTGGCCGCAAGCAGGCTCTGTGTTGCCTGTGCAGGCCGTTCAAAAAGCACGAGAGAGCCCTGGATTCTTGGAGAAGGCGGCGGCAGCAGAGGACGCATACAGAGAGCAGATGGAGGAAGCTGCCAAGGCAGTCGCTGAGTTTGGTGAGGAGCAGGAGCTCGAGCCACGTCAGCGGCTGACCTGGCAGCACCGGCCCAATGTGCCCCAGGTGATCCATCCATCCATCCTATTAAAATGACTTCATCATCTGTGTGAACGCTATGGAGAGTCTCAAACGCTGTCATATCATGAAGTTGAGGAACAGTGTGAGGACATTCTGAGGACATCTTGAGGACCAAACTGTTGGGGTCAAAATTGCGGTCACATCAAATACCTTTTGCACGTCTACAATCTAGATCAGGTATTGCATGGTCTTCGCTTTCATTTGAGGTGTGCAGGAACACATGACTTCTGCCAGCATCACTTCAGGCAAAGAGTCATGACTGAACCCATTACTATGAAATGAGCACTGCTTTGACATTCCCATCACAAAACGAGATTTGGAAAGGGATTCGAATTGGGCGACAGGTGGCCCGGCTGGTGGAGCGCTGTGGGCTGCCCTGGGAGGAGCAGAAGACACGCGGTAAAATGATGGCGTTGCTGATGGAGTGGGACGCCTCCAATCCCAGCACACAGGTGCTGCATTCCCCCTTACACACCCTTTTGCATGCATCGTCCCCCTTTGAGACATATGACTGGCGCGCATAAGCCTGTCCTGAGGCCAAGGCTTGAACAGGGTGACAAGCCTGAGTTAAGGCCTCGTGCTGCTGGCGGCAGCATGCCTCTCAGAAGTTTGAAGGGCAACTCCATGAAGACTTGCAGCGTTAAGTCATGCAGACCGTGCTGTTCCTGCAACGTTAAAGCTGTCATAGGGGCTGAGAGCAGAGTTTGGGTGATGCGCAGGGTGAATTTCTGCCGACTGAACTGGTGAAGCCGCACGGCAGCCAGGACTGGCGCCACCTCATGGCCTGGAAGCGCACCAATATAGGCTCTTCCAAGGTCAGCCACGACTGTATCTACCCTCTTGCATTGCACTTAACACAGCATCCCAATGATGCCTTTTTGGTTTAGGAAGTGCAGCTTACTCAGCAACTCTTCTGGACTCCAATACACTTTGCTGTGCAAGGTGAAGGCTGCAGCAAGCGCTTCGCGAAAAGGAAAGCGACTTGCGCATTCTGCTGGTCTATGTTGGACCACAGATACCCACCAATGTATTTCAGCTGCCTTTCTACTCGAGAGAAAGTTGCCCAGCTAGCAGATGACACCATACATAGTCCAAGGAGTCAAGGAAGCCTGTTGTGACTGCAGGACATTGAGGCGGACAGGGAGCGGCTGCAGGAGAAGAACAAGTCCGGGGACTTCCGCTGCCTTCGCATCTCCACCGTGCGCGACTGCTGGCCTGCGCTGTTGCAAGCGTATGACCGCAGGAGGGCCGATGCAGCCGACAAGGCCGCCAAGAAAGAGGCCCGCAAGTGCGCGCTTCTCTGTCCTCTCAGGAACTGAAGTGTTGCGCCAACTTTTTTTCATCACCTGCGCAGCTGCTTTGATGGATTTGTTGCCGTTGTCTGGCACTCTTAACCATTTCAGACGTCAGCCAGAGACAATGACTGTAAAAAAGGCCGGGCTGATGTTGGTTCTGGCAAGGCAGGGCAAGAAGGGCGGATTACGAAATTCCATACAGCCAGCGGGGATGGTTTGGGAGAGATGCAGAGAATTTGATTAAATGGTTTTTTTTTGCGCATGCAGGGCTGCAAAGGAGGGCAGGGCGGCGCCGCAGCAGGCGACAGCGCAGAGCAAGGAGATTGCGAGGATGGCCGCCTCGATGCAGGCTTTCCTGCAGCCCCAGCGGAAGCAGCATGCCGCCACCAAACCCCTCGACAAAAGCGCAGCCGCTCACAGCGCCGGTGACGGCGGCGACCGAGGCTTGGGAGACCTCCGGCCCTTTGTCAGCGGCAGGGGAGGCGATGCATGCAACAGGGGTGCGAGCGCCGATGAAGCTGGGGATTCGGAAGCGCGGGGCAGGGGAGATGATGTAGCCGCGCAGGCCCTGGCGCGCAGGCTCGGCGTGCACAGCAGCTCTTCAGATGAGAGCGGAGGCAACGCCGCTGTATCTGAGGGGCAGGCCTGCGTCGATGTGCTGGCGGAGGACGGCGCGAGCACGCCGAGTGAGACGCGTCGTGGGGTGAATTCGGATGCCGCCGGGGTGGATCCGCCGGGGCTCCACTCGCCCGGCAAGCGCGGCAGGGGGCCGGCTGCCGCGGATGTTGGCCGCTCGCCTGAGTCTTCGCCGGCAGAGAGCAGGCCGGCGGAGGCTGCCAGCGGCAGGAATGCTGATATCATAGTTCTGGGGTCCCCAGAGAAGCGGCAAAGGGTGCCAAGCGCGGCGGCCGCGGGGCCGGCGCGTCCGCCAAGCCAGGGCCCGGCAGGCAGGCAGGGTGCGGGGGTGCTCGGCGGGCAGCCGGCCGCAGCCGACTTCAGCATCAGGCGGCTACCTGCGCCGCCGGTCGCCAGCGGCCGCCGCGGCGGCCGATCGGCTGCCGCTGTTGGTACGGCGCACATTGGGCGGTTCCTGCAGAAGCAGCCGGTCACATGCAAGGCCGCACTGTCAGCAGGCGCACCTGGCAGAGCCGAGCCAGCTGGCAGGGCCCCAGAAGGCACGTCCTGCGCAGCTGCCAGCCATGGCACGCCGTCGCGCGGCGTGGTTGCTCAGGCCGGGGAACACCCCACCCTTCAGGAGTCCCCCATAGACCTGACGCAGTCGGCGTCTCCGCAGCGGGCGCGGCATGAAGGGGCTATCCATGCCACACAGCACGGTGGCAGCTGTAAGACAGCCGCGACTGTTCTGCGCGGGGAAGGGAGCCCGGGGGGCCGGTGCTCCGTGGAGCGGGGAATAGAAGAGCTGCTGCAGTCGCGTGGAGTGCTGCTGCTGCCGGCCGCCGCCGAGCAGACGCCGCAGCCGCGCCCGGGGCGCCAGCTCAGTTTTATGACGCCGTCGACTGACGGTGACATTGTGGTGGACCTTGTGACGCCGCCGTCCTCACAGCCTGTGGGCGATTGATATGGGAGCTTGAGGCTTTCGACAAAGCAGAGCCCAATAGATGAGCTCTGGCTGCAGCTCAGTCCACAGACTGTATTTGTGAATGGGTTCAAGCCCGCAGCAGGGTAGATCAAATGGTGTGTTGGGATCTCAACTGACAAGTTGTTTCTGCTGAGCTTGTATTTGTTGCTGGTACTGTGTTGGTTGCGGAGATTTTGGCATCATGTATGTTGTCAAGGGAGTTGATCAAGGATGTCTTGAAGATCTGGAATGGCTATATTGCGCGACATGAGAATGTGCAATTGCTGGGTTTCAGCAGCTCGAGAGATCTTCAAGGGACTGCAGACTTTGTATGAACACTTGTATTGTTCTTTGAATCAGATAGTTTGTTGGCATGCTTGGGAAGACTTCGATACGGCTGTGTTTGTCATCCGAAGACTTTGATACGGCTGTGATTGTCATCCAATGAGTCTTCACTGGTTGCCAGTGGCCGGCTTCAATGTTGGTTTGGAACTTTCTGGTTGTTTTAGATCCTAAAGATTGGTTGGCCCATAGCTAGCTGGCCTTGTACAACATATTTGGTGAGTTGAATGGTCTGAAGAATCTCGTCACAGGCCCTGCCACCAATGACCAGAAATTTAGCTTGCCTGACTCAGTCTGGCCTCGGCCACGGAGGCTAACTATAGTGCCAGTAGCCAGAACATCATGATGACTGATCACAGTCCTATTGCATGCATTGGCCACAAATACATGCATTGGACACAAACAGATGCATCTGCAAAAGCAATTTGCAGATGGAGGACTCTTGCGTTGTAATAGGGCCCCACAGAAATATTTCGCATGCATGGCAGGGGCTCCCTGGAGGACCCAGGGGCCGCGTACCAGGAGTGTACGGGAAATGGACCCCTTGCCCGTGCAGGAGGCCATTAACGGGCCCTTTTTGACGCCCTCTGGCGACGGCTCAGGGCCCGCTAATGACTTCAACTCCCTTTGACGTGTGAGTTTGATCAGCTGGACCCATGTGGTCTCTCTAAAGTTTTCTCAGTCACACAACTTCCCGTCCACTAGCCGGGCGATGCTATCTTGTTGTTGAGGCCGCAACGATCGACTAGCGTGCAACACACAACCTCCTCCAGTGTGTGGTGTCCGCGTTAGTCACGCGCAGCGATGGCAACCACCAACGGTGTCAAGCCCGTGCCCATGGCGGACGGCGCTCCGCCCAAGTTCGCCCTGCCGGTGGACTCCGAGTACAAGGCGAAAGCGATGAACTTGTTCTCGCTCAGCCGGCCTCACATGCTGTCCTTTCACCTGAACTGGGTCGCCTTCTTCATCACCTTTCTTGCAGCCTTCGCCAGTGCGCCGCTGGTGCCCATCATCCGTGACTCCATCAACTTGGAGCAGCACGAGGCTAACATAGCAGGTACGGCGAACCCAGCACTCCCTGTCGGCATAACGAATAGGGCGGAGCATGGGTGCAAACCCTCATCTAGCATCCACGGGCTTAGCTCGGCCGTATGTGCCCCTTTTTTCGTCATGTATATTCAATTAAATATCAGCATGTTTGTTGTAACGTCTTGTACGCCTCGTTTGGTTCGCTGGAGCAACAAAACGCGTGGCCAACCAAGGGTTAAGTTCTCAAGGTTTTATGCCAACAGTCGTGAGCATTGAATACCCAACTCCATAAAGGCGATCTCTGTATTTACATTGCAGCTGAATCGCAGGTCATGTCCCCATCTGGCGGTTTCTGCAAAAGTCAGTTTTGACAAACCCTAAATGTGTGCTGGCAGACTGCTTTCTTGCTCTGCCTGATCCGACGATTCGGAGCTTGACGTTGAACGATCGATTTGTTGATTCGTGATAGCAAGAAATGGTCCTGGTAACCTTTAGTTCCTGCCTCAGGCACCATTGTTGGTCATCACGTTCAGTGGCTGAGCTTTCATGATCTGCCCTGTGCAGGTGTCGTCACAACTGCCAGCACAGTCTTTGCGCGTGTCTTCATCGGAGTTATCTGCGACAGATTCGGACCCAGATATGGTGAGCTCGACCCCAGCCAACCTTCAGCCCGCTGCACCTTTCCCTGGAAATATCTCTTCATGATCTTTTGGAAATACACCCAACAAAGCTTGCATGCACCCCTCAGGACCTCCACACAGATGCCCTGTGCCCAGGTCCCGCTGTTTGAATCGCATCAATATTTTTCCTCACGGCGCTTGCCTTGCCCTTGAGCCTGCATCTCTGTGTTTCAAGAACCTGCTTCATGTCCTGTGTGTGTTAGCATGGGTGCATCTTCTGGTACTTGGGTCACCCTGATAGCCATACAAAAGAAAGTATGGAAGGTCTTTGGATCTTACTGATAATTATACAAAGAAAGTAGATAAGAAATGCTGTCTGCATGCTGACAAGGTGTGTCCCTTTTGCCCTGCAGCGTACGGTTACCTTCTGGCGGCATGCGCAATCCCGGTGTTCTGCATGGCGGTGGTCAGGAATGCCATCGGTTACATCATCGAGCGCGTCTTCATCGGCTGCTCGCTGGCTTCCTTTGTGGTCTGCCAGTTCTGGTCCTCCATCATGTTCTCTCCCAACGTGGTCGGCATGTCCAACGCCATCGCTGGCGGCTGGGGTAACGCTGGTGCGCACCTTTACTTCTCTTTCATTTACTGCGCCTGCTTTCAGCCTGCGCAAGGTCTTGCTGGGCTACAGCAGCTCAAGCTTGTGTGCAATGCTTGTTCCTGCTCCATTGCTTTGGCTCTGCATTAAAGACTACTGGTCCCCCTGTTGCTGAGCTTTCAGACCGGCTGCTTGCAAACAATCGAAGCACCCTTGCCTGTGGACATGCATAGAATCCCCCATAGAAATGTGGTGGACAGGATCCTTAACATTTTGCTGTGCGCGCGTGCAGGTGGCGGTGTCACCCAGATTGTGATGCCCTACATGACCGAGGGCATTGCTAAGCACGTGCCTGAGTTTGAGGCGTGGCGCTGGGCCTTCTTCCTGCCAGGAGGCCTCTTCATCATCATCACCTTCCTCATCCTCATTCTGGGCCAGGTCAGTTCTTTTATCTTCGTGGCTACCTCAACAGGGAAATTTCCATTTCTTTGCATCATTCAGGAAGCTCTGCGGTGCAGCATGTCACCTCTTCTTTGGATGGACATGTTTCCATTTGCTCGCCATGCTGCTCCCAAGGAAGGGTGTTCGGTTGATGGGTTTGTTGCATCCATATGCATATGGACTGTTATCTCTTCTTGCCACACTCAGAAGGATCTGCCAGCAGTGTGCGCTCACACCCACCCTGTTTATAGGTGTGGGTATATAAATATGAATATATTGTCTAATACACGCTTTTCCTGCCAAGAGGCAAGGTGCGTCCTGCAGACAAGCGGCACTTATGAATCTGATTATAGAGGTATATAAATCCCTTAGTCTCTCTTCTGGTCATTGACGGGAGGCAACGCCGCGCGCAGGATTGCCCCCAGGGCCAGTACAGCGAGCTGGAGAGGACCGGCAAGAAGCAAAAGTCCAAGATCTGGCGCGAGATGTACAATGGCATCACCAACTACCGCATGTGGGGCCTCGCCGCCTGCTACGCATACACCTTTGGTGTGGAGGTGCGAAACCCATCCTTCCTTATTATCTCACCTTCGCTAGTGCCTCCCCGTCTGCAAGTAGTAGCTGTCTGACATGGATGGATACTGTTGCTGAATCCCAAGGAGCACAGCTGACCATGTGCTCAGCTTGTGCCTGCTCAGCTTGTGCCTCACTACCATGGCATTTGAGCAGTCATCTCTGCCAGCTGTTGTGATCTTACTGTTCTGGCACTAGCGCAGTGGTTTCTGCTGGCAAGCTGCCTTCTGTTTGTTGTGTTCTCAGTGTTTTGGCACTGCTGCAGTGACATCTGTCGGGGCTCTCTATTTTGGATTTTCTTGAAAATCACTTGAAAATCACAGGCTTCTGACTCCAGTTCTCTTCCTGTGCAGCTTGCCCTGGACAACGCCCTTGCGCCGTACTTTGAGAAGAACTTTGGCTTTGGCATCACCAAGGCGGCCAACCTTGCAGCCATCTTTGGCATGCTCAACTTCATCTCGCGCCCTCTGGGAGGCTACATCTCCGACCTCTGCGGACGCCGCTGGGGCATGCGCGGACGCATCTGGTGGCTCTTCTTTGTCGTTGCCGGCGGCGGTGAGTCACCCGCTGACTCACCTGTCTGTCACCACGCACACGTCGGGTCCTGCAGCACGTCAACTGTCTGTCAAGTGGAGACTGGCGCATGTCTTATTGATGCGTGCACACGCTTCTGCTGCGCCACCTGTCACGGCTTGTCATGTGTGCCTGGGCACCCTGTCCTGCTGCCACGCTTTCCATCGTTTGGTCAAAATGTAATCTTGGAAGTATCACCGGCTTTAAGGCTCTGGCTGAAGTGAATGACATTTTCGCAGGTGTGAGCTGTTCCATCTTCGGTGTGCTGCACACGAGCCTGCCAGGCACCCTTGTCATGATGATCTTCGTCGGCTTCTTCCTCGAGGTGCGCTCTCCCTTTGCTTTCTCCTCTCCTTGCCTTGAACAACGCAAGCCAGACTCTTGCTTCTTGACCACATCATGACAGCCGTACATAATGCTCAACCATATTTCCTCAACGCTATTTGACATGGCTACGAATGGAGCCTTACAATCACCGGCAAAGTGATTGCTTAAAGAGACTCCCTGATTGTGCAGCAGAGGTACAGCCACAGAGGCTGAAAGGGTGTATTTCTGGGTGCAGGCCGGCTGCGGTGCCACCTACGGAGTCGTCCCCTTTGTGTCCCGTCGCTCCACTGGAATTGTGTGCGGCCTTGTCAGTGCCGGTGGCGCCGTCGGCGGTGTCATCAACCAGGCCATCTTCTTCCTCAACACCCCTGCCAAGGGCGCCTACAGTGCGTTCCTCCCCTTTACTTCCCCTCTCATTTTGCCTGCTGACACTCTTTTGCTGCCCGGCTTTGGAATCGCCGGTGCCACAAAAGGCGTGCAAGCTCGGCATCAAGCTCTTGAAGGCTCACTGTCTGGTATCTGTGTCTGTGGAACACCATCGTTTTCCTGTCAAGTGGACTGTCATAGCAGGAGTAATTATATTGCTGAGGTGCAAAAGTGGAGTTTCCCAAGTGAACGTTAGCCAAGCGAGTCGAGCTTTGTGGCACCAAGAACTTCGGTTGCTGAAGCTTGTATTCGGTTCTGGTGCAGCCCTGGAGCAGTACATGTCGTTCCAGTGGATGGGAGTGGTCATCTGCGCGGTGGCCTGCTTCGGAGTGGCCCCCATCTACTTCCCCATGTGGGGAGGCCTGCTGTGCGGCCCCGTCAAGGGCGCCACCGAGGAGGATTACTACTATGCTGAGTACACCCCGGCTGAGCGCGAAGCGGGCCACCACCTTGCGTCCTCCAACTTTGTACACCCCTCTTTCTCTTATCCCCTGCCCCTGACACCCCTGCAGACCAATACACTGTGAGTCCTGAGGAAGACGCTCTGTTCTGCGGTCGCCTATCAATCTTGCTCATGTGAGGAGAGAACAGGGTAAGGAGGACTTGATCTCTCTGCATTCTCACTGGAATGCTGGATAGGCAGCATGTCCTGCAAATCGGGCCAGTGTGCTGGGCTTTCCTTGCAGCCCAGCATGGTGCAGTCTGCTTGTTGTCTTTGACGTGCATGGTGCTGACTTCTTTTGGATTCCTGATGCGCAGGCATTTGAGTCCCGCAGCATGCGCGGCCTCAAGCGGCTGGCGGCCGACCCCATGTTCCCTGCCACGGGCCACAAGGTCGAGAAGCCCGCGACTAAGGGCGCGACCAACGGCGTGACTAACGGCGATGTTAAGCCGGTAGTCTGAGCTGGTGACTGCCCTCGCCTCATCAGGCGGCGGTCCCACGCTCACCTAACGATGACTAACGGCTCCGCCGACCGGATAAGCGCAGCTTTTCTCTCCAGAGCCGCTGCTGAGGAGTCAGCAGCGGCTGCCGAAGCATCAAACTAGCGGCCGTTTCAGGGCCTTCTGATCCTGCGATGAATATTGCAAAGAGCCCACCAAGCGTTTCCGAGGTGTCTATTAGGGAGCTGCGTGGGACCTTGCATGCAATTGATGTACGTGTTTGCTATCTGAGGGCTGGTGCTGTTCTGTGCCATGAAAAAGGGGCTGAGGCAGCCGCGCCCTGCATCAGTGCAAGCGTTTCTGAGCCTCCAGGATGTCTGTTGAGTGGTGTATTCAGGCGCAACTTGAACAATTTTATGGGGGGCCGACAATAACATGCGGGCCATGCAGAGTGCCTATTAAACAAGTTCTAGGGGCGACAGCAGATGATCTGAGACTCTTTTGACTGGCATCGCTGAAGGGGCCCAATGTAGGGACAGAGGAGGGTGGCGCTTGATGTGTACCCCCCTGCTCTGAAGAGGATTAACATGCAGCAAGCGCTTGCCATTCAGACATTAATTTTAGTACACAGCAGTAGTGGCCCTTGCTGCAGCTCTTGTTGTTGCCTATACCTGCCACAGGGTGTGCAGCGCGCTAGCGCGGCTGCACCACCGTTGATGACAGTTTTGGGGGTCCTGCCATTGAATATTGCCTTTTAACAGGGACCTCCTAGGTGACTGAGACCGGTGAGTCACAGGATTAATAAATAGCTGGGCTGTTGATCAGGGTCTGTGCGCCGCATGTGCCCCATCCTAGGCTCGAGCTCACATCGTCTTGACGCATTGAAGTATGGAACTTTCTTTGTCTATTATATGTCGGGACTGCTCGCCCCCCTTCCCAGTTGCAGGGCGCTGCACTGTTCAATATTTTAGTCCTTGATTTGTTTACGGTCATGTCATAGTATTGATTCAGGTGTCCACTGCACATGTTGGGTGGTGCACAATGGGACCCATCCTCATTGTAACAATATATTCCATGGGTTATCCGGCAGCCACAGAGCTCGATCTTTCTGTATCTACATATACACTATTGAGTATGCTACGCTGTGTTTGCAGTGCTCAAGAATTGAGTGCCCTCATCTTGGCTAAACCAGGCCGGGCAGTAGTATCTTCAGAGCTTTGTGCAAGACTGCCTGCACACCTGCAGCTGCAGCTAGCTCCCAGGCGCATGGCAGCTAGCTGCTATTCTCAGATCTGTCATGACAGGCATCTTGGTGTCTGCAGGTCAAGATGGCACCTCAAGCGTCCAGCAAATTACACTTGCCTGTGTTGTTTGATGACAGCATATGTTGCAACCAGCTGCACGTCTCTTTGAATTCAAACTGGGATGAACCACTGCATGCCCACCGTAGCTTCCCTTGGGACGGAAGCTGCCAAGGTGCATGCCCTGTGCTCGTTCTTCTCTTTGTCATGAAGTGTGCTACCATCGCATCCTCGACGCCTCTTTGAGGCGGTCCCATGCTTGAGATGAGAGATGGTCTCATTCATTCGTCCCCGCAATCGTGCTTGGGAAGCCCAGGCGAATCATACAGCTCAAGTGTGGGCACTTGCTGGGTTGATCGCCGGTGCAGTCTCGGGTAACGACCCAGTTGACGAAAGTTCTACTGTCCAATGCAAAGATCTAGGTGTATTATGTTCCGAATTACCTCCTGTTTACGATGTTGTATGGACGCATGCTGAGTTTGATGCTCTGTACTAGGATGGGGAAGTTGGACTGGTCTGGTGAATGCTGCACCAGCGACGACACAGACGACATCTTTTACAAATTTTGTAACCAGAAACGGCACACAGCTACTAGTAAGTGTCTTTGACTGGCCCACTGAACCCAGCGGATCAGGCTCCCATCTAGATGAATGCCACTGCCTGCAAGTTCAATCCGTACTGAGGAGGCTCTGGCATTGGGCTTTGCAGGCAGATGGCAAGCCATTTCATTTTGCAGGCTTCAACAACTACTACCTGCCGACATACTCAGCCTGGCAGCAAGGGCGCGCCGATGACGTGGATGTTGTCTTCAGGTGACTGCTCAGCCCTCTCATCTTGTGCCAGCTGGTGAGCCTATGTGATGACCGAGCCTTGCACCACTGACTGAGTATCAGGTGCCCAGCTGGCAGGGCTAGGCAGTGTACGGGGCATTGGCAGAGGGTCTTGAACCGATGCATGCGCACAGCATTTGGGGGCAGCTGTTGAACAGAAGGGGTGGAAATAGATATGAGAAGTACGGTAATTGCCCAAATGATGTCTGACATGTGCGCAGGGATGCGCAGAATCTGGGCCTCAAGGTTTTGCGCACATGGGCTTATAGCGACGGAGAGACCGAGTGGAATGCCATTCAGCCGCGGCTTGGCGTCCTGAATGAGACCATCCTGAGCCAGGCATGCACCTCTTCTCTCAGCTGCAACTGAGCATTCACTGCTTTCACGCGGACTACATACAGTATGTTGATGCTCCCTCATGTCGGCCGCTAGCCATAGGAACAGTTCTTTTTGCAGGACAAAGTTGGTTGACTTTGTTGACTTGCAAAGATGTCATTGCTAATCATAGGGAAAGATGGCTTCTGTAGGACGGATTTGGCCGACTTTGTTGAATTACTTACTTGTCACTCTGTTCCAAGAAAACGTATGCTTTTCATGGGAATGAGGTTGCCCACTTGTACTGGCAGGGGCTGGATTATGTGGTTGCGGCTGCCGGGAGAAACGGGATAAGGCTAGTACTAACGCTCACCAACTACCTGCCCTCTTATGGAGGCGCACCAAAGTATGTGCAGTGGCTGGGCGGCACCAGCATATTTGACTTCTGGACGCGGCCAGACATCAGGTGGGGCCAGCACTCCAGCACCGACCTCTGCATTTCATTAGAATCCACTGGATCCTAATGTGCCAGCTTGACCGGCGGAACATGAAAGCACCTGGAAAGGCTGGATGCAAAGGCAGGCCTGGCTCAGTTATGGTCATAGATTCGATCAATTAACATTAGTCATCAGAACTGCTTTCAAGATCCTGATTTGCAACCCCTCAGCTGTTGCAACAGCTGAGGGGTTGCAAATTTCAGCTAGGACAGTGAAAGTTCAGTTACGGAGGATGTGCCAATAATCCCTGCTTTTTTTGCCATACAGGAAAACAGTCCATGTTGCACTGTGCTGTTCTGTGTGCACCTGTTTCACCATGGTTGATGCATGTCTTTGCAGCGTGCAAGTATTCACTGGCTGGCAGGAAGAGCAGGCATGACATGTGCTCCAATGCATGTGGCAGGGATGCTCTCAAGGGTTATGTGAAGAGCATAGTGCTGCGCAACAACACCATTACAGGGGTTAGATACCGCGACGACCCCACCATCATGGCCTGGGACCTCATTAATGAGCCCTTCAATCCTGGCGATGACACCGGCAAAGTCCTCACGGTGGGTACACTTCACTCATTTACCAGTTCTCGCCATCTGTTTTTGACAGCTGGCATTTGAGGCTTACCTCGTGTAGTTGTCGGGCGTAGGCTATTTTGCTACAATACAACAGCCTGCCGCCTGGCTCCCCATGAGAGCAGACTTGCTGTGGGGTGGTCCGTACAAACATCACCAAGCAGTAGAGGGATGGGCAGTGCATGCAAATTGAATGCCTGACAGTTTTGGTGCAACCAAGCAGCAGCACAGACTGAGTTACAGCGCGGAACTTGTTTGTGTCCCTGAGGGAAGTCTGCCCTGCGAATTTTTGAAGACACCATTGAGAGTCAGTGGGTGCACAGATTATACTTCACACCTGAGAGGGAGTTTATGCTAAAGTGTAGCTGAAGTACGGGGTTGCTTCCAAATAAAGTCAGCATGCAACCTAATGTGCACACAGGCGTGGGTGGATGACATGGCAAATTATGTGAAGGGCCTGGACCCAAACCACTTAGTCATGGTGAACAGCTGGGGCTACTTCGGCGCGTCCACCCCTGCCTTAGTAAGCGAGAACCCCACCGATGTCTACGCGGCAAAATTCACCGACACGGTGTTATTCCCTGCCGACCGCATCTGCCACGGGGAGGACTCCAGCGCCATTTTGAGCCTGCCCAACATCGACATTGCATCCATGCACATCTACCCCGAGTACTGGTCCTTCTGCACCTCGTGCGCGCCCCACCCCCGAGATCCACCCCTGCATGACTTACATGCCCACCCCACCCCTGTGATCCACCCCTGTGTTATTTGTGTGCGTGCCCCGCCCCTGTGATCCACCCCTGGATATTTGTACATGTCTACCACCCCTCTGATCCACCCTTGAATTGCTTGTATATGCGCGGCCCGCCCCCCGTGATCCACCCATGGATTGTTTAGGTATGGGACTCCCTCTTGTGATCCCCCACTGCTTTCCTTGCATGCGGGGCCCAACTTCCTGAGCCGCCCCTGCATTTCTTATCAGCGCGCCCCACCCTGTGATCCACCCTGGCCTTGCTGGTCTTGTGGATGTCTGATGTATGCAGTGGTGCCGCCACAACGCATGACAAAGAGCAGGCCTCGGCTATTGCATCTTTCCACCAATAGAAACCATGTTGCAATGCTGAAGTCCTGTCGGATCTGCTTGGCAGTGGATAGCAATTGCATGATAATCAAGGAAATGGATATGCCCTTGCAATGCGGACACATTTATCAACCAGGCTAGGTCCTTCTCAACATTGCATTGCCGTCATGCAGGGACTGCAAGCTGAACATAAATGTCCAGGGGCCGCAGACGATGACAGCAAACCTGACGGAGCAGGGATTCCTGCAGCTGTGCAGCCCCGACTGCCGCCTCTCCTTCCTGCGCCGCTGGCTCAATGTGCACCTGCAGGAGTGCAAGCGGATAGGTGAGGGGCCCTCACTTATCGACATGCCACCAGGTCCCCCATGTGTGACAGCATGTGTGCGTTTGGCCACCCTTAATGGCTGTTCTGGCAGCATGAGTGAGCCCTGTTATTGTTGCCTCCTGGAAAAGCAACCCAAGCAGTCCCCGAGATGTTGAGGAAATGGTGAATATGCTCAGTCATGTGTTGCATGCATCAAGATGCTGCTGTCATGTGTTACAAAAGAGTTTCTGTGTTGGGTGGCAGGCAAGCCTCTGGTGGTGGGCGAGTTTGGGTCTCAGCGGCCGATGGCCGTGCGCAACGGCTTCTACAAGACTCTGTACGAGGAACTCGCAAAGGCAAAATCCAGTGGGCTGCCTGCAGCTGGTGCGCTCCTCAAACATCTCTCAATAGCAGAATCCGCAAAATTTGCTTTCTTCTAAATCATGCAGTCTGGCACACTATTTACTTGTATTGCAGCTTGCCTGAAGGCCAAAAGAGGGAATCAGTGCAGTGGCAAGACCTGTCCTGGCATATGCAAACTTAGTGCAGCTTCTCAAGACCTGTCAACAGGATGCAGCTCAACCATCTTCTGTCGTGGCGCCTGTGGGGAGATTGCAGCTTTCTTGGGATCTAAAGAGATATTAGAGGTCTGCAGAAAACAAAAAAGTGTTCAAGGCTGAGGCTTGTGCCGGCATGTGCAGGGAGCCTGCTGTGGATCCTGTCAGCGCCAGGGCACCAGGACTATGACGGCTACACTGTGTACACAGATGGTAACAACTTCAAGCACAACCCGCAGCCGCCGCACCCGCTGCCACCAGCGCTCCCTGCCTGCAACGCAGTGCCCAACTCGGTATCCTGAACTCTCCTCTTGTCCAGTTCTTGTCATCTTCATCCACAGAACCTTACGCATCTTACTGTATGGGACATCACATTTCTCTGTACTTCCTGTTTCATATGAGATATTCTCTGCAGCGCAAATTCTGTGCTGCGACAGTATATCATAAGATCGCCGCTTCATTGCAAGCTCTCTTTTATGTGGCGCTGAAGCATGCATGCTTCGCATACATAGGAAGGAGAACTCCATTCTTGATCCACAACTGCAGGTGCAAGCCCTTTGACCAATTACTTACAGGGTGATGAATGGGTTCAGGATTTCTACAATGAGGCGGCATACAGGGAGTGTGCATCCCGGCACGTCCCTGTGCCCTTCAACAACAACGTGGACATCTACAATGATGGCTGGGAGGCCACCATTGACCTCATCAAGAAGCAGGCGGCTGACATGGCCTCATGACCATCAATTGACTGTGAGGCTTTGCATTGTGATGCGGAGTATTAGTGCTTTTCTGAGAGTGCTGAGCTGTGACGGCCCATTTGTGAGCCTGCATGCTGTGAGCATTGTAAACTTCTGCCTCGCCCATGGGAGCTTTTGTGAGGAACCTTCTGACATGGAATACTGAACACAATTGTCTGTGAACCAGTGTGAAATTGTCCTGCTCGATGTGAGCATGTGGGCGTGGATTGAAGTGCCTGTGAACTCTCTTGCTTCGAGATCGGATTATTTCAGTAGAAAATTTTGCTATTGTAAGCTAGGACACCAGTCCTTTTTGGTGTCCCTGGAGTGCCATTTCACTCGCGCCTTATTTGAAAAGCTTACCATTCGCATATTAAACTCTCAATCACTCACTCTGCTGCTAGATCACTTACACACAACTCCCAGTGGTACTTCTCACAACACCCAGGGTGAAATGCCGGCACACAGAAACATGTACAGCGAAAGAAGCGGAACGAAATTGTTAACTTTATGTCAATGACTAACAAATGCAAAGCAAATGGCAACCTAAAGGATTTGAGTCCTGCTACAAGATGTAGTAGAAGGGATTGGGCAGCTTGAAGCTGGCCTCAGCTGCTGAGGTGCCCGCCAGGTCCGACCACTGATCCCCAAAGGAAGCCACAATCTCATAGCCCTTGTCCTGCACCACACACATGCACATGCAGGTCAGGTCTTTGGCCAACAAACTCCTCTTAACCTGCAAGCGGCAGCCACCTTCCATGCAAGGACCACAGAAATGCCCCGTATGATGCACATAGAATGCAGAATAAATTAGCTTTGAAGTAGGCATTAGACCACAGAGACCAAGAGGCCGAACTGGCACTGCTGCCTATGTGGTGTTGTTGCATGCTATGGCGGACACCAGGCAACTTTGCAAGAGTCCTGTATTCAATCAAACAAAATTATGCAAATTTAGTCGATGACAGAAGGCGCATGCCTGCAGCTGTGCGCGCTGGTCGGGCTTGTAGACTGAGGCCAGCCGCTGGTCGCCAGCGCTGCGCATGCCAAGCGTCACATAGCACGGCTCGCTCTGTGCACGCTCTGCACGCTGTGCTTCAATTACCCCATCTGAGCAGGGCACCCCGTAGCCAGCTGCCTCCAGGTTCTTCGCCGTTGCATCCCGCCCCGGCCCGTAATCCCTCCTGCAAGGCATGGGGAAGAGCCTAGATTACCTGAAAGTGTCGGAGAGGACTTGCAGCCATTATCAATGTCTCTCAACACTCTAGTGTCTATAGTGCCCCTTCCCTGAGCTAGGAGAGTGTTCTATACATCCCAGCTATGCATGCTGAAACAGGGTATCCCATCTAGTGGCCATCAGGTTACTTACGCGAAGGGATCCAGTCTCTTTCCGTTCACCACTTGGAGGGTCCTCAACAAATGAATAGGCAGAACATGTGGTGCTGCTGAAGTTGCACGAATGCATCCCAGGCCGAAGGCACAACATGGCCGGAGACCTTTTTATAAGCCATTGAGCGAGGTTCCATCCCCATGTGGGCCAATCTGAATCGCGGGGACTTGCATTACACTAAGAACTTTTGCCTTCAAGGTAAGGGGAGGATGGCAGACCTGCCGGTGATGAAGGTGATACTGAACCCTTTCCGGTACAGGTCGGTGTACAGGTCCAGCATCGGCTGCAGCGCTGGTGACATGGCTGGCCCCAGAACACTCTGGTCCTGCATGCATGCACATTTGGACCACAGTCAATGTAAAACTGAGGAAAAAGAGGGGCGAAATGATGGTCACGAACTGTACAGAAGCTCCTGAAATCTGCATGCAGCCATGCGGAAGCATTGAGGGTGTATGACAATATATTACCTATCTTATCACAACAAGGCAGAATGCAAGACACACAGTTCAGTGAGCGCAAGATTCACAACACTCTGAGATCGTCTCTGCTCATCCCAGCAGGTTGCAGGCAAGCAGGTTGAGCAGGAGGGTAGCGGCTGTCAAAGAAATTACACTACCTTGACAAATGGCAGATTCAAACCATTTATCCTGTTCTCTGTGATGGTGAGCCACTCCGCCCTGTTGGACAGCGCGGTCTCATCGATGTCTAGCACAATGACCTGCGAGGCATTCGGCTGGCGAGGGTAGGCATCAAAATATGAGCGCGCTGATGCGACTGCCGCCTCCACATCCCTGTCATACTGATGCACCTGCATTGGCCGTCAAGGGTATGTCTAAGCAGCAGCCATCGCAAACGATTTCGGGGAATGCCTATACCGACCATGATCATGCAAGCATCTTATAGGTGGGAATATCTGGAAGCAACGTATGTCACTGGCATGTGCGTACAAGGATGCTTGTGCACATGACAGGTCAAGCACCGCGGCTCCTACACAGCCCTGTACTGCAGGCCCAAGCATGCCCCTTTTCAGGGCCTAAACACCTTGAAAGGGTTCTTTACGCACCAAGTACCGATGCAGCTGTGTTGCGCATGTGGCAGAGGTGATCTGTGCTTGGGGATAGGACCCTCCAGGGGCCACGGCACCACCTCCAAGAGCATACTGGCAAGAGCAACCCTCCAAGCCTCCGTGGTACATTGTATCCAGATTCTGCAGATACATGTGCAAACAGTATGCCTTTAAATAGTGGAGTGGAAACAAACACATTTAAGTGGTCTTTCAAAGACTCCAAGGCATAAGATCAAGGACAGATCAAAGCTTGAAGGGATGGTACCTTCCAGAGGTAACATGATTGGACTAACATCGCCACAAGGCTGAACACAAGCACCGTTCGGTGTCCTGACGACCTTTCCTTACATTTAGCATTGGTGCACGCGCGATCCAAGCAAGCTTCTTGATCAATAGCTGCCACGGGGCCCTTACCACTCATCGTAAAGAAATGGAGCACTCGATGGGAGCAACTAGATCATTATTTTACGCATGGATAAAGGTGGTTTGCCGCATTTTCTGTGCTTTTCAATTGGAGATCACTACAAGGTTGGAGGGCATCCCTCGAGCATTTCTGCATGCACCCGCGGTCCAGATTTGGCGCTCCCACGAAGGCCCAAGAATTTAAAGCCTCCTCCCTCTACCGCATGCTCGCAGCCCAATTCTCACACACCATAAAACGGATAATGGAAACTTGGAAGGGAGAGACACTACGAGTCACATTACAACGCCGAGAAGGCCATAGAAATCGCAAACAACCGTTGCAGGATTGGTTGTGTTAACAAAGCCAGAGGAAGTGATGACTGCAGAATTCAGCATCCCAGCAAAGCCAGAGGATCTGGCAGATGAAGATTGCGTCTTGGATGTGAAGATCAGCCGCTTGACAGCCGTGGAAGGCCTTGCTGCAGATGATGTGGAGGAGTTTGCTGAGGGTATATGAGCTTGCTCAACGCTCATTGACCACCATAAGACATTCTAAACCCTTTTTTCTCTTTTTCTTCATGCTAAAGATGGCTGGACCTGAGGTTGGCACACATTTACACTAAGCAAGTGAGCAACATCCTTCCTGTCAATTCTCGCAGGAGCTCTCTACGACATTTGCAATCAGGATGCCCTCTGCATTGTAGAGCAAAACATTTTCGACAAGATATACTCTCTGACCAGGCGCGTTCCTTCTCCCGTCTCGAGCTGTGTGCCCTCAAACTGTGAAACATCTTGTTATATAGAATGCCTTATGCTTTGTTACTCCCTGACCTGATGGCGTCAGGAGTGAACACATTTCACGTACTCCTATTGAAGCACATTTTTACTTCTTTTGGCAGGGGTTTCAGCCATCTGAGCAGCATTGCACGCAAGCGGCTGGTGGATGGGCTGTGCTCAAACCTCTCTGTGCTGGGCTTGTCCATTGGGGCTCTGGTCTCTGTGCAAGAGCCAGACGATGCAGCAGAGCACGAGGCCGCTGCCACTTCGCACAGGAGTGCCCTGACAGCATATGTCTTCCTGCTCTCTTGGCTGGCAAGGCTGGCAGAAGATGAAGCCAAGGTAGCTGCCAGCACATCAGACTCGGCGGCAGGTAAGACAATGCGTGCTCTGAGCTTCATTTTTCCTTTGCTCTTGAGATTGGTCAAAAGCGCGCATTATAGCTCTGTCTTTGACTCCTACGATCTGCTGCGGAACCCAGACTGCTAGTGTAAAATTCTGAAGAGCACGAAAGGGTGGCCAGGGCAGGCTTAGAGAGGATGCTGCTGGTACTTAACATGAGGGGAAGTGGCGTTTCGGCACACGATGCCTGAAGGATGGGTGCTTTTTAATTGCAGGTGGCAAAGGCAGGGGCAGGAAGAAGGCAGCATCGGCGATGCATGCGATGCTGCAGTGGGACTGGGACGGGCAGAGGGACAAGATTGCGCGATCTCTGGCCGTCATCGCAGACATCGACCTGTGGAAGCTTTTCCGCCCGCGGACGCCCGACGAGCGGCTGCTGCAAACCTGGACCCAGTCTGTGCGTACCTTTCTATATATGTCCTGAACATGGCACTTCGCTACGGCTGCAACACCCCAACATGCACCCACCCTTCCATGCACAATTTTCAGTGCAATATTCTAGGCCAATACAAAGGTGCTCCCTGGGATCGAAATGGCTGCCACAGTGATGCGTTAACGCAGCCGTAATATACTAGCACGACCAACAATGCCAAGAAGCCAGTACCATACTGCTGTGATCCAGTCAGTGCCAATGTCTATGCCAAGTTTGTCCACAGGTCAGGGGGGTCCAACCAAGAGAATGCATCAGTTAAAGTCACAGCCGCTTGCACAGATGCTCCTGAGGGTAGCTTACTCATCTGCGGCTGGGTGCCTGCAGGCGCAGCTGCTGCTGGAGAGCGCGGCGGCGATGAAGTCCAAGACTTCCAGAGACGGCGCGTTTGCGGTGCTGTCGGCCTGCGCGCTCAAGTACGGCCAGCTGGAGGCGGTGGCCGGCGCGGCCGTGGGAGCGCTCGCGCGCAACGAGCACATGGCGGCGGCGCTCGCTGAGCTTGCCGAGTACTCGCAGGCCAAGTATGACGATGCCCGCCTGGTGAGCCCCTCCCCAACTTTCAGTACACACAATATTCCAGAGCCCAGCTTTGCGGAAGTCCAGTGGATTGTGGCCTTCCCAAACAATGGTAGAAACTGATGTTTGGTACTTGCAAGCACCAGCAAGATTACAAGTAAAATAAGGTTGGATTTAAGGTATGGTCGTGACACAAGCCCCATGTGCGTACCACTCTTGTGGACTTTCACTCGTTAACTGTGAGGCCTTGTCGACGCCACAAGTGGAAACTGGAGCCTTGCATCGGAAATGAAGCAGGCGATTGAGCCGAGAGCTGCTGCATTGCCCCTCCCTTGTATGGATATTGGGAGTCTTCCCTGCCTCTCTATTGAAGAGCTGCCTTCACAAGTCAGGGGGCATGGTGTGTGTTGGGGTTAAGTGGGACGTGTTCTAGTAAAGATGCCTCTTTTTGTACTCTGACCAGGTTCTAAGCTGCAGAAGTGGAGCCCAACAGAATGTCAGTGGAGGTGGGTTTAGAGGGACCATCCTACAGCACAGGAAAGCAGACATGCCTAGTTCTGTGCACTTGGGTTCCCGCATGCAGGCAAAAAGGGGAATGAAAGGTTTTGTGCTGGGGGCCAGGGAGTTGAGATGTTGGCGGAGGTGGCGGCTGTCAGCCCGCAGGAGTACGAGCGCCAGCAGAAGGACGATCTGGCCAGCAGCGGCGGCGTGCGCAACACCGCCAGATTCGTCGAGGCCCTTGCTGACAGGCACGCGCTGTCCCATTGGCCCTTGGCAGAGCTCCATTTTGCACCATTTTGTGGTTAGTGTCAATGGACCGCCGATGGACCGGCCGTCTGTGTGCACAGTTACACAATATATTCGCTGCTGTTCTGTGCAAGCGGCGCGTAGCTCGCACGGTAGGCTCCTATTTCTCATCAGCAGAGGCTGAAGGACTCAGGAGTGCTATGATCTTTCCCTGCACCGTTTGCTGGCTGCTGCCGGCGGCCATAGGTGTTGGGGAAATCAAAGTACAGAAGTGTAAATAAGTACGATAATAATAGTGAATTCCATAAAAGATTAGATTGACAGCAGTTTATCAGATTGACTTCCCTAATGATTGCGAGCGGCATGTGCTGGCAGGTGCCCGCAGCTGGTGGCGGCCAACGTGTCGATGCTGATGGGCCACTTGGGCGGCAAGGCCTACTCGCTGCGCTCCAGCATCGTCACCGCCCTGGGCCACCTCGTTCACAGGGCCTTCGAGCGCGTGCCCGGAGAAGAAGCCGACGCGCAAGGCATGCCCCATGCAGTTTTACAGTACTTATGAATAGTTACTCAGTACAACTCTATACCTGCATACCACCGGTACAGATTCTAATGTACAAGATTGCAGTCATGCTAGCTGTGCTCAATAAAATCTGGCAATCTCCCAGGAGGTACAGGACTTTAGGCAAGGCAACAATGCCCCATGCAGTATCACACAACTTTGCACATGACCGGTGCAGATTGTGCTGTTTGATGACGGCAATGCTGTTTGTGCAAGGCAGCCCTCCACTGCCACAGTCCTCTGCATATAACTGGTACAGATTGTGCTATTGTGATGACTGCAACGCTGTTTGTGCAAGGCCTGCCCGCGCCTTTGCCCCAGCTGCTGCCTGATCAGCAGCACTGGCTTGTGTCACAGCGGCAGAGCTGCTCATGCTTGCTGGTGAAGAAGAGTCAAAATGCGCAACATAAGGTCTTCAGAGATCAGCCACAGCAAGTTGGTCTGCTGCAGTTCTTTGTACTTCCTCAGTTCCACTTCTTGTCAATGCAGAATGCATCCTGGGATTTCCATCTGCTGAGTAAACAGAATTTCATGTGGATCTCCCTGCATGAGATGGCAGGAAGTCACAGGAGCTGAAGGATTATGTCTTCACTTGATCAGGGGCGCGGGCGCGGCTGCGGAGCAAGCACGCGGGGTTTTCTTAGTGACAATCCATCTAGAGCAAATAAAAGATTCTTTCAGTTTCCCGGCAGAAGAGATCTCAAGGGGATGGCAGGTACTCAGGAGAGCTCTAAATTTCTTGTACGGTGCGGTCAGGGGCGCGGGCGCGGCTGCGGAGTAAGTACGCGGTGCTGGCGACGCTGCTGGAGCGGGTGAGGGACGGCAACGCATACACGCGCGCGCGCACGCTGCAGACCTGGGCGCACCTGGCCGAGCTCGCCTGCATCCCCCTCGGCCACTGGGTCACCGTCACCAACATCTCCGTTGGTGAACACCTTTAAACACCCCCTTGAATACCTCTTAATTACCGCGCACGCTGCAGACATGGGCGCACCTCTCCTGCATCCCCCTTGGCCACTGGGTCACCGTTACCAACCTCGCCGTCAGTAAGCACCTTGAATACACCTTTATTACCAAGCGCGCTGCAGACCTGGGCCACAGGGTCACCGTCACCAACCTCGCCGCCGATGCGCCCCTTATAAATGCACCCAGATCATGTCAACCTGCTTCACTGCCAATCATAGCGCTTCCAGAAGCATCCTGACGGCGGGGCCCTCATGTGCATGAGAAACCACATTTGCTATGCTCGACAGAGCGCTTGAAGTACTGTCGCAAGGATGGCACTCACAGAGATTGCTTGTTGCAAAATTGTCAGCAAGCAGCTGTTAAGAAAGTATGCTACCTGTCATGAGACCTAGAATCCACCCTCAGGATGATGCGACATGCTGGCTCAGACAAGTATTCCATCTGTATTCCACTCAGAGTGGCTTTGCGAATTTCTAGGCCGGCTGGAGGACAAGTCGTCCATCGTGAGGCGTGCGGCGCTGCAGCTGCTGACGGCACTGCTGCTGTACAACCCCTTTGGCGCGCAGCTGCCCGAGACCTGCTTCGCTGCCTCCCTGGCAGAGTACCAGGCCAAGCTGCAGGTGATCTTGTGCTCGCCTTAATTCTTAGCAAGCAAAGGTTTTACTGGACCACTTGTGAGAACTTAAAGAAAGCAATGCATTCTCTGAAGCTCTGAGCTGGTGCCAGTGCGGGCGCTTGGTAGACTTACATCAAAGCAATAGAATCGGTATAACCCTGAGCTACTGCCATGTTGCCTTTGTGCTAGTATTAATATCAGGAGTATTGATGGTTGAGGTGTTGTGCATGATGGATGCCTGCAGGAACTGGACCCACAGGCAGCGAAGGCGCCAGAGGACGCCGACTTCGAGGATGCCGGCAAGGAACCTGCGGAGAGAGCTGCCCCAATGGAAGAGGATGCTGCCTCCGGCGATGACGTGGCAGCTGAAGGGGAGCCACCTGCAGAGCCCGCACCAGAAGAGGCCGAGGCTGACACAGAAGGAGATGACCCCATCCCAGAAGAGCCTGCTGTCCCAGAGATGCGCCTGGCAGATGCCCAAAACGGCGATCCAGGTGGAATTCACTGCACCATTTCATTCACACTGAGGATGAAATGCAAGGCAGGGAAATTGTTGCTAGTGCTAAGGGGTAAAATTGCCATTGCCGGAGTCCAACGCAAATGGGCATCCCTTGCAAAGTCACTGACTTATTCTGATCATAGGGCGAGCCGTCCTCATTTATTCTATTTGATAAACAGGGGAGTAAGCTGATGAGTCATCACTGTGGCATGCAGTGGGAGGGAACGTCACCCAGATGCGCGCCCTGGTAGCTTCCCTGGAAGCTGCGCTGGCCTTCGTCCGCGCGCTGGCGGGGGCGGTGCCGGTGCTGACTCAGCTTCTGGCCAGCTCCACCGTCTCGGACGTGCACGACGCCATCGGGTTACTGATCTCCTACTCCAAGTTTGGCATCGACGGCGCCCCGGCTGCCCTGCGCAAGATGCTGCCCCTCGTCTTCTCCCTGGACCAGGGTGAGCAATATATTGAGAACACAACATGCTCATTGCGAAGGTTGTTTTCCTTAGTCAGGAATGTCAGAACAAGTTCCATTGCGTATGCTGGACTGCATATGAACAACATACCCCCAGCTGTGCATCTGCAAAACTGCACGACATGTGCTCATCCTGCAATTACATGGATGCTCCTGCTTACGTGCATGGGTGAGTCATCCCTCATTGTTCGCATGCATGGCCCCGGCTGGCTGGGGTCCCGCCACGAACAGTGAGCACCAATCTCAGGGTATATCGGCTGTGGCGAGTCCAGCAAGGGGTAGTAGGATATGATGCTTTGCATGCGCGCAGCCATCAAGGACGCTGTCATCAGCGCAGTGGAAGAGCTGTACATCAGCAACCGGCCGCCCCAGGAAGCAGCACAGTGCCTCATCGACCTCACGCATGGCTCCAACCTGGGTGAGTCACCCGCCATGAGCTGGCAAGCATGCATGACATGCGTAGTTTGAGAGCGAGTTGACATGTGCAGGACACGTCTTCCATGGGGGTCCTGCATGGGTGTTGTCAAACTTGCAAGCCACTTCTATGCCCACACTGTCTTTTTCTGATACATGCTCTTTCTGCCGAGAGGCAAGGTGGGTCACAGACAAGCTGCAGGTAAAGGCTGCCACAAATCCCTAATTGCATCGGACTCGCCAGATCCGAGCAAGACCCAGCCGACTGTGAGCACGATGCTCTGTAATTACACTGACCACGCCAGCAGGGGCGGTGTCATGCATAATATGCACCCATTGAAGAATCTCAAATGCATCACAGGTGAGCTGAGTGCTCTGGAGGACCTTGTGGCGCACCTGATCAGGCACCAGCCTCAGCCGCTGCTCAAGCCCATCACGCTGCGCGCGCTGTGGTGGCTCTGCCAACAAGCACACCGCGCCGCCTCTGCTCCACCAAACGACGAGGTGGGAAGCCTCTATCTCGCCTGCAGTGCAATGAGGTTACAGCACTTCCTTAAGCTGCCAACAAGCGCGCAGCTGCACCCGCACTTGGTACCTGTGTCTTGCATGCAATGCAACAAATTTGATTTTGTTGGTCCTCTCCTTTTCGTAGCAACGACCCTGAGATCGCACACACGAGGCATGCTATCTCAACACGCACAGCCAGGTGCACAGAGCACTGGAGCATTCCCTCATGATGTAGTGTGCGTGTGGGATGTTCAGGCGGCCCAGGATGGCGCAGCGGAGGCCGACAGAGACAATGTTCAAGAGGTGCGCGGAGCGCTGCTGCTGATCAGCATGGCCGCCGCCGTACAGCCGGACATCGTCGCAGACAACCTCGACACCCTTCTGCAGGTCTGCTGCTCTTAATTATTCGAGTTTTGTCCCCAACCTCCCACATGAATATGATGTACTCATGCTCATTCCAAGAGGTTCTTCAGCTGGTCAGATGGTGTGACATTGTATTGACTTGGTATTTGCTCGCGGTTGACAAATTGCATGTAGAGCAACAGTGTTCCTCGAGGGTTTTAGTTGCATCCGCTGATGACTGGATCTTATTCCGAGCACATGCGCGCAGATGGGCTTCAGCCAGCGCCGGCCGGATCCGCTGTCGGCGCGCAGTGCGTGCATTGCTTTGCGCCACCTGGCAACGTCCGGTCAGCGCCCGGACGAGGAGCGGCTGCGGCCGGCTTACGCGGCCCTCGCCGCCGCCATCATCGGCCCGGGTTTGGGGGGCGCCGCGGACGATGGCTGGTAGCTTTCTCGACTTGTCCAGACTCTTGGCAATCCAGAATCACCAGACATGAGACCAGCAGCAAATGTGCCGATCTCTTAATTTATATTATCTTTATATCTTATGTGCGTACATATGTAGTGTAGAATTGCCCTTTCTTTCTTAAAACGGTGCAGAGATACAATTGAAAAATCTGTGTCGGGTGCTTCTTCCCTCCGGTGTTGGCGGATCAGTCGCAATTATGTAACCAGGATTGTATCTTGCATCGTCATAGGTACACCGTGGCAGAGGCGGCCGTCACGGCGATTTACGCGCTGCACCCGCAGCCGGCCGCGCTCTGCGAAGCCGCGCTGCGCGGATTGGCGGCCGACGCGCTGTCGCCGGCCGCAGCCGCCGGCGCCGCCGCGGCGAGCGAGGAGGCCGGTGGATGCGTCAGCGCCCTGGCCCTCTCCCACTTCTTCTTCGTGCTGGGCCAGGTGCGCCAGAAAGCTTGTGGCCCTTGAGAATGTTGAGATGCAAAGGTTGGGTGATGCAGAAAAGATTGACCAGAGAAATGACTTCTGGTGACCGGTGCCTGAATGAGCTGTCTCCTTCTGCTTGTTTGTTTCTGATGCACATGGGCGTCCCCACATTGCTGCGCAAAGGTTGCTTCAGTGAGTAGCAGGGAAGGCTGAGATGTGTAATGTCTGAGTATGGTGCAGGCGGCGTTGGGTGAACAAACTAATTCGAAGATGTCTGCATGCGGACTTGTACATATTGGCCGGCATGTGAGTATCATTGTGTCTGCTGCTATCGTGCAGGTGGCTCTGCAGCATCTGGTGTATGTGGAGCAGACGGCCAAGCAGATCCGGAGGGAGGTGGCCGCCAAGGAGAAAGCAATCGCCGAAGCCCGCTCTGAGCGCCTGGCTGCCGGCGAAGCCCCGTCCCAAGGTCCGGTCCTTAGAACATGCAAGTTGCCCACCTTCCATCCATGTTTCTTTAGACAGACTCCAGGCAGAATGTTTTTGCATCTGCCGTAGTTAGCACCATATTTCCCGCACGATAAATTTGTTCAGAGCCCGAGTGAAAACTATGGAATTGGATTGAAGAAGGTTGCTTTAAAGTCTGCTATCAATAATCTTGAATCATGCATAACCGATTTAGCGCGCATGCCGGGCCAGCAAACTGCAATTAATGTAAGCTCTTGCTAAATGTCCATTTGGGCACGTTGCTTATGGATGCGTTGCTGCAGTGGCCCGGACAGTACTGCCCACAAATCAGTGGGGTATTGCTTGTGTCTGGTGAGTCCAAGCATGGGTAGTAATTGTGGCAGCCTTTGCTGGCAGCTTGTCTGCAGACGCTCCTTGCCTTCATTGGCAGCCAGGGCGCCTAATACTATACATTTACCGTACAATTTACTGTATAAATTTTTAAGTACTGCACGCAGAGAGCGCGGCGGAGGATGACATAGCGGAGCAGCTGGGAGTGGGAGGCGCGGCCGAGGACGCTGAGCTGGACCGGCTGAAGGACTGCGCCGAGGCCGACATCCTGGCGCGCGCCAACCTCGTCGGCCGATTCGCTCCCCTCGTCGCAGAGTTCTGCGTGCGAAGGTGTGGCCGGACTTTTCCAACCCAAACGGAAAGCCGAGCATGTTGCTTATTAGTGTGAGGGTCCCTGCAGTGTCTTTACAGGGTGCTTGTTGTGCACTGCATTTTGCATGTCCTGCAGAAGTTATCTTGGCACCGAAGATGTTTTATATTGTTATTGTTGTGAGACTCACCAAACACGTTTGGGCTTGCCATGTCTTCCCAGTGTGCTGCATTGCTGCACGGTGCCTCAGGGCGCCATTAAAACATCAGGGACTCCTCTCTTGGAAATCACTTTCCCAACCTTTAAGAGGTGCAATGTGGAGGGGCTCAATTGGAAGTGTGGTGTGGTGAAGGAACCTGCGCTCGGCGCACCCTGTGCTGCGCGCATCGGCCCTGCTGGCGCTGACTAAGCTCATGTGCCTGGACGCGTCCTTCTGCGACAAGAACCTGCAGCTGCTCTTCACCCTGCTGCAGAACAGGTGACTCTGAACAGGTTCAGCAGGGGTCCGGGGGTCCAAGAAGACCCCCTGCCCCCACACCGCCATTTCAAAATTTGCAATCTCACACATTTCCTTTATGTCACCCAACCAAGTTCTGCTTCCCAAGTGTTTGAGGCAGACTCACTGCAATTCGAGATCTTGCCATGATGGATCCTTTGGCGGGCATTTACCACGCCTGTCCAACAATACGCTCTGCTTGGAACTGCCATCACAGCAACGCCCTGAATCACGGCTACCATTCTGATTGGCAGCTGCATAAGCAGGAAAGTTTTCCGCACTTTTGGATAGGGAGCATGCATACAAAATGAATGCAGCTCCGAGCAGCAGAAAATTATGGCGTCTGCAAAATATCGCCCTCACAAACAAACAAAACGTTGTCTTGACCAGGAAGGCTCCTTTGAACCCTGGATATGCAACATCGGGGATTGCAAATTTGATGGCTGTGGAGCACTGCAGGAAGATAGATAAATACTTGATAGCTATATAGGGATATCATAGATCCTTGATATATAGACCGCCTTGGCAGGAATTTCTTTTCTGGACAGCAAAGCAAAAGGAATCAAACGGGGTCGTGATATGTGCAGGAAGATAAAGACCGCCTAGGCAGGAAATCCTTTCCTGGACAGCAAAGCAAGAGAATTACAATGGAATTGTGGTTTATGCAGGGAGATTGAGGCGGGGGAGCGAAGCAACCTAATTATAGCGCTGGGGGATTTAACCTTCCGCTTCCCCAACCTGCTGGAGCCCTGGACCGCCCACATCTACCAGCCCCTCTCCGACCCGGACACAGGTCCTACTTTCCTCCCTTCATATAGGGGTAATTAATAGATTAACTCGTGATTAGGGAATAGGGTCGGTAAAAAACATGAAAAAACAAAAAAAAACAAAAATGAAAAAAACACCTCGTTGTTCCATTAATTACCCCTACTGTACCCCAAGCTGACGTTTAGCTGGTTCCTGAGGTGACGCATCCTTGCTGCATAAATTCTGTTGGCCGGACCTTCCGTACAGTGTTTTTACCAGAGAGCTCCGCTGCGAGCATGCTGCACGGCATACAATGGAGGGCAGCTGTGGCATTGCAGCACATGGAGCTTGGCTCAGCATGCTGCCGAGCAGAGGCTGACAGGGAGCTCGTGTGCGTGGTAACAGGCAATCTTGGATTGTGTGAATGCATGAATGACTAATGAAGTGCTTAGAATGTTTCAGGCATCATTACATGGCAAGCATGACAGGGAGGTGTGTATGATGCACACAATAACTCAATTGAACTGAGGATGCAGGGACGGCTGCTGGTGCTATAAAATTTTGATCCCTTGTCAGCTTCAGGTCTGTACTGCAAGTATAAGTATTTGATGCGGTGCAGACCTGAAGCTGACAAGGGGGGTCTGTGCGATGCACACAGGCACTCCACTGAGTTGAGGATGCAGGCGCAGGCTCTTCACATGGTGCAGAATTGAAGCTCACAAGGGAGATCTGTGTATGATACTGCAGGCATGCGGCGCAATTGTCTGATGGTGCTGTCACACCTCATCCTCAACGACATGATGAAGGTGAAGGGCCACATCGCGCGACTGGCACTTTGCCTCCAGGATGATGATCCGCGCGTGGCCGGCCTTGCCCAAGTCTTCTTCCACGAACTCTCCCAGAAAGCCTCCAAGGTGAGCACACTAATTACTGTAGTAGTCATTCTAAAACCCGCAACAAATAATTATTTCTGTCCAAAAAGGGTTTTAGAATGACTACTACGGTATGTCTGCGGTCATGAAACATGCAAATCTGCATGAAATCGAATGATGGCCTCCATGGGCAACCAATGTATGTCTGCCTTCATTAAATCAAATGAAGGGCTCTGAGTGGATCCAATAAAGCAGCCCACATTAAGGGCATGCAATGCGTGAACTGAATCAAGTCATGCTCTGTACTTCAATATTGTCTTGCGTGGCAAATAGATGGAGGGATAAAAAGGCTAGTACGAATTGGCTACTTCATGCGTTCAAGTTGCCTTTTGTAAGGGAAAAGAAGGAATGCAAGGTCTTTCAGCAGTTTTATTGAGAGCATGGCTGAGGGTTTGAGCGGCTTGTGCAGAGCACCAATCCCATCTACAACCTGCTGCCTGACATCCTGTCCAGCCTCAGTGCCGAGCCAGGCCTGCCGCCAGCTCACTTCCAGGTCAGCATCTTTTGAATCACATTACACATGTGTTGCGTCCGCCTGACCTCACTCTAGCACTTTACAGTGGCACCTTGATAATAAACAACTAATGACGAGGCATTCAAAGCAGCACAAGCCCATTAAAGATAACATCGTTTAACAGTCTCTTCCGTTGAAACTTTGTGTGTGTGGGGCAGGCCATAATGAAGACGCTGCTGGGCTATATCGGCAAGGAGAAGCATGCAGACAGCCTGGTTGAGAAGCTCATGCTGCGATTTGAGGCTGCCACCGAAGCCGTGCAATGGCGCAACCTCGCCTTCTGCCTGACACAGGTGCGATATACCGTAGTCAGCACCATAATTCCCGCACCCCTCAAAATGCGTGAAATGTCCGGACCTGGTTATAAGAGTCTTTCCTTCCTTGAAATGATGTTCCATCATCACCAGTGGGTCAGGCTCAGCAAGAGCTCCCAAAACTGGTCTCAAAATCGTCATAGAATTTATACTTTGCATATCAGGGTCCTAATTCTCGACCCTTTTTTAAGAAAAACAATTATTTTATGTGGGAAATATGGTGCTGACTTCAGTGTTGTATCCTAATCTCCATTTACTGGGTGAGGGTAATGCAGTAAATTGTCTGTAATCTAGGTGATGAAATACTCAGGCCAGTCTTTGTGACTTCGCCTTGCCTGTCAGGTGTTTGGCAGGTCACGCTGGCACCGTGAGGTCCAGAACCTTACACAGGAATACTCGTTGCTCCTGGGATCCCCAATATTTTAAAAAGGCAAGAGGATGGAGATGCTTGTTAGTAGCAGTGTGTCCAGCATGTAGCATGGGGGCACTTGGCCATGGTTAGAGCATGGGGAATTTGATACGAAGCTGATGTGGCATGTGGGTGGTGTGCAGCTGAACTTCACGGAGAAGGGCCTGCGCAAGATGATGGAGATGGGCAAGAGCATCCGCCAGTCGCTGGCCTGCGAGGAAGTGCTGGACACTTTCAAGGTGCGCTCTCTACACCCGGAGGCCAGAAACTCTCTGCTGAACACAATTGTGCAACCCGTGCTGACCTTTGTTATCAGCCTTGATTTTGCCTGCTCAAGACGGGCTTCTAGGCGCTTGATTGCACGATGATGTCCTGCCTCATCCTCAGTATTCGGACTGACACTGCATAGAAACACTTCATTTCAAGCACGCCAAACAAACAAAGTGAGGTACTAGAGGATGTATCTTCAAAAGTCCTGTTCTGCCTTCTGGTAAGCCATCATGATGCAGCCTGAAGTGTGCGCCAACGGCTGCTGCAGGCGATCTTTGCAAAGGCGCGCAAGCTGCCGAAGCAGACTCCGGAGCTGAAGACGGACTTGGAGGCCTACGAGGCAAAGCTGGACGCCGACGCTGCCGAGGTCGCCGCGGAGGAGGCAGCCGCCGCGGCCGCGCGCTCGCAGGCGGCCGGCCCCGGCGCCGCCGAGCCGGCCAAGGCGGCTGCACTGGCGGAAGAGGCCGGGGCCGCACCAGCCGATGAGGGGCCCGGGCAAGATGATGAGGAGCTTGCCGCGGAGGAGGCAGCCGCGCCCCTGCTTGAAGACGCAGCGGACGCGCCAATTACGCAGCCGCCTGACGATGAAGGTGAGACAGGAATTGAAGCAATGGCTAGGATACCATCGTTGCCTGTGATGCTGGTGGATTGTGGTGCATGAAGGATTTGAGATTGCAGACTACACTACTTGTTTTGTGTGTCTAGGGAAAGAAATGAAGGACCCTTTTGAAAGAGTTGCATGCTAAGGAGGCATGCTGTTGTGATGCAGCTGTGGCAGAACTGGGCGATGTGCTGGCCACCCTGGCACTGGACAAGCAGCCCGTCTCTGAGCCGCCAGCCGAGGCAGGCGGCGCACTAGCCCCTCCGGCCGACCAGGCTGCAGATGCCAACGTCGATGTCGATGCCGCAGCGGCAGTCAGCGACGAGCTGGCGCGCCTTGCGCTGGCGCAGCCGTTGGTCCCGGCCGCCAAGCCGGCCGCACCCGCCGCGCAGCCAGCAGAGACAGCTGCAACTGACCCTCTGAGCAGGGAGCGCACCACTGGCGGGCTTGGTGATTTATCGGAGCCGCAGGAGCCTGCGGCCGTCCATGCTGGAAGGCAGCGGCCAGCGCGGCAGAGCAGGCCGTCTGCGGCGCAGGATGCCACCGCGGCGCCTGCGGCCGGCCCGGCCGGCCGCCGCCGCTCCGGCCGCCTGAGCGCCGCGGCGGATCAGGAGAACCGCCACAGCGCCGATGCCGCGGCGGCCGCCGGTGCGGCCACGGTGAAGGCAGAGCGGCGCAGCTTTGGGGCTGCGGTCCAGGAAGCTTCACCGAAGCCGGAGGCCGCTGAGGCTCCGGCAAAGGGTGCGGCGGCCAAGCGCGTGGCGGCGATGCGGCAGTTCTGGGAGGCGACGGCGCAGAAGGAGGGACGCCCCCGCGCTGGCGCCCAGGGCCTGCCCCACAAGACCCGCGGGCAGGCGCCCCTGGCGACAGCCAGCTCTGTGCAAGACTGGAGCGATGACGACTGACTTGCCCGCCCTTGACATTGAGCCATTTCCCCTGGCGTGATGTGCGACTATTATGTATCTGTCAAAAGGTCAGCTGAGAGTGTCAGCTGAGACCCTTGCAAGCTATCGATTTTAACATTTTGATGACATACATGGATTGCAACCTGCAGCATCAAATCTTCTCAAATGGTACAGTAAAGTATAAATGAGCTCTTGAGATCAGTAGATGAGACGGAATGAAATGCGCAACAAGGATGTAAGATTCTGAGTTGAAGGATACTCACCTGAGAAGCTGCGGGAAGCTGCAGGTCCACCTCTGCAATTTATTCTGTGGATCACTTTGCAACATCAAAGCTTCTATGATTACGTGACATTTTGCGCACGAACCAAAGTGCGAACATCGTGTTGTCGATGAGCTGTGGACGATTTAAATTGAGCATCTTGAAACTCGGTGATCTGGATGCAGCTGTGATATTGGAAGGGGCCGCGCATGCTCAGTGACGAAGACTCAGATAATTTTACTGGATCAATTGGAAGTGTAATCTGGCGCAATCGATCAGAACTCCAGGTACAATGGATTTTCAACAATCCATTCTGCCCTGGACCTGACCTCAAGGAGGAGCATCGTCTTTGTTACAATGAGCCCAATGAGAATGTAGAAGAGCTTTTTGAATAGTAGAACAAATTTTGATGCCTGATTATGTCTCATATCGACCATCTGCAGGCTGTCTGAAGCACTTATTTAGGTGAGATGCAGGAGAGCACGGTGAGTGATACCAGGATAGCAACGAATGTTGCAGCAGCCAGGACGGACGACGAGCTACGCTCATTGCTGCTGGAAGGAAAGGACAAGACGGTACAAGCCCTGTCTTGCTTTATAAGACCTGTATCTGATGACAAGCTTCAGAAGAGCTGCAGGCTTTTAGGTCCTTTACTTCGCAGGTGATTGTAAATTACGGCGCATCATGGTGTCTTCACTGCCATGAGCTCTTCCCAGAGTTCTACAGACTCGCTCACCAGGTGGAGCCCTACACATACCATGTTATCTCACTGAATCTACCAATCTTCCTCCTTGTCGGCACATGTTCTGCACATGAGTCCAGAAGCAGCCTGGAGCATACTGGCTATACATTCAGTCGTCTTTGGTGCAAGAAACCACCGTGCAGGCTCTGTTCGCAGCACCATGGCATTTTCTTGGTGCAAGGCCCCACGATCGGATGCTCTGGCCAGGGTGGCAGCAGCACACTGCTAATGATACTTCATGCTGGAAACATTTTCGAATTGTGTGTCTGCAGCACCCGGAGCACAAGTATGTGGTGGCACAAGTGGACTCCATGAAGGATGCCCTGCAGGGCATACGCTACACGCCCACATTTGCGGTGTATAGGAAGGGGCGCAAGGTGGATCAGTTCTTTGGGCCGTCGCCGCAGCAGCTGCGCGATCGAGTGTGGCTGCATTCTGATGATCCAGGCTGCAGCAGCATGTGACAAAATGTTTGGGCTTACTGATGCCGTCCTGGTCCCGATCTTGAGCACCTGTGTGTGTTTGGGGCTGCAGAGCCATTGGCTATGCCAGTGGGCCTGCCATTTGCAGTACCTGTGATAGGATCATTGCTCACGGTCACATGATTTGCAGGTTGAAAGAAGTTCCCTGACCTGCTTGGCGTAAAGGACTCTTCTTGCAAAGATGGCGCTGGAGTTTTTGGCCCATCGGACATCTGTTAGAAAATATGACACTGTACCAGAGTGTGACAAATGTTTTGTCTCTCTCCAGCCTCTGTGCATTGGATGAAAAATGTCAGTATTTACTGTTGTGTGCAATTCTACATTGCCGCCTGTGTTATCTCTCAAAATCCGAGGCTTATGTATCCCACACCTGGTGTGAGTTGCGTTCAAGGTCTTTGATGATTTCCTGTGCAGCATGTACTCTTTGGTGTGCATCTGCTCTTGGGTGTATGGCGGCCATCAGTACCTCTCTGACCCGTGAACTCAATACACTGCTTTGTTTGCTGATTTTTCACAGATGACGCCAAGCTTGCGCGCAAATTGGGCCCCTACTCAACCTTCCTGGCCAATGAACTGTGCCTGAAGGAGAGATATGCACGGTGGGGGTTCAACATCACAATTGCCGGCAGCCTGGTCTACTCTGCGAACAAGCTCTTCCGCGCCTATGGGCTGAAAATGTTTATTGCCAAAATGGAGGCAACTCTGCCTGCGGAGCTGCTTAGTGGTATGTACAGTGGTATGCGGATGTTACGCTGCTCAAGCCATGGCGACTGGACTTAGCCGCGCTACATGGGCCTCTTTCATTTTCAGGCTTCTTGGCTCCTCTGCTGTGGGTGGCAGTGCGCTGGCCTTGCAGCTTGAGCTCTGAAAGATTCGCCAGATAAAATGTGCCATTTTGGGTACACATAAGGGGCATGCCAACGCGTATTGAACCTGATTGATCAGCCGGCTGGGTTAGTTTCTGTCATTGACAGATGTTGCTCATCAACATGGCCACCGCAGCTGATATAAGGTCCTTCCCACCTGGGAGTTTTAGGTGGTGGGCACATGTCACAGACCAGATTTAGATTACAGATATCTCTATTGAGGGGTACTCCCAGTGCATGGCACAGCTGTCGGATTACACAGCTGTCACCAGTGCATTCCAATCACATGCCCAGTCAACAGTCTAGTCAGCAGTAATCCAATAGGTTCCCTTCGGACAGAGATCAACGAGAGAATTACGAGAGCCAGAGCTTATATATAGTCCAGTGTGGTCCAGCCAGAAGACCACAACCACCCAGCCTTGACTGCCAAGTGACAGTGCTCTGTAATAGCGCATGCCGAGGATGTACACGTCTGAAAGTGACGCATGTATGCATGCGTGTGTGTGAGGTTGCAAGGCAATGCATAGATCCTTGGAATAAAACACTCAAACTCACCGGATCAAATTTCACTGATGGAGGAATCAAGTTGAGCTCTGCAGCTGTTGGGATGAGGATGCATCACATGAAGACCACAGTCTTTTCTGATGTTGCAAATTTGCATGAAATGTGGCATGGCATTTTTAGAGGATGAAGGCCTTGAAACCGATTAGAAAAAGAATGCGTGCGTTTTTATTCATGAAATTTTTTTAGTGTATTCTCAACTTTTCAAGGTCAGATATCTTCTTCTTATTGCTAACATTACTGAAGCGCGCTTTAACGGAAGCAAAGGCGCGAATTTGCATAGCAAGATATCTAGCGTCTGATGAAACACACATCTACACACTGACAGAATACAGCAGCATTCCGGCTTCTGAAAAGAAGGATCTACGATGAGCATATGACTGGGAGTATGTTTGCATGCAAAAAAAAGCCTCACTTTGGATTCTACAGGTCACTGCCACCTCACAACGTGCAGAGCTGCAGCTACTAACTGCAATGCAATGCAAAGAACTAGCTGCCAGTCCTACACAGTATCATCTGCAGTGGTTTCCTGTGTCATGCATCCTTACATGTCTGCCAAGGCTGATTCTTGTGGTTGAGCGCTTCACTCCTCACCTGCACACAGATGCCCATGCAGCAATCACGACACACCTCACTACATGTAAAAGTTAAAAAAATATTCAAGTCCAAGTGTGTACACAATGTGTGTTTGGCTAAGTTGAAAGTCCAAATGAGCTCTGCAAAGATGAATTTGAAGGTTCGACGAGTCAAAGGCAGTGCCATTCTCACAACGATTAGGCTCACCTGCGGAGAGGGTGTCCTTGGCCTTCTTGGTGCCAGTGTCAACGTTGCCCTTCAGAGCAGCAGCGTAGTCCTTGGACTTGCCCTTGGCATTGTCAGCCGCCTTCTGTGCAGTGGGACCTGCCTTCTCCTTAGCCTCCCTGCAAATCAGAGGTCGAACTTTCACAGCAAGAAGACAATTTGTTCCCTGAGATCTAAAAGGACAAGCTGTGCCCTGAAGGCAAGGACTCCAAGACATTAAGAGACAAAAAGCATAGGCACGAAAAGGCAAACAAACCATTTAATGAAAGGCCTGCAGGGATCACAATCACATAATATGTTCCAGATCGTGACAGCACAAATGCACACGCAGAACAAAACAAAAGTGAATGACGAATGGGATGAATATGTCTGGATCAGTCTTCAAGAAAATACGCAGACAGAGTCATCAACAGTATTCTAAAAGACAGATGTAGCCACTGCACCTGGCCTTGTCTTGGAGACCCTTGGAGGCATCCTCTGCAGCAGGCTCTGCCTTGTCAGCAGCCTCCTTGGCAGCACCCTCAATCTTCTTGGAGGCATCTTCTGTGGTGGACTTGGCCTTGTCAGCCACATCCTTTGCCACACCCTCAGCCTTCTCTGAAGCCTCCTCTGCCTTGCGCGGTGCATCTGATTTAACACACAGAAGGCAAGTAAGCTTTCAAATGCTGAGCTCAACACTTTGCAGCATGGGTGATCATGACTATGCCATGCACAGAAGAGAACAGATATCCTTTGTCTACTTGCATCCTAACTGTACAAGCAGCAGCTGCAAGAATTGAAATGTCGAAACAGGAATGGAGATCATCAGATACTGTACCTACGGTTGCTACTGTGCTTCTTGCATTTGCACAATTTTGACATGGCAGCATCAGCATGATATACAGCACACGCACGCTGACAAAGATAGAAGTAATTACGTATTTAAAGTTAGATATATAAGCACCCCTAATGAAGAGAGTAGGGCCTCACTCTTCGCAACATTGCGGGCAGTGGACTCAAGGGTCTTCGAGGCGTCCTCGGCTGTGGGCTTGGCCTTGTCAGCAACCTTCTGCGCCTGCTTCTCGGCAGATGCCCGCGCCTTCTTTGTTTGCTCGGGTGCCTCCTTAGCAGCCTGCTTGGCCTTGGCCTCAATGTCGCTGGACAGCTGCGCACACACAACACCCACATGATCAGCACAGACTTACGCCAAGCAGCCCCACTTACTCAAACAACACACCCTCCAACTGCATGCACAGATGCCTTGTTATGGACACCAGGCAACCTCAACAGAGCACGCCAGCCTTCAGAAGCCCAGGAACCAAGCCCCAATTCCAGAGGTCATCGCTCAGAACAGGCTCGCATGCACACCATGTCATAAGGTCAGAAGGAGTCGAGGTCACGTGCGAGTGAGGGCAGAAGGATCAAATGTTCCGGATTCTGCAGGTTTGGACAGGAGATAAATTCAGATAAACACCTTGTCAGCAGTGGGCTTTGCGTTCTTGGCCACATCCTTAGCAGCGTCCACTGCGCGGTCTGTGATCTCCCTTGTGGCAGGCCCGGCACGCTCTGCAAACTTGCTGGCTCCCTCCTCAATGTTCTGAGACACCTCATCGGCCGCCGGCTCCGCGTGCTTTGCCACATTCTGCAGCACATGAACATTCTTGCGCACACGAACCTTCTCGAGTATTCAAGATTGTTATTATATTAAATGCTGTTCCTGCCAGAGACAAGGTGCGTCTGCTGACAATGTGCACGTGAAGGCCACCAGAATCCTCTCAATATGGCAAGCTCCAAGATAGCAAAAAAAAATTATTAATAAACAGTACAACGCACTTTTAAGCTGCTGCCATCTGACAACACCCCCACACGAGCACAGATCAACCCATGAGCACAAGTGACCAGCAACTCGAATATTCCAAATTCCGTATTGAATTTTGTGCGTATTTATAATACGCACTGTTGTGTTATAGTCCAGTAAGCAACGCCTGTGCTCAAGACAGACCGCATGAGAGACAAGGACAGCCTCATCAACATGCCCTACTTGAGATTCAATTTCAGAGACAAACTAGTAGAGTCTTGGAATCAATTTCTAAAAAAAAACACGAGAATTGTGCAGCAGGGTACCTTGGCGGTCTTCTGGTACTCGTTGGCCACGTCACGCGAGAAGGGCTCTGCATTGGCGCTGATGTCAGCGGCCTTAGCCTCGATCTTTCGGTTCAGTTCTGCCGCCTTGGGCTCTGCCTGATCTGCAACCTGTTGAGCAATTTCTGTTGCCCTCTCTGCCACCGCATCACCCGCCTCGCCTCCCTTGGCCGCGATCTGAAAAAGAACGAATATATATTCAAAACATGCTATCCATCAAATTTCGAAATCAAAATTCGTCATAATTTTCACACCCTTTTTCCTTAAGTGCGAAATTTAAAACCAAATGCGAGTCAATTGCAAGTGCGATTTTTAATAGGCATTGAAAATTCAGGGAAGTAAAATCGAGATGGGAATTGTGGCTGACCTTGTCGGTCTGCTCGAGCACTGCATCGGTCGCCTTCTGGGCCATGGGCTCTGCGTTCTCAGCAACCTTGTCTGCTGCCTTCTCCATCTCCTGAGAAGCACACAAGCATGCATGCTAAGCATGACTAACAGTAAACTTTCCACACGTTTCAGGTACTGCTCAGCTATGCCACCCATTCCAGGCACTTCCAGATCCGCATGACCGGAGGAAAAGGCGCATGCATATCTCAAATGATATGCGATCAGATATATCAGGAGAACTGCATGACAAGACTGTCTGCACGTGCCGATCCTTCCTGGGTCAGAGATCAGAAATGTCTGCAGAAACAGAACATTGCAGCTACAATTTATTCTCTGCCTGAGGCAGAAACGCAATGACAGCAGGAGGCTGTGCTCAACACCCTGTAAATCTATCCAGCTTTGCAGCTAGCCAAAAGTACAGAACACAACATCATTACAGTTAGAAGATACAACCCTGATGAACCAGATGATTTTGGAAGGCAACAATGCCACAGACTCATTTAGGCCAAATTTGTGAGATATAAATCCAACACAGCCTGCATAAGGCTCATCTCACAGGCCTGTGCCTTGTTTTCATGGATCAGAGCCCTATGATTTCCCAGGATGGATTATTGAACTCACCTCGTAGGCCTGTGCCTCGTTCTCGTGGATCTTCTTCGCGGCCGCGCGCGCCTTGGCCGGCAGGTCGGGAGCAGCCGCCTTTGCAGAGGCGACCAGGGGGTCCAGAAGCTGCGCCAGGAAGAGCAGGTCGGGCTTCAGGTCGTCCGGGACGCGGTTCAGACGCACCGCGCGGCGCAACGCGCGCAGGAGACCCTCCGCCAGCTTGCCTCCCTGCATGGATGCATGCCAAAACAGGCGCTCAGCAACAATCATGAATTTAAGGCCCTGAGCCAGGTTGCCTCCCTGCAGGAGCAATTTCCCGGAATAGGCGCTCCGTGATAAGTTTGACTTCAAAGTTGCAATGACGGCGCAGCGCAGAGCGCGCGGCAGACCGTATGCAAGCTTGCCTGCCTGCAGAGGGAGTTTCAGGCGCTCAGCAACTAATGAATTGCTGATCCTGCCTGGATAAAGCACCTGCCTGATAGAGCTAAGCACAGCACTCTAATGTAGCAGTGGCTGCTTCTAGGATAAGACGTGGCCAGGGAAGCTGCAGCATTGCCATCCAAGCAGGTGAGAAGCTGATGGATCTCTTTTGGCTGGCCATGACCTTCAGCGTGCCACTGGAGAACAATCTTGTGATCACTGCCTCGCCACTCAAAGCTCTTTCGCATGAAGAGTGATCCGTAGGGGGGACCGCAAGCACACAGTTTGTCCACCAGCAGCACGTATCTGCCAAAGATATTGCTGTAGTACTCATTATAAAACCCACACCCCCGGTGATGTCAAAAGCTTATTAAAGCATGTATCAGGGATCTTCCTGACTCCAAAATATATTTTAGGAAGTGGGGTGTTGTTGTATCGACCCTTCTTGCCCCAAAATAATTCTTTATTGCATGTTTTAGAACAAACACTGCAATATCCGCTGATTTCCTCTATCCGAGAGTTGTGACAGCGTGAAGTGCAGCACACCTTCTCGGCGATCTCCTCGGCCTGGGACTGCATGGTGGCGGTCAGGTCCGCCACCGCGGGCTTGAGCACCTTCTCGATGAATTCCTCGGTCTGGGGGCGCGCGTTCTCAGCGATGTCATGCGCCAGAGGGGACACCACGTCCTTGGACAGGTTCTGCACCATCTCGCTCGGCAGGCCCGCTGCGTCCTTGCCTGCCGGCTTCACAATCTCCTCCAACACCTGCGCAGCACATATCATAATATTAGTCAAAGCGTCCTACTGCACAGCCCGTGAGTCGCTGGAATAAAACACCTGTGGAGCACAGATCATGATCATTTGAACACATCCTAGTCACAGCCTGCAAATCCCTGTACTAGGACACGCGCAGCACAGATCATGATCATTTCAAAATATGCTATTCACAGTTGGTGAGTCACTGGACTAGAACACCTGTTGATTATGAAAGAAAACATTATCAACACTGTATCCCCAGAGCAGCATGGAGCACAATTCCTCTCCTGAGCCGACCAGCACTGCCCTCACTTGGAGGGATAAGCGCATGAAATGATAATCCTCCAGAAAAGTCGCTCATCACATCTTTGATCGTTGTGTGTGTGAACGTGATGAGCCCAACACGCATAAAACCATCCAGACTTCGAGCTCCCAGCTTCGCGTCATGCTTGGTGGTGCACAAGTCTGTTGGCAGCATGGTCACTACGGAGCAGACCTCTGCAGGAATGTCACAATGACACCAAAATGCACAGGAGGAAGAATTTTCTGCTCACCTGCTCGGTGACAGGGACTGCGTTCTGTGCGAGAAGCTCAGCGCCCGGCTGGATCACGCCCCTGGTGATGTCCTTGGCAATGGGCTCCGCCTGCACAAGGAAGCTTACCCCGCTCAGTCATATGCTCTTTCTCTGCCTGCAAAATTCAAGGTTAATGCGCTCTTTCCTCTCGCTCCAGTCGATTGTCATACGCAATGCAAAAATCTGAGAAAAGATTTTCTGCAGCAGGGCACACGTAGGAACTGTCTTTAAAAACACCGTGAAGACTGGATTGGGGGGGAAGTCAGCAATCTTGCAAAGTTTTGCACGACATAGCACTCCTTAACTTATGAGAATTGGCAGATTGCTGCACTCCCCCTCAGACCCCCAATTATAGGGACCTGTAAAAACTCTAAACAACATCCACTTGCACGATTCATGGGCAGTTTCAGTTCAATCAGGCCCGCACCTGCTCGGCCAGCTTCTGGGTTGCTGCCTGCACGCGCTCTCTGTGCTCCTCATCGCCCAAGCGCTCCGCCGTCTGCCGCACCTGGGTTGCTCCCGGACGGATGACGCCGTCTGTTATGTCTTTTGCGATCGGCTCCGCCTGAGCCGCCACCTGTCGCGCAGACAGGCATGCAACTTTAGGAAACAAAATTGCTGGTGCCTTTTGTGAAGGATGACGTCATACACAGTGTTACGCAGCCTTGCGTGTCAGGGGCCCGAGCATGGCTCGAGAACTGCTTCAACGTTGCTTTGCCAGAGACTTCAGTCACAGTAAAGCAGGTGTCAAAGTATGAGCTGTCTGCAGATCTATGCTGCTTCAAGCAGCGTCACTTGGAACACACTTAGCAATAGAAAGGGAAGAATTAGGCTCAATAAAAGGTGCATAGCAAAAGTTGGCCCACTGTAATATTGAGCACTCACCATATATAATACTCAAGAGGGATATCATCAGTTTGGATTCTAATCTCAACTTAGTGATAATTCGAAGTGTGAGATCGAGATAATCCAATCTTACACCCACCTGGTCGACTGCCGGCTCGATACGTCCGCGAGTGATCTCTTCTGTGACAGGGACAGCGTTCTTGGAGAGCTTCTCGCCGCCGGGACGGATGACGCCCCGAGTGATGTCCTTTGCTGCTGGCTCCACCTGAGACGCCACCTTGTCCACTGCTGGCTGAATGCGCTCCTCACCTGGCAGCAATGCAGTGGGTTCAGAATCAGCACGCGTTTATCATGTTTGACATCACGTCTTGACAGCCATATTGGGCTGGGTGCAAAATAGGCAGCACGTCTACAGGTGTCTTCCAAACTCCCCTGTGAGAACATTTGACAGTCGCCACTTTTGCAGGACGCAGTGAATGGTGTGATATTGAGAATTCAGCTTCACAACACCAATTTGCATTGATGCTGTACACTATTGGTCTCTGCGTGGAGGCAGTAGGATGGTCCAGTCCAAGAACTGCATAATAGCTGCACAGCACATCTCAGTGACACGTCAGAAAGTAAGTCCAAGAGAGTGCGTACCGAGGGCCTTGGTGGCAGGGACAGCATTCTTGGAAATGTAGTCACCAGCCGGGCGGATGGCGCCATCAGTCACCTCCTTAGTTGCCGGCTCAACCTGAGAGGCAGCGTCCTTCACTGCTGGCTCCACCTGTAGCCATGATATTACACTCAGCAACCTCCCAGCAGGCATGATCATTTAGAATAATGAACATTCCACGATCATTATTTACACCGGTAAATGTGAAGCCCCCAGACGGGCCTATCCAGGGCCTGGCAGGCAATTGCGCAATCCATTTGACAAAGGCTCATTCCTGCAGCCTATGGAATATACTTCTGCAACCAGTATGAATGAAACATAATTTCCATTAATCAAAAAGGGCAAAAGGGGCATTTACTGCAGCATTGCAATTAGAACATAATTGTGCGCATTTGCATTGTGTGATTTGGTGCTGCCTCGGGTGAAGATCCTTGCCTGGTCGCGCATGACAGATTTGGTCATGGGCACAGCATTGTCGGCCACAGCCTTGCCGGCCGGACGCAGTGCGCCGTCTGTGACCTGCTTGGCGGCAGGCTCCGCGTTTTTGGCAACGGCTTTTCCAGCCGGGCGCAGCGCCTGGTCGGCCACTGCCTGCGCTGACGGCTCCGCGTTGTCCCTCACCTAAAGAGGCAACATCATACGTCACCCTCCTGTTTCGTCACATTCAAATTCAAATCCCAGGAGGACGGAAGTACAAATTGGCTTCTTGCTTATTGGGGAGGACGCTGGTGTGCCAGTAGATGTGGTGTATATGTGGTACTTGCCGCTACTTGCATCTCATCACTGAATACCAGCAACATCCCGAAACAGGCTTCAAAAAAAGGATAGCCTATCACACCACATGCTCTGGCATGCAGCATGCACGCAGCTTCTGGCACGCATGCCCAGAAAGCTCCACATTATCAGATAGCCATGGAACTTAGTACAAAGAGTGACCGATAAGAGCTGCTTCATCCCTTCAGATGGAGTAAAAACCCACGCACCTGCTGTGCAGCGGTCTGGGCGGCCTGGTCGGCGCCCTGCTTGAATCCCTGCTGCGCCTGATCCACTCCCTGCTTTGCAGCGTCGCCCGCCGGCCCAACACGCTTTTTGCCCTCCTGCCTGGCTTTACCCGCAGCCTGCTGCGCCTGCTCAACACATTATTACCATTACTATTGTTAATTTTATTGTTAACATTGTTATACGCTGTACCTGCCAAAAGGTAAGGAACGTCCTGCAGACAAGCTGCATTGAAAGGCTGCCACGATCCTACCACTTGTTGGACTAGCCAGATCTAAGCAAAACCCAATCAACCGTGGGCACGGTGATTACTACGTTCATACTGACAGCTTAAACACTATTTTGAAGGAGGTAAGAAGTGCCAGCATGATGCTTATACTGACAACCCCTATACCATTTTCAAAAGAGGTGAAAACTGCCAGCATGAGGGCTTCTTGAGAATTTACCTGCCCATAGGCCTGCCCGGCTGCCTTGCCGGCCTGGCCCCCAGCCTGCTTGGCGTCCACATCGATGCCAGCTGACTTCCCGTCAGCGCCTGTGGTGCCTGATGCCTTCGCATGCTTTGATGCCTCCATGACTTCCTCATACTTGCGCTCGGTGCTCTGCAGGCAGCACAGGCAAAACAGACCTTCAGTGAAGAACAACACACATGTCTCATTGCATTTCTAGCATTTGCCTGCCAGTACCAGAGATCAACACACATGTTCCATTGCATGTCCAGCAGTTGCCTGCCAATAGTAATACCCAGACAGGGACTGATGCAAATAAAATTAGCACTTGCATGCAATCCGCACACTTATCAAAAATCGAATGCATGCATCCAGGCAGACAAGTGACGCTGTCTCAGTTAAGACCTGGTAATTCTTATAGAAGGCGAGACACAGTCACCCCATGTCATGCCACCAGCGTTCACACCAGTCTGCATGCTGGACGCTCAGCGCGAATGTAGGTGAGTGGAAGTATGAACAAATATCGAGCATGCGACAGAAGCAGTCACGCACCCCGAAGATGTGGGAGATCTCATAGAGGGCCTCTGCACGGCGGTGCTGCACAAGGTCATCCACACCCTTGTCATGGACCACCTTGGAACCCACGTCATTCAGGGTGTTCTCAATGTCCTGCGTCACCAGGTGCCAGATGTGGGAAATAGCCCAGCCCATGCGGTCTTCAAGGTACCTGCAGTACACACACAGGCGGTTGGTCTTCAGACACCCATTTGAAGAAGTATGCCTCAACGCATGCACACAGCTCCTATCAAGTCAATCAATTCAAACAACATGCTCCAGCTTATAGACTTCAAAGGCCCTCTCTTGCCCTTCGATACCACTTTGACAGTTCCCCATTCAAATAGTCCTGTGATTAGCATCCCTTGTGCTGGTTCACAGAAGTCCAGAAGATTGAATGATACTGGCAGCAGGCATTCATACACCATATGTCAGACGCCATACAATCCCCAGGACACCTGAGAAGCACCTGGGAGGAATACATATTGAGGAATGCTCCCTTTGATGCAACTTGGAGACAGGAGGGCAGCAGAAAACTCACTCGAGGCTCTCTGCCAGTGTCATCTGGCCACCCGGCCCGGACCCCGCCTTGCTCACATCGCGGCCCATGAGCGCCAGAGAAGCCTTGGCCACAAGTCCTGACGCCTGCACCACCCATGCAAGGAGCATCGTCAGCATACGCGCACACATACATTGAGGACTGAGATGACAGAAACTGCAACCTTGCTATGTAAGGTATGCCTACATCATACCAATGTCATGTCCTCACAGGTGATACATTAAAGATAGGTACCACCCAGGTCGATGTGGAGCTTTTTGCTCAGGAAGGTTGACGGGTCTTGAGGTCTTGAAAGAAGGGTCAAGTGGCTTACCGAGCCTGTGACTTTGTGGCCCAGTCGCGTAAAGAACTCTGCAATGGCATAGCCCAACTTGGGTTTGGCCGCACGCGCATAACCATACCTGCAGATGCACAACGTGTGATTATATCAGAAATGCACATGACGGAAGGGCTCCCATTTTCACAGGATCTCCGGGTAAGGGTTCTAGATGTCCCCAAAACCCCAGTGGCAGAGCTCATGATAATGGCTTATTGCTGCCTGCCATAGCAAATGTCATTGCCTCTACCGCAAAGCATCAAGTCAAGATTTAAAAGATGCAGCATGACACGTAACGTCATATTTTCAACTGGCTGACACAGGCGAGAAAGGCATGAGCCGTCATGATGTATTTTCTGCATTTTCGAAAGAGGCACGCACGCGATGATGTGCATGAGAGGGACGCCAAAGGGGGTCGATGCCAGCCTGTCGGCCTCGCGCTGAATCTCCTTCTTAAAGCCCTCCTTGTCCCCATCCACGAACGGCTGGATGCGCTTCTCCACAATCTTAGTCAGCAGCGCAATGCGCTTCTGTGGGCAAACAACAGGAAATTATCAGAGCACTGCACAGCAGCTGCAGGCTGAGCGCTGAAAGAGGCATTGCCCCATTCTTCTGTGGGTGCGCACAGATTGGTTGTCGAGACACCATGCATACCAGATGCAGAAGTGAGCACAAAGAAGAGTGCCGCACTTTCGTTTCACAATAATGACTGTCCATCTGAGAGAAAATTGTTTTGCATAAGACACGCAGCATCACCATTGATGGTCACCAGAGCCCTCTTTAAGGTCAGGCAAATGCATGGATCCAGTAATCAACTGAGGCTCATAGCTCTGAATCTCGTTCATGTCAGCGGGGCGGAGGTCGACACCTGCTGGACATCGTGGAGTGATTGCTGTGATTCCTTGGAGAAATAGGCCTCCTTAGGGCCGCCGGCCTCATAGCTGATATAGCCTGCAGCCAGCAGCTTGCTCGCCTGGCCCACCCACGACTCGAACCTGCACCAGAAAGACAGACTCCCTCATGAAACTGATCCGCCTACTGTGCTGCAGCGTTACCCACACAAGTGCCAGGCATGTGCACTTTTCAATCTACCGCTAATAAATCTAAATTCATGCAAGTATCACATCCAATGAATTAGAATGAGCATGTGATGCAAACGGCAATAGAACGGCCATTCGACATACATACTCCAGCAGCAAGTACTGTAGAACTTCACAGGCACTGAGATTGAATATTGTGTCTTGGCGATCGGATGAGGGACTCACACAGCACCGCCTAAGAAGGCATTCTTGAGCAGCTCCTGAAGCTGCACAACGGTCTCGTCGGTAATCATTTCGCCTGAGGCACCGTTGGTCGAGGTTCCCTCCGCCTTCTCGACGACCTCGAAGTCGCCCGAAGTTCCCTGCTCGATTGCAGCACCCGTCTCATCGGGCAATTCATATTGCATAAACATCTTCTCAAAGAAACAAAAGGCTGAGCAAATTCGCAAGCCCGCCGAAAATCTTCATTCTGCCTGCTGCCGACCGACTACTTGCCTCGGCTGCTTTGTCAGCAGCGCAAATGTGTGCACTTAGGAACACATGGCTTCTTCGCTTAAATTTAACCCTCAAAAAGTGATTGATTTGTACATGCCCACAAGTGCCAGCTCCGGCGTTCACAGGATTTGCGTCGAAACCCAGCCAGGACAATAGCCCGGCAAGTGCCAATGAGTGCTTATGTGTCCACCAGAAAATGCAAGCGAAAACATTGAGCAGACATATTTCCTGGGTTCAAGTGAACACTGCAACTGGCCAGTCAATCATCTGGCACTTCCTGCTCTTCTGGAAATTGTGTAGAGGCAGTGATCCCAGAACCAGGCAGGACAACGGGAGTTGAAGACGCACCCTTTCGTTGTCGCCGTCTATTTGCTTCAAGATATCTCCTGGCTTGAGCACATCGACGTCTCGCACCCCCTCCACAGTGCTAGGAGCCATCATGGCTGCTATCAATATGAAACTTGCGTGCTATTTGTGCTGATCTGCTCCTGTCTTGAATCTCGCGGGTACTGCACGTATGATTAAAACTCGGTCTGTATTAAGAATGGATAAGTATTTGACCTCTTGTCTTCCTGCTGGATGATGGATCGTGACATAGACAAGACGGTAGCTTTGCATTTTGGCACCTCCCGTCGTGGAGGAAGCTGCCCAGTCAAGCCTGATCTGGCTTCCTATGAACTGGCTTTCCAGGACAATCTGGATCCCTTGTCCTGCAGTGGATTCATCGCACTCACACAACACATCAGCGCAAACGTGGTCAAGCTACAGCTCAACCTCTACAATCCAGGCTGTTGTGGGATCATGGATTCCACTGCAGCTGCTAGCACAACTGTTGGATAGAGCTGCGGAGTCTAGACTGTGCCTTTATGGAAGCAGCGCTCTGGTGAGGAGGCAAAGCCATCGGATGTGCATACAGTAGGTCATGAAACGCCAAAAGAAGTCTTGCCGAACGCCCTGAGGCTTGATTGTGGACATCCCTTGCGCAACGCTGCATGGGTAGCAGTTGCCTGTTCTGGCTTGATGCATGGAGGTAGGCTTCACAGGAGGCCTCTTCCTATGAACAAGACCATTCGCGCAGTGATTAGCGACGATATGCAATTGCAAAATTCACGATACAACAATTCTATTTTTGTTGAGTGCGATGGATGCTGTTCACAATGTGAGTGAACAGTAGAATTCCGATTGGTTGACATGGATATCAGGGGCTTCCCCACCTCTCCTATGACTGTGGGAGGTACGTTGTGCCATTTTTATGTTCACTAGTAATCACATCCTCATCGCCACTCTTCACCTATCATTGTAAGCAATCACGTAGTATAGATGGAACGTGCGATGGTGTTGGACGCCAAGATGTGGGACTGATATCAGTCTAAATGTAAAAAGAATGACGAAAGCTCCTTTTTATTTTTGGCTGCACTTTAACCATTCATCAGTGCTTTCTTAGCGTGCCTGATCATATATCCCGCTTGCTGCCATGCACTGAATAGAGGCTGTAATTCTTTGATTCAGGGGATGGTCCTTACATGAACCCGCTCTTTGGAGATGGTTCCACACCCCAGCGGACCGCCTTCACACCTCAAAACAATCCTGTCTGGTCTCCGCAAGCTGAAGCAGAAGCACACCTGCCACTTCCTCCTCCACCATCAGACTTTCTCGGCCTGGCCCTGCAGCCATCAGGTGAGACAAGGAAAACCTTCCTCTCCATGTGTGGAAAAAATGCATGTAACATTCTCTGCCGTGACTTTTGTCATTGACTTGCCTGCTTTCTCCGGCTCCCTGTTATATATACAATGCGAAGCAACCAATGCGAAGCAATAAAAATCTGGTTCATGAGTTATTTAGGCGCTCCTGATAGGTGCTGCAGGTGCACCAGCAGATGTTGCGGAGGAGGGAGCATTTGCAGACGTGATGGCAGAGCTGATGCAGGAGGCATTTGACAGCGCAGAGGCCGTGCGCAGTTTCGCCGTCATCTGCCAGGACAATGCTGCTGCGCTGCGGTGAGCCTATGCTATCCCAAGTGTCCCTTTTCATGCCTCTTCAGCACGCTCGATTCGTGTTATTCTTGCCTAATTGATGAAAGAGCCAAGAAACATTGCAGATCCTGGGCACAGACGGTGTTGAGTGCTGCGCTGATGTGGTGCTGCAGGGAGCAGGCAACGCAGCAGCAGAACAGGGCAGCCAGGGCGCTGCGGCTGCAGGAGCAGGCAGCTGCGCTGGATGCGGAGGCAGCCACCTGGCAGCTGCTCTGGCACCTTTATGGAGTCCGAGATGCAACGTTCCCTGCTGGCAATGGCGGGCGGCCCGGGCCGGGCTCCGGGCAGATTCTCACCGTCGCACAGCGCGCTGCTGGCATCCTCGCGGAAGATGAGAAGCTGAATTGGTGAGGCACATGACCGGCAGTCTTGTCACTCCGCCCCACGGTTGTGTTTGCACGGCTTCTTAATTCAAATCTCCGCATGTGTCTTGTTGCCCTCCATTTCGGATGTTCTCATGTTTCAATCGATTGATCGCGCTTTGTGGGACGCTAAAGAGCACCTTTCTGCTTTTCTCACTGCTGCTCCTTTCACGCGCCACAAAAATGTTGAACATGGGCAGCGATGAACCACGGCTGACTTGTGTGGGCGGCCTGATCAGGGTGGCCAGAGTGGTTGCCTGGTTAGAAGCGCTGGCGGCCGAGGCGCTCGACCGCGGCGAGGCGGCGGCCGTGCGAGGCGGCGGCAGCGGCGCGCGGTTTGCGCGGGGGGAGGGCGTGCCCCGTGAGACGCGCCAGCGGCTGGACACCCGAGCCGCGCCGGGCCTCGGCCGCGCCGCTGCCGACGCCATCGTGACAGAGCTGGACCCTGATGCGCCCACACGGTGCGTTTACACGTTGGCAGATGCCTGCGCTGAGGAGTCACTTATGACAACATGCTGTTTGTCCTGGATAGTAGGGGAGCGCATCAAGGGTTTGAAGCTCTACAGCCGGTAATAGTGATGCAAAAGAGCCCTGGTGATCCTCAGTAAATGACGATGGATTTGGCTGTTGTGACTTAATCATGCATGACTTGTGCAACACCAATCAAAGGTTGTGAGATGGTTTGCGCGTGCAGATGTCCCTTGTCATTTGCATGCAGAGATTTGAGGGAATCACTGAGGAGATTCAAAAACTGGTTCTCGTCATTCACATTATACCGTACCAGTCTTGCTAAGCAGCTTCTGTATCCCTCGCGTCGTGGACACACCAGTTTCTCATGGCATACTTGCTAGAGTCAAATACTTACATTCCTGCCTCCGTGCATTCACATGGCTGTTAGTGCTGCAGGCAGCAGCGGAGATGGGCGGACAGCAACGTGAAGGATGAGGAGCGGCTGATGCGGCAGCTGTTCCGGCTGGTGCGCTGCGGCCGCCTGGAAGCTGCGCGGCAGCTGTGCCATGAAGTTGGGCAGCCCTGGCGGGCAGCTTCCCTGGGCAGCGGCGGCGGCCTCGGCCTGATCCCCCTCGGTGCACCCCTCTCCCACGCAAACAAAAGACAGCCTTCAGAGACATCCAAGTTATTGAGGCTTCAGACCCCTGAAGAGGCTCAGATGTCAGCAAGCACTGAATTATGAGGTTGCAGCCATCAACATTCTGACACTCGCACCACCAGAGCCCATTCTTGAGGGACAACTGACAGCTCGCGCGTAATTGCGAGCTGTTGTCCGGAAAACATGAAGTTTTTTCAGTGAATTTGCGAGCTTGCGTCAGGGCGTCATGAGAGATCCGGAATATTGCTAAGCGTAGGGGCGGATGCAAAGTAGGCTAGGGCCAGAAGCTTACATTCTCCTCAGGAGTCCTGCAGATATGCAGCAAGCCAGACATTGGTAAAAATATATTGTTCTTGTTTGCGCAGGGGTTGCTGCGGAGCATGCAGAGGCCAGGAGCGTGGAGGAGTGCGATGAGGAGCTGGCATCAGAAGTTGAGCTGGGCAGCGGCACGCTGCGCGCGCTGTGGCGCTGGGCCTGCTACCAGGCAAGCACTTCACAGATCACCCATTACCACTCCCTGCAAAGTACTTGCGCTCTTTGTGTGTGCCGCAGATGTCCTGCCAACACCAACAGAAGACATGCTCAGGGTTTGCACGTGCATGAGTTGCATGTGGAAACTCTACTTCGAGACCTGTGAGATGATTTTGTGGGTCCAGCTTGCATGTGTCTGGATTATCAGACGTTCGCAGAGTCACCTGTTTGCAAAGTATCTCATCTGTCTCCTGGCAGCTGTTGCTTGAAAGTACTTATCTGTGTGATTTGTAACACGTAACACGCTGTAACTGCACGTCAAATCAATTGTGTACTTCAATTTGATATGGTCAAAAATGACTGATGTGCATGGCTTGCTTGTCTGAAATACAGGCGTCTGAGCGCGTCGGCCAGCCATCCTCTGGGCAGCAGGAGGGCGCGCTGTATGGCGTGCTGGCTGGCAATGTGGAGCGCGTGCTGCCGGCATGTGCCAGCTGGCAGGACGCCACATGGGCGCTGACTCGCAGGTCAGGCCAAAATATTGCCTTACGTGCATGTACGACTAAGCGTTACGTGAGGATGCGGGCAGGATGCCGGGAGCTTTCCCCGAGCAGAAGTTGTTATGGGCTTGGTCCGAGGTGTTCAGTCAGCGGGTCAGGATTTGCATGTGTGCTTGCATGCAAGTGCAAAAATGGGCAGAATTTTGGAAATATGCACCGATCCAGGAAAAGCATGGATAAGTGCCAGAAACACCACAAAGATCCAAGATTTTGCAGCAATGCTAGCCTCCATGCGGCTAGCATATAAGCTAACTCTGCTTGCTGTCCTTTGACAGTTGGCTCGAGGCGGAAGCGGATGCATTTATTAGACACTGCTCCTAGAAAATTCCGAGGCCACAAAATAGCAATGGCACCATGGAATGAATTCGTATGGACTCAGAAGCTGACTGGGATGCTGCCCCTTTGCAGCTGGCCTGAGGCGGAAGAAGATGCATTATAGTAGACAGTGCTCCTAAAGATTCGTGAGGCCACAAAATAGCAATGGCACCATAGAATATTACGATGGACTCAGAAGCTGACTTGGCATGCTGTTACTTGCAGCTGGCCTGAGGCGGAAGAGGATGCAGCATAATAGGCAATGCTGCTAAAAAATTGTGAGGCCACAAAATAGCAATGACATCATGGAGTGATGACTTGTGCGCTCAGAAACTGACTTGGCATGCTGTTGCTTGCAGCTGGCTGGAGGCGGAAGTGGACGCAGCACTGGAGGTGCCGGCTGCAGACGAGGGCATCTCTCTGGAGGCATTGGTTGCGGCGGCAGGGAACTCCAACGCAGACATTGACGTCCTGGGCGAAGGCCTCAGCGTCGGGCAGGGCAAATGGCCTCTGGACAAGTGCGCCACTTCCCCACTAGTTAGCAGCGGCGCTTGCGTATGTTTTGTCCTACCTGACAAGTGAGGGGCCCTCTCTTTTAACCCGCAGTGGCTCGGGAATTCCAGCACAGCATCTCTGGACAAGTGCGGCACTTTTCTCTTGTCTGACAGGCAGCAGCTCAGAGTCTGTGCCGATGCCTCTTCAGATATTTCTCTTCTGATTTACCGTGGCGAACGTAGGGAGATCAGGATCTGGAGGCCACCCATAAATAGGACAGGTTCATGGCCATCGCATGTGAGAACAGATTCCCGAAGTTCATTGGAGGGGAGCAATGAGTAGATCTCGCACAGGACAGTTCAGCAGCATCCGACCTCTTTGGCTGAACAAAGTGCTTGTCAGGGTCCACGTCAATGTTGGGCAGCAGTGAGAGAATTGGTGGCTTCTGCAGGCTGGTCAGGCAGCTGCCCGGCAGCTTTGAGGAGGTCTTCGGTGCAGCTTTGCGCTTCGTGCCGGCTTCCAGCAGGACGGAAGCTGACGACCCGTCCAGTCAGCAGCGCGTCGTGCAAACAGAGCTCATCAGGGGCCCTGACCGCTGGCGGAATCTGCTCGTTGACCGCCTGCCTTCCTGGGTCACACCGGTGAGGCGCACCCTTTTTGTAATATTATGTATATTATTACACGGTGTTCCTGCCAAGAGTCAAGGTGCGTCCTGCAGACAAGTTGCAGGTAAAGACTGCCACTATCCTACCCCTTCTTGGACTCGCCACGTCCTAGCAGAACCCAATCAACCGTGGGCACGGTGCTCAGTATTTCTGCCGCCCCCCGCCAGCCGGGGCAAGGGGCACTTTTATTATGAATAGGGCAAAAACCCGCGCTCATCAGCGCTAGTAGATATTGCTGTCTTCCGTCACATGGCTTGCCTCAGGTCAGCTTAAGAAAAGATCTCTCTGGATGCGTCGGTCTCCCATCCCTCATTGCAGGTCTCTGCTCTACCATGCAAGCCATCCCAAAGGGTGTTTATTTGTCTCGCTTCCACTTCTGACTGACCTACTGCGTTGCACACACATGCACAGGGATGTATTTGCCCCATTGGGAAATAAAATTATGTTATCTTATCTCTCTTCCACTGACCTACTGCGTTGCATGAACATGCACAAGGGACGTAATTGCCCCAGGACTCTTTTTAAGTTTTTTCTTGGAATGTCGCCCAGGCGGTGGACGAGATGGCGGACGAGCTGGACAACGCCGAGCCGCCGGGGCCGCGCGCGCAGCCGCCAAAATGCGCGGCCGGCATGCTGCGCTTTGCCGCGCACTTGGGCCTCGCGCTCAGCGCGCTCGGTCTCGTCCCGCCGCCGCACGACACCGGCGTCAGCCTCCGCCACCGCGACCTGCAGGTTAGATTTTGAATTTACCATTTATTCGTCATTTATAAGAGTGCGCTGTTGTGTGCCCATTTGAATTCCCAGAGGAAGGCTTGCTAGTACCCAGGCGATCGTTGGGTGGCTAATATCCCACACAGACAGTCGAGAGGCTTTCCCGAGAGGCTTTCCCAACCATCCCTGCAGCTGACGCTGCAGTCCCATGACCTTGACAGACCTTTTACCTACATGGGGGTGGACCAGTCTGTGGTCAACTGCTGACTGATGCTTGCACGGTGTGGAGCATGAGCAGGGCGCTTCCTCCACGAGTGTGGCTGACGAGGATCTCGAAGCTGGTTCCAAACTGTTTAGGGGGGTCTTGAATCGTTGGGTCCTCCACAATGACAGCCTCACTTCCGCAGCTCGCTGGACGGTACAATATGCATGATGTGCACATGCCCATTGACGTGTGGCTGCTCTTTTGCATAGCCAGTCGGCTTACCCACCAATTCTCCCGCATCTCTCGCTTTATCGCCTAGCTCTACTCGTCCAGAGTCAACCAGCATGCTTGGAACCATTCTTCCGCCCTCCGTGCACCTGATTATCGCCCTTCCTGTTGGCCCATCATGCATTCCGCTGTGTTGTGCTGCACAGGACTCGGTGAATGCACTGCTGCAGCTGTACCTGGTGCACCTGATCGACAGCGGCCAGCACGCGCTGCTGCCACTCTACGCCTGCCACCTGCGCGCAGACGTGCGCAGAGAGGTGCGCCGACCGCAGAGTATATGATATCTAGCGCAGGTTTACGAAGCTCATATGGCAATGACAAACATTTGGATGCATATAGGACAACTTCATGTTGCATTCTACAGTACCCATTCTATTTACTCATCTTGCATCTTGAGCAGAGCTGGCTTCAAGCAAAAGTCGTTGGTAGGATAAAGGTGCCAAGACCCAGGGCCAATGAGGCGCTTTGTTTGGTGTCATCTATCTTGCACGTCACTTGTCGACACCCATAACGAAATGAATGTGTCCAAGAAGGATTGGTGTAGGCAGTCAGCGGCAGTTTCTGAGTGGGTATGTGGCCGGTGTAGGTGTATGGCCTGTTCCTGAGCCTGCTGACGGCCAGCGCTGACATGGACGCATGCGTGCGCGCCTTCGAGGAGGGCAGCCTCTGGTTCGGCGCCTGGGCCGAGGCCGGCCGCGGCGACGTGGACCAAACAGAGATGGCCACCATCGTCGAGCAGGTGATCGAAGAGCATGCCAAACTTCAGAACTCAATACTAGGCTCTTGTGTTGGGCGGTTGTGAGTATCGCTGCATGCCGGGCATGCCTGCAATCACTTGCATAATGCGCCACCTTGGTGCCAATTTCCATTGCCTTGCTGCAAGGTGCCATGTGTTTGGGTTCAGAGCACCGACCTATCGAGACGCGGGTCATTGCGCCCAGTCCGGCCTGGACGCTGCCTGCGAATATTTTGCCAATTGCAATGAGAAATTTGAAAGTCGACGCAGCAACGCATTCACCTTACCCTGGATTGGACCACCGATTTTCAGCACCGTTCTTACCTGCGAGCAAGGTTATGCACCTTATGTGACGTGCTCAACCGCTGGAAGGAAGGAAGGAAGATTACATCACTCCAGCCGCCTAGGGCTGATTGGAT
>JADEYI010000297.1_pt1 | contig 79553 bp, 89 predicted proteins | sample 8542331 | NCBI WGS metagenome assembly JADEYI01 (sample SAMN16510988, study PRJNA670497) | mine drainage metagenome | isolation source: biofilm near Copperflume 1 | place: Germany: Marsberg coppermine Kilianstollen | collected 2018-02
GGACGCACCTTGCCTCTTGGCAGGAAAAGCGTGTAATAATAATAATAATAATAATCATTTCAATGGGATGCAGTGGTGAAGGTGCAGCAGCATTGTGAGGGCCGCACCAGGGAGGCGAGGCTGTCGGAGGAGCCGGAGCGCTGGATGCGGAAGCTGCGGGGAAATAGCTCGGCGCTCGAACGCAGCGCGTCATCCGTCGGCGGCGTCACCGGCGGATGCCCGGCAGCCGCCCGGGGGGTCCGGAAGGGGGACGACACCCCCGAGTCCACCGCAGCCGGGCTGCCTCCGCCACCGCGGGGGGCCCTTAACGAGCTGCTGTAGCCCGCCGCGTTCAGCAGCGGCTCTGAGGCGCTGGATGTCCTGTGCGCAGGCAAGCTAGATTTCAGGAGGATTCAGAAGTTAGGTTGTGCACATGCTAACAAATTGACTGCTGTTCCCACTCGATGTTTCTGATTCCAGATGTGCTCTTAATCCTGCAACATGTTGCCTGCGGGTGCACGACACTCAACAGCCAGCACTGGCTGAAAATGCGACCTTGACACATATAGCTGCAGGGAGGCGCGGGCGCTTTAGAATCATCGTCATATCAGAATCACAATAGGGCTGTTGTAAGTCAAGAGCCAGGCAGTGCATATCGGCGGCAGGAAGGTTTAGAGCGAAGAGATATGAAGTGAGCACCTGCTGGATGTGGGGGAAGGTGACCCATGGAAGGTTGGGTTGGAAATGCGCTTACGCCAGGACGCAGAACCCTCCTCAGTCTTCACGCGACTCCCTTTAGCGCAACACCCGTCCAATTGAAACTACATCTTTGCAATTTTTGGCAACGCACAGAAGACACTAATTGGAAATGGCCCTGTGGTGATCACCCCTTGCCAGTCAAGAACCCTGCCATCATCACACTCAGCTGCAGTATCTGTGCTTATAGCCTGGTGTCCACGAGATAGCATCTGTGCTTTCTTTGAAGCCGGGGACTGGGAAAGTTCTGGGGCCGCACCTGTCCATGTGAGCGCCAGCTCAGATTCGGCCAGCTCTGCCAGGTGGGAGGCCTCCTGAACTGCGGCCAGGTTGGGCAGCTTGGGCAGAGGTGACTGCCCACTGTTGCCCACCTGTGCGCCAAACACCCATGACAACCAAGATCTACCTCACCACAGAAAGTAGTGGTGCCAGCTCGGCAATTCCCTTCTTGCCAAGGGCCTCGTATTATAGCAGATCAATTCCATGCCAAGCACAGTACACTCTCTACTTGTGTGGACAATAGCTGCCTGCGGTTGGTAGGCACGTCGCATGGCATAAATGCCGTGCGGTCACCCAGTAATCACCCAGTAGTCACCCAGTAAGAAATACACCTGCTCGCCAACAAGCTCATCGATGCGGCCCACGGCGTCCCAGCTGGACTGCAGCGCTTCAGCGCTCACTTCTGGCGAGGGCTGCCAAGGCTCCTTGCCTTCATGCCCTGCTAGTGCATACAAAGTCGTTCAGCCGTTCAGGTACAGCCAGACAGCCATGCACACGGTGTCCTCGACAGTGGCACGGGAAGATTAATATGATGTGGCCTACACTGCCACAAGGATGCAGTAGCTTCCTAAAAGGGCAGCCCGATGGCCACTTCAGATTGTAACGTTGGGACTCTTGGTGCCTCCCCCACCACCGTTGTACAACGCACCTTGCCTCATCGTGTCCAATTTGGCTTCCCCTTCCGGAGTACTGAGCTCGCTAAGCCTCCGCACAAACGCGAGAGCGCCTGGAGTCCTCTGGGATGGCCTCTTCCCAAACGGGTTGGAGCGTGGCGAGTACGGGCTCTCTGATGAGGACGTGAGCACCCCGATGTCAAAGATGTCTGGTGTGGTCTCCCGAAAGCGACTTTCGTTTGGAGAGCAGTTCTCGTCGCTCACACCGAGCCTGCAAAAAGGGTCAAAACGGCCCATTCGCTTCGCACGCGCAAATCCGCTGTTTTCGATGCATCGTGAGAGAGATCATGCGCGATGTAGCAGTTCTGCAGGCATCAAGCCTCGGTGGCAACTGAACGATCTTTTCATAAAACATCTAATCATTCTGGAGGGGAATGTGAAGATGGGGACCAAAACAAAGTAAACACGGCTCCAAGGAGTTATACTTGCCTCGGCAGATCTGAATTATTGCCCAACGGCTCGGTGATGACTGATTGTGACCCAGGCAACCCTTTCGCTGGGGAGATGTCGCCTTTCAAGGCTGGCAGATTCTCTTGCAGTACAGATGCCTCCTGCGTGTCCATGCTCACCATCCTCGCGCCGCCATTCAATACGCTAGATCATCATGTGCAGCATGTTTCACATAAGAGAAGTTGCTGCTTGCGATTTACGCTTTGGAGGATTTCAAATGAAACCCTCCAGCTGTTGCCAGGTCACCATAGGTTTTCTCCCAAGGGAGCTTCTATGCACTCTCTCCTCCCCTTCAGCAACAGATACAGTGCGTTCAAGTGATGAAAGAGATTGAAGGATTTCTTGAAAGGTGAGGTGAACTTTGAAGACTTGCCGTGATAAGCACAAGGCAACAGGTCTTGCTGGTTACTTTCAAGTCAGGGAACAGTGAAGTGAACACAGGAAGAATCAGGCATTTAGTACCGTAGACCAGCTTAGAAAATACCGAAGCTTATCGCAACGCCTCTCGCTGCAACTGCGGAGAGGTGTCAAACTACTCTGACCGATTCAGTCTGGGCACCATCAAGGACACAGGGAGGACCCCAGGACGTCCCATAATTGCTAAGCATGTCTGAATGGCAGCTGTCCTACGACCCTGCCACCTCTTACAGGTCTGCCCCGTAAAAAATACTGTAGGCCTCCCTGATGAAACGGTGCCACATTTTGATCACCAAGCAAATTAAGCTCTCCGGCAACTTGCTGTGTACTTAGTAGTATTTATAGTATTTCATCCTCTGAATGGTCCTGCAATCCTATTTTCCATGCGATATCTTGTGCGCTGAGAATGTGATCTGACCTTACACAGGTCAGGACCCCCTTCAGGAAGCAGTCAGGTGGAATGGTACCAGACGGGAGGCGCAGACTTCTCAGCCAACAGTGCTGACTACACCTATGACGCCATGGGGGGCACCAGCACCTCCGCAACCTATGGCTCCTTCGAGGACGAGGCCCCTCTCCTAGAGGGTGTGCGCTGCAAACAGGCCTCTAAAAAAACAGCTTTTTTTCATGCATCAGTGTCCGGGCTGTATCCCCTCCAAGCACAGTGAGAAGCTCTTTACTCAAGTGGCGCAGCACGTCTCAGTGATATGGGACTAAGTCTAATGTGGCTACCGCTTGTTCTGGTGCAGAGCTGGGGATCGATCTGCAGGGCATCTTGAGGCGCTCCATTGCCGTGCTGACTCACCGGCTCGGCTCCAATGTGCTGCTAGATCTGGACTTGGGGGGCCCGCTCTTCTTTGCTGCCATCCTGGGCAGCGTGCATCTCCTGGTGGGCGCTCTTAGCTGCTCTGACACAACACTGCCTCCGGGCACACCTGTGCCACCTGCTTTCAATTATAGCTGCCGGGCTCCTTTTGTTGAAGCAGCGCTATGTGTTCATGCAGCCGTGTGTTGTCTTTGTCATAAGTAAGTGCAATGCAGCGTGCAGCGATCCCACCTCTTCAGCGTGGTACAATTGAAGAGCACTGCTTTGAAATGATCGGTCTGATCCAGAAGCAACAGGCGCGCCTATAAAAGAACCGTATAATAAGGTTTGTTGGGCTAGTTGCGCGCAGACGGGGAAGCTGCACTTTGGGGTGATACTTGGCTGGTCGGTGGTGGGCAGCGCAGCGGTCTGGTTTGTGGTGAGTAACCTGGCTGGGCCCGGCGGGCACGCGAGCGGGCACGAGTTGGGCACGCCAGGCATCTACGACTGCTGCTGCCTGCTCGGCTACGGCCTGCTGCCCATGCTGTTGCATGCCCTGATCTCACTCCTCGTCCCCAAGTGAGCCCCTCTTGCCTGAAACTTCATAGTCCCTGCCTACTGCCCTTGGCAAGCAGCCAGTCCTTTCTTTGTCATTGGAATTGTCCAGATTCTACTGCCTTCCTGCAAGTTCTCTCCTTGTGCACTTTTCAGGAAGCTTGCCATGTGCATGCCGGATGGTGCGGAGGTGTACTCTTGCACAATAACTTGAAAAATCGCCCACATTCAGTGTATATAAGCACGCTGTCAGTCACCAGATAGAAAGTAAGCGAGCTCTGGAGATATGCAGATTAAGTCCCAGCGCATGGGATGCATGTGAGTCAGGGAGATGCCTGCTTTGTGCAGGGGAACAGCGACAATTGCTCTGGCAGTCTTGGCAGTGCTTTGGAGCGGCACAACAGCTGCCAAGCTTTTTACAAAAAGATCACCTGTGCTGGAGGACCATGTGTATTTGATAGCCTACCCCTGCCTCCTCATGTACTCCGCTTTTGCCCTGCTGTCGATCTATTAGTGATGGCAGCGAGGCTCTTGCCTGACTGTGAAGGATACACGCTGTAGATATCTATCGATAGGCTTTTCAGATTGATACTGTGCGGTGCACCAGATGCTTGCTGCATGGCCCCGAGGACTGTTGTAAGGATGTACATGCATGAGGCTCATATGAGGCTCTACAGTGCACATATTCCAGGGCACTTGTGTGAATATGTACCTCATGCATGCAGTATTAGCGTCAGGCAAAGAATATCTTACTACCCATTCTCTTTTGCAAATCGGCCATGTTGTGACCCTTTCATTACGTTTCAGCGCTGCTAGCAGATAGAGTATGTATACGTAGTTTGTGCTGGTGCAAATTGCTCCTTAAACATGCCCGACAACACAACATCCTTCTTGCCAACTTGAAGATACCAAGCCAATCCAAGAATTGTCACACTGTCTTCTACGCTCGACAAACCGCACAAAACCCCATATAAACTCTCTTGAGAAATGGACCCGCTATACGGGCTTGCCAGAGTATAGTGATCCTTTTTTTCTTGCGCAAAGAGCAGCGCCCGCTCACTGGCACTTACCAGTGCTAAGCAGAGTGATCCTTTTATTTGCGCACATATCAGCGCCCGCTCACTGGTAGAAGTCAAAGTCGGTGTCGGACTTTTTCACGTTGGCCTTGTAGCCCTTCTCAAAGTCCTTGGGCAGGATGACGTAGCGGTTCTTGCGCACTGCGTGCATGCCAGCCTCCTGGCAGATGGCTGAAATTTCTGCGTTGCTGATCTTGTCCGGCCGCGACACATAGTCCTCAAGGTCCACCTCCTCGCTCAAGTTCATGCTCGCCGTGCATGCCTGCATGCGCGCACCAGCCCCATCAGTGCACATCTTTTGAATTCCAAGATTACCGCATGTGATGCTATCATCTGGGAAATCCACCGCTAGGGAATGCAATCTGGCGCATGCCTGACCGTGACAAAGTGGATCTTTTGCAAAATGGATCTCGACAGTTGCTCGCAGATAGCACAAAGGCAGCTTGTGCGCCATGCTGCTACTCTGCTGGGCCACTTTTTGCAAAGAGATATTGCGCCCCACTGTCAGGGCTGTGCAACAGAAGGAAGTCATGGGGAAGGGGGCATGCGCGCACCTGGAAGACGAGACGCTTCTGGCGGCGGTCTGGCAGCGGAAACTCAATCTTGCGGTCGAGGCGGCCCGGCCGCAGCAGCGCGGGATCCAACGTGTCAGCTCGGTTAGTCGCCATGATCACCTATCCGCGCCACATCATCTCGTCAGTCAGAGGTCCAGTCAACTCCTTTCCTTTAGTTGTATGTTAAGAACCACTGATGAGGGTAGCAGTTGGTGGCGGCAGGGAGGTGAGGAGGAACAACGAGGCGAGTGGGGTTGCAGACTGGAGGATGTTGGTTCCCCAAGCAAAGTCCGTTACAACTGAGGCAACGGGAATATCTGTCTGAGAGGCGCACATACCTTGACATTGACATTCTGGTCAAAGCCGTCCATCTGATTGAGCAGCTCCATGAGAATGCGCTGCACCTCCCTGCATGCATGCACCAGCTGTCACATGCCTGAAACACTATCCAGCAGCATGGCCTTTTGCAATCTATAAATACCCTCCGCAACTCCTCTTCATAAGAAGCGCCTGGCTGCAGGCGGAGTGCTGTATGGTCACAAAATTTTGCTCACAGCAGAGGAGCCGACTTGAGTGTGATCTGCGAGGTGCACAAGGCAGTGCAATAGGCAGTTCAAGTAAATTCTGCGGGACACAAGTTTAAAAGAGCGCACCTGTCTGCGCCGGTCTGCGCATCAAAACGGGCGGTGGCGATTGCGTCCACCTCATCAATGAAGATGATAGCGGGCGCATTTTCCTTGGCCAGCCTGAACACGTCGCGCACCATGCGCGGCCCCTGCAGCACATACGCGAACAGCGCTTCACCAAATGACACAAAAACGCCGTTGAGAACACGTTACATGCGTCAAATTTTATGTGAGATTTCTCCTGTGCAGTTCACGTATTTGTATGCTTCACACATGGTGCAGCACGTTTGAAGATTGCTGAGATCACGCGCCAGCATGTGTTGTCAAGACCACTCAATACAGCCAAAGTAACACCCAGAGTGGCAGCCTGCTATGACACAGTGTGAGGAAGGAGCATCACGGAAGAGCAAGTTCACCTCGCCGAGGTACTTTTGCACGAACTCGGAGCCGACGACGCGGATGAAGGCGGCGGTGGTGTGGTGCGCGACGGCCTTGGCCAGCATGGTCTTGCCCGTACCGGGGGGACCCCACAGTAGGACCCCCCGTGGGGGGTCAATGCCGATCTGCTTGTAGAGCGCGTGCTGAGTCAGCGGCAGCTCCACCGCCTCCCGGATCTCCTGCTTCTGGATGTCGTTCCCGCCAATGTCCTGCGCAGACGCACGTTGCAGCTCAGCACGACAGCCGTGTCGACACTACTGCAGCTCAAGACAGGAGTACTGCCGTTACGACGATATTGGCAGCTCAGGACAGGACTACTGACAAAGCGTGTGACAACATTGACAAGCTACCCGACAGCCAGCGCTGAAGGGATGCAGATTGGGCACCAGCCACCATGGAATTAGAGCATAAAGCAGCAGTTTACAGACCAAGGCCCACGAAAGGATGGAGTTCCTCTTCGCCAGGGGTAGCCTTGGGAAAACATGGAAAGGCTGGCAGCAGGGGAAGATCTCAAGGAGCGGCTTGCGGGCGCCAACCTGGTAAGTGACATCTGGCCGCTCGGACTGCGTGAGCAGAGAGATGGAGGAGTCGGCCTCTGGAGGGAGAATGTCCACGAGGGCGTTGGAGTGGCGGTGCAGCGCAATGGAGGCACTGGGCTTGAGCAGCTCGCGGTTGAGGGTGGACAGGATGCGCACATAGTAATTGGATCCCGTGGTGGAGCCAACGATGCCAGAGTTGGTGTCCACCATCTCCAGGAACTGGCCTATGACTAAAGGCACCGACTGGATTCGCTTGACCTCCTCTTGCGCGCGCAGCAGCTCGCGCTTGAGGCTGCGCTGCTCCTCCTTGATGTACTCCTCCTGCAGTGGCAATCCAACCACGCAAGCTTCCGTCACGGGTATGGGCTTGACGCACCATTTGACACACTTGGAGATGCACAAATTGTACAAATTGGAAAGGCTGCAATGAGTTGTCCCTGCACCAGGAGTTGCATATTCCAAAGCAATCAGCAGTGGTGAATATCCCACAGCAACAAGCGCAGGAAATTCGTGATAAGGCACGCAGCGCTCCAGTGGGATCCCGCAAATAATCTAAATCTGAATCTGTCTGATGTGTACAACCAAGCTCGAAACGGACACGGCAATCAATCACGTCTCTCCTTCAGTTGATGAAAAGACTTGAGGTTGCAGGAGAAGCTGCACGGTCTTCACTCCTTCTGTGCACGGCACCGTCAACCATAGAGCAAGTTCAACGTGCCTCGTTAACAGCAGGGTGACTGCTGCAACTCGACAATAAGCTCACCTGGATCTCATAAAACTCCAGTTGCCGCTGCAGAGTTTTAAGGCGCGTGTACAGGTCCTCCTCACCATTTTCTGCACCTAGCTCCATCTCCATATCGATGGGCTCATCCAGGGCCACTCGGGCCTTGCCCGGACTGAGCATTTCTGCTGCCACAGGCTTCTCTACCTCTGTCATTTTGGCTAGTCAGGCTGCACTTCAATGCTGGTGTCCCATGCCCTTTCACTTGTCTGTCGAAATGTTCACGAGCACTACACACCAGAAATCAGGATCCCCAGAAGTGTGAGGCATGTGAAGAGAAACGGAGCGTCTCATTAATTTGCCAGCATGGCACATGTGGGCAGGCCGCAAATCATAATCTCTCTCATGGGTTGCATGGCAAGCCGTTGTACATTCTTCCCCTCTGGCTTCCGCGCCAACGAAAATGCTTTCTAATACGCTTATATTGGGATCCAGATGCTTGCTGGACCCGACAAGACAGCTCAACTTCCGGTGAACGATCTACACCATGCTCGGCCAGACCTTGCCGAGCTTCAGCGCAGGTGAGAACGCGGTGCCATCTAGGCTTTGCTCTATTACAAAGCTCTATTTAAAAAAAGGGCTTTCGATACATCGGGCACTTGTACATTTTGATGGGCCGCTCTTGTTGCCTCCAGACACCCACCACGGCACCTGACAAGGACTGATCGGGATCTGCCACCCTAAGAGCCTTGGCCGAAACGGGTTGCCATAGCCTGCATCGTTTCACGTCTGGTGTAGCTTGAAGTATGACTGGTTCCTGTTTGCAGGAAAATTGAAATTCTTGAAGGGAGAGCCAACTGATGTACCACCCAAAGGGCACCCAGCTGTGATCGAGCTCTGGGCAACATGGTGAGATCATTTCTTATAATGTGTGTAGAGAAATGTGCACCGGGCCACCTGAGGCAGTGTAGATCAGTTCTATATCTCGCTTGACACCATATGATGCATGCATGGCTTCGAGGCAGTCTTGGATCGGAGCTATTACCAGTACAGCTCACCACCTTGCCAATTGAATTCGCAGGTGTGGCCCATGCCGCGTGGTGTTCCCGCATCTCTCGGAATTTGCCCGCGCATACAAGGACAAGGGCCTGAAAGTGGTGAGCATCTGCGTGGAGCAAGACTCGCCAGCGCTGCAGCAGTTTGTGGACCAGCAGGGCTCCAAGATGGACTACACGGTGCGCCCTGTGATCTGTGTGCACGCACAATGTATGCAAAGCCTGGCATCACTCATTCTGTCCTTTACTTCTGCCCAGATCTCCCACTGCTGTTCTCAGCTTCACGGTGTTGCAAGACCCATGCCATGTGGTATGGGAGGTTTGGTAACGGCAATCTGCAACTAGCCAGTGACAGCCTGCTTAGTCAAGTGCAGAGCACAGTCTGCAAAACAGAAACCCACGGCAACCTGTGCAAGCAGAGGTGCAAATGACCTGGCCCGGTCTCAATTGCACTGTCAAGTGTGACCAGGACATCCTCGTTGGAGAATATCATACTACGCTCTCTGATCCCAGGCCTGTCACACAGGTAGCAGTGGATCCCAGCGGTGAGGCGGGGCAGCAGCTGATGGCGGCAGCGAAAGTGTCAGGCATTCCACACGCCTTTGTGGTTGATCGAGATGGCGTTGTGCGCTTCGGTGGCCACCCTATGGATCCCGGCTTCGAGGCAGCCATCAAGAAGGTGTGCTCGCACACTCTTGATCATGCCAGTGAGCATGCATCAGAGCAAATGCCTGCGTCATGGTGCTCTTTCTTCTGAACAGCGGGGTGTTGAGCTTTTGTGAGTGCTGTGCGCAAGATTCCATTCTCTTTCAATGGTGCCAGTGAGCATGAAGGGCATAAATGCCACTGTCATGGTGCGTTATCCTCTCTGCACAGCTGGGCGCACGTCCTGAGCTCTCTGGACGCAAGATGTGCCTCTAAGAGGCTAAATATTACTGCTCTTCCTCAGAAAAGCTTGCGCTGGACATTGCTTTCTGAGTCTCGCGCCCTGCGCAGCTGATTGAATATTGCAAACGTGCTGAAAGGAGAACCGAATGCCATGTCATCAGGTGGTGGACGGGGCACCTGCCCCCAAGCAGGAGAAGCCAAAACCGGCGCCGGTGAGTCAGAGCAGGGAGGAGCTGTCCGGGCTGCCGGTGCGCGAGCTGAAGGGCATGCTGCAGGAGAGAAGCGTAGATATGACCGGTATCGCTGAGAAGGGGGAGCTAGTGCAGCTCATCCTGGACCGCTGCACGTGATAAAAAATGCCGTGGCCATGTATACACGTTGGGACTCAGAAACGCATGCTATGGATTGTTGCATTGGCTTGGAGTGGTGTTGTGGGTGCTTGAGACAGAAGGTTGTGAAAGCCAGAACCAGCAGGGATTAAGCGAGGGGGACTGCAAAAATACCCGTGTCAGCTGTGCATGTGCGTGTAACAAGTTGAACTGCCGCTTGCAGTTCGTTCACTATTAGCCTAACAGAGCTTTTGTGGAGCGTGTAGGATATCAGGAACACTGTGATCGTGCTGCGATTATGTTTGTGCTGTAGCATAAGAAGAACTTTTGTGAGAAGGACCTAGGGAGTGTTGGCCTGGAAATGCCTTGTGAGATGCCAGATGTCTCTTGGGCTTGTGGCCCAGTGTCAGAGTGCCCGCAACTGTAAAACAATCTGAATGCAAATATTGAACTGATCTGATCGCCGAAAGGTTTGATCATTTCCGTTATCTCCTCTCACTGTCCGTCTGGCTGATCAAAGGCGTACGGCACCAATAAAAACCAAACAGCTCTATTTGCTACCTGCATCCTACCTCTCAAATCACTTTCAATACAGTCACTTCACCTTATACCGACATTCTTAAAGCCAGGCTTAGTCTGCTCATCTTCCGAAGTCCCATCATTAGGACAAACGTCAGCCAGCCAGACTCAGCTAGTCTCGCCCGATACTGCAAAATTGAGAACGTGAGATCAAGGAACTCTCCAGGAAGTGCGCCTGATTGGCAGGACGAAGGTATTATGAAGGCAGGTCGTCTGTCCAATGAAAGAGAAAAACGGGCGTCCGGTACACATATGCATGATCTTCAGCCCGTTTACGGAGTCTTACGGGTCAAGCCTGCCTCCCCATTTAAGCGCTCCTCGTTTCCCCAGTCTGACAAGAAGAAAGTCCTGCAGAAATTCAAAGTGCACCATGGACGATTCGCTCATTCAGGCGGAGCAAGCTCTGAGCGATGGGGACTTTGCAGCTGCAGACAGACTTGCTAGAGGAGTCCTGCAAGCGGGAACTTCCTATGAAGCTCTTGTGTAAGTGCTGCATCTCACCTCGTAGATGAAATTGCCTCTACTTTCTGCTTTGTTATAGCCTCACAAAACAGCAGCAAAGGATTTTGTCGTCGAGTATAGACTCCTAGCCAATACTGTGTGTTTGTCAAAGTGCTAGGGCCAAAGTTAAAAAGGGATATGTGATGTGCTGTAAAATGCTGATTAATGTGCAGTAATCATAATCATCTTTTTAGACGTGTGTCGACCGGCTTCAAACTGACAGCCGTAGGAGTTGCCCAAAACTCGCTTGTTCCTAGTCATCATCGTACAACCATATTCGAGGCCTTGATGTACCTTAGGAACCGGGTCGTACAAAGGCAACATCGTTATCATGAGTGGGTAGTATCAGCGCAATATGGAGGGGGCAGTGTCCTCTCAGTCGCCCCATGTCTGACGTAGGTGCCCTGCAGCTCCCAGAGAAGCTTTCGTGCCCAAAGGTGATGTGGGGTGCATTGATGTGGGCTGTGTCGAATTTGTTGCTACAGGATCTGTGGTCGGGCAGCGCTATACAATGGAGATTATGCGGGGGCAGAGGAGGAGTACAGACAGGCGACAACCCTCACTCCCAGCGCCCTACCAGCCTGGGAAGGCATGGCCTTGTTACAGCAGGCCACAGGGGACGTGGTGGATGCTGCGGAGACTTTGGAAAAGCTGGTGCGGCCTTCTTTGAACAGCAGCATACTCCTATTGTCCGGGCTGCTCCCGTGGGATCTTGCGATATATTTACTCCTCTTCTCTGCAGTCTGACTGACTGCCTGGCTGTCTTATGTCTTTTCATGGCATTATAGCCTTCAGTGGTGTTCTGCAGCTGGACCTGGCAGCCAGCCAAGGGAATATGGAGAAGCAGCGCGAGTACTTGTGGAGGGTGGCAGACTCTTATGACAAAGCGGGCTACCTGGACATTGCAGAGACCCATCTGAAGGAGCTCCTGTCCCTTGATCTGTCCAAGGAGCAGAAGCTGGAGGCCCTCTGCTTCCTGGCAGACATTCAGGTACGAGTTTGTCCTGCCGTGAGCCACAGAAGTCAGCACTGGCTCACCACAGACCAGGCTCCTTGTGAAGTCTTTGCTTGGGGGCCTTCACATGCATCCCTGTGTGCAAAAATGCTATGCGCAAGATCTGTGCGAAAAGAGATTGTGAGGCGCTGGCAGGCACAAAGGGCGCCAGGAAATGGGCTGGGTGCTGAAGCTCGGTGTGTTGCATTGTGCAGATGAAGATTGAGAAGATGGCTCAGGAAAGCAGGGTGCAGAAGGCAATGGAGGAGCAGGAGCAGAGATTTGGGCGGCTGACCCGCACCATCTCAGGTTCTGCCCGCAGCTCTCACCAGCCACAGACAGTTGCTCACAGCTCACCATAAGAACACTGCTCATATCCATGGGCACTACAAATGAACCTTGGCTCTATGCTCAGTAAGCAGTCCTTGGTTTAGAGAAACACAGATGTCCAGCCGTTACGGGCTCAGGCCGGCATGTAGATTCTGTTGCGTTGCATTGGAACACTCGAAAGGGCGCAGACTTTGGCGGGCACGCTTTGAACTTCTGACAGATTTCTGTGGTGGCGCTGCGCAGGGGTCAGACTAGATGTGGATGCAGAGAGGGCTGAGGAGCAGGAGGCCGAAGAGGGGGGCCTGGCAGACACGCTCAAGTCCATCGTGCAGCGCACCATCCCCAACCCCCGCTATGTGCGCTTCCATGAAGCCCATGTGCAGCGCTACCTCTCGCGCCTGAAGGCCTTTCCTCCCAGGTGACCTGCCTTAACCACATGCTGTGCGTTGCAGCTTGTTTGCCAAGCAAGCGGCCCTAGGGCTGCGTGGCAGGGGTGGCCCGCATTTGCATATTGCAGTGTGTCTTTGAGGATGCAATCAGCAGCCAGGTCCAGCACTGATGAAACGGGCAGGAGCAGACTCGAAGGCACATTGCCGGCGGGCTTTCCCTTGCAGGTTGCAGGACCAAAGAACAGCTTCCTCCTTCCACTCAGGTGTGATTTGAAATCAATTTCAAATTGGGCGCAGGTCGGCGGCGCGGAACGAGAAGCGGATGGAGGCGCTGCGCGAGTGCGTGCGCATGATCACGGCCAACGCTGGCGGCTGCACGACGCCCTTCCCTTTTGAGGCCGCCATCTGGCTCCTCGAAGAGCAGGAGGAGCTCTACGGCGGCGCCATCCCCATCTACAAATCGGTGCGCGGGCCCATGATGAAGCGCGTGGGGGTCATTAATAGATCAGGCGCACCATGTACTAAGATGCAGATATGTAGTCCCTGGTCCTTCAGCCGTTTGACCATAACATTCCTGAAAAAGGATGGGGATATGTAAGTGCTGAGCATTCAATGTCTGCCTGATCCTCCCTCAAGACCATTGTGACCACTCTGCTGAGTTTGCCAAAATTGCTGGGTATTTCCAGCATCACATGCATCCACTCGCAGAGAGTGGAAGTGAGCTGCACAGTACCCTTCACAGTGCATGGTGTGCGATGCCTGATGTGCAACGGACTGTGCAGGATCTGCTGGACCTGAGCAAGGGCTCGCCGAGTAGATCGCCGTTGATGTCTCCCACTTTATCACGTGGGCAGGGGGGCACAACACCCCGCGTTGCCACTCAGCTCAACTGGTTCCGGGGCAACTCCATATCCTGCCTTGCTGGCTCCCAGTCAGCCATCCAGCTTCGCAGGGTGAGCCACCTTTGAAGCGTGCCTTCTTCCTCAACTGACTGCGATCTCTGGTTGTACTCCCGCTGTACATGGCAAGGGAACCCTTTGTAAAACATGTCATGCTTGTTGCATCAGAAATTCACCTGGGATTTGTCCCGAGCATGTCCTGCACAATACTTTTGTTGCGTTGCTTCACCGTTCTTCAAAAGTGCTGATGCATAAATGGGCGTTTGCATGCGCAGCTGGCAGAGAATGTGAAGCAGGAACAGGAAGCAGCAGAAAACGGCATCGGGAGCGACGGGCGCCCCGTCTTGACAAAGGTGGGTCTGCTTGACACACTTCACAGCCCAATCAGGCCGCTTGAACTCCACTCAAACATCGTTGAGCAGCCTCGCTGGCAAGCCCACAAGCGGACTTGCCTGCTCATACACACGGTGCAAATAGGGACGTGCAACCACCTATCGGAGTAATGGATGGACCCTTGCTCGCCAGCAACTGTCACACGTGTGGATCGGCTACCCCTTACATTACCACTCATTGCTGATTATCACTGTTCGCAGGTGGAGGATTTTGGCATGAAGCTGGCGCACCAGTTCCCCTGGGCGCCGGCGGCGGCCGTCGCGGTCGGCCTCGCGCTGCGGCGGCGGTTCCTGTCGGACCCGGACACGCCCTCCACCGTCACACGCCGCCTGCAGGTCACCAAGGTGCGCTGCCATTTCAGATAGCTTGTTTATACTTGATTTCTTTTGTGGAAACTCCATCCGAGTGGCTATGAGTCCAAGATGGGTTCAGCTAAGGAAGATGTGCCACTCGACCCAATTCGGACCCAAATCGACAGCATTCACTTTGAGCATTGCATTCCTTTGTGGCAGAGGCCCTTCATCTGGACCCAACTTGCTGCCTTGCTCATGTATAGATGCTGTCAAGCTTCCCAAAGCGCCCATTCAGAGCATCTATTTTTGCCTCGTGTCGCTTGCATCACGCTGCGAGGGGCATTGGCCTCTAATGGAAGGCCTGTGTGCTCGGCAAGGCACGCTGTCTGTTGGTGTGAATCTGCAAAAGGGTAGTGCCTGCGGCATTGGCTGAGGGGGTGCATTCGGGTGTGCAGACGCTCAAAGGTGGCGTGATGAGCGGCGCAGACAGTGCGGCGGGCTGGAAGGCCCTGGCAGAGCTGCAGTACCAGAACAGGTGCCTGCCTCTACTCACCAAAGACTGCATTGCTCAATTCCAGTCTTTTCCTCACTCCTCCTGCTCTTACTGACGCCATTCTGTGCTCAGCATGGAACCCATGCTCATCCTCCGCACACCTCAAGTCCTGTGTGCCTGCAATGTGCTCATCGATTTCTTCGATTCTGGATCAGGCAGGAGCAGGCAGCCGCCCATGCAGCTGATGCATGCGCCTAGAGAAGCTATTTGTCAACACGCAATAACAAATGATCGATCAAAAATTCTAGAGAATCAAGTGATAATCTGGATGGTTTCCAAGTTGAAGCGCGCAATCTCAGGCAATGGGCGGACGCTTATGAGACGAGCGTGCGCGGTTTGGAGTGGAGCGTGCGGCGGCGCGCGAGCGGCTGCGAGACGCTGACGCACTTTGCGCTGTCGCTGCGCCTGTGCGTTGCGCGCTGCCTGCGCCGCCTCAATCGCCTCGACGAGGCCGAGTACGCCTTCAAGGTCCTAGCGGGTGCGCAGCTTGACTCTGCTATTTGTTTGTCTACCATGGTTTATGGTCATGTCCACGGCTAGTGTGCCTATTAGCACAAACTTCTGAGCAGAGGGCTCCACACTTCACGGAGAACCCTATCTGACATCTATGGACTCAAATGTCCCCCTCCTGTCTGTGCCGTGGCCATGAAATGCACCTCAAGGGCCGCCTAGTCTGTTTTGCACGACGATGTATTCATCCTGATGCCGTGTCACGAGATACTTCTGGGCATTTGTTGCTAGCCAATAAGGCTTCAACAGCACATACTTGATCTAGGCCCCCTAAGTTCCTGCGCTTCCACGTGCCTGGCCACCATCCCAGCAAAGCCATCCTATCCTCGAGACCGTTGACTTCCGACGGCCACACATGCCTTTTCCATGGTTTAGGCTTGGGCGCCCGACATAGAGACAGAGCCAATAATGCGCCATGCAACAGAGACTGGGTGATGCCATAATGGTGACTTGCAATGACTAAATGTACCGCGCGCGACCCGCAGGGTGGGTGACGGAGGGCGTGAGCGCGTTTGACGAGCTGTCGGGGTCGCCGCCGGTGTCGATACGGCAGCAGGTGCAGTTTCTCTGCTTCATGAACACCTGCATGTAAGTAACACCTGCAACATACATTGGCATCAGTACTCCCATTAAGCCAGAAAACAGCCATTAGGCTGAACCTAATTTGTTCATGGCATGCCTTTAGGCAAGGTGCATATGCAGCCAAGCTGCATGCAAAGGCTGCCAAAGCCTTACCCCCCGTAAGACTCGTCAAGACCCAATTAACAGTGGGCACGGTGCTCAGCATTTGCATCGTCCCCCGCCAGCCGGGGCAGAAAATGCATCCATGACAGTGAAGCTTCCGCATGGCATGCTCATCCCCTTGTTGCATGTGTGGCAGGCGCTGCGGGGGCTGGCCAAGATCGCGCTGGAGAGAAATGACCGAGTGGCGGCCAAGGCGCAGTATGAGAGAATCCTGGGCAAGGCGCTTATGGGCCGCGGGCCGCCCGCCGAGCACTGGGCGTACTCTGAGTACGCCTGGCTGGTCTTTGAGGACGGCGATCTCGAGGTGCGCGGAACTGTATGCGCGTGCTTTGGTGTCACATGAGTGCACCTGCGAGCGCAAACAGTGCATGCTGAGTTTCTGCTCACTAGTAGCCAGTCTGTTTTGTGTAGCAGATGATGCGTACACGATTGAGCTTCACATGTGGGCCAGCTCGCGGCTGTTCTCGTGAGGCAATCCTGCCTTGCCCCATGTTGCTCCCCGCTTGCTGTTAGCAATTGCAAATGTTAGCGCAGCCAGTTATGGAGAGCTAAGAACCGGGTGTCCAACCTCCAGCATGTTCTCTTGCCTCCTGCTTTAAATGAAAGCTCAAGCTCAGGAACAATGATGGTGCAGCAGCGGCCCTGAGCTTGAGCATGTCCAAGATGCTTTCAGTCTGAAGATCTTCAAAAGCTAAACACTGTGTCTCGTGCGCGCAGAATGCGAGGGGCCACCTGGAGAAGGCGCTGAAGGAGGCGCAGCGCGAGGGCTGCAGCGTGACGGAGGGCGAGCTGGCCGAGCACCACTACAAGCTCGGCCGCATCCTGTGGACCATGGGCGGCGCTCTGCGCGAAGACCCACACCAGGCGCGCGCGCACTTCGAGGCCGCCTCCAAGGAGGAGTGCGACTCCCAGGTGCGTCCGCGCAGCTTTCGCTGGCACATATCGAGTTGAAGACAGCATTTTATTTTGACAGAATTGCTCTGCCATCTTCCCTGTTACTTGCCCTGCCCATCTCCGTGGCAGCTGTAGTCTCTGTTGGTAGTGCATTTGGGTCCTTCTGGAGGCCCTTTTGAGGGGGCAGTTCAGCGGGGGCCAAGGGAGGAATATGGCGCTGTTGCCTGTGTGTAGCCTTAGGCGTGTGCACCACTGGCATGACGAAAGTGCACAATGGTGGCCTCATGGGGCAGTTTGATGTGATAACGCTGAAGACCCCAGATAAGATCAAATGAGCTTTGGCCAATCGTTGTCATCTGGAGTCTTCATCGTGGTCGCGTGAAGGGTGTCATATGTGGGGTTGGCAACTTGACGTAATGATTACAAATTGCGCATGTGGCAGGCTCTGGCGTGCGCGTGGCTGGGGCACTGGTACAAGGAGGTCGCGCAGAACAACTTCAAGGCGCGCAATTGCTACCGCCGCGCCCTCATGCTCGACCCCAACGACACCGTCGTCGGTGCGCGCCCCTTTCTTCCTCATTTGCGGCCTTCCTCCTCATGGCAAACCCGACCTGACCATGCGACCATGTCAGGGCTCTGTTGCCCCTTCTTGCTCAAGGATTCACTACCTGAATCCTAAGCCTAATCCTAAGCTTTGGCCACCTCTGGCATACTTCACTGTAGGGCAGAAGTGTGCATACATGAGAACATGCATCCACAGATTCTTCACATGCTGTCGCATATTGCAGGGCCAGCTTACTCTACACGGGCTAGTGGCACCAGACATGCAAAGGCACCGCTTGCCGGCAACTTTGAGAGCTTTGGCGTCTGACGGCGTGTGGTGTGGTTTTGCAGCGGAGAACCTGCGGCAGGTGCAGGAGAAGCTGGCGGAGCAGCGGGTGCAGCTGGTGGAGCCCCCGCTGTCCCCCAACGCCCCCCCGCGGGGCCCCCCGCTCTCCATGGGCCGCGCGCACTCCGCCAATACCGAGCTTGCCGAGCTCTCCATCGTCCACGTCACCAAGGCCAAGCAGTGACTAATCGCAATCCTTCCCTGCCGTATGTAGTCACTCAGGGCAAGTAGTGACTAGCCTCAAGCTTGCTCCGCCCTGCCCTGCCGAGCAACTGCCAATGCCAAGCAGTGATGCGCGTGCTGCCGTGGCACGCCAGCTTGTGTACTCGCAATTGCCAGCCTTTTAACAACGGGGAGTTGTGATGCCCGGCTGGTGGAGGTTAACTCCTGATTTGGAGCAGGGGAAGGTGGGTTTCAACCAAGGAATGTGACCAGGGTCTTCCTTTTTTCCCTTTATGGGTGGCCAATGTAGCAGCCTGTGACTCTGGCGTGCAACCCTTGCCTCCTCTTGCAAGAGATTTTGATCCTGTCTGGAGCAATGGTATTTGGATGGATTAACAAGGTGCGGTAAAATCTGTATCCCATGGCTTGAGCAGGGAATAAAAGGGGGGCGGTAGGCGTTTGGAAATCGTGTGGCATTCACAGCACAATCATTGTCCGGGGGGTACTTGCAACTTGCAATCCCTGTTGTGAGATTAGATGAGCATGTGCTCAGTGCTGCTAATCCCCATTCGTCGCTGTGAGTTTTTGCAAGAGAGGCAGGACTGGTGCTTGTCTGTAGTGCCCAGTGTGAACAGGGATGTATTGTCAAATGAACCGCTGTATTTTGGAGTTTTGAGGATGTGTTGATGTGTCGCACGCGGGTTATCAGGAAGTTCACCTATGAACCAAGCTTGTGTTTCAATTTTTGGCCCACATCCAGGCTGCATCGAATATATTATGCCCATATAGGGTCTGACAAGGTGCCTCTGCTTGGCTGGAACATTTTTTGCCGAGTCAGCACAGCGTGATTGGTTAGATCTGTCAAGACTAGCACTGTGCATGTCTCACGTGATCTATTGTACTGAAGTCATTCAGTTGCAAATGCCATGTGTACTTGGGAACGAAGTCTGGACCTGTGGTCTTCAGGACTTGAAGGTCAGGTGTTGTAAAGCACTATATTAACGTCCATTGATTGATCAAGGCTATCAAAAGACTGCAGAGAGAGTATCACATTACAAGAGGCGTTTCCAAACAATGCAGCTTCATTTCTGTGTGCATGCATATGACATATTCCCTGACGTGCAATTCTGCATTCCTGACTTTAATTCTATGAGCGGGATTCATCGGCCTTTGCAGTTGAGGGCGGCATTTCACGCCAGTTCCTGAGACAGTTCTGCTGCAGAAGATGGATATAAACCCAATAATGCTAGCACCATGCTGGCCAGTGCTACTTTAAACATGAAACCATGTCCCGTAGCGTTACTTGGCATGCCCCCAACTCTACACGTTGGAACAGATAATGCAAACACAGCAATCAGTCTCATATTGTACACATTCCCCTATTATCAGGGAGACTTTGCATTTCCCACAGTTCTCTGCTCTTGGGAGTCACTCTTGGGAGAAACAACGGTTGTTTCGTGCACCAAATACCACAATTTGCAAATATCACGATGATTCTCTGATTTCCAGTGATGGCACTTTTGCTGGTCTCCAAACTGGAAATAATTGACTCACGAGGGCGCCCCAAGATATGCCGCCAGCCGCAAGAGATCGCTGAACACACCTCCAGCTGTCACTTCAGCGCCAGCACCGGGACCCCTGCAAATCACCCCACATGTCAGTACTTCCATCATTTCCAGTTTGTCAGTGAGAATTGCATCGCAACAGCGCAATTCCGCCCAGGGGGCAGATATAAAATCCTCCACTTGCACGGCGGTGCCGCCACTAAGCCTGGCAATATAAAATCAAGGACTCCGCATCCCATATTTGTGCTATCTTCATCAAAATTTTTGCAAGGAAGTGGGTCTCCCTTCCAGGCTCCCCTGCAACTGATACCTCGGCAATCCCTGAAACTCTAATCACAACAGTATCAAGATGGGGCAAAGGATCAAGGTTCATCAGTGCTGGAGGACACGGCAAGGTGTGGATCCGCACCTGACAATGAGGGGCTGATTCTTGTAGCGCTGCGTGGTGAAGGCAATGATGTTATCGGAGCCCTGCAGCTGCGCGAAGGGGTGCGAGAGCGGATACCGCCGCAGCTCCACGCTGCCGCTGCCCGCCTGGCAGTCCACCACCCCTGCACATGACAGATCATCGTCATGCCAGTAGCCAATTGCAATGTCTCTCTCGCTGCGCCTGACTTGGTGCAGGAGCAGCCTCCCAGCAACAGGCATAGCCAAGCTGGTTGCAGCTGACAGGACATGCCTTACAGCCACCGTCAGAGATGCAGCGATGATTACGTTGAAATGCGGCAGGCTCAGTCAAAGCTGACCAATAGCCAGAGTCTCCGTGCTGACAATGCACATGCCAACAGACGCAGCAAAGGTAGAGAAGTGCGCCTTTCACATGCATGCCAAACCCAGGCTTTCAACAAGACCAGCCGCCCACCATAGCAAAGACCAGTTCCTTCTATGCAAATGTGACACTTGTTTACAAAAAAAGTCGTTCGTGTGGTATGATGCTGATGCAAGGGAAGAGAGGGAACGCCGCGCACCGACAAAGCGCAGGCACTCGCCGGCGGCGCTGGCCTCTTCGAGGCGCGTGGCCATATCAGCGTCATACTGCGGCAGCGCCGCCATGAATTCGTCGGCCGACGCGATTTCCCGCAGTGGCTCCGGGACCAGGCTGTACACCGGCACATCCCCAAGCTCCACCATCATGCCCGTCTCTCTGTCACATCACCATCCGTCAGCCGCTTCCACCATGGCAAACATCGGGGTCCGATTGTCCTTCTCAACAGAAGAGGTAGCGTTCGGGAATTTCTGAAAATAAGGAAAGAAAAGGGAAGCAAAGAGTGAGACGCACATGCACACAAGAGAAACGTGGCAAAAAAAGCACGTGAAGCCCCGCAGCCCATTTTTGGGAGATTTTATCTACAGGAAGCAAATATCGGCTGCGCAGGCTCCTGGCACATCTCCCATGCTGCATGCTCAAGGTATTTCAACCTTGGCAGCTCAGAGCAAGGCGGGCGGGCCAGAAAGAGGCCTGCACTGACCCTCAAAACCTCCAGTTGCGGCCTTGGAAATCTGGAGGGGATTTGCTTGAACTCAACCGAGTCTTGCACAGAATTTAGGAGAAGAGACCTGGCGAGGATGGTGACCTTGCGCGTGAGCAAAGAGTGCGGCCAAAAAATGGGCTGCGACTTTCCCTCTAACTCAAAAAGAGATAGGCAAAAGAGAAGAAGAAGAACGCGCACCTGGCAAGGATGGTGACCTTTCGTGCCACATCCATGCCGGCCAGGTCATCGCGCGGGTCGGGCTCGGTGAAGCCGAGCGCCTTGGCCTGCGCGACCACGTCGGAGAATGGCGTTCCTGGGGCCAGGGAGTTGAATATGTAAGACAGGGTGCCCGAGAAAATGCCCTCCACTCGCAGGATCTTGTCGCCCGTCTCCACCAGATGCCTCAACGTCGCTATCACCGGCAACCCCGCGCCCACCGTCGCCTGCACAGGCACAGTGGCAATTGTGCTGTCAGCAAAAACTTATTTACTAGCACAGTAACCTCAAGTGATTTATTGGAACGATGTCCTAAGCATGACAAGGGCAAGGCAGACTCACGGTCCTAAACAATAGCACTATGTGAAGACACCACAGGTCCTCTGGCAATGCACAGAAAATAGATCTTATGAACAACAGAACACCCATGATGGCGTTTACCAGATTTCCCCCGTATGAGGTCTTCCCATAGTAAGCTGGTATACTCTTGGAAGTCTCTCAATTCCGCATGCCAAGTCTAATTAGCAGGATGGCCTCAGTGGTTTGAGTGCGTAGTGTGTCGTCAGCGCTTTCGCTCGGACAAACTGTGAAAACGGTTGTTCATCCTCGGCCGATCCCTTGTGCTACCCAGCTGCAGCCCCTCCGCACAGCTCTAGAACATTGCTGCCTCGCTTTCATTGTCACCGCATCAACCAAACACTACCGGCTTCACACATGCCATTGGAGTCTTTGGAGACGCCCCTTGCATGTGTCAGCGGTGGTCTTCAGCTCAGGCGCCAACAGGAGGTCTCCTACACTAATACCAGCCCCTGGATCCAGTTGATCCCAGGCACACTTCCGGCGCTATAACGATCATTGACCCAACTAACCTGGAATTTAATCACACGATAATACCTACTGCAGCAAGCTGGGCGGCTCAGAGCATACATCATCCAATCGTGAAATCAATTGAAAAGTTGCAACAACGGCACACCTCGTAGAAGTAGTGTATGTAGGACTCGCGCTGGAACTGGCGCAGGGCGAGGTACTGCTGCAGGGGCCCGCTGTTGAGCTTCTTGTTGGGAGTGATGATGTGCAGCCCCTTCTGCATCCACTCCAGGTAGTGCGCCGCCGGCACCTCCGACGCCGTCGCGTCAACGATCACCGAGTTGGGCACATAGTGACCCGCCAAGTGGTCCGCAAACACCCCCATATCCGCCACCTGCCCAGCCCTGCGCACAAGGCAATGGGAGGTCACTCTGCCGGTCAGTGAAGCACGCTTTGGGCGGTGCTCTAGAGTCCAACATGCAGTACTGCATGCGCTGCTGTCTCAACTGTCATGCTGGGTGCAGAAACAGGCATTGCGCACGCATGCAGCAGTCAAAGTTTCACAATGTCCCAGGATCTGAGTTACGCAATAGAAAGAACAGTTGAAATGTGAGCTGGGGCGAAAAGGCTGACGGGATGTCGCAAGGCAAGAGCAGTGATGTCAATGGAGGGAAGAAGCTCACTCTTGGAACTGGTCCCTCCAGGTGGAGAGGTCCAGCGCGGTGTCGGACAGCAGCATGCGTGAGGAGGACATGATGCCCAGCACCCTCACGTCGATGTCAAACTCATCGCGGAGCTCCTGCGCATCCAGTGAATGCAGAAAAAAAATTAATGACTTTCAGACAAGTTCTTATGCAGTTGTTGAGCTGTGCTCCAGAGGAAGGGCGTGATACACGCCCTTGCTTTGCAAACAATTGATGGAATCTGGCTTAGCGGCATGGGATGACCACAAACGGGTTAATTTAGAACATGCATGCCCAAGACAAGCCAAAATAGCATCATCTCAAACCATGCCAGATGCCACGTTATGCCTATAGGCCCTGGAGCGCAAGGGCCTCAGGAGGACATGAGCCGATGCAATGCTGCGTGGCAAGTCTTCTGACATAGAGAGACTTCCAAAGTCTAGCAGGGGTCTGTGGCGGAAGCGCACGGTGATCTGGGCGTGGATCTGGTCGAGGAAGGTGCCGCCGATGAGGCCTGGGCCGATGATGCCGACGCCCAGGGGCAGCGTGGCGAGGTAGAATCGGCCATGCACCGCACGCAGCGCCCGAATGCTGTCCTTCTGGTCGATCAGCACCGTTATGTTGTACTCGCTGCACCCCTGCGCGATCGACCTGTGCGCAGCATTTTGGGCATCAGGGTCACATGCAGGCACGCCAGTAGTTCCAAGCACAGATGCAATAGGCGGAACGAATGAAACAGGTGCCCGCTCCCATGGAGCTAGCGAATACTGTGTGAAGCTCAAGCATGTCTGACTGCACGTTCATGCTGCACAAAGTCATTCAAGGACTAGACAGCATGAGCGCGCAACACAAGGTCCAGGAAAGGAACAGATTTGGCCCGAATTGTATTCAAGGGTGTTGAACTTCGCTGAGAGCCACTGCACCAAAGGCAGGGCGGCGTACCGGATGTTGATGTTGGCCTTGGCGAGGGCGGAGAACATGGTGGCGGCAACGCCCTTGCGGGAGGCCATCTGGTGGCCCACAGCCGCCAGCACGCAGCAGTTGTCGATCTTCTCCACCCTGCTGATGCGCCCCGCCGATATCGCCTCACCAAACCTGCAATTCGCAGCCAATATTAAGCCCCATGTATTACATCTTTGCAGGTGCACAAAACATGCAAATGCCATCAGAATATCGCATAGTGTTTTCTGCAGCATGCTTGAAGCCTGCGAAGGACATGCAGGAATGACAATATTTAGATTTCAACTAGCATGACATGAGTTGCCAAAGCAAGGCCAACCCAATCCTGCCTCTCTACACGCCAAATCACAAGAGGAGGAGTTGGTCCCTTACTGCGATATCAGCATGTCTGCGACACCAGCCCTCACTGCCTTGTAATAAGTGACCATGCGCACTCCGTTACCACATCTTCCGGGACTCAGCGAGCATATGGCTGCTCACCTGGCATTGAGTGCGTTCACGGCGCGGTCGCCCTCGGCCTGCTTGACAGCAAAGCAGACCGAGTGCTCCGAGGAGGCCTGGCTGATCATGATGACGTTGGCATTCGCGTCGCGCACGGTGCTGAAGATGGCCGAGGCCGTCCCTTGCACTCCCACCATGCCGGTGCCCTCCACATTGATCAGCGCCACGTTGTCGATCGTGGCGAATCCCTTCACCATTACCACGCCCGTTCGGTCCACGTCCGTCTGCGCGTCGCTGATCACCGTGCCTGCAGCGGAGAATGTGATCGGATCCAGTCAGCCAATGAAGGGAACATTCGCATGACATGCAGGATGACTGACACCCCCCCATCTTGAGATAACAACACAACCACGCGTGCCACATCTTTCGCCATGCATGTGTGCAAGCAGCAAGGGCATGCCTTGGCCACAATGGACAGCAGCCCTTGCTGTGGCGCCAGACAATGTATAGCAAAGACATCTCTTCTGTACAAAAGAATGCAGTCAATGCTCTGGCACCTGACACTGCAGGTGGTCAGTGCAAGAGAACCAAGGAATAAGGGATTCAAGGAGGGAAAAGGTGCAAGTACCGGGGGCCTGGCGGTTGAAGAAGTTGCGGATGGTGATGGGGATGCTGTACTTCATGGCGGGCATGGTGGTGCGCGGGTGCAGCACGCTCGCGCCAAAGTACGACAGCTCCCATGCCTCGTGGTAGCTCAGGCTCTCCAGGCACACCGCCTCCCCGACCTGTGCCATCCCTTCCGAAATTCAGACCACTGTAGCGGAGCCTTCTTATCTTCCCACAATCATACTGCTTCCCGTTTCTTAGGACCTTGCCTTGCTGTGTCCTGTGCAAACAACTGGAGCAACAAAGCCTTGGACGCAGAGAATGGAGGCAAATGCGACGTCCGTGTTGCAGGTAAGGCGCCGCGTCATTAGCACATGCAGAGTTTAGAGAAATGAAACAGGACAGCACAGGAAGTTTTGGATGAACAGCTGACAGCGCACCTTGCGGGGGTCTGCACTGTAGACGCCGTTGACGTCCGTCCAGATGATGATGTTGGATGACTGGACCAGCGCTCCCATTATGGTCGCTGAGTAATCGGAGCCATTCCGCCGCAGCGTTGTGACCTGCCCTGCCGGATTCTTGGCGATGAAACCAGTCGCCACAACCACCTGTGAAAAAGAAGTCCCCACTCAACAGCAGCCCTGCGTGCTTTCTGAAAACCTTTCTGGGCATGGGAGACTCCTTGCCTGGGTGCAAAGGAATCGAATGAAGGTAGGGTGAAATTTGGATGTAGGAAGCGCGGTAAGTGGTGTGCTCATTGAGATCTCACACCCACCCATATGCCACCTTGTTGCTCTCAGCGCCGGTTAATTCCAATGGCTCATTGCCGCATTGCGACTAGCCATCAGTGAGTGTGGACGCTGTATACAATGCCATGCTTAATGCCTAGCCCCAAAAGATTGCCTTTGACACCCTTTTGGCCGAATCTTGTGTAGTTCTATAGACTTATGGCCTCAGATGACATCAAAACAGGGCAACCAATTCTACCAGGTTGAACCAGCAGGTGCCTGGGCATGAAGGGGTCACTGCTGGTCAGGAAAGGCGACAGCGACAATTGGGAAAGGGGGAGACTCACAGAGGGAGAGCCGTGCTTCTGGCCCCATTTGTCCAGGCGGGCGTTGGACTCCTCGTAATCCACGTCAACAGAATTGCCATCGGAAGTGGGAGTCACGACCAGGATTTCTCGCGTGTCCATGAAGGCCGATGAGACGCCCATCTTCTTCAACGTGGCTGTCAGCAGCTGCGCGCACCAGAGCTCCCCGTGGCCCACCACAAAGTCCGAGAACGCTTCCGCCACCATGCCCGCTGCGCGCATACAATATCTCTGATCAAAATTTTGGTTAAATAGCTTTTGTGTGAAGATGGGGTGTGCATTCCTCTGGGCCCGAAGGCCTCAGAAGACCTCTGAAATGGGACGCACTATCACATGAGTTGCAAAGCAGGCATGCTGGAGGACAGCATGATTGTGCAGGTGCATTGAAGGCCAGGACATGCATGTCAATACCTGGAGTTTGATGCCTTGGATGGTTTTGCGCAGTCTGCTTCTGCTGTCTATCCCAACCATGTGCTGGTCCCAAGGGAACACTGGAGTGCCACTCCTACTTGCTCATTTCACATCAGCAGGATCGATGCAAAACAATTAAGAAAATGCTCTGTGAGATGCATGAGAGCCGCACCGATGGAGATGGCATGCAGCATGGCTTTCAAGTTTGCGATGTCATCCAGGAGCCGTGACACAAACTGATTCAGCTCCTTGCCCTCGCCAAGGAGGAGCTTTGCTGTCTCCACATGCTTTTCCTGCAGCAGGCAAAAGTCTCTGCTGAGAAGCTTATTCCCAAGTGCCGGGACAGGGCCCGATTGATCAATGCAATGACAGCAGGACAAGTGAACTGTCAGTGTTACCTGAAGCGCAGCCAGATCGATCAGGAAAGCCTGGTCTTGTTGGCTGGCCTTGGCTACCATGTTGAGCAGCAGGTCAGTGACCTTGACTGGGGATGTGGGATGGCTACCCATGGCTGATACCACCACCAGTTTCTGCTCAGCTGGATCATCTGCAACTAGTTGTGCAACCTCGCTGATGCGCTCTGCTGCCGCAACACACGTTCCGCCAAACTTATGGACCTGTGATGAGCAAGCACAGAGGGGTCTCAGAACCATCAGTGTAGCGACTTGCCTCTCTTTCAAACACGACCAGGAATTTCTGATGAAGGCATTAATGCATTACACATTTAAAGAAAGATCTAGACTAATGGTTTGAATGATGTTGCCCAGGAGACACCACAAGCAAGTCACCTGCCATTGGCCGCCTCGAGGAAAAGTCTCGGCTGAAACTTGGAGTGGGGGCTCAGCGATGGTCGCTTGCACCCTGTCTCGTCTGCTTCTTCTGCATACACGGCCCTTGCTGCCCTTCTGTGCAAGTTTCGCTCCCACCAGTGGCTCCAAAAGCACGCTGGTGCTCAGTTCGGAAACTCTCGAAGGCAGTACTGGAGTACGTTTGCTGAAAGAAGAACTGAATGTCGGGCAGAAGGACCTGCCACTCACAGTGGCCTTGGCCGTGCTGGTGTGACAACTCATCCTTTCCATGAGTGCCTGACCGTCCAAAATTTTCAGTCCTATCAAGTACTCAACGCATGTCAGCTGCGTCGATGAGAAACAAGCAGCGTATGTCTTTGCACATTGAGGAATGACAAGCTATGCTCAGGCGAGATCTCTACGCTGGTGCTTTCAGCCGTCATGATCACGATATGATGTCCTACTTTGGCAGCATGGGCGAAGTCTTTGCCCTTCTCGCAACACTCGAGAAATTCTTCGAAGAAACCTCTCTTTGTAAGAGCCAAGATATCCTGGACAATATTGTTTGGTCTGCATAATAACTGGGGATTTTTGCTTTGGCAGATTGTTCCATAATCTTTTCAATCAATACGCAAGGACCATACCAGTTTGCCTCTAACCTTGATCAGTGGATAGAACTCTTATACTTGCAGCTTTAAATCAACTGCGTGCGGCCTGCCAGTAGGGGCACCATGGCCGCCCCCGCTGAAGAGGTGCTTTCGATCACCTCAGCCAGATCGCTTCAAAATATTCCGATAGCACTTGTGATTATCTGCGAAGCTTTACATCTAAAGCGATTTGTAGCTGTACAAGATGCATATTCATATCCATGAATGCCATTTTATTTATTTTTGCTGTGCTTGTTCACAAGAAGGTTTATGTTGGCAACGCAGGGAGCACACAGCACCAAGAGGCGTGATGATCTGCTGCAGTGGCAGAGACAGTTTCAGGCAATTTGGGAACAGGAGAAATTGTTCGAGGCGAATGCTCCTGCAGAAGGTGTGATAGACTGTCCCATTTCTTAGGATCACGAACAGCTCAAAGTAGAAGCCAAGCGTCTAGCTTGACACCACAGGTGTGACACATGCAGGCGAGGAAGTGCTGGAGGGGAAATTCTTCGGAAACTTCCCATACCCATACATGAACGGCCTGCTCCATCTGGGACATGCCTTCTCTCTGTCCAAGGTAAGCGGCTCTTTTTCTTGATGAGTCAATTAGCATATCTATGCTGTGCAACTCTCAAGATATGAAGAGCAAGCGGACATGCATGTCAGGCATTCAACCTGATGCTATTTCTACACCTTGCTGAGTGACAGCATCTGTTGGGGATGCAGCTGGAGTTTGCATGCGCATACCACCGGCTCTGCAGGAAAAGAGTGCTCTTCCCACAAGGTTTCCACTGCACTGGCATGCCCATCAAGGCCTGCGCAGACAAGCTGGACTACGAGCTGAAGACTTTCGGCATCCCCCCTCAATTCCCTGCCAAGGATGCAGAGATGGAGGTGGGCAAATGGCCAGTCAGACTGAGGAGAGGCAGGCTAAGCACAGGCTTGGACATGCAAGTGTCATTGCAGATATAACGTCTTTTGCCCGAGCCAGTTTCTTCTTTTGCACACACCTGCTATGCATGCTGTAATATGTAACCCCACTCACAGGTTGTCTAATTACTAAACGCCAGAGAATTACAGATATTTACGAATGTCATCCTCATTGCTCTAAAGATACTGTGGATTTTGCAGGTGGTAGAGGAAGAGGCTGCAGGGCCAAAGGACCCCACGAAATTCTCGGGGAAGAAGAGCAAAGCCACGGCCAAGAAGGGCCAGGGCAGCACTCAGTGGGACATCCTACGCAGCAGTGGCATTCCTGAGGCAGAGCTCCCCGAGTTCAGGTGCCCTTTCCTCACCCCTCTTATGGATCAGGCGGGGGACTGCTAAACAAAACTGTTGAATTTAGCACCCCTCCTGGATCAGGAGACCCCACAGGATCCTGCAGGTCATCACTATGGATTTTGCATTGCTCTTATTCATGCAATAAATCTACTGGTTCGAATTGAGTATGAACCAAAGACACCCCCTGGTGGTTGCAGGCATACAGACCACTGGCTGAAATACTTCCCACCCCAGGCCGTGAGGGATATCAGAGCCATGGGGTGTGGCGTGGACTGGCGAAGATCCTTCATCACCACGGATGTCAACCCCTACTATGACTCCTTCATCCGGTGGCAGTTTGAAGTGCTCAGACGACAGGTGCTGCCCCCACTCTGCAAATATCCCCTCGGTGTTACCTTGATTTCCTGCAACGTCCGATTGTTGCAAAGTGCAAGGACATGGCTGTTGCTGCTGTAATGGCACTACCTGGAAATTGCTTGAGCAGGAGCCTGCATGTGAATCGTGCAATGGTAGTTATCCTTCATGGTGGCGGCGGTGATGGTGGTGGTGAGTCATCCCTCGTGGTGGTCAGTGTGATGGATGGTGTGCAGGGGAAGATAGTGAAGGACAAGCGCTATGCAGTGTACTCGCCAAGGGACGGCCAGCCGTGCGCAGACCATGACAGGGCCTCAGGGGAGGGCGTGAACCCCCAGGAGTACACCCTGATCAAGATGGAGGCCGTGGAGCTGCCTGGCAAGCTGGCAGCGCTGCAGGTGCTTCTGACCCTGGCCTGGCATCTACTGACTGCCACCCTGTCATGTGTCATAGGCGGCGCCAGACAGACTGCCAGACACTGTGAATGTGCATGCCTTACCCCTTTATCCACATGCTCACTGGCAAGCAGAGGTGTCTGGACATGGCGGCTGAGAACATGCAGCTCCAGAGCTTGCCTCAAAGGAGGCCTACATTTCTGTAAGCCATGCACATTGTCCAATAGTTCATGGAAGTGGCCCTGCACATCATTAATTTGTAATGCGCCTGATCTGGCTGCGCAGGGCAAGGGGCGGGTGTTTCTGCTGGCTGCCACGCTGCGACCAGAGACGATGTATGGGCAGACCAACTGCTGGGCGCTGCCCGAGGGTGACTACGGCGCATTCCGCGGGCCGAGGGACGAAGTTTACGTCATGACGGCTCGCTCGGCGCTCAACCTGAGCTGGCAGGACCGCATGCCCGTAGAAGGGCAGCCTGAGCTGCTGCTGGCGCTCAAGGGGCAGGACCTCATCGGCGTGCCCCTCAAGGCAAGCACCATGTGACTGGCTGCACTGCCGGCCCTCCTTTCAGACCTGTCTTCCATATCAGTGTACTGTGTGGATAGTGCGTGTCGCTGTGCTGCCAGCTCTCTTGAAAATCAGTCTTCCCCGACAGTCTTCTCTGTCAGGCGCCACATTACATGCATGGCTTGCTGTTGTGTAAACAGTGGCTGTGATGATTATGCAAGCCTGCATGTATGAGCCCGTACAGGAGCTGGTCGTTAAACCGACAGATCTTAATTCTGTGATATTGGCCAATTATTGCATGCCCCTAGTAGAACGTTTTCTACCTTCGCATGCCGCTTGCTGTAGCCAAAGGGCTAAGGGAGATTGCCGGAAACACTAAAGGGTTTCATGGTGGAGGAAGCCGTGCGTGGGTACCTCACAATGTTGATTTCTTAGTGACAGACGAAATTTTTGGTTGATCAAGTTCACTGCAATACTGATGATAAGGAGGCTGTTGACAGGGCATATTCAATGACTAATCTCTGCTTCTGGGCTATGAACTAGACCACCCCATGGGGGTTGATGCCCCTGTAGCGAGCAACTTCATCTGCCAACTTCAAAATTGGCACGGAGAGACACGCTGTTAAGAAGCCTACCATGGAGGGTTTAAAAAGAAGATTGATGAATGACTGTATGGTGCATGGATTTCTGTGTGCAGGCGCCCAATTGCCCGCACGAGCGCATCTACGTGCTGCCGCTGCTGACCATCCTGACCAACAAGGGAACGGGCGTGGTCACCTCGGTGCCCTCAGATGCCCCCGACGACTACGCGGCGCTCATGGACCTCAAAAAGAAGGAGCCCATGCGCAAGAAGTTTGGCGTCCAGGACGAGTGGGTCCTGCCCTTCGAGGTGGGCACATTCTGAGCAAATTCTTCTGTCATTTTGGCCAACTGTAGCGTAGTGCGCATTCCAAGCCTGTTTTCTAGCTCCATTTACGCGTGAATTGCTTGCATGCAAGCCGACGCATGCCTTCTCATGCTTGCGCACAACGGTGAACGGATGTCAATCCAGGAAAAAATTCCTCCTCAATTCCCTGCTCGAATCCCAGTCATACATGTAACAGATATCAGGCATCTATGAGGTGACTGTATGAATGTTGAAATCACCACTTCTATGTTGACAATGACATGGTACGTGGCTTCCCTCAGGGGGATCCCTGCAATGTGAGTGTCCCGGCCTGAGCCATAATCATGTGCAGGTGATCCCCATCATTGACATCCCTGGGTACGGTGACCGGGCGGCGCAGACGATGTGCGAGCGGCTCAAGGTGCAGAGCCAGAACGACAAGGACAAGCTGGAGGAGGCCAAGAAGGAGGTCTACCTCAAGGGCTTCACCCAGGGCACCCTCATCGTCGGGCCCCACGCCGGCGGCCTGGTGAGTCAATCCTCCGGCCCTAAGTTTCCGCGTTGATCAGATGGCTACTCGTAATTGTAACCAGGCTCCCTCAGAATGACTCGGATTGCTGATAAGTGTAAATAGGCTCTCTCATAATGACAATACCTCTTTCCAGGCTTTGCTCCTTGACTGGTTGTCAGAGCCTTGTGAAGATTTAAAGGCTGTTGAACCTAGGGTATGGGCGCAGCTCACACGCGCAGGATGTGAGCAAGGTGCTTTTTAAAGCAAAAGGACATCCCAATTTACACGGTGGAAAGAAAGCAGATAAGCGAGGCTTGGTGCGGCAAGGTTTTTCCGACCCCAACTCTGGTGATCGGAGATAATGTGGGTGTTTAGGTAGGTAAGGTGCAGCAGGTGATAGAGTATAGAGTACCTATTGCAGAAAGCACAGTGAGCAAGCATATTGTGGCGGTGCAGGTGAGCGAGGTGAAGCAGGTGATAAAGGAGGAGATGCTGGCGGCTGGGCAGGCCATAGTGTACAGCGAGCCGGAGCGGCAGGTCATGAGCCGCAGCGGGGATGTCTGCGTTGTGGCGCTGACCGACCAGTGGTACATCAACTACGGCGAGGACGAGTGGAGGGACGCCACCAGGCACGCCCCTGCTTGACTTCCATCTCTGGAATCCTGAGAAATCCATTCTGAGATGAAGATGATCTGACACAAAGAAAAGATAATGAAAAACAATCTCACTACTCTGCAACAGATTCTTGAAGATCAGAAGATGTACCATTGAGCCACCCATTGCATTTGCCCTTTTGCAATGCATTTATAGACGCACATTCTAGCGCATGTTGCGTGCGGTCGTATTCTCAGGACGCAGAGAAAGCGCATACATCGCGAGCGCGCATACAATGCGAATTATTGCTCGTTTGGGGCTTGTATCTCCCCGCGCATTGGCAGGGGTGTGCCTGGATTGTCGCTTATAGACACCATGCATGCATCTGTTCTCGTGACGCTGTTGCTTGGTCCTCAACTTCCATGAACGATCCTGAACGGCCGTTCTCTGTCCCTAATAGGCACCTGCCTTGGCTTGCACAATAACGTTTTCACCCGGCTTATACTACCTGCTGGCCCCGGCTGGCACTGGCTGGCGGGGGGAGGTAAATACTGAGCACCGTGCCGACGGTTGGGTTCTTACTTTAATTTGGCGAGTCCATCAAGGGGTAGGATTGAGACAGCCTCTACCTGCAGCTGGTCTGCGGGACACACCTTGCCTCTTGGCAGGAAATGTGTTGAGCACTAATAATAAAAAAGTTACCTGCGCGAATGGGCAGGGGGTGCCTGGAGCGCATGGAGCTGTACCACGATGACACGCGGCGGGGCTTTGAGTACACGCTGGGCTGGCTGCGGCAGTGGGCATGCAGCCGATCCTTTGGCCTGGGCACGCGCCTGCCTTGGGACCCCCAGTTTCTGATCGAGTCCCTCTCCGACTCCACCATCTACATGGCCTACTACACCGTCGCCCACCTGCTCCAAAACGGGGACATGTACGGCCAGACCGGTGAGTGAGTGAACACCAGACTGCTGCCTTACTTGGAGCGCTGGTCTGTTCTGCTAAGTGTCACTAGGAAAAAGTGCTAGAGGCGCCTGCGTGGAAGTTTGGAATTGCAGGGCACTGTGGGACGCCTTGCAGTTGACAGCGATCTCAGGATGTAAGGATGTCTTGCTTTGGTGAGGCTTGCCATCCAAAGTCCTGCGGAATGCTTCTGTTTTAATCCATTCTCTCAGGTGTCTGTTGACCTCCCTTGGACATCAAGATGAGCCCTTAAGCGGAAGAATTGGGAATTTGCATTGCGCCCTAGATTTGGTGGCATACCGACGGCACTTCTGATTGCTCTTAGTGAGCAGCATCCAAGAGCCTGTATTTGTGACAAAGGACAATCTTATTTTGTCCATTGACGATGCTGACAATGTCCCTGCCGTGTGATCCTATATAAATCCTTGAATAGTTTGAGAAAATTCAGGTGGTGCTGTGAGGCCGGAGGATGTGACGCCGGAGGTGTGGGACTACATCTTTCTGGAGGGCGCGCCGCCGCAGAACAGCGCCATTGCACCTGACACCCTGGCGGCCATGCGGCGAGAGTTTCTTTTCTGGTACCCCTTCGACCTGCGGGTGCGCTGCCTCCTGCCCATCTACACCCTTGTCAGTCCATGTTGCTCGTTTGTAACTCACCAAATTTGTGCAAATGATGTTTCCCTGCACCTCTGCTTGGTGTGGTTGCACTCAGCCTACGAGGTGCATTCGCGTTGGTACCTCTGCTTGGTGTTTGGTTCCTTTAAATTAGTCCCGCTGCACCATAATCGCATCCTCATACGTAAGGAGTGCCCTGTGTGGAGGAGCAACATAATTGGTCCTCTAAGCTCCTGCTCTGTTCAAAAGGGTATCACAGTCCAGATTTCATCCAAAATAGAGAGGTGATACAGTGATACTGTCAGTCCTGATGTGCGGCTGGTGTGGGTGCGTGGCAGGTGTCGGGCAAGGACCTGATCAACAACCACCTGACCTTTGCGCTGTACAATCACACCGCCATCTGGCACTCTGACCCCTCCAAGTGGCCCCGCGCAGTGCGCACGAACGGGCACCTGCTGCTCAACGCCGAGAAGATGTCCAAATCCACCGGTGAGCTGCAACTGACAAGCACAAATTGCTGCTGCTGCACTCTCTGTGTCAATCCTGGCAGTCACCCATGCCTTGCATTGCAATAGTAGAGGTCGGGTGGTCCTGCTTTGTTGTCTTGGTAGAGGGTCTTGCTCACGTTGCTTTTTGGTTGTTTCCGGCGCTGTTACATCCTGCTTTTCCTTCCCTCCTCATGATTCGAATCCGATCGGTGGCGCCCTGTCTTGGCCGGAGTCACTCCTCATCCGCCTATCTTGGCGGCCCAACCCCCTCCGCTGAATTTCAATCTCGATCCTTTTCCTAGCGCCTCAAGGTCGGTGCACCGCCTATACACCGGTGGACAGCCTCTAAAAAGGAAGCTTCACCTTCTGCCGCAGGCAACTTCAAGACGCTGGAGCAGGCCATTTTGGAGTATGGCGCGGATGCGATGCGCATCGCCCTCGCAGACGCGGGCGATGCCATGGACGACGCCAACTTTGAGCACCAGACGGCCAACGGCGCCATCCTGCGCCTCACCAAGGAGGTGAATCATCTGCTTTCATCTACTTTTACTTTGATTTACGAGGCCCCGGCTGGGAGCGGCGGTACAAATACTGAGCACCATGCGCACGGTTGATTGGATCTTGCTTGGATGTGGCGAGTCCATAAAGAAGTAGGAGTTCTGGCAGCCTTGCAGCTTGTCTGCAGACGCACCTTGCCTCTGGCAGGAAAAGCGTGGAACAATACAGTAATAACCATAATCTAAGGGGCTATAATGCTGCCCATCAGTGGTGACAGGGTCCTGTGTGAAGTGCTGCCTTGCATGCTGTGTCAGCTCCCCAGTGCTTGGCACTCCTGGCAGTGCGACTACGCAACAGGTTAGGATCAAAAGGGGCGTGCACATTTTGCCTGCAACGGACTGGATGCTGCAAATACGAGTAGCCTGGGGGTCTGTCAGCGGAGTACACTGTCCTGTTGGGCTGCAATCTGTGCAATTCCTCATGCCACAAATAGAAATGTCTACTGCTTTGGTGCAGGTTGTGTGGCTGGAGGAGATAGTGCAGACGGCGGCTGCCGGGCACCTGCGCACTGGGGAGAAGAACTTCGCCGACAGGGTGTTTGAAAACGAGATCAACTCGGCCATCCAGGCGACGCAGCAGGTGACTTTATTGTCATCATTGGTCCCAATGTCCCAGTCAGATCTTGACATACATGTTAAAGCCCCGTACAAGCAAGGATCCTGCTCATGTCATCGGCCTGAAGAGCATCCAATAAATCGACATGGTGCTGACGTATCTACTCACTAGTCTGAAGAGCATACTGTTATGCGATGGGGTGCTGGCATGTCTTGCTGGTCTAGAGCGCACGTAATGAAGCGACGGGAACCTGACCTGTCTCAGTAACCTGACATGCATGCACTTAAGCAATGCGTTGCCAACACGCAGGCGTACGATGGGATGATGTTCCGAGAGGCACTGAAGACGGGCTGGTACGACCTGCAGAAGGCACGGGACACGTACCGCTCCTTCGTGCAGGAGGAGGGCATGCACAAGGATCTGGCGCTCAAATATGCCAAGGTAGCATTTGCTCACACTTCTTTGGACTTCTTTGAGAAAGCTCCTTTGCGCTCGCTAAATGCTGCTCAGCAGGCTGCCTGGACGGGGGAATTAGCTTGGTGAAATCTTGCTTGCCATGCAGGTGTCCACGCTGCTGATAACCCCCATCTGCCCGCACACGTGCGAACACATGTGGCGCAACATCCTGGGCAGGAAGGGCAGTGCCCTCACTGCCGGCTTCCCTGCCGGACAAACGCCTGACTTTGGCCTCAGGTGCGCATCCCACCCCACCAACAGGACATCGGTTTTTGCATCCTCATCTGCTTGCATGATCACATGAGAGATGCCTACATGCAGGAGCCAGTCATTTTGGTGGGTGCGTTTGCCATCTACTTTGCCACCTACATTTGATGCGAGATTTGCAGGAGTGGAGGGAGCATTGAAATCTGGCAAGGCCAGTCCTCAGTACCCTCTGAGGCGGTGTTCAACACCCTCTGAAGGATGCAGCACAGGGGTGAATAAATTATGTGTGTGTGCAGGTGGGCGGCGGAGTATCTGGTGGAGGAGGTGACAGCGTTGCGCAAAGGCATCGAGAAGGCCGAGGCGCCGCCCAAGAAGAAGGGCGCTGCACAGCAGCCGCCCCCTCCCAAGGTTTGCAATTTAACACTGTCTATTACCATTCACCTTCAACAAGGTGCTCTGCTTTCTTTAGATTTGGTGGATCTGCTGTGCATGTCCAGATTGACTGATTGGCCGGTGCATGAAACACAGCAAGTGCTAGCACCCGCTGGGTAGTAGCGCATCTCCTGCAGACCTGCTTGCCCTGGTGGATACTAGAGACTGCCCTGAATGCGCCTCGCATGAGTGAATCGCTGCCGCTGCAGGAAGCTGTCAATTACTCTGCTGACTCGTGTGGACACCAAAGAACCTGTGGGTGTGTGTGCCACACAGGTGGTGCGTGCGGATGTGTATGTGGCAGAGCGGTATGGTGGCTGGCAGGAGGTGGTGTTGAACTCTCTGGCGGCCCAGTTTGACGCGTGCAGCAAGGACTTCCGGGGGGAGCTGAGGGAGGTGCAGAACGCCGTGGTGGAGGCTGTCAAGGCCAGCGGCACGGCGGGAGCCCTCGCTGACAGGGCGCTCAAGGGGCTGGTCATCCCCTTTGCCAAGCTGAAGGTGGACGAGGCCAAGAAGGGTGGCCTGCAGGTATCCTGTCGCACCCACTGATTACTCCATCTGATCCAGTGCAAGTTGCTCTCCTCCCTTGCCTGCCTTGGCCCTCTGCTGGCATGTTTCGGCTGATCTACTCTGAATTCTGTGTTCTTCTCTTTCTTTTCCTGCATCTGTACAGAGCTGACTGTGTGGCTCTGTTTCACGGCTGCCAAAACATCAATAGAAATTGCTTCTGCAGCTGCAAAGTTGTCAGAATTCTCACCCAGCTGCATGGAAGAGCAGCAACAGGCAGCCACTTGTCTCCATGGCGCTTGCGCTGCTTTGATGCCTGCATGTCTCTTTTGCTGAATTTGGCAAGGGGTGGCGAGCTGACATGTGCGCGCGTGCTCCCGACAGGTGCTGGACGTGAGGCTGCCCTTTGATGAGGCGGCGCTGCTGCGCGAGAACGCTGCCTACATCCGGCGCAAGCTCGGCCTGCAGCAGCTGGCCATTCACGCAGCCACAGAGGAGAATGCGGCTGAGCAGAGCAAGCCACGCATCCTGGACGCCCGCCCGGGCGCCCCCGTGGCACTATTCAGCAGCTGATGCGTGCATGCATGCGTACATTGGAGGGGACGCAGCATCTCCTTGCGACTTACTTATGCACTATTTTTGCTTTGGGAAGAATACTTCAAAATGAGGCTTTGTATACTTCTGGGTGACCTCGTAATATATACAAGAATGATTTGGACAATTGATGTCCCTCCTTTAACAACATTAAGTTTGCAACCTAGCAAGGAAATCAAAGTATGCTTGCAACACTGACATTGGTGCTTCAACTTGCGGGTAGTGCCCAACATCTGCAGCCAACATCTGTATCCTAGCATTTGGGACAACCTCCTTGTACCTGCAATGCCAAGAGAACCAACTCAGCTGCAAATTCTCGATAGGATGTGCTTGGCATCCAAATTACACCAGGCACTCCTGTGCTTGTTTGTTGCCATTCACGTAGTTCCTATCTATAGTCCTCAATCCCGAAGGTCAATAAATGAATTATCAATGATGAGGGAATGCACTCACCCCTCAGCAGCATGCCGGCCACTGATAGGATCTGCCGGGCCATTGATCAGCACCAGGGGCACCTCTGCGATCTGCAGCGCTCCCACCCAGCGGTCTCTATGCTCCAGCCGCTGCGGTATATACTTGATCAGCCTGCATGCACATCAAGCGCTGAAACATAGTCTGTCTGTATTTGATCGGTCCTGTGTCAAACCTAGAGAGCAAAAAGGGCTGATACACTCTCCTTCAGAACAATTGCACTTCAAGGACCCTCTGCAGTATGATTGTCCCACAAGAGCTCTCTTGCAGGATATACCATATGCATGCAAAGATGTCATGAGACAAGTGTCCCGATCCCATGCACGCCAAAGAGGGGCCAGGCAGGCTGCATGAGAGGAGCGCCACTCACTCGTGCAGGATCAGGTTGCCGCCATTGAAGCACAGTGCAGCGTAGGTGTCGCGCAGGAAGCGCTCGGTCGGGGGCGTGCGTGGCCCAAACACAGCCTTCAGCGAAATAGCAAAGCGCTCATATCGCACAAGCGGACCCATCAGGGGGCCTATGTAGGCGTTGCCCAGCAGGCGCTGCTGCAGCAGCGGTCGGTGCAGCTCTGGGAGCAGGCCCCCGTTCAGGAATGCCACCGAAGTCAGTTCCAGCCCATCGCTCGCACCCCCTGCTCCGGCATATTCAATTTCAGGGTAATGCAAGGCTCTTTTACGTGTAAAGCTTATTTGCATTCAGAGCAGCTTAAACCTCTCGCACAGCCTGGCATCACAGCTGATGTCTGCACACATCAGCCAGGTCAAAGAAACACTGTCAAGACAGCGCAACCTATTCACGCCCCAGAGAAATTCAGGCTTTGCAGCCCCGTTTGGCCTCATCAGCCGATTGTGCTTGCATGGACGAGTCTGATGAAAACATAGGCGAGGACTGACCAGTCAGACCGGCCTCAGACTGCCGGGAGTTGTGCCGCGCCAGGAGCTCCTGCGCGACAGTGTCGCCGACGTCATGTGCCAGCACATGCACGCTGGCCACCCCAAGGTGCGTCAGAAGCTGCTCCGCCACATCAGCATATGTGTGGATGGTGTATGGCGAAGGCTCCAATCCCCTTGGTTTGTCGCTAAACCCATACCCTGCACACATCAACTTCTCAAGCCCCCTGTGCATTTAAAGACTCTGATGCAGCAAACAAGTGCTTGGCGCCCGCTTTGCCTGGTAGCAAGAAAGCTTGAGAGACTACAAGTGGATGTACCTGGATAATCGAAGGTGATCATTCGGCCGAACCTGGTGAGCAATTTATCAAGGAATGGCCCTTGGAAGTCTTGCGACGAGGAGGGGAAGCCATGCAGTAGCAGGAGTGTCTCATTCCCTGCCTGGCCTCCCTGCTGGGACTGTTGGTCTACATAGAAGATGCTAAGTTGCCTGCGTGCAGGGTCTTGAGTCCTCAGACCTACCACGCCTTAAGTGATGACACTCTTCCAAAGTCAGCACAGCTCTGATATATTACTGCTAGGAGTTTATTTAGATAGAAAGAATATGTGCAAACCTCCAGTGCTTTGCATCCGTGTGCACGAAGTATCTTCCTTGCGATCGCCATTGTTGCAATTCTGGCGATAGTGATTTTGTATTGAATGCACTGTTCCACACAGAGAATGGGTGCGCAGGAAACAACGGAAATATCGTGCCTAGAGCAACAACTTGAGCTGCTGCGAACAAGGAATTAGTAGAGAGCATGCCGCTATAGTACACGATCTACAAATCCTGCACAAAAGCAGGGGGGACCACTCCTGCGGCACTCTACCAGAATAAAGCAGAGAGATGTCCAAAGTTTTTGCAGAAGTCTTGGTCGTTCTTCTCGGGGCAAAGTTTGCGATCGAGACAATCACGTGCAGTCGCGTGATGAAGCCAAACTAGGCCATCGCAGTTCAAAAGGTGCATGTGATTCCCCGAAAACTTTCGGACCCGGCGATTGCAGGCGTCTGCTCAGAACCGGCAAATCTTTGATTGGGTGAGAGTTTCAAAATGGCGGCAGAGCAAAGATGGAAGTGGGCACTTGCCAAGGTGCGGTCTCCTTCAAGTCAGAATTGCCAACACGTGTAGGGTCTTAGTGCCACTTGAAGAGAGCAAACAATATAAATCGTGGCTAGTAAGTCACTGCGTAACACAAGCATTGGCTTAATGTGAGAAGGGGGACCAGAAAACTGGTTTCTAGACAAGATCGTCCTGCAGATCGACTGCTTTTCTAAGCAGGTGAAAAGAGGCCTGATGTTGTCATCTAAGTTGGATACCCTGCGCGACATGACTGAGGAGAGCCACGTGGATCCTTCTTCCCTGGCAAAAGTCAAGGAGCTTGGAGCTGGTGCCTTTGCCACAGGTTGGCTTTTCGGATCGCCTTGTGACCTGACTCTGCTCTGTGATGCTTTTGATCGTGTTCGAAAGTGTTATGAAAGCTAGCAAGCTGCCTTGGGTTTGTGGGACTCTAGCTTCAGAGTTATTCGATCATTCTTTTTTTGTGTCACCGGTGCAGTCGACCTGTGCAAGTACACAACCCCCACGGGCGGTGAAGTGATGGTGGCTGTCAAACGGTTGCGGCCCAGCATTATCAAAAATAAAGAGGAGCTGCACAATTTTATTGAGGAGACGAAGCTGTTGCGCAAGTTGCAACACAGGTGCCTCGCTGGCCTAGGAATTACTCTGATTGTCCTCTCAAATGTGTCACAGCTACGTGTCCATAGCGCCCAAGCATGTGTTATTGTGCACTCTCCCTGCATGGTGAGAAGCTTTGCTCAATTGTGGTGGGATCACCTTTGCATGCCAGGCGCATTACATTGTGGAAATCTATGCTCAAGTGTGGTGAGATCAGCTTTGCATGCAGGCACATAACAAAGTACATAGGAGTTGGGGGCCACATGGAAGGTTCTTTGCGCAATGCAGAGCAAGCCAAGGAAGTCCTAAATTCTATGTACCTCGTCCAGGAATACATTGATGGGGGAAATCTAAGAAAACAGGTCTTAGAGCAGGTGCGCTCCTCAGAAAGAGCTCATAGTGTCCATTGTGACTAGTCTTCCACAAATTCCACAAAGGATTTGCTCACATAACACCAGTGTTGCTGACGATGGAAAGGTGCCATTCAATTTGTAAGTGTAGACACTGTATATAGTGGCTTTGAATAGGTGCATGACGATGTCTTGCAGATGTGCACAAACCACTTGAAGAAGAAGTACTACTCAGAGGCACAGGCGCTACAATGGGCGATTCATATTGCCAAGGGGCTCAAATACCTGCATTCAGCCAAGCCCAAGGTCAGTGCCAGGCTGCTTTATCACTCGGACAGGTTGCACTGTGGCCACACCAAGGTTGCGTGAATCCTGAGAGGTGCACCAAACCACAGAAAGCTTGTGACACAGCACGGGGCGTGATGATGGCTGAGATCCATTGATTGAACAGGTCATTTGGAGGGACGCAAAGCTAGAGAATATTCTAATGCGGAGTAGGTTGCCGCTCTCTTCAATTGAAATGATTGTTCTCAGAGTCCACTTTCCCTGAGCCTTCCCTGACGATTGCAAACGATCTAGCAATATTTTCTCCCCACCTCCTACTGATGGGAGAACTGATGCTGTAGAGGTGGACAACGGGAAGAACTTGGAGGCATGCCTGGCAGACTTTGGCCTCGCAGCTGTCCTGCCAACACCAGGCAACAAGCAGAGCAGCGAGCTGTGAGTTTACCATCTCCATAGAGGCAGAAGTGCATCTGTGCATTTGCACTTTGAATTTGTCTGCATTCATCCTTGTTTTTATGCAGTGTGGCATCAGAAAAAGACCAAAAATGTAAGCAGGCTCTGGCCGTGTGTCTGAGCAGGAGGCAATGCGTAAGAGAGTCGCGCAGCACGGGAGATGTTGCCTTGGACAAATTGTCAATGGCGCTGGATGATGTTCTGGAGGGGCACAAGCTGGAAGTGGAGTCCGCAGAGTAAGTTCGATGCTCTCCTATTCTTCAGAACAATTTGTGCGGGAGTGGTGCTCCTCAGAAGCTCAGCTGATGGTTGTCTGTCCACAGTATGTGCTTGATCTGTGCATAGTATGTGCTGGTGCGTTTCCCACGATGTTGCCATGCGCTTCTGTATATTGAAATTTAAGATATTGCCCAACCTGCAGGCCACAGCACCTCCAAGGCGACGGAGAGATCTTTGAGATGACAGGGAAGACAGGGTCCTACTTCTATATGGCCCCAGAAGTGGCCAATGAGGCGCCCTACAATCAGAAGGCAAGGACTCCTTGGTCTCCTCCCTCTGGCACGCATTTATTACTGTCGATTACTGCTCCTGGATGCTCTCATAATGTCATTCCCGCCATGTTCACAGCATGAGTTTCAGCAATGTTTCCTGTGCTGTCTCACTGAGTGTTGGCTGCTGTGCTGTCTGTGCAGGCCGATGTGTTCTCTTTTGGCGTCATCCTGTACGAGCTGTTTGTGGGCGCAATCACTTCACAGCTGGTCGTGGGGCCGACTGGCAACATGAAAGCAGCAGAGATTTATGCAGCCAAGGTGTGCCTCAAATTTGTACATTGCTGATTCTCATCTGTCAGTGGTTTTATTCAGATGCTAGATATCATGCCTCTGCTTGGTTGGGGCCTATTTAGTGGCATTCACCGGGTGTAACGCTTTGATGAAGCAGCACCCCCAAGGCTGCCACTCACCTGAGGGTGACGGTCCACACACAGCTGCACAGGAGTTGTTGGTGGAAACTTTCAAGAATTGTTGTGATAAAAATCGTTATTATTATTGAGTTTAACCTGCCGGAGGCAAGGTGTGTTTGCAGCCAAGCTGCAAAAAAGGGCTACCCCTTGTTGGACTCGCCCGACCCAAGCAAGACCCAAGCATCCATAGGCACGGGTGCGAAGACCTGATACTAAATCAAATTGGCTGCTGACAGGTGGCGAGCGGGTACCGGCGGCCACTGCCGGCGTTCCTGCCGGAGCAGCTGCGCGCGCTGATCAGCGAGTGCTGGGCTCAGGACATGCGCGAGCGGCCCAGCATGGCGCAGGTGCTTGAGCGGCTGAGAGAGATCGAGGCCTCGCGCGTGCTGGACAAGAAGGACTCCAAAAAGGAGGCCAAGGCCAAGGACGCCAAGGCGAGCGACGGCGATAAGAAGCCCAAGAAGTGGCACCACTTCTTCTCCTGACAGCAAAACGGCCACACTGAGAGCGACTAGTTGAATAGATATTTTTTGCACATGAACGCGTTGCCCAGAGGGGCCTGTAGGGTCAAGTGATAGTGGTCCCACTTAAATTGCTGTGGTCCTTCACAGGATTTGTGAGCGCAGAGTTGTCGAGTGTCTGCAGTGGTCACCCGTCACTGGTGACCGGTGTGGATCAGCAAGGACTCTCTGGATACTGAGTGCGATTTCAGATACTTGTACTAACAACAAATGAGCATTATGAAATGAGCATCATGATCACGTCGGGTTCAACGGTCCAGTTGCAACATTGCTGTTCTTAGGTGCGTTATAGGAGACTTGCCAGTGTGATTAAAGTCAGCAGTGCAGTCCGAGCATGTGAGATTGTCATACTTCTCAAGACATGTCAGGACTACTTACTTATCAGTAATAAACAGCAACGTATGATGACTCTGAGCTAAGTGAGCCAGATTTAAAAAAAATGTATTTGATCAAGCTTTAAATGAATTGACCAAAGCAGTATAACGCCAATGGGTGCCAGTGGACCATCGAAATAATATTGTTGGTGCCCTCTAGATATCTTTGGTTCCCACATTATTTGTCCTGGGGGGTTGCTCGTCAGTGAGCAGTCCCTGCAGCATTCACCTTGTAACATATGCATTCAGTGACCTCTAGGCACCAATTTGAGCTTTATTCAATGAGCCCTGCGCTGCGACCTCAATTCTGCAGATCCCTTGCAACAGCACTGCCTTTGCAGCTTTCCTCTTGTGATGGAGCCATTGCCGCCGCTGACATGGACCTATCACCACCCTCTGGAGCACTGCCCCCTTCACGATCATCAGTACTCTTCACTGACATCATCGTCCTGGTCAGCATCTTCTTCCTCTTCTTCCTGCTCTTCCTCTTCCCCTTCCTCCATGCCATCTTGTTCCTCCTCCTGCACATTTGAAATATTAGGAATGCCTCCGGAGATGTCTTCCCATCCTCGACTCTTCTGCCCTTAGCTAGATGGGCTACAGCGCAGAGGAGTGCAGGAAAAGAGATGAGCCATTATGGAGGGGCGATCTGGTGATGGAGTGCAGAGCACCTCTTCTTCCTCTGTCATCTCATCGTCACCATCGTCATCGTCTTCCTCCTCCTCCTCTGTCTGATTCTGCTGGGGAACGCCCAGAGGCGTCTCGCCCCTCTTATAATCTCGAATCGTCTGCCACTGCATGCAGACAGAGTGTAATGTCGATAAGGAAGCAGAAAAGGGCTCACTAGCAAGTTCTATGCAGAGTTCGTATGTACTGCATGAAGCAGTGTTAACAGGCGTGGATATTACGCACAAAGTACAGATACACCTTCTTGGATTCAACAAATCTAAGATTGAAGAAGGACACTGTAGGGAGGGTGAGCCAGATGTAGAGACCTTCTCTTTCAATTCTGCCTCCCGTTTCGCCAATAGGGCTGCTTGATCAGGCTTGCTCGCTAGGTCTTCCAAAGTCTTTGGAATCAGACTTGGAAGCAGGAACATTGGATGCTTCAATTCATGCCTTCTCTGCCACTGACACTCCAATGTGATGGCCGAGTGTCCATATGTAGGCGATCACAGTCTTTCCAAAGGTTTACTTGCCCTTTGAGGACAGTTGAGAGACTCAACATTTCAATATTTGGAGAAGAGAAGAGCAGGAAGAAGGAGAGAACGTTGATTGCGCAATCGTCGGCACGTGTTGGCATCATGGCTTGCACGTGACCTTTCAGGCTGGGTTTTCCCCTTTGCTGAAGAAATCACAATACAATGTTGCTGTGAACAAAAGCGTTGCAATTCCAGCATAATAGCTGGTGGAGTGAATCACACAGGGCGCGGCAGTTGTAGGTGAGGAACACAATCCTGGATCGCTATGCCTTGTGGCGGAGGTGAAACACATCTGTTTCGCAAGCGTGTCATGTGAGGCTATTGCCAAATGTGAGGATCACAATTGGTAGTTTAATGTGAAGTTTAAAGACACAGAGACATTCAGAAGATGGGCAAGGAAAAGAAAGAAAAGCATAAGAAGGAGAAAGACAAGAAGAGGAAAAGGGATCACGATGGAGATGAAGAGCGGAATCGGGAGAAAGCCCAAAAAATGGTAAAGCTCTCTCCTTCGACCTGAACATAATGCTTGTCACAACACCAGCCATCCCTCTTTCCTGAATGATGGTAAACACAGGTTGATGGGTTCTCTTAGAATTCATTCGCAGCCTTTCACGATATATTTGTTTTCAACGTGTTCAGCTACTTCGTGATATTCAGCACGCGGCACCTTACAGATCCTTGACAACACAAGTCTGTGGCTACAGGCAAAAAAGGTGATGAAAAACCTCGAGAAGGGTGGCGCATCCGGCCACGGCTACACAGACGCCGAGAATCCCTTTGGCGACGCAAAGGTGACGGAGCGTTTTGTGTGGGGCAAGAAGATCGAGAAGCAGCTCCAGGATGGCGCAGACGTGAGAGAACTCACCTCCAAAGCCGAGAGCCGGCGGCAACAGGAGCGCCTGGTACGCCCCTCCCTTCTTTCTGCAACCTCTTTTCGAACATTCCCCAAGCATTGCGGGCATCTTGGACTCGTTGCAAGTATTACAGGGAGCTTAAAAGCGTGAAAAGTGGCCCCAAGCTCTCCTGGTGCTGTGTGCCTGCACTGAACGGTTAATTACTGACCTTGTGCGACTGAGATGACCCTTGTTATTAGGCAGTCTGACGTGTGCAGAGTGGGTTGCCCAGGCGGAGATAGAGAAGGTGCGGAAGCGGAGGGAGGAGCGTGCTGCGGAGCGCGCGCTGCAGGAAGAGGAGCTGAGCATCATGCAGCGCGAGCGCGCTGTGCTGGAGGGTGTCGAGATGGAGGCTAAGGAAGAGGAGGTTTGTAACGCAATCATGCTCTTTGTATGCCTTCTAGTGAGGGGTTTTGTGTCTTTGCAAGAGCTTGGTTTCGACATGGTTTCGAGCACAACAAAGCATCCAGAAGCACATTTCCTCACGGCAGAGTCCATTGAAGTCAGCAACTGGCGGACGATTTGTCTTCAATTTTAAATCAGTACATGGCCTGTCAGCATGCATGGATGCCATCTGGTCAAGTGACATGCACTCGTAATTGGCTCACATGCACTCATATGTGCTGCATGCTGCCTGTTTTAGCTACCGATGGTCACTCTCATTGTTCCCTGCCATTCCTGCAGTTCCACCTGGAGACGGCGAAGAAGCGGGCGCAGCAGCGCATGCGCGAGGGCCGGGCCAAGCCGATCGACGCGCTGGCGATCAACCTGTTTCTCATGGAGGAGTTTGACGTCAACATGACGGCCCCTTACTCAGTCTTCATCGGCCTCACCCTGGACGATGTCGAGGAGCTCTGCGACGACATCAAGGGCTACCAGGTGTGCAGTGGAAGCATCTTTAAATCAAAACACTCCTATGTTACCAAGGCTGCTGTAGAGGGATCCTGATGTTTCAATGATCCTCTTCCCAAGGCTCCTGTCAAGGGGTTGAGACGTCCAACTACAGGCTGGTATGCGCAGATGCGTTGCTCTGGTCATGGTTCGCAAAAGGATTTAGAGGGTTTGGTTACAAGTCTTGCTGATGCTCAATCGTCTCTAGCTTGCGTGGCGCCGATAGCGAGGAGCATGCCTGCAAGCTAGACTTGGCTGAGTGCGTGCAAATGGCAGACAATGTGGCTTGTAGCTGAACCTGCCCGTCATTCGTGAGGATGAATATGTTTCCTAATGCAAGCCGTTTATTACTAGTAACTGGGTGGGTAATGCACATTGGCACGTCCAAACAGGCGCTGGACAGCAAGGACGGAGTGCACAAGGAGTTTTGGGACGCGCTGGCCGAGGTGGCAGAGGTCGAGTACCTGGAGGCGAAACACACGGAGGAGGCCGACCGCGCACGCATGCGCGGCGAGCCGGAGCCGGAGCACCGCGGCGAAGTCGGCCTGCATGCCGCCGTCGACAACGACATCCAGATGCTCCTGGCAGGTGCGCAGACAGCCACAGTCTCTTTAGGAGGCTACTTAGGGCGGCAGAGTGTGAGGGCATGTGTTGTGTGCGGGACAAGGCACCATTAACCTCTGTCATGTCAGAACTGCATCGGCACGCAGTTGGCCTGGCGTCGGTCTGATGTCAGGCAGCTCGACTATATGTGTCCGCCAGAGGTGGGCAAGATTGTGCAAAATCCTTTTCAAGACCTTAGCTGCGTTTTGGGAACTTTGCTGCCATAAGTGTGTGTAGCCCTCCGTATGTAGATGTAAATGGCCCGTAAAGCCAAGCTGAGGCTGACTCCAGCCTGAGGTGGAGGGGAGGTGGCCAAAGCATCTGTGAGACTGTGCCTCACAGTAGAAGTGCGCATGCGCAGGCAAGTCGCACACGGAGCTGTCGGAGATGGAGGAGGGGATCCAGGCGCAGCTGGACGGCGGCGACGCAGCCGACCCGGAGTTTCTCGCCGCGGTGCAGAAGCGGCTGGCGCTGGCAAAAGCCAAGGCGCGGCTGCGCGAGATACATGAGGCCCTCCTTCGCAAACACCTCGACCGCATCGTCGCAGCGCCCGACCACGCCGAAGACGTCGCCGCCGCCATGGGCTGGGCCGACGAGGACAATGTACGACTGCTCTGTTGTCCTTTTTTCAGAACACTTCATGCTCGGCTCTCTTGCTGCGTCATCCCATTAGCTCAGAGACTCTCAGAGGGTGTTTCCGCCGCCATAGGCTGGGCCGAAGAGGACAATGTGAGTTTTCTTACTGCATGAGAATCTGTTCAGCTGTTCCTTTCAGTTCTTTCCCGCAGGTTCCAGCTTTTTTGCTTTGACTGAATATTTCAGTTCTACGGCTGCTGTTTGATTGAACACTGTTGTGCTGTGGCTGCTGTTTGGCACAATTGGAACATCCTGTCTTCTCTTTCTTTTCTACTGCATGTTCAGCTGACTTGCTAGAGCGTCAAGCTCTGAGCTTTAGCGAGGCTTCGAAAGGTGATGTTGAGGTTCTGAGGGATCGTCCGAAGATAATATTAAGAGAGGCTCAAGAGAAGCTGTCATCACGATACTGATTATGCTCTTCAGAAGGAAATGAATTGGCTGGGAAGTGCCTGTTTGGTTGACCATCAGCCGAGGAAATCATTCCTTTTGTAAATACATTCATATCAAGTCCGTCTGAAATGATGTTTTGTGCAACTATTTAGTTCCCTGTGCGCAGGGGAAGGTGGCCCCGGAGAGGGACGAGGCAGAGATCGATCTACCAATGGACGAGGACACAGAACAGGCCGAAGCTGCGGCGGGTCGGCAGCCGGTCGAGCCGGTGCAGGAACCCGAGGAAGACGAGTATGAGGAGCCCGAAGAAGAGAATGTTGGGCAGTGGTCGCCGCGGCCGCTCGAGCCGGAGCACGTGGTGGGACAGGATGTGATTCCTGAGGAGGAGGACGCTCGGCTGCTGGACCTGCTCAGAAAGAAGGTGGGTGCTCTCCTGTGCCCTTGTAGTGCGCTGCATGCCTGTGTCCGACTGGACGTTATGTCAATAGCGTTGTCGGCGTAGTAGTCAGCTCAGTCTGTGCGTTTGTTTCGAGAGTGTGATGGACGACACTGCATGCCTGTAGCAGTGTGCTGTTGTGGCAGCAGCGGTGGGAGCTCCATCTGACGCAGCGATAACAAAGGCATGCCACATGCATGCAGTGCTGCCCGATGAACATGCCAATGTTGATGGTGAGGGTGCATGCTGCTGCTGTGCGCAGGTGAGGTACCATGCAGCGCAGCAATTCAGCCGCGCGGCGATGCAGGAGGCTGCGCAGCGCGGCAGCGGAGCCAGCGCATCCGACCGTGCCTACCAGGTATCTCTCTGACCCACCCATTTCAAACTCAAAAATTATATGCTCACCTCACCGCTTTCCCTTTCACTTCGCAACTGCGCTGCCCCGCTGCTATACTGCAAGTCCTCTGAGACGAGAGCCAGGTGTTACACCAGCGCTGCGCAGATGTCGTTGTTAGTTGCGAAGAGTAAGATGAAGTCTATCGCTGGACAGAGCACCTCAGGAACCCAGCGTGGATACCACTTTCATGACCTGACTGACTAAAAAGTCAGTTGCATGACTGCTAGCCTCTCGTTGTGAGTGTGCTGGTGTGGCTGCCCCTGCAGGACATGCTGCAGGATGCGACGACGGCCGGCGGCGTGCACCCCATGATGCGCCTTATTGCCGACGCCGCGCCGCAGAGGGGCGAGATTGCCATGCGCTCAGGGCAGGCCCTAGAGGTGCGCACCACTTGACTCGTTACATCCTCCTCCCCTTCCTGCACATGTAGTGTGGTTCACACGGCATTGCGTGTATTCCAATGCAGACCGTGTTTTCCATTTTGATGAATGCATTCAAGGTTTGGTAGTCTTGACGCATTTTCCTAGCTGGGTGCTTCCAGAAACAGCTGGATTTCAGCTTTTTCATCTCTTAGCACAGGACCACTGCCCTTACAGCTTCTTCAGCTTGCATGCCTGGAACATGCAGAGGGGTGCCTTGACAGTGCCGTTGTGTATTGCCCGGGGCATGACATGAGCGCTGACCTGTTCACCGGCAGGTGGAGGATGCTGAGACGCAGCGCTTCAAGGCGGCCTCGGCGCGGCTCATGGGCGACATCAACGATGCCGGGGACGCGCCGTTCCGCGGAGAAGTCCAGCTCGACTCCAAGGTGCCATTTATCATCCTGATCCCAACCGGTCCTTGTGCTGCGCTGAGTCCTCAGGATTGCAACAGCCATTGCCTGTGCTTAGTCTGCTCTCCGCCTTCTTGTTTTTATCCACCTCCTGTTTTGTCATTGCGCCCTCTGTCACAGGTCTGAACATTGAACCAGAAACGACGATATATTATTCATAGGATGTGCGGTGATGATGCATTGTCCGACTTCCCCAGCATCATCATCGCCCCATGCTCAGACAGCTCTGTGCTCCTGCATGATCACACAATCGTCAGTGACATGTGGGATGGTCAAAAGTTGGGACAGTTGAAACCTTGGCAGATGCTGTGCATGCCAGGGCTTGCTTGAATCATTCGAGCTTTGCCTTTCACGGCTTTCAATGCGGTAGTTCACAGGTGCTTGGGGCACAGTGAGTGTCATGTTAGTTGCAAATTAAGTATCGCCTGACATGACCTGCATGTGCAGGTGTGCTGATGGAATAAAATTTACATCTGTGTTCTAGACCATCGGCCTGACATGTGCCGGCATGTGCAGGTGTATTGGTGGAATGAGAAGTACCGGCCGCGCAAGCCCAAGTACTTCAACCGCGTGCACACGGGCTACGAGTGGAACAAATACAACCAGACGCACTATGATCATGACAACCCCCCGCCCAAAGTGGTCCAGGGCTACAAGTTCAACATATTCTACCCAGACCTCATCGACAAGGACGAGGCGCCCACCTATTCCTGCGAAAAGGTAAAGCAACAAAACGGCGTGATCTTCTGGCTTTTCTTCTCTGCATGCCTGGACGCACCGCCATGCCATGTGGTGCCTTGTGCCTCAAGTAATGTGTTGTACTTTGGAGGCTTCTGCTGTAAGGCTGTCTGCGTGCTTGCATCTATACCTTCACGCGGCCAACCGGCATGGCAGGCCAGATGAGATACTCTGACCTTTGCTGGCAGAGGGAGATGTTAAAAGTACCAAGACAAAGCCGCGCCGGACATATTTGTTCTCTGTCAAAAGCCACTCAGAAAGCATGCTTATGGATTGCATCTTGCCTCTTCACAACCCTGACTTCTGCCAACTGGAGGCGACATTGCCTTGATTCGTGTACCACCCTTGCATGGTGATCCACGGCAGGGAGGACTGGACAATAAGAGTGGCCAATTTGTGTCCAGGCAGGGCACTAAATTTTTGTTCGTGCCCCAAACAGGACCCGAATGCGGATGAGCACGGCAGCACGTGCCTGCTGATATTCCACGCGGGACCGCCATACGAGGACATCGCCTTCAAGATCCTGAACAAGGAGTGGGAGTACAGCCACAAGAAGGGCTTCAAGTCCACCTTCGAGCGTGGCATCCTGCACCTCTACTTCAACTTCAAACGCAACCGCTACCGCCGCTAGCTGCCCCCGGCTGCGCCGCCGCTGCAGCCGCTGCCTGATTGTCTACACAGGAAGCCTCTTCTTTGGCACTGGTAGTGTGCGCACTGCAGATTTAATTGGCAGGATCATGTCATTTTCATTCTCGTGGGAGTCTTGCGTTGGGATGCAGCAATGCTACTGCAGCTCAGAAAAAGTGAGGGTTATGTGTGTGATAATTTAATAGGACATGCGCTCAAGTGAGCATGCTTGGGAAGGTGTTCTGTTTCATTGACATGTGAGCGGTGTTTGCAGAGATTGTGAATTGGAAGTAAATTTGAAACTTTATTGTAACTAATTTTTAAGTGCCATCCCTTTTGTCAAAGTGAGGCGACTGCTATTTGTCGCAAGAAAGTGCTGGCCATGGTAATTTTAGATATCTCCCTGCACCATGATTCGAACATCCTGATAATGTACATATGTGTATATATATGGCATAGCCATTGCGAGAGGGTGAGGTAGCATGAGTCAAACAGTGTTGATCTCAATGTTTCTTACATCTTTCCACACAGCCGTTCTTACATCTCATCATGAGCCCTTCTCTCTTCCTATCAATGCACAGCTCAGCAAATCTCAAACACAGAGGCTTTCTTAAAAAAATTAGCTTGTGTCTTTCCCACAATTGTGGGGTATAGCAATGTCATCAATGATCGATCTTTTAACACACAAAGACAGCCTGAAAACATCACCCAGTTGACATGTTTGAACCCTCACAGGATCCAAGCATCGCAGTTCGTTTGCAAAAGCATCAGAAAGTCATCTCGCAGATATACAATACTCATCCACAGTTAGCAACTCACCAGATTGCAAATCATCGCCGTTGCCAGTTCCCAAAACAAAACCATACTGTACAATTTCCTCAGTTCTTCACCAAAATCTTCTCACTGACATGCTTGCAAACGCAGGTGCAAATTCAAATCCAGATTTAAAAATGAGCGCAGTTCTCAGTCCTCGTCAACAAACTTGCCAGAGCCCTCGTTGATGGCAGCCAGGAAGGGGAGGATGACTCCAAAGACGAGCAGCACAGCATCCACATCCTTCAGAGGGACACCAGTCTGCAACACAAACAAGCTGCTTTTCAGCACACCCCACATTCCTGCCAATTCAACTTGCATGCGCAATGGAAGTAGCCAGTGCTCTTGAGTTCTGCAAGAGATCGACAGCGGCATCGCATGGGCTGCATGCACACAAATATAGATTGCACAGCGGACACAACAATAAACAAGGCATAAATCTGGCTTCATGGCAGATTGACTGATTGGAGCGAGAATGTTGAGTGTTGATTGCACACCTCAACGTTGAGCTGTCCGAGAATGCCCTTGCCAGTGAGGCCCTCGCCGATCAGAGAGGCTGCAAAGCCAAGCTGCGCCAGGCGGCCGGCAAAGAGCTCGTTGGCCTTGGTGAAGCCGAGGCCTTTGATGCCGAAGAACTTGCCGGGGGTCACCAATGACACCTTGCTGTCCTGCAGTGCTCCCTTGGGCCGGGGGGTCAGCTCCTCCTCGTCTGGCACGAATGTTCCCTGCAAATGATTAATGACAATGTTGTCAGCACAGGCCGATCTAGCTGCAGAGATAAAGATGGGCAGCATGAATGCATCGCTGTCAGCACAGGCCGAGCTATAGCAGTTCACAAGAGACTGGGTCAGCACAGGCCAGGCTGCTGGGATGCACAAAAGCCTGGGAAGCAAGAGGGCATTGCTGTCAGCACACGCCAGCTGCAGTGATGCACAGTAAAGCACAGTACGGTCGGAAGCAGGGGAGCAAGCATAATGCTCAAAGCTGCAAGCATTGGGCTCCCGTGTTCGCACAAACCAGGCAGATGCAGACAGTGTGACAGGAAATGTGCTCTTTGCATGTAGGGGTAGCCGACAGCAATGTCCTTCTGGGCTGTGTGGCGATCTTATCAATGTCCAGCAAGACTGAACTGAGAGAAAGGAAAGGAGTGCGCACCTTGGCCGGGAGGAGGGCAGCAATGAGGTTGAAGGCGATGATGAAAAGGACGATTCCATCCAGCTCTTGAATTGGCAGCCCTGTCTCAAAGCCCAGCTGCTGCAGTGCTCCCTTGCCTGTCAGCAGCTGCAAGAACGCACACATCTCTTGTCAATTTCACGCTGTAGCATTTTCACATTTTTGTGAGCGGTGAAGAAGGCAATGCCATTGAGCCTTTGCATGTTGCACATGGGCAATCAGTGCCCCATGTTCATGCATCTTGGTGACCGGTCAAGAGGGCAACTGTCAATAAGCGTTTGCACTTTCACCTCAGCATTCAGTGTCCCATCATCACAAGGATGATCAGGGTGCTCTAGAAGTTGCAAGATGCTTGCTCCCCAAGGAGTGCAGGAAATTCTTTGTCAGCTGTTTGGTGGGTGTGTGGGAAGAGAAAGGCATACCTCTCCAATGATGGAGGTGGCAACACCGATCATGGCAGCGCGGGAGACGAAGAGCTCGTTTGACTTGGTGAATCCCAGGCTGACGGTCTTCTCGCCGACCTTGAACTGCTGTGCCTTGATGTCCTTGCCTGCCACCAGCTTCTTTGCAGGCGCCTTGGCAACGGCTCCCTGCAGCCACAGCCAAGGTTGTTCAGATGAGAGTTCAGTTGAGAATCTAACAGATGATGTTTTGCTGAGTGGGGCAGTCTGCAACTCACCAGTCAGTCAGTTTTTTCCTGAAAAATCGAACCTTGTGAATCGACCTCAACTAAGTATATAGTACACCACGACTATGGGTAGCGCCACTGGCGGATCTTGTGGTCTACACTGAGGTGGGCACAAGCAAGCGAGCCCCAAGTCGGCCCCCCTCCTTTTAGATGAGTGAAAAAGTAGTTCTTTCACTGCAAGGGAAAATTTAGCGCTTCTTGCAGGCCACAACAGGTGTAAGTGGCTCTCACCAGGGCATCGACTGCCCATCTGAGAACCATTTAACTCGCTACAGACAGTAAACGCGCAAGATCTTGCGTGTTCGATGTGAACACCTATGAAAGACTTCACGCGTTTATATGAGAGAGTCCCACGTGCAGCTGAGGGCAGCGTTTCAACGCGCTCAGCAAGTGTCGAACAAGGGCTACGGACTTCGCAAGAATTGAATGGCGATGTTGCACACCTTTGTTGCGCGAGCCTTCAAGACGGCGGAGATCTGGATGGCACGAGGTGCAGAGGCGCGCGACCTGGCTGGGAGTGCCAGTTTCTGCCCGGACAGGAAGGTCGAGGCTGCACCGAGAGAAGAAGTATAAGCTGCGGTCTGCATCTTATGGATGTCTGATATGCTGCTAAAAGGGGACGAAGGGGTGCTCGGGTACTGGAAGTTGCAGCGTTGATAAATCGGTAGAATGTTTTGAGCTCCAGACTTCCTCGGCGCAGTTTAAGTTCCGTTCACTGTGGCGAGCATCGGCCACGTCTACGAAGGGCGACGTGGTCGAATGTGCACCCGTGGATCTGAATGCGCGTCGAGTGGACTCACCCGACCTAGTTTCCGGGTGTGGGGAATCTGGAACTCTCTTGACCTTCTCGTAAGTTCCATCCATGTTCTTAAGGAAATAGAGGACTTTTGGCAAGTTTCAAAGCAGCAGAGCAGTCAGACCGGTCCCGGTATACCAGGCCTAGGTACGTACCGGGCACCAGGGTCCTGACATGCGGGCAGCAGCGCACTTGCAGGCCAGTCCGACTGAGTCAGCTTTCCACCCACGGGTAATCATCATTGCGTGATGATGATGATGGAGGGTTGTAGATCATGGTGTAGATCACCGATGAGCAAGCATGCATGTGCGCACATCACGATTGAGTCCATTCAACACTTGTCACAAACTGTTTTAGAGCACTTGCACGAGGGATGCCGCCTCCGTATCCTGCACAGCTCAGCTGATCAGCTCATGAGGCTCAATCTTTACGTGTTCGCTGATCTGCCTGAAGGAGAAAGCTTTACCTCTGTGACAGTCTGTCAAGTCTTGCTCCTCAATTTTAATTCTACAACAGAAAAATCTGAAAGATACCTGCAAGAAACTGCTGAGGTGAGAACACTGTCTGCATTCAGTATGTTTCCAACATTGGCCACATTTTTCAGGAAAATTTGTACCAAAACAGCGCCAAATCCCAAGCTCTCTCTGCGAGCTGCCACACTACGGTATTTATATTATTCTCCCACATGCTATTCTTGTTCTGACTGGCCTTGCTTTCTATCACCGACGCTCTGCGGTACACGATAAATCAGATGTGCCCCGCTTCATTGCAGCCCTCCCTTTCATTTGAAGCATTCTGACTGGATAAATCACACCCAGCACTCCATCGTGAATCCCCCACATGATCACAACCTCCATCTATCGGGAGCTGGCGGCCTTGAGCTTGGCATAGAGGTCGTCGACCTGCTTCTGGAAGGTCTTCTGCAGGATGTTGCGCTTGAGCTTGAAGGAGGGCGTCATCATGTTGTTGTCTGTGGAGAACGGCTCGGCTGTCAGGTGCACCGCTGCAATTCGCTCGAACCCCTTCAGCCGCGCCTGCTTCGCCATCGCTGCCAGCTCCTTGGTCACATGCTCCGCTGCCTGTGGACATGTGACATGCATCAGTCACAGGATCAGTCACAGGCTTGTAGAACATATGGAATTGCTCCGCCGCCTGTGGACAGGTGACATGCATCAGTCACAGGCTTGTAGAACATATGAGATTGCCCCGCCGCCTGTGCAAAAGGACCGGTGACATGCATCAGTCACAGGCTCCAACCATTGGTGACATGGCGGCTGGCTTCATAGATTAGCACAGGTATGTGCTGTGGTGCTCATCAGTGTCAGCGATTAATGCAATGATCCCTGTGCTGCTGCACTTGGTAAATCCTTCAAGCCGGTAGCTGTTGCAGTGCCGAGGCATCGGCTGTACCATCTGAGGGGGACCTTCCCAGAGACAGACCCACCAAGGACACAGACATTAGCCTCTGCACGGCTGGGATGGCACAAGGAGGCAATCTCTGCAATAACGGCTTTGACCATGGGCTTTGACAATAGCATGCAACGCAGCTGCGCACCAAGAACTTTCTCGAGAATTTGTAAAAGAGATGTCGCCTGATTTCACGTAAGCATGGTGGGGCACATGTGCACCTTGGGGTTTTTGACGAGGGCGTCAAAGTCGCCGTCGATGCCGTTGTCCTTGGCCCAGCCGGTGAGCTCCTTCCTGTCAGGCACAACCACTGCCACCAGCGTGCTCTCATAGCTGTTGCCGTACACCCAGATCTGCTCCACCGCGTCGGTGCCCCTGCAAGCGCATTAGACCCCCTTTGTCAGACATGCACAGATACTACTCCTCCCTGTGTGAAACTGGAGGCATGCTGCCCATCTGACTCCATGGGTCCGGAAGACTGAGTCGCCACCACTCTGTATATTGCAGTCTTGCAGACTCCCACCGGTCAGGTAATTCCTTAGCCAGCTCACGACTTAGCCATGCATTTGTTGAACTCCATGGCAGAAGTCGACACTGCAAGAGAGCGCCGTGCACTTGGCGCACGGATGACATCTCTTTGAGGCAGGACCATATGAGGAATGTTCACTCTCTAGCATTGGCATCCAGGCATGGGGGGAGCAGGAGGGCGCTCACGAGTAGGTATTTTCGAGGTGCTCTGCCGCGATGTACTCGCCCTGCGCCAGCTTGAACATGTTCTTGATGCGGTCCACCACCTTGAGAGCGCCACCGGGTGTCAGCTCGCCCACGTCTCCCGTGTGGAAGAACCCGTCCTCATCTGCAGCCGCATACGTTGCACGCGTTAGTCAAATGCAGCTGGCTGGTGACGACAGCGACGATTGAGTAAACATGCAGGGCAGCCCTCAAGAGCTGCAGCTTTTCAGTTTCAGCTGTGCAGACCCATGCATCAGCCGTTGTGGGCCACAGTGTTCAACAGCAGTTCGCTTCCAGACAAACGTGTACAGCTTTCATTGATTAGGTACTGCAGCAATGACCATAGGGAAAAAGCCCCAGGGGTTGAGTGCGACCACGACAGAAAATGCCACAATATGTGCTCACCAAAGGACTCCTCGGTCTTCTTCTTGTCCTCGTAGTAGCCGTCGAAGACAATGGGGCCGCGCAGACAGATCTCTCCGCGCGGCGGGGTTCCCAACGGATCATAGCCCAGCTCCTCTGACCCCTCAAATCGCAGCTCCACGCCTGAATAGTTGCAGCCATCACATAAGCATGAGTGATCCCGTGCATCTGTCAACCACTGCTTGGCACCTGGACGCAATATTCTGATATCCTTGTAGAGTTTCATGGCTTGCACAGACATGCATGCCTCCAGAAGGACAGGGAACAGGTGAGCACAAGCAGCACTTTGCAGGGACTGGAACAAAAGGCAATGCAGACGCTGCAGACAAGGGTGTAAAGCATGCTTACATGCTGTGGGGGGTCCCACTGTGCCGCTGTTGTCCTGCTGGGGCAGCGCAATGAAGGAGGCCGCGCAGGTCTCAGTCAGACCGTACCCCTGCGCATGTGACCCACCTTCAGCTCCAAACATCCGCATTTGAGATGGCTATGGACCATGCATGCATCACAGCTGACATTTGCACCATAAAGAGCAGCCGTGCCATCCCAGACACACTGCTCTGCAGCAGAGTAACACCCACAAGCAGCTTCTGTGCTAAGCAACAGAACAGGTTGGCACCGCCGGGGATGGAAAAGAAGAGTAGCATGGGAAGAAGGGTAGCCCACCTGGAAGACGGGGGTGCAGAGGGTGACTTTCAGGTACTCCTCCACATGGGTGGAGAGGGGGGCTCCTCCGCTGACGATGAAGCGCACGCGGCCGCCAAAGGCCTTCTTGAACGTGCTGAACAGGTACCTGTCCAGCAGCGGGGTCGCCTGCGGCCCACCAGTTGTATCAGCCCAAGCTAAAGACATGCCAGCTTCCTTTCAGACCTTTCCAGCTGGCATGGGATGTGGCAGGAGCTTTAAGGGCGTCCGCATGTCCCTCCAGTTGCTGGTTGCATTGGTGTGCACAGCCCATTCATTTGAAAACAAGGCAGTGAACAGCTGTCCTGTTCTGCTATCACCAAAGACAAAACAGATATGCTATTCATGCTATTTTTTTTTGGCGGCGAGGAGAATTTGGGGCTCACCCGGTTGAGGGGCACGCCGGCCTTGAGCTTGGAGAGCTTCCAGCGGTAAGCGAGGCTGACGAGGGTGCGCACGAGCCAGGGCTTGGCCTTGAGCTTGGCCTGGATGCCCGACTGGATGCGCTCCAATACGCGCGGCACTGCCACAAACAGCGTCGGCCGCACCGCCGATATGTCGTCCGTCAGCTTCTTCACGTCCCCCTGCAGCGGTCGCGGAAGAGTCAGCCCCGTAATGCATCTGTGTCTATTAGTTGTCCCTTTCGCCTGCTTTCGTGCTTCTTGGAGCACTCTGGCCACTGTGCACTGAAATGCACCACTGGATGTGGGGGGAATGTGATACCTTCTCCCCATGCATGAGCAGCAGGTCTGCCTATGGGCAGCACGATATTTCACGAAAGATCCCCTTTATGGAGGAGTGAAGGCGCGCTGCAAGGACCTTATCACCCTCGATCTCCTTGACAGCACAGAGTCATGGAGATTCCACTCATGAGGCCTGGAGCCGCGCCTGCCAGTAGCCGATGGAGGCGCCAACGGAGAGAGCAAACTCCTCCAGGGCGCGGCCGAGGATGTGCGCCAGCGTCAGGTACGACAGCGTGCTGTCATCGCTGCCCAAGTCCAGGCCCACCTCGCGCACAAACGTCTGCAGCGCCGCCACCGTCGCCAGCACGTTCTTGTGCGTCAGCACCACGCCCTTCGGGTTGCCTGCGCGAAAAATCAACCAGTTAGAAACCACTAGATCTGCATGCTGTCCGTAAACGAGATGTGCCCAGCTTGGGACCAAAACCTGGTCAGTAGGACATACTGTCATGTGTGGCGTCAAGGACTTTGCAGGTACATGTGACATTTCACACTGGTCTAAGTGCCAGAGGAAAGTCTAGCCCAATAGAATGAATTGTGATGCATGCATTGGTGAGGAGCTACTACCTCCCAGCCAACTCCGCAGGCGAAGTTTATCGCACGGCCTGCACCTGCCTATGTCTACTGCTTGCAAAGGGAGATGAAGCCCATCTGGACAGCTGCAGTTTGTGACTTGAATTTTAGGCAGGAAACATGCGCACCTGTGGTTCCAGAGGTGTACATGATGGTGGCAGGGTCATCTGCCTTGGGGGGCACGGGCGCTGTTGGCTTGCTCTTGCCCAGCTTGTTGAAGTCCTCCCACTCGTACACCTTGATGCCCTGCAGCCATGCATAGGGCTCCCGCATTAGCCGGCATGCATTGACACAAATTGACACCTTGCTGCCCTTGCTTGCATGAGCAAGTCCCGGCTTAAGAGAACCGCCGCTTCATCATGCATTCTGTCCAAGCATCCAGGATGGGGAGAACGAGTTGGGCATGCATGAATTGTGTCACGCATCCAATGTCAGATGGCATGACAGGGGCATGCACAGTCTGGCAACCATCAAGGGGTCATGCCGGACCTCTTTCTCGATGCTGGCAGTGGCATCCTTCACAGTGGGCGCGTCGCCCCAGTACACAACAGTCTTCACGTTCTCCTTCACATTCTTGGCCGCCTTGGCCAGGAAGACCAGCTTGGAGGCCTCTGCGAAGATGATGGAAGTCTCCGAGTGGTTCACTGTGTACTCCACTGCTGACTCGCCCAGTGAATCGTACAGGGGCACTGCATTGACAAAATCCACATGATTTCTCCACTGATCAGGCATGATCCCCCTTCAACTTTCAGCAAGGCATGTGCCAGCCCTGGCACTTGGCATACGGCTCTTATGATGTTACTGACCTTGCAAGAGAACATGTCAGCCTGACTTCAGCAAACGTTCAGCCTTGCTACTGCTGGTCAAAAGTCAGCAGAGCTCTAGAAGCCGATCTGGCATGCATGAAGCCGTGCATGAAGTCAAAAGCCTGCAAAACTTACCGACAAACAGAGATGAACGGTTGCAGGCCTGGATGATGAGCATCCAGTTGGGGCAGTTTGGCGCATAGATGCCCACCCTGCCCCCCGGCTTGGTGCCTGAGGCTGTGATGGATGACGCCAGAACAGCGGCCCTATCTGCAGAGCAAATTGTTCACTGTTGACTACTGTTCTGAGAGATGTGCATTTATTTTGAGTGCAATCGAACATCCATGCACACAAAAAGCATGTCTGCCTGAACTGCCAGGTGTATAACGAGATGGCAGGGTTCGATTATGACCACTTTGGGATCTCTGCGTACCCCTCGTCTCTTTGTAGGTCCAGTACTCGTAGGGTCCCGCTTTGCCGTTGACGATCGGCCTCCATCCCAAGCATTTGCAGTCACCGTGACGCTTCACGCTCTGCTCAAACACTTCATAAAGAGTGGTGCATCCACCGTCCACACCCGGCCAACCGTCTTTGGCGGCAGAGTTCCTGAGAGCAGATGTTGAGTGGTCTTCTCAAAACATTTGCTGAAAGAGAAAGAGGCAGAAACAGCTTGCGCGTCAAGCGAGTCTTTGTGTTATAGGCATGGTGGGATCCGTACAGACACGAGGCTTTGTTTCTGGCAAAACCCCGATCAACAATCACCTGTAGATCGGTGAGAGCGCATTTTTGTCTCCTTTCTTGGGCTTCCCCTGGCCGATAGCCACAGTGTATGTACCAACTTGCTTCACTTGCTCAGGCATGGTACTGTTTTGACCAAGCTCTCCTACAGGGAGCAGCCGACCTGCTTGTGCAGTATTGACTACTTTATTGAAGACCTCTGGACAGTGTCAGAGACGTGGGAGATTTTCTATTACAGAATCTAGGGCTCCGTCTGCGATGAGGTCACCTGGGCATTTGGCACGAGCGTGGAAGCTGTCCCACCTCAGCTGGGTGAGTAATCCACCAAGGCCTTGGGTGTATAGGAAGCTTCTCGTTCGGCTCTCCCCGCCTTCCGGGCTATATTCCAGAGAATCCAGAGCATCACCCTGCAGCCTTGCAGGGTAGGTGACATTTTGATGTAGCACTCAGTTCCCTCTCAAGTGTTGGAAGCCAGGAACAGGTGTCAACGTGAGCTTATGGGAGCAAGCACGGCAAATCCAATCATGTCACCAACGAGACCAACCTGGCATTCTTAGCCATAGCATTGTGCTGTTGTAAAACATTTGACTGTACTTTGCATGCTCGTGTCCTCTGCCAATGGCCCATCTCATTCATCGTCATCAGAATCAAGCCCAAAGCCGGCCACAGGCGCCACTGCCGCCTTGCGCGCCCCTCCTGGTAGGCTAAATCCCCTGCCCGGTGCCCCAGTCTGTCTCCCAGGCTGCACCCCTCTCCCTTGCATGCTGAACTGCATGGGCTGCTGCTCATTTCTGCCAACACTCATCTGCACTCCGGGCGCAGTCCCAAGTTGCGCACCCGCTCCCTGCTGCTGCAATACTGGCTGCTGATCTTTCTTGGATGGCTGCCTTGGGGCTGCCTGAGAGAATCTGAAGCCACTGAAGCCGGCTGGGGCAGGCTCCGTCGGCGGCGGTGGTGGCGGTGGTGGGACATCCGGTGGCGGTGGTGGCGGGGGTTCTTCCGGTGGTGGGGGCGGGGAATTCCAAGAAGGACCGGGAGGACCTGACGCAGCCTGGCCGCCTGCAGACCCCTCTGCTGTCATCCGCGCCTGGTGCGCTCTTTCGATCCTGGGCACACCAGCAAGCTTGCATGCTTTAATATGCAGCAATTTTCTTCTTCGACATATTGTGAAACGAGTATGCCAGGTGCAGGTGCAGCTCTACTAGCGCCAAAGGGCTTACTGTTCTTGCAGCTTGGCTGCTTCCTTTTCCTGCCGCCTCTTCTCCTTCCGCTCCCTGTCGCTCCTTGTCCTCTCGGCCGTCATGGCTTTCATCTCTATCAGCCTCTGCATTGACCCAGACACCGAAAATGACTTGCAGAATCATGAGCATTTGAGATCAATGATGGGGCTCTGAGCTACAAGCCAAAGAGGTCAAAGCCGCAGAGGTTCTCAAATGGTACCCAGAGTGACACCTTTTTGTGATGATGGTCATAGGAGCTCAAGTGTGTGTCCAGCTCAGCCGCGGACTTGTACTGCTTGTGGCACGTCTGCATGCCAGACCCACAATCAAAACACGAAGGATGAGATTCTCTGCCTACTGCAACTGGAGGCAGGCAGTCTACAGATTGCCACCAAATTCACCCAGGGGCCAGACAGCTGCAGGCGCACCTCACAGTACAGGTTGCGCTTGGCAGTGCTGGTGTCCTCCTTGATGCGCTGCTTGCGTTCGACGGCCATCTACGCATCCGCCCCACACAACCACAACCCGGTAATCCTCTGTGGATGGAGAGAGCCCAGCACAGCGCATGAGCCTCAGACCCTTGATCCTTCATCCACTTACTTAGCCCTCACATGTGCACCTCAGCTAGAGTGTTCTTGACCTGCCCTGGCCCAGCAACGCATGCTACCAATAAATCCCTGCATGTAAGGTGCATGTGAAGAATTGGAATGGCAGTGGCTGTGCACCTCTCTTCGTCTGGTGCGTTCTTCGTCCTCTTCTGCCTGCACTTCCACCTCCAGCCGCTTCCTTACAACATTCTCTGCAGCTGTATAGAAGCTGTCCTCCTCTGCCTTCCCCAAGCCCAGTCGCAGCCCCGCCTCGACCCCACCCTTGATGGGCTCCGCTATGCCTGGACACCAGAGGCATTTGCCAGCCATGTCAGCTGCCACGCCAATGCATGCTTGCGTAAAGGGAATGGACGATATTCAATAAGGGTTGCCTATGGTGGCAGGAAGAATAGAGGCATACCGTCCTCGTTCCTGCCAAGGCCTTTCCCTCCCCACCCCATCCTCTGCAGCATCTGGTAACCCCTGTTTTCAGCGCCAAGGGCTGTGTGGACGCTGGCCATGACCAGATCTGAGGTCTCCAAGGTATCATCTGCTCGGTGGTTGATGGGTAGAGAGTAGTCATTATCAAGGCCAGAGAGCTGCTGCTCCTCCCTCTCCCTCTGCAGACAGAGGGGAAATTTGTCATGCCCTCTAGGAAAACCCGTGAAAAGCAGAATATTAAATTTCAGCCATTACAAACAGCAGTTCGTCATCAATGGGACAGATACATGTCCACACTTATAGGCTCGGCACTCACGATCCTTGAAGCAGAAAACTCTTCCCCTCGGCCAGCACTCAACTTGTCATCAACCACCTGGTATGGCATTCCAAGACCAGCCATGATTCTGAGCCGTCTCCAGATGCTGATCAATTGGAAAGCATCAGCAATTCCCTAAGGACTGATGATCTGAGGCACCAAACGATGTATCTCTGCCACAGGGGTAAAGCTCCCTTCTCCCAAGACGATCTCGAACAACTCCTCACTCTAGATCTCTATTTTCTGCTGGCACCAGCTGCTTCAGGCACAGCAATGCGAATGACGCGAACGTGAGAAAATGGGGCCAGGTTGCCTCCTTTGGCTTGCCATTCGTCTTCTTCTGAGAATCAGAAATGGATCTGGCTCAAGCCAAATGGTCAGATCAATTGTAAGTATTGCAGTTTACATTGTGAAAGCTTGAGGCACGCAAATCCTGATCGACGCTCACTGCCCAGCAGCTTTGAGACAGCTTATGTCCATGAGAGGAAGGTCATCGTCTTGTAAAACAACAACCACCACCTTGACTTATTGAAGAGCAAAATTGTAATCTTACAAAAGAGGAGGTCGAGGTCTGGCATCTTTCATCGTACACTTGGGGTGGAAAGAAGGGTCATCTACATTCCGATTTGCGTCGCTTCTTTCGAGTACTCCTATCTAGTGATAGCGGTAGAAGCACATCAGATGTGGCGCCAGATAGCCGGACAGCCATCTGATGCGCTGACAAGGCCAGACGACGATGAAGAGGAAGAACCTTTGGCTTCCCACTTCAACACCAACAACTTCGGCAACTTCTTAGATGTAAGCTCCACAGCAATCTAAAAAGCCGCTAATGCTGTTGCCTTTCTTTGCTTATTTCTGTCGGTGATGTTGTCTTTCGGTGTAGGGCCTCACCTAGCCCTGCTCAGACAGCAATGAGTGCCTCTTGTCTGTTCATCTCTGGGATTGTCCTTGTGCACATCCTTGGTGCGATGAGAATGTGATGAGGCAAACAATTTGTGCATTGCGAGTTGAATGACAGTAGTACTGCTCATTGACCTGCAGCAGCTCATAAGAATCGTGCTCTCCAGACGGGCATGCCACCGCTACCAAGGCTTCATGCAGCTGAAACCAAAGCTGCTGTCCAGGTGGAGAAGGACAAGCTGACGGTCCGCTACACTGGACAAGGCGCGCACAACAACGACGTAGGAGCCATACAGGGCAACCGACCAGTGCCGCGGAAGCGCAGAGTGTACTATTATGAGGTCACAGTGCTAGATGCCGGCGAGAAGGGGCTCATTGGCGTCGGCTTTGCAGACAAGAACTTCAAGATGGGCAAGCAGCCTGGGTACGTGCACTGCATGCTCCTCAGCCCCTACACCCTCCTGTGAACTCAAAAATCTGCCTGAGCAGGGTTCTGTACCTGCCAAGCTTGCCACATTGTCCACCGGCACATGCATCCACCTGACACCAACCTAACGCTTTCTTAGAAGGGACATTGCTGAGTCAGAGCATGCATTGCGCAGGTGGGAGCCACACAGCTACGGCTATCATGGCGATGATGGCAAGAAGTTCCATCAGAACGGGCAGGGCGAGGAGTACGGGCCGCAGTTCACACTCGGCGATGTCATTGGCGCTGGCATTCACATCCAGAGACAGGAGATCTTCTTCACGTGCGTTGCTTATTGGCGCTGATTCTGGAAAGCACCTTTACAGCAGTGATCTTTATAGGATACGGGTGGCTCACCATTGGAGAATGAATGTTGCAGGAAGAATGGGAAGCACTTAGGAGTGGCCTTCAGGGGCCTCCCACAGCTGCCGCTGTACCCCACAGCAGGCCTGCACAGGTAGTTTACTTCTTGCAACTATGTCTCACCATCTTTCTCCCTGTTAAGACAAAAATGTGAGATGCAAGTTCACTAAATTGGCACGCTCTTCCTTCCGCTGTCAAGTTATTCTGACCTACAACTGCTGAAATTGGATTTTTCTATGCAGCCCTGGAGAGTGCATAGCTGTCAATTTTGGCGCCTCTCCATTCGCCTTCAACCTGGAGGCCATGCTACAGGAGGAGAGGGAACAGGAGGAAGCAGCCGTCCAGAGGTGTGTACTAAAATTACTCTTCTTCCGACACTTGCCTGACGTTTCACTTGGCCTCCTTGGCAGAGGGCAGAATACCACCAGGGATACTTGCTTGCCTGGTGGTCACACTCTGTCTTGACCAGTCAGACAATCAAAAGTGTGGACCTTTGCTTGCTTGCGTGCTGTCCTTTGTCACGCCAGGGACATGCATTACTTAGTATGAGGTAAGTCATGGGTTTTGCACTGCGCGTGCAGCATATCGATACCTGCGGGGGTGACGCACCGGCTGGTGCGCGAGTACCTGCTGCACTACGGCTACGCCGATACGCTGCGTGCCTTTGATACCGCGGCCGGCACCACCGAGGACGCACCGCAGCTAGGCACCTCTAGGTGCTGCCTCCACCGCCTGTCTACATCGGCCAGCGCATGCATTGCTTGCTGAATAATCCTTAGCTCCCATGCAGAGCGAGGCTCTTCTATGACCCACTGGTGGTGCTACTGATGCACTGGCCTGTACAGAGGAGTGGTAGCCTGCCCAAGCATGTGCAGCAAGGATGGATCTGGGCTGAAGCTACCCTTAGTGGCACTTGAAGTTGTCAAGCAGACATGCAATCGACAGCGCAGATGACACACAAAGGACCTGCCCACGCAGTGTTCGCTAGATAGTCCCATGCAAGATGGGGCTCCTCCCCAACCCTTCGTTGCCATACTGGTGCACTGGTCTGTGACCAGTTGAGGCAGCAGACAGCGGCAAGTTAGGCTGTTCACCTGCTGTCATTATGCGTGCGAGGAACCTCTGGCTGATTTGCATCCCGGGGGCATGCCATTTTTCACGCGAAGGCGGTCACCATTTCGCAGTTGGAGCGAGCGGGACGCGCCGGCCGTGGCCACGATGGCTCCGCGGCAGGCCATAAGGCAGCGAATGATGGCGGGGGATGTGGAGGGAGTTAACGCGCTGCTCATGGAGCATTTCCCCGAGCTCGTCGTGTCCAAGGGCGGCAAGCGACCGGACTTAGACGTGTACTTCTACGTCAATTGCATGCAGTTCATCGAGCTCATCAGGTGCGGCTGATTTCACTAAACTTTCTCAATGGCCGTCCCTGCCACTGCACCAGACTGAGAGGTTGGTGCCTGTCGAGCTGTGGCATCACTTCAATACTGCTGCCATTCCAAGTTTGTGCAATTTCATGGCGTGCTCCAAATTGTGACAGACGCTAATAGCGAGACCACCTATTGATAGCAGCAAGGGTCTGCTCTCCGTGACGACCGCATGCTTTTGGGTGTGCAGTACCATTTCTGAGCAAATGGAGCAAACTGCGGAGCTAACGTGTGCTGTGTTGGGGGCATGCTGCAGGCAGGGCAAGATAGAGGAGGCGGTGATATTCGCGCAGGCGTCGCTGTCGCCGATGCGGGGGCTGCTCACGCACCGCAACCGAGCCTACGACGCCATGCTGCACGATGTCGTGGCCCTGCTAGCCTATGAAGACCCCTTGGTGCGACCTCCCCTGCCCTCCTGCCTCCCCTTGGCACAATCTTGGCACAACCGTCCACCCGCTGGGCCCTTACGCTTGTTAACATGCTCCTCCCTAGTGCTGTGTCTTTAGCTCAAGCTACAGATTCAGCAGATTGGGATACTGTCTCAACACACGCAGGAAAAGCCCTGTACAAATACAGGGCCTCCGTCCTGCTAATTTTCTGAAAGTTTTAATGCAGAATGTCCATTGTTGCATGTCAAGGCGGTTCCTAGGATGCAGCTGCATGCCCTTGTGGGACCCGTACAATAGGTCAAGTGCACATTGCAATAATGCAACCCTTAAAGAGCAATACTTTCCAGCAAATATTTGGTTGCTTCCTAGGCGCCCCTGATTCTGAAAGACACACCATTTTTCAGTATTATGAGTAGCCTGAAGGCACCGGTCCTAGTGTTGAAGGGGCGTGCTGTGCAGGACTCTCCGCTGGCGGGCCTGATGCACCTGGCGCAGCGAGAGGCGGCAGCAGATGTAGTGAATGCAGCCATCCTCGTATGTGGATCGTCAAAGCCCGAAGAAGGCAAGAGGGAGGACAAAAAGCCTGTCCTCCCATCCACACCCAAACCCCAGGTACTGTTTGCTGCCCGATCTTCATTTCCCCCAAAGCCCTGCTTTCATATCCATCGTCTGATCCAAGTAAAGTCTCTTTTATTGAGTTTTCCTCCGTTAATTTAGTTTTCCGCAATTCCGCATGTCACAATGATCTCCAGAGCTGAGATAGATGGGGGGTGCCCATCAATTGAGTGTGCACAGTTCTGAGACTGCTTGGCTTGCCAGAAAGCTTTCCTTAGGTGCCCACCAGGCTGTGTCTGTGCTGCTCCCACTTTTCAGAAACTCCAGAAACAGTTGGTCAGGGGGTCCACAAAGAGAGAGTTGAAGGGGTCCACAGCAGCGATTCCAAGTTTCCTAATGTTCTGGCGCAGGCGGCGGTGGAGCGGCTGATGCAGCAGCTGGTGACGGTGCAGAACGAGCTGCTGGCGGCCAACGGCGGCCTCGGCGAGCCATTCCGGCTCTCGCAACACCTCGGCGGCCCCGCTCCAGGCCCAGCGTGCAAGCCGCCGGCGCAGCCGCACCCCAACGGCGTGGCACCCATGGACCGGGACTGATTGCACCGAATACTCCTTCCCTGTGGGCCCCAGTCGTTGGAACTGTGGTTCTCAAGGACTCAGTGCGCTGTGTGCTGAGCGCCAGTCCCTGGAATGTGCTGTGCATGGAAGGGGACTGATTGCACTGCGGGCTTTGTCAGTGTTCAAGTCTCAGTGGCTAGAAATGCGCCGCAAATAAATTGGGGCAGACTGCACTGCATGATGTGGGGCCCTCTGCGAGCCCAGTCACTGGAAATGTGCCTTGGTGTCAGAACTACACGGGTGGAGAAGCAGTCTGCAGGGAGCCCTGCCAGTGCATCAGGCCGCTAGATACTCTAGAATGGTTGCTCTACGGAGATCGGCCTGGTGTGAGGACTGCTGTCACGTGGTCCCACATGGGATTTGTCTCTCTGGCGGCGTCCCCAAACGCATGCAAGGACTTGCAGCGTCTTTAAAGCCTTGCCAGGGTTCTGTGCTTGCATTGCAGGGATGCTGTGGCTATTTCAAATTCGAAGCTATGCTCTGCCTAATTGGGCACTTGGCCACTTGCAAGTGGCGGGCCTGTGTATGATATATGTGAGTCTCTCGAAGTGCTTGTTTATTGAAGGAGTATCTTTGTACATTATAGCAAATTGACAGTTGCAAGGCGGAAGCTTTGCTAACCCCTAACAGTGTAACATAAAGGATCCAAGACTCTGTCTTGCATTCAATTTTAGTACTCATCGCAGCATATGAGGTCAAATAGAGACGAATCTTCTTTAGCATGCACATGAGGACCCTAGCTTGTCCCCATCAGGAAGCATCGCAAGCACAAGATAGGCTGGCGACTTGCCAGGGGCAAGACATCTCAGATATAACAGAGTCAAAGTCATCTCCCACACCGTTCTGGTCTAGATATAGCTACTGCGATACTGTTTCTAGGATTGCTTCTCATGATAAGAGCGAGTGGATCAGATTATTCAATCAATCAGTTGTTCGGCAAAGGTGAGTAGGATCCATAGGCTGCAGTGAAGCCATAGCTCCCATATCCCCCAGGCAGTGCCTGACTCCCCGAAATGGAAGTCTGAATCGGTGGATTGACCTCCTGAGGGCCTGACACAAAGCTGGCGCTCCCGAGCAGGTCCGGTGGCTCCTGTTGACATCACCACTCCAATGACAACCCTTTACCGTTGAGCCTTGTGTTTGCTGCAGTCGATGCCTTGTGGCAGAGAGGGAAGGACACAAGCAGGATTGAACACGAAAGCCTCAATGGGTCACTGGCTGAGCCTGAGGAGCTCTCAAAGCACACCTGGTTTGGTGGTGGCAAAGAGGGACTTTGCAGGGTTTGCAGCTGCTTCATGAGTTCCTTAAAAAGGTTGCTGACGTTCTCCTGCTGTAAAGAGCGAGCAGTCCTGCTCCAGGAGGTGTGCTCTGGGCCCACATCTGCTGAGGTAAGAGCCAGGGCAAGGAGAACGAAGGCGATGACGAACTGTGTGCTCCTGGCCATAGCCTGCGATGCAAATTTCGTAATTTAGAGGCACGACTTGATGATAATTCTTACGTACTTTCTCCTGAATTTCCTTTCAAAGAAGAGGAACACGCCAGTCAACTACCCACTGTCACAGTCCGGCCACCCGGTCAGCCTTGATAGATATGTTTTGTGGGAGTAGAGTGCGCGAAGTACTATTGAAAATACCTGATCGAGGGGCAGAACCTGTTTTCAATTGTTGCCGCTTGGAAAGACTGCTAGCTTTTACGTTCTATTATTAGACCACGGCTGTCTTTGAGGAACCAATCACAGGCAATTGCGACCTGCAGTGATTTTCTTCCAGCTGCAAATCTACCAGGCGATGCATGAACCTTGCATCTTGGGTCCCGGAGAACAGGACATCCGTCAAATTGATGTCCAAGGAAAGGCACCTTTCGGCCAGGTCTGCTGGGGCGACACATGCATGATGAAGTCCCTGAATTCCTTACGGGCGTTGCCCAGGTTGCATTCCACCAAGCAGATAGAAAACCTTGTAAGCTCATCTTCATATATGCGCCGACTCTGGAAGTGAAACAGTTTCACCTGTTGCAGATCTTGCATTGGTGAGCTTAACGATTTGCCAAGTCGGTTGCATTTGATCTGATAAGGCGATGTACCCTGCTTGAAGATGGCGTTTTGTGCAATAATTCATGTAGTCTGCCGGGCATATTCGGCCCCAATGAAGATATTTCACAAAGGACGAGCGACTGACTGACCGTGTAAATTCACCTATAAGCCTTCAAACTAGGGATTTGGCAAAGTACCTCCCAAAGCAGCTTTCTGACATTTTCAGGAGCGATGGCTATCGATCATGCACGCCTGAGCAGAGTGCTCTTCTTGGCGGCACCTTTGTGGCTCTGCAACGAGCGATAGCCCCAGTAAGTCAAGACAACCCCCTCTGTATAATTCTGTGAACGTGTCTTTGGCCCGCTCATCGGACAGCAACTGCGCAGGTGCTTGCAGAACACGGTAGATCACTTCTGCCCACACCTTTTTTACCCGGTGTAAGAAACCTTAAGAGTCAGCCGCAAACGTGCAAAGGCTGATGGAGGCACCTGTGGATAGGAATCTACTTGAGGCTGGTCGCAAAACAATGCGTGAAACAAGGTAAGATGCATGTGCTCCTTGCATACCTGTCTTCCAGATCTGGTATCTGGCACCAACACACAGCAATCTGAAGGTGTGCGGCCAACCTGCAGGAAGGAAGTCAACAAGTAGATGCGAGACTTTGAACGGGAGATGCAAAGAAAAAATAGCGCGGTGAACCCTGGAGACAGCAAGTCCGCAGACAACTCAGCGTTCTAGATTGCAAGGCGGACAGATGATCTAGATTTAAGTATATCCACCAAGAAATCAGCGATGATATCCCTTGCATCACCAGGTCGCAGCAATGATCAAGCAATGAGCAAGAACAACCCATTGCTTGACCTAGCATAAACCATATGCAGGACTCTTCCAAGTTACCACATGTCAGAGCTCTTACCATACTTTACAAGCACCTCAGTCTCCTCAAGCAATCAAGAAGGATCTTTCGATTGGGAGGGCACACGCTCACGTTCACTGCAAAAGAGCAAGCCCTCACAACTTTGCGGTGCCCAACTGTAGCTGATATCACTGGGGCCCCCAGCGCCGTTCAACACTCAGCACCATCAAATCGCGCGCAGCCGAGACGGCATCGCTGCCGTACTTTTGCGCCGCCGCCTCCACGCACTTCTCAGCAAATGTGTCCTTGAAAGTTCCCAGCCGCTGCCGGCCCAGCGCCGCGTTCGCATGCCGCTGCCCCATCTGTCGCTCTGCACCGGGGGCCCCAGATTGCCTGCCCGCCAGAGTAAAGTGAGTATAGAGAGCTTGCAAACCAAGTCCTAAAATTTTGGGAGTGGATACGCTTAGAAGAGGCGTATTTTATAGCGATCACAACCCCTTACAAGGGCAATACAGTTTGGCAGGTATACTGGACGAACCGACCGCCGATCAACAAAGTACAAAAAAAATTCATGAATAGATTGTGAAAGTGCTGGAAGACGACGCGGGGAAGAAATACAGGAACAAACGAAATGTTATAGGTTCTATATGTCTAGGACCCCTGAATAACGTGATCGATGACCAAAATGCGGCAAATTTGTAGGATCCGCTTTAAAGACAGTGTATCCAAAAAAGCAAAAATTGGGTTTGTGATGTGAGTCTGTCCCTGCTGACAGAGTCTGTCACTGTTGTCGATACAACATACAGAACTGAGCATACCAAGTCTGTGTGATGTGTGACGGTGTTGCGCTGCTAACCACAGCTTGGCTTGGGAGGTTCATTCTAGCAGCCAACCTGCCCGTGGGTGATTGGATCTTGCTTGGATCTGGCAAGTTCATCAAGGGGAAGGATATTGGCAGCCTTTGACTGCGTTTTATCAGCAGGTGCAAAGTGCAGTGAAAGATTCAATTAGTGACATAAAGGAGGCACCTGTCAAAGGCAGGGGTGGCGGCTGCGGCTCCATTTGAGCTGGACTGGTCGGAAGATGAGCTGTCGCTTGCCTGCGCTTCTGGGAAGCCTGCACCATGAGACGAGCTTTCAAATTCAATTTCAAATTCAAACCTCAGGTGGGGTTTTATGAGCTCCACAGCCACAATCTCGACAGCCCAAAGAGAGCAAAATGGCATTATGCATTACAGTGTCAGTGAGGGTTCCATGGGACGCACCTGTGAGCACGAGATGCCTCACATCAACCTGGCTGGCCAACACACCTGCACCTTCTGCACAGCTCCCGCCTTCGTCCATCCTGACCTGTACCATCCCACAAAGCTTCCTCAAGCTCGTCAAAGCACAGCCACTGCTGCACGCAGCAGAGAGAAAGCTATACAGCGTGCTCACCTCACATGCGGTCTGCCACCTGAATCAAAAACAGAACCACACATCTGGGCAAGCGCTCTACATGCACAGCAGCTGTGCCAACTGATCCCTTGTACCAAATCCAAGGCATGTCTGTTCCCTGGCGTTTCTGAGCATGCCGCAAGGCAGACAGGAAGACTGACAGCTGGAGGCAGGGCAGTCCCACACCTGGGAGATGGCAGGGTGAACCAGCAGGTCACACCCGGCAGCCCATTGCCGCGTAGTGCTGGCTGCGGCCTCCCCCAGAATCGCCACGCTGCGGCCGACGATGGTTGGACCCACCACCTGCACAGGCGCACAATACACACTCAAATTCAGGTGTCATATCTCAGCAGTGCAGTACATGAATCAAGCACATCCCAGCATTGGTCCCCAGCTGCTCGTGAGATCCCCTCAGCACTTAGCAATAGCTGGCCTCTTTGCTGCATCTCCTGACTGGTTTAATTTACTTTGAGGGCCCGTCTTGATGCTCAGCTGGAGCTGTGCATGCAGCACTCAATCAAAGATGGAAGTATTACTTTGTTCTTCACATGTGTGCAACCTGGTCCTCATCGGCTGCATGCTGGTGATGGCGAGGGAACGAGGGCATTAGAAGGCAGCGACTCACCTGCTCGGGGCGGATGATTTCGCCGCTGCGGCTGAGCACGCTCTCGCCGGCCTTGACCCGCGAGTAGTCCCTGCCGGGCCGCACTCCCAGCTCCTCACACGCTGCCACGTTCAGCGTCCCCGCCCTACACCAATCACACGCTCTTTCGCCCATCTGATCCTTCAAGTAGCACCCTTAAAGATTGCAAGCGAGTGATAGCCTGCCTACGGCACATGAAAGAACCTGCAGTGAGCGTATCATACGCACCACTAAAACATGCAAGTGAAAGCCTTGACGAAAGCCAGTGACGCTGTGGGCCACACACTGCATTGAGGATTGTAGCCATGCATGTGCTGTGCTGATTGACGATGTACCTATAGGGCGTGCGAGAGTCGGCAAGTTACTCAATGCATGCAAGTTCGAAGCCTGCAAAGAAAAAGCACGCGACATGATCAGAGACACGCCTGTCGCTCTCGCGTACAACGTAGCCGAAGCTCTGCGGCCGCTGTGACAGAGGCGCCGCACAGACCGTGAAATTCTCGTCACAGCGCACCGTCCAAGTCATCTCCTCAGGCGCCACATCACTCCTGGATGGATCGCCTGCGCAGACACACTCCCACCTTATGCCACTTCCGTCTCTGTTGCATATTTCAAGTGTCCATGGACAGGCAGCGCCATGCATACTTCCAAATAATCTACGTGAGTATCATGGCAATTCTTGCAAGTTGAAGGCTGTGTGCTTGATCATTGCATCCTGTGTCAAGCACAACCCCAAAGGAAAGCTGGTAGGTGTAAAGCTTGAAAGTTGCGCACCTGGGTCTGGCAGGCGCTGCTCCACTAGCACAGCGCGCTCGTCAGATCCCTTGCGCTTCTTCCGCCGCTGCTGGTGCCGCTTTGTCAGCTGCATGATCTGCCCGTCATAATACCCCTGGCGTGCAACAACCCACGGGGTGAAGCATATATATTGGAGACCTCATATTCTCAGCTGCCCTGCATTGCCCCCTACTCTGAGGCTGCATGCCTGAGCAGAAGGGAAGCTGTATAGGGCCCTCCAGCCATCTCCCGAGAGTGCCCCATGATTTGCCAACCCCGATGCCAAGACTCTGAGCAAATAATAACAGCTGACATTAGCAAGGCATATCACCCTTCAGCTGGGCAGAGCAGCTTTACTAGTTGGTGAAAGTGTTACACCCCTAGACGTTCTTTTCTAGACCCTTACTGAGGCACTGCATGTGCACTTGATCATACACCAGGACTCCATCCTTTTTGCTCATCCTTCAGGTATGACAGCAAACCTGTCTTGATAGCATGCAAGATGGACAGCTCACCTCAGGAGGCATCGACAATTACAAATATCACAATTCATAGTAAATTTAGCACCCCCTGCTCATGCACATTTCAGGGTCTTGATACATCGATGAAGGGGCATGCCTGGGGGTTGAGTTGGTCGGGAGGCACCCGCATGCGGAAGAGGCAGCAGCGGTGCTCCAGCTGCTCTGGACGGTCCATTTCCTCCTCGGGAACAGGGGACGTCACAAATTCGTGCACCACCACGGGCATCACTATGTACGTGTCCGACACCGTCAGGAATGTCCTGCGCGCGCGCCAGCACATGCCAGGTCATCAGTTTGTCGACATGCACATGCATCCTCGCTTGCATGTTGGCATACCTTTCCTGTACTACGCAAAATAAGGAATTATCACATCGCCCCCGTTTTACGGCAGATGCTCTAGGCATGCTATCACTCACTGCGTTGTCGCTTGTTGGCGGACATAAGATCAAGCTGCCCAAGGAATTGTCCACCCACATCATTCCAGCCTTCTGCTTGCTTACTGAACAAAGATCATCAAAGCTGAATATCCAGGGGGGCCTTGTTATCACAAAGATGGCAGGCCCTCACCGCAGGTACTCTGCCAGGCCCGGGGGACCATAGATGTGCAGGGGCAGGTCCGAGGTGTCCATGCCCACCTCCCTGGCAGCGCTGCAGATGCACATCATGCCTGCACCCCGCATCACACCTCCCGCTCAATTTATTTTTTGGCTGCGCAGGAATCCTCCTTGAACCCAACAGACCATCTCAATCTACCCTGCGCCCACCCGGCCGCTGCACTCAGGCTCAATGCCCCCACAATCCGTTTATGGTAAAGAATAGGCATTAGCAACCTGCTTGGCACTCAAACAGCGAACGATACACTGCTGAAGGGAAAGCAGTCCTCTGCGCTGCGCAAATGGGAAGGTCTGGAGCTGCAGCACTCCTTGGCATCAATGCCGAGTTCCCACAAGGAGCATGCACATGAACCCTTTCCTGTGGTTCTCATGGCGTTGACTGAAGAGTAATCCACTGAACCCTAAGGCGCCAGCTTGACCTGCTAAGCATAAAAACACCTGGTAGGAAGGGCAGGATGCAAAGACAGGCCTGGCTCGGTCATGGAACCACTCAGTCTTATCAGAATTGAGAGTCAGGACATGGGCAGAAGTGAAGCAAAAATGATGTAAGATATACACGTAACCGATAAGAAATGCTGGTGCATGCCTGGGAGGCCAAAGGCTGAGTCGCCGCTGGCGCGGGTGACAAAGACGCGGTCGATCTTGCCCGGCCGCACCAGTGCCTGTTTAAGCAGTTGTCGCTGCGTGTCCTCCCCGCAGTCGAACAGCCAGTTGCTCTTGCCCTTGCGCAGCGCCACAGCCCGCGATGACCTGGCACCCGCAAGGAATAAATCTCTTTCCTGAGCACCAGATCCGTGCAGGAGAGATGTATGTAATGAAGCCTGAAATTTGAGCATTTCGCCTTCTGAACCAGCAGGTCTGGGCTTTTAATATTGATTTGAATGCAAAATTTGCAGCATTTCCCCTCCTGTAGCAGCACTTCTGGACTTTCAATACCGATCTGCGGCGCATGCAGCCACGCGGTTCACGCGCTCGGCATGCTCCCAGACTGCAGAAGCTCGGCATGCGTACTAGTGGGCCTGGTGCGCTCAGTAAATGCCATATAAGATCGCACGCTGCCGTGTACTTCGCACGCCTTCTCTGGCCTCGAGCTTGCCACGCAAGTGGCTGCAAGGCTTTTGAAGTAGAGGAATCAACCTGGCCTTGGTGGGCCGCTGGGCTGCTGTGCCAAAGAACACAAGCTGCATGTCGGAGGTGTTGGCAACGGCCTCCTCAGAACTGGGATCAAGCTCTCTCACGGCAGCCCGCTCGGTCTCCTGCCTCTGCGCCAGCTTTTGCTGCTGCTCAAGCACCGCTGCCTGCGGTGGCAGCCGCCCTCTTCCTGGCTTCCTTCCCCTGCTGGGCCCTAACCCTGCCAGGGACATCGCAGTAATACACTCATCCGGAGGGCTCCACTGGATGATTGCAGCCATCTTTGACACTGCTCTTCAAGAATTTCCCCTCATGCACGCTCTAACTACTTGACAAAGACACACCTGTGTTGTAAGGGCCCATTGCATGACACAGTCAGTGGCAAAAGGCTGAGCAAAGGATACAAGCTGAGCAAGGCAGCGCACAAGAAGGGAGTCTTTTGCTCGCACCTGTCCCAAAGCTGTTCCGAGGCATCATCCTCCTTTCTGTGATAGGTCCCCTCCTCCTCTTGTTTGGGTGCCTCCTGGGTGGGCCGCTGGCTGCAGCTGTCCTGCTGGCTCTAGCTGGTGACGGCCTCCCTCCCCACGCGAGAGGCCTCTGCATGACTCCTTGTTGCCTGGGAAGCGTGCTGACATGCAGTCCTCGGCTTTCAGGGAGTCTTGGGCTGACAACCAGGCATCTGTAACTGCCTAGCTGCTCTGATATGCCGCATCTCATCCCAGGAAGAAGCTGTGCGATTCGAGCATTCATGGGATACTCCCAAATATAATTATAGTGAGGTGTTGTCTTATTAAAGGTGTATTTTCCTGTAACTGTGCACTCCTTTCCAGAGGTAGTCCCAAGCAATCGGACAGTCCCAGAATCGAGGATCGCAAGGTCAGAGAGGTTACACGATACAAGGTGTTGCAAACGGAGAATGCGACTCCTCAGCATGCAGCTTTGTCAGCTGATTGACGTCTTGAAACGTCACGATACTGAGAACATCGTGTGCATTCGAGACACCAGAACCTCGCCAGTGAGATTGAAAATTTGATGCTCACAAACAAATCTATTTCTTGTACTATAACGCAACTTTGAACTCCTGGATGGCTGAAGATCAATCTCGGAAGCGACTTGAACCAAGGTGGTAGGCTCTGTCTGGTACAAATCCCCTCCGACATGAGGGGGTCGATATGGTCGGTGCAGTCGTCTCTTGGCAATCGATGCTAGAAGAATTTGCCACTGTTGAAATCTTCGCACCTGGTGTATGGTATAGACTGCGATGCTGCACTTAGATTGAGTAGCAGGGGAAAGCCCTGCGCGTCCATATCTGTCGTTGATTTCAGGATGACAGACATGAAGTCTTTGAATGAGACCTCGATTTAAGGAAGTTTGGCACTGAAAGCCAGCAGACATTACAATCCTGGGCAATGACGACTTTGAGGCGTTTCACATGCGATGATCTATTCACGTTCAACAGCGTGAACTTGGACTATTTCACAGAGACAGTGAGCCTCTTCAGCACAGCTTTGTATTTTATGATGACTCTCAGCTTTGCTTGCGATCAATGAGCTGATGTGTCCCTGATCGACCCTTGGTGCGCAGTACAATCTGCCCTTCTATCTGCAGTACCTGGCAAACTGGCCAGAGTACTGCTTAATGGCGGAAGGGGCGGGCCAGCAGGCTATGGGGTACATCCTGGGGAAGGTGGAAGGCGAGGACGAGAACTGGCATGGCCATGTCACAGCCCTCACTGTGGCACCAGACTTCAGGTGCAGACTATACCTTGGCTTTGCTGCAGTCCTGTCAGAACCTTCGCTGATGCAGCATTACACACCAGAAGGGTACAGTGCGGATCAACGGAAGGCTTGCAAGCCAGCATGTGAATCATTCTCCTGCTCTCAGGCGACAAGGGCTTGCTCGCAACCTAATGGATCTGCTGGAGAGCGTCACACACAAAGTGCACAACGGCTATTTTGTGGATCTGTTTGTGCGCCAGTCCAACTCCAATGCAATTGGAATGTACACAAAGGTGCAGTTCTCTCAGCTTACTTGTCATTGTCACCAAAAGTTCAGCGCTCTGCAATCTGAGACATGGAGAACGCCTTAGTCGCTGCAGATGTCTGGCGAAATTTTCACATGTTTGGTGTGGTGTCTGCGCAGTTTGGATACAGTGTGTATCGGACGGTGATCGGGTACTACAGCGGGGTGGAGGATGCATATGACATGAGGAAAGCAATGCCAAGGGATGTGCGCAAGCGCTCCCTCATTCCTATAAAGAGCAGGATATACCCACACGAGCTGGAGACAGACTGAGTGCGGCGGGAGGCCGCGCTGGTTCAGGATTAGTCTCTTTGCTGCGAGTTGCAGCTTTTGTTGTATTGGACCTGTAGAATCTTTACATGTGCCTGTTGCCAACATTGTAATTTAAATGTCGGCAGATCGTGTCAGGTGGCTTCTGCATCACTGGTGCACCAGTAGTACTTGAGTGGTAACTCCACCTTGGCTGAATCTGTGGGTCCTTCGAGTCCTGAATGTCATGTATTGTGTCAAGTGTCAAAACGGAGAGGAGAGACGCATTTGTGCTCTTGTTGTTTGGGCTCAAGCTACCAGCTACTGAAGCTGCTAGAAGCAGTCGACTCGTAGATTTCAAGCTTTCTGACATCACCTGCTCGGAACTTGTAAACACTGATCCATTAGGTTCAACCTAAGTTGGCGCCGGGCCGCGCGGCCATAGCAGATGCAGCTCGCCAGTACTTGTTTACATGGGTGTCTGAATTATCCGCTGTGGAGTTTTTTCTGTGAAGCTTCATTCAGTGAATGCAGCTGTTAAGCTATCCTATCTATGGAGTCACCTGGAAGAACACTGGCATGGCACGACGGTCTTGAACAGATACAAGTGGACTACAGCACCTCTGCTAATGCTCCGCGATCTACATACACAATGCCTCAGGAAGACTCGGGCTGGATGTTTTGCTGCGCCCTGCTGCCCTGAGGCACCACATTGAAGTCGACATCCAGGCAGAACAGCTGCGGCGCATCGTTCCCCTTGCCCTTGGCTGTGATGCGTACTGTGTAAGGACCCTGCAGAATCAAGCTCCACCTTGGGTCCATCAAGTCATAATGGACATCAGTGAGATGACCATCAAGTCATAATGGACATCAGTGAGATGACCATCAAGTCATAATGGACATCA
>JADEYI010000298.1_pt1 | contig 79059 bp, 82 predicted proteins | sample 8542331 | NCBI WGS metagenome assembly JADEYI01 (sample SAMN16510988, study PRJNA670497) | mine drainage metagenome | isolation source: biofilm near Copperflume 1 | place: Germany: Marsberg coppermine Kilianstollen | collected 2018-02
ACCTGCTGCACCTGCGCGAGCGCGATCTCGTTGCCGACCTGGATCGCCTGAAGCCTGCCTACCGCTGTCTGGTTCCTGAGTTCAAGGCCCTGGAGACTCGCCTGTTCGGCCTGAAAGTCCTGAGCCTGGGCCTGCGCGGAGGCGAGCGCTCCGTTCAGCGTGTTGAGCGTAGTCTCCGCAGTTGTTTGAGGACTCTGTACGCCCGCCGTGTTCGCGGTGTTGTAGGCCGGGTAGAGTTGCTGGAACTGCTGCGTCAGGCCTTGCGCCGTGTACGACAGGCCCTCCTGCTCGTTGATCAGGTTTCCGAGATTGTTAAGCAGGTTCTGGTTTGACTGCCAGACTCCGGCGCCGCCGCCGGCGGTGTTCTTGGCCATGTACTGAAGCTGCTGCGCGAGGTTGGTGACGGTGGCGGTTTCCTGCTGAAGCTGCTGGAGTTGGCTCGCGTACATCGTTGGATCGAATACCACGTCGCCGACGCCGAACAGGGCGTGCGCAGGGACGGGTCTTCCGAACAGGCAAGCCAGCGTGGCCAGAATCGCGAGGAGTCGGCGGGAACGTTTCGTCCACTTCATTGACGTATCTCCCATTGATTAAGTCTTCCGTTGGCATGGAACGAATTCCCGTTCGCTCCGATGATCGCTTCAACTTGTGAATCAAGGCGCGGGTAGAGTTTGTCGAGGTACTCTGCCCAATCATGCATGCCGCGGGCGCGGAACCACTCGACCGTCCAGCGCTCTCCGTATTCCGCGATCATCCGTCGCGCAGCGAGAACGTCGTCCTTTGATCCGGCACCTATAAAGGCAAGCGACGCCGGTCCGAGCGAGAATTGAAAGAGCCGCCTTCCGAGCGGGGAGACGTAGTAGTAATGCCGCTTGGGCGCGGCTTCGGCGATGATCTCTATCTGCCGGCCCGTCAGCCCGAACTTCCGGTAGAGCTCACGGGTCTGCGCGTTGCTCGCCTCGGGATTGGGCAGATAGAGCTTGGTGGGACACGACTCCAGGATAACGTCGCGATGCTTGGAGTTGGCGATTTCGCTGAGGCTCTGGGTAGCAAGCACAACGGCCGCGTTCTTCTTGCGCAGTGTGCGGAGCCATTCCTCGAGCTTCGCTCCGAAGGTTCCGTTGGCAAGCATCACCCACGCTTCATCGAGGACGATGAGCGTCGGCCTTCCATCGAGCCGCTGGTCAATTCGATGAAAGAGGTAGGTCAGCACTGGAACGACGACCTTGTCACCCATCGCCATCAGGGTTTCGAGCTCGAAGGTTACGAAGCGGCCTTCGAGCAGCACGTCGCGGTCGGCATCGAGGAAGCGTCCGAGCGGGCCGGCGAGCGAGTAAGTGCTGAGGCCGTCGCGCACCGCGCCGTCTTGGACCTGGGTGACGAGATTGGTGATGGTGCGCTGATCGGCCGGACCTTCGGCAACCAGTTCGAGCGCTCGCCAAATCGCCTTGCGCTGGTTGGGCAGAATTGTCACACCCTGAAGCTCAAGCCAATCTTCGAGCAGGGCCTGAAGCTGCATTCGATCGGTCTCGTCGTCGATGCGCGCGAGCGGCTGCAAAGGAACTTCATCCTCGCCAAGATCGAGATGCGCACCGCCGAGCGCGTGGGTGAGGACGAATGCGGAGTAGCCTTTGTCGAAGAAGAACACCTGCCCATTAGGCACGGCGCGAAAGTTCGCCGCGATAGTGCCGAGCGCGACGCTCTTGCCCGAGCCGGTCGGCCCCAGAATCGCCGTGTGGCCGGTGTCGGCCACATGGAGGTTAAACCGCCACGGCGTGCTGCCGGCCGTCGCGCCATAGCAAAGCGCCGGCGTGTTTTTCGGGTAGTAGGGACAAGGATTGGTCGCGAGTCCGGGCCAGATACTCGTCAGCGGAAGGATGTCGGCAAGGTTTCGGGTATTGACCAACGGCTTGCGCACGTCGTACCAGCCGTGTCCGGGAATCGATCCGAGCCACGCCTCGGCGGCGTTGATGGTTTCGATGCGCGGATCGAATCCCATGTTCTGGCAGGTCTTGAAAACAAGCTGCGCGTTCTCGTCGGCGAGGTCGGCGCGGTCCTCTGTGATAATCACCTTGGCGGTGACATAGCAGAACCGCACCGCGCCGCCTTCAGCCTCGGCGATCGCGTCATCGGCGTCGGCCGCCATCTTGAGCGCGTGCTGGTTCTGGAAAGCCGTGCCTGCGCCGGAGCCAAAGTTCTCGCTGAAGATGGCGCGCGCTCCGAGCCGCCTCTGAAACCAGTTTCGCCGATGTACCGAGAGCTCGTTCACGGCGGTCCTGGGGCCGACCGGGATGGCGCGGATCGAATAGCGGTAGGACATCGGCAGTTCGCTCAAGGACGCTGCCATGTCCGCCCACGAAAACGCCGGGAACCCCGAGAGCGCCACGACGCGAATGTGCCTGCCGCCGATACGCGGCCTGAAGCCGGTGATGAAGTCCTGGTTGCCCAAGAGGGCGTCGAGGAAGACCGGTCGCCTCGGTGCCGCGACTTCGCAGACCCGTCCGTTGATGCAGGTGGTGACGTGCGAGAACAGCGCGGGCAGGTCGAGCGGCCTGAGTTTCAAGACCGGACTCATCGCGTCGGCAAACTCTCGCAGCCGCTCCTTGAACCATTCGAGCTGCCGGCCCCAGTCGATGCGTTTCGGAGCGCCCGACATGAACAGTCCCGCCATCCTCATCTGAACGTTCGACGGCGGACGGTAGGTGACGGTGAGTACGCACTTAGTCTCGAAGTGGCGTCCCTCGGCCGCATAGTGAAGCGCGCACTCATGATCAAGCGTGGCGCTTACCGGATCGGGGAAAGTCCTCTCTGGATAATCGACGCTCGGATAGCGGATGAGATCGACGTTGTACATGAAGCCGTCGTCGGCCCGCGCGAGCGCACGATTAGCCAGCGCCCGGTGGGCATCGAGCTCCTCGGCGCTCGCGGAATTCAGATCGAGCCCGGAGGACTCGAAAGCGGCAAGCAGCGCGCCGTCCTTCATCGCGATAACTTGCTGGTCGACCGCAAAGGCGAAGTTGAGTTGGTCGGGTAGCCCGAGGCGCCGGTCTGGTTTTCGTCTGAGGTCTTTGAACTCTTTGAAGAACATGCAAATCCCTCCTTCATCGCTAGGTGCGCATATCCTTGGGCGTTGGCACCGAAGGCCGGATGTGCGCAGCGGGCGCCCAGACGGAAGCGCGCGCCGGGTAGTAGTTCTGATACCGAATGTGGCGGATATAGACTTGGCTCAGTTGCGGGTCGAACTTCGCCGCCTGCACCAAGGCCCAATGTCCGACCGTGAGGAGGAACGCGCCCATTCCGGCCGTGTACCAGTGAAGGCCGCCGCCAAGAATCAACGCGGCGGCGGTGATCCAGTTCGCGATCGCGAGCTGGCGCTCCGCTCCGGCAAGCAGGACCGGCCGGGTAAGCGATTGATGAATCGTGCTGAGCCGCCGCTGACTTTCCGCCATGACTCGGTCCTCGCTAAAAAAGCGCTCCGCCCAGCGGAAAGAGCACGGTCATGAGCTGGGTTGCGCCAAGAGCGCACGCGCCGCCAAAGGCCAGCGCCGACATTTTCCGCACGCCGGTGCTGTGTTCGGTGACGGACCATGCAATGCCAGTTCCAATGATGGCGGCTGTCGTGACCGCGTGAGCGACAGGGCCCTGCAGATCGGTCTGCAAGGTCGTGAGCGGCATATCCCATGGCAGTGCGCCGCCCGCAGCAACGGCGGCGAACGCCTCCGCCGGCCATGCAATAGTGACAATGGCGAAAGCGTAACTGAGCCGCGCCGTCCACTTTCCGAGCGAGCCTTTAACTTCCTTCAGCCCTTTCATTTTCCAAACCTCCTGTGTGAGTCGTCGTCAAAATGTTGGTCTCGCGATCAGTGAGATTACTTGCGCCAGAAGCAGCGCGAGACTTCCGAGCGTGATCCAATCGAGCAGTCCTGTCTTGGATTGGTTGGTCACTCTCGCGAACGTCGTTGACGCCGCGATCGCGCTAAGCAGATAGAGCATCTGATATTCGGGATTCATCAGTTCACCTCCACGGGCAAAATCTTGAATCCGTCGCGCGCGTTGTATCCTTCGACACGGACCAGTTCCTTCACCCGCCTTCCCTGCGGCGTTCGGACGATGAAAGCGAGCAAGTTGATCGTCTCAGCGAGCAGTTCCGGCTGCGGCGGCACGCCTGCTTCCTGAACAAGACTGGAAAGCCGCGTCAGCGCCGCCCGTGCACTGTTCGCGTGAATCGTCGTGACTCCGCCCGGATGACCGGTGTTCCACGCCTTGAGTAGCGCGAGTGCTTCCGCGCCACGCACCTCGCCGATGATGATGCGGTCGGGCCTCAGCCGCATCGTGGTGCGGACCAGGCGGGTCATGTCAGCGCTCTCAGCGGTGTGAAGCTGAACGAGATTTTGCGCTCGGCACTGTATTTCCAGGGTGTCCTCGATGATCACGTAGCGCTCGTTCGGATCGGATCGCTCCACCATTTCGTTGATGAGCGCACCCGCAAGCGTCGTTTTGCCCGAGCCCGTGCCTCCCGCGAGAACGATATTGAGCCGGGAATCCACGGCGCTGCGGAACACATCGGCTTGGGTTTCGGTAACGATTCCGTCGCGCACGTAATCATCGAGCGTGTAAAGAACCTCTGCCGGTTTGCGCATGACGAAACAGGGCTTGCGCACGACCGGCGGAATCAGCCCCTCGAAACGAATGCGGCCGATGGGCAATTCGCCTTCGACGATTGGATTGCCTGCGTTGGCGACGGTCCCAAGCGAGGCGGCGACGGTGCCGATGAGGCTCTCGACCTGGGTTGCTGGCAATGTCAGTTCGGCCGAGTGGAGTCCCTTGCCATAGGATTCAAGCCATACGCGGCCGTCCTCGTTGACGATGATCTCGGTGATTTTTGGATCGGCCATCGCACTCAGTAGACGCGATCCGAGTTGGCGTCTTAATAGCTCGTCGCGGCGCCGTTCCTGAACTTCCTGCACGGAGATCATGCGTGAACTCCGTTGCCAGCGACATTCGCGCCGTTGCTACGGGCGGGTTGCGCCATCTGCTTGAGCAGGTCTTCGACTTCGAGCCGCCAACCGCGATGGCGTCGCTCGCCCGCTGCCATAGCCTGCTGCCGTTGCGCCTCCGGAATTTCCGGCAGATGAATGAGAGCGCTGAGCACGAATTGATCGAGCATCGCGACCAGCGTGTTCAATTGTTCGATGATCGGCCTGTGACTGCGCACGATCGCGGCCCGGTTGGCGTCGATGATCCGCTTCTCGAACGCCGCCATCTCCGCCTCGGAGAGCGCAGCCGCGCCAGCCTCTGAGTCCAAAGAGCGCGGCGGTTCAAGCAGGCGTTCCTTGATGTGGCGAGAAAGCGAAATTCTGCGCTCTTCCGCTTCGCGCTTGAGCCGCGCGAAGTCCTCTTCGCTGACGTATGCCGTAAGTTGTCTTCTCATAGGAGTCGCTCCTTTTTCTCTCCCGACTTGGATTCCGCACTGGTGGCGAACCGCAGAAACGTGAGCTGCTTATCTTGGTCCGATTCCAGTCGAGCTTCGGCGGTAGCATCGTTAGCCGCTTTGCAGGGCGGCGGTATGACCGGATGAACACCGTTTGCCGGTCCTTTCACCGGAGCGGACTCTGTGGACGGCACCGCTTCCGCCGTCGTCCGGTCGCTTGCGGCCGGCGGCTTAAGGCGCACGCGCCGGTTGAACAGCGGGTGGCGGAAGTGGCGGAGCTTGGCCGCGCGGATCGCATGGTGGCCGGCGGTGAAGATCAGCACCTCCTCCTCGCCCAGCCGCGTCACTTCATCCGGAGTCAGGAGCGGGCGGCCCACCTCGGGCTCCGACACGCTCGCGCCGCCGTTTGAAACCGTGCGGTGCTCGTGGCGCACCGTGCTCTCGCCGGTCATCGCGGAGAGCTCGCGCGCGGTCGCCATGTCGTAGGGCCTGCACACCATCTTGGTGTGGCAGTGGGCGGTGATCATCTGGTTAGTACCGTAGGCTTGGTAGATCTGGGTCATCGACTGGGCAACGAGGCAGGCCTTGAGCCCGTAACCGGCAATCAGCGAGAGCGAGTCGGCGAACAGTTCCAGCCGCCCCAGGCTGGCAAACTCGTCGATCAGCAGCAGCAGGGGACGCTTACCCGCCGGCACCGCGCGTCCGTCGCGATAGTCAAGTTTTTCCGTCAGGCGGTTTAGAATCTGCGCCAGCACCAGCCGCAGCAAAGGCCGCATCCGATGCTGGTCGGCGAGCGTGACCGCGATGTAGAGCGAAAGCGGCTGGCGGTGATTGACCAGATCGTCGATGCGGAAGTCGGAGGCCGCCGTGTTGGCCGCGACCACCGGATCGCGGTAGAGGCCCAAAAACCCTTTGACCTGCGAGATCACCGACGCCCGCTCCTTTTCGGCCATGTCGAGCAGGCTCCGCATCCCGCCGGCCACCAGCGTGTGCGTGTGGGTTGGGTTCCCGTGCGCATCGCGCCAGTCAAGCGCGCCGGTGGGGTCATGCTCGGCGCTCATCAGGTGCTCGATCGTCTCGTTGAGTTTGCGCGCCGGATCGAAGAGCAGGTTCGCCACCCCGGCGAGCGTCGGTTGGCGCCCTTCGTAGAGGCAGTGCAGGACGAACGCCTCGAACGCCTCCGACCCGGCGCGGTCCCAGTGCTCCGGCAGCCCCTTGCCGTGCGGGTCGAGCAGAAGCCGCACAATGTTCTGCACGTCGCGCACCTCGTAGGGCGTGCGCAGCCTGACTTCGGCAAGCGGATTGAAACGGGCGAGCCACGGTTCGGGCGAGGCCGGCGCGAACTTCATGCAGAGCTGCCCCAGACGTTTGCGCGCGCCGGCGGTGAGCCGCCAGTTCTCGTCCTTGGGGTCGTGGACCAGAACCGAATGCGGCCAGGTGACCAGGGTCGGCAAGACCGCGCCCGTGCCCTTGCCCTCACGGGTCGGCGCGAGGATCAGGACGTGGCCGGGTCCGCAGTGGCGCAGATACCAGGCGCGCGGCCAGCGTCGCCAGATGCCCAAGTAAACACCGGCGCGAGGGCTCGACGGACGCATCAGCCCCATGCGCACGGCCAGCCTGCGGACGCGCTTGAGCAAGAGCCTTCGCTGCTCTATCAGTGCGGACGCGCGAACGTCCCTTGTGACCGCCCACCGAGCGGAACCATGAAGATCGGAAACCGGCTGAAACCAGCCGTGCCGAGCGACGCCGATAACGGCCATCGCCAGCACCGTAAGCCCGGCCATCGGATAGACAGCCTCGCGCGCACACAGCGCCCAGACCGGCGCAAGTTCGACGGCTGAATGCCAGCGCCACCACCAGATCATCCAGCCCCACGGCGGATAGACAGCTCCGGCAAGCGGAAGATCAATCAAGGGATGCCCGAGCCACGGCGAGTAGCCGAACAGCCTTGCGGTGTGTTCAGTCGTTATCCAGTTGATGGCTACGAAAGCCAGCGCGAGCGTGAGTAGAACGCATGCCTTAAGTTGCAGAAGGCGCCCGTCGCTCGCCGATCCTGTGACCCGATAAGGACGCTGCTCAGCCATCGCGATCCCTCTCACGCTCGAATCCCTGAGTTCTGTTACCCTCGCGCTGACGGTCCCGCGCGCGGCTCTTGATAATGTCTTTCGCCTGCTGACGGCCGCGCAGTTCTCGCTCGTGTTCGGGAGAGAGCTGCCATTCCCGCTCGCCAACCCGGCGCGCGAGTCCCAGACCCTCAAGAAACTGAAGGCGCTCGATCTCCTGCTCCGCCCTGATGCGGCTGGCCTCGCCGCGCGGCCGAATCTGTTCGTAACTCACGACACCCGCGCTGTCCGCTTTTCGCTGGAAGGCCCGATCGATCTCGGTCCACTGCTCTCGGCGGATGACTCGCTCGCGGGCTTGCAGAACCTCGCGTTCAAGGCGCGGCCCAAGCTCTCTCTCGACGAGGTCCTGGCTCTGCTCGCGGATGCCGCGGCGTAGGTAGTCACCGTCGATTTTGAGGGTGCGGCCGTCTTCGCGAACGCCCCGGACAAGCAAATGGAAGTGGGCGTCGTCGGTGTTGTGATGGTCGATCGCGACCCACTCGAGCCGCGTGCCAAGGTCGCGCGCCATACCGGCGACCAGGCCGCGCGCGTGCTCGCGAAGATCAATCCGCGAACCGTCCTCGGGTGAGATGATGAACGACCACATCAGCTCGTCGCCCCGCTCCCAGTCGCGGACGACCGCTATCATGTCGATATCCGCGCGCGTGGCGTCGAAGCCAAGCCCCTTGCCGTCCTCGCGCTGCGCTCGGTCGCGCGCCAAGTAGCGCGCGTGCCGAGCCCATGACGCTTTGTGCAAGTTGCGCCGGAAGGAAGCCTTGACGACGCTGCGCCTTCCATAAAGACGCTCGGGCATCCGCGCGCGGCCCTTCGCGTCGCGCCGGTTGAGGCTGCCTTTCCCCTGATGCCGTGCCGTTCGCGCGGCGCCGACTCGCCGCATCGCTCGCACCCACCACGGCACCAGCGGGCGTTCGGGGCGTGGCCGCCCGAGCCGGAGCTTGATTTCGACCTCCTCGCGCCCGAAGAACCTAAGCCGCCCCATCGCCCGTCTCCTTGAGCAGCGCCGTCAACGCGACCACGAGCGCACCCGATTCCTCGGGCGCACGCGCTCCGAACGCTTCGAGGATTTCGTGAATCTGCTTGCTGCTGAGCATGACGGAATGAAGATCGTGCGCGCGGCTCCATGACCTCCACGCGCGTTTGGATGTCGCTCTTTCCTCTAGTTTCTGACGACCGAGAGAAGCCACTTGCGCCCGCTGTTCGGCGGTCAACGAAGCCGCCTCGTGCGCGACGCTGATCAGCGCTCCAAGCAGGAAGTCCGGCGGCTCGCGGTCAAGTCCTGCAATCGCGATCAGGCCGCCAAGATTCGCGAGGTGATGGACTCTGAGTCCTTGCTCCGGCGTATGTTCGTTCGTCGCCATCACTCACCACGTCAGTACCGGTTCGAGCACGCCCCGGACATTGGAGATTGGAACCGGTCCGAAGTAGCGGCCGTCCCAACTCCTCGGGTCGTGAAACCCTAATAGCCACACGGCGCCCGGCGCGACGCTGCGTTGGCCCCAAGGCATGTGTGGAAGAGTCCGGCCCGCGCTGTCACGCTCGGCCACTCGGCTGTGCGGAAGCCTGACGCCATTGATTGCGACCCATCCGCGCTCGACCTCGACCGTGTCGCCGGGGAGCGCTGCGATCAGCTTTGCGACCGGCTCGGCACCGCCGGGACAAGCGCCCTTTCGGAGATATCCGCGCGCCAGTCCTTCCTGGCCGACATTGGCCGGCAGACACGCCGCGACCAGTGCTTCCCGCTCTAGCGGCTCATCAGCGGCCAACCGGTAAACTCCGGCTGACGCGGCACTGTCGGTCAGCGTGATCATGAGACCGAAGGCGTGCGCGAATACGGTCAGTAGTATCGTCACTATTACCGCTCCGAAGGACGCCAAAAGCTGCGCGCGAACCCGTTTCAGACGGCGATAAAAAACGCCTGCCGACATGAAGCCGGAGCCGGTATCGAGGCTCTTGAGTGCCGTGCTGTACGGCAAGAAGGCGTCGCCGCACCGCAGTCCCGGAAAGCGCCTGAAAGGACTGCGGAAAAAACGCGTAGGGCGGCACAGTACCGCAGACCCTTTATCTTGCCCTACGAACCCAGCGTTTTGTCCCAATCCCAACACCGCTCAAACCTCCATCGGACCCGACCCAAGCTTCACCGCTCAAACAGCATCAAGCGCCTACTCGCCTCACCTTCCCGATCCAATCGCAACCAACGTTCCGTATGCGATGCGATTCCGATCCCGCTTCCAATCAGAAAGCACTTTCGACTAAGCCTCTCTGCCGTTTGCGCTAAGGCCCTGCTCGCTCCGATCCAAACGAACCGTCGCCGTTGCTCGTTTCGCGTCGCCGGCTCTCGGTAGGTTGCCGTCGAGCTCGTCGTGTATCTGCTTGACCAGGCGCGTAATCGTCTCAGTAATCGTTGCTCCGAGATCAAACCCTGCGTCGTCCGCGGCGCGGCGAAGCTCTTCGAGCTGACCCTTGACCGATGCGGGTACCCGCACCTGAATGACCGCGCTGCGCTCTTCCTTCCGCTTCAAAACTCCCATCGTTGGACTCCTTCATTAGCCTTGGTGTCACGACTCAATTCTTGTATGCGGCGGGAAATACCAAGTCCGCGGTGACCATTACGTTGAACTGGTAGCCCGGCCTGATCTCAATCGTTGGCGGATGATTCATGCCGTTGCCCATCATCTGCTGGCCCAGAGAACCGAACTGGCCCGACGCAGCCGAGCCTGCCATCTCGCTCGCCATCGCCCACTGATTCGGCTGGTAGTAGCCATAGGCTCCGTAGCCAGCCCCGCCGCCGAACGTCGCCATCTGTCCGACCATCTCGCCCGCGCTGATCAGGCTCGTTAGCGCCGCAGTGCCGAACGTACTGAGGTAATGGTTGTTGACCTGATCGGTGAACCCCGCGTAGCCGGCCTGGTCGGCGCCCGGCATCTGTGGAAGATACATGCTCGACGTATTCGGGAAGATCAGCCGCTGCCACGCGACCTGCACTCGTTGCTGGCCGTTCGCTGAAGCGTTGCGGTACGTGCCGATGAGTCTGCCGCCCTGCGGAATCAGCAGGCTCTTGCCGGTCGCGCTGTCGAACACGTTCTGGCTGACCTGCGCGAGGATTGGCCCCGGCAGATCCGAGTTGATGCCGCTGACTAATACGGCCGGGATCACGCTTCCCGCCATCACCGTGTAGGGCGATGCGGCTGGATGAAGCGTCACGCCTGGATCGCTCGTCGCGCTTGAGTTCGATGCCGAGCTTTGCGCGCGACTGATGCTCGCGATCTCCAACGTTCCGCCGCCGTGAAAGGCGGATACCATCTGTGGCGATTCGAGCGCCCTCATGAACTTCTCTTGCGCCCATTGCGCGTATCGGCTCGGCGGTTGCGGCGGGTGCTGGACCGATGCTTGCGTTCTCGCAATCGTCATCGCGGGCGGCGGGACGAAGGTCGCGACCGCGTGAACGTGCACTCCATGCGCCGCGAGGTCTTCGATCTCGCCCTTGTTGCGCGCTGTCGCTCCCGCAGCGTCCGCTGACTGCCCTGCACCCGCGCCCTGCGCGGTCACGCCCGATGAGCGGATCCCCTGTGCGGCAACGACGCCGGCAACGACGGCGACCACAACGAATCCGATGAGCAGACGCCGGTTGAACCGCCCGCCGCCCGGATGTTCAAGCTCGTGTTCGTCTTCCTGCTGGCGAGGCTCTTCTTCGTCCGCCATGACTGCTACCTCGGCGTGCCTGCATAGGAGATGGTTACCCGGTCCTGATCGCGTCCAACGCCCGCAACCAGCACCGCGTTGCTGAACAGCCTGTCGGCGACGTAGTAGTTGCCCTCGACCCGGTAGTTGACCATCTGGGTGCCGCCGTTAGCGCCGACGAGCAACGCCGGGGCTTCGCTGGCCTTCATGCCCGGCGGCATCTGGATGTAGACATGGGTGCCATCGTCGAACGCGCGAATCGGTTTCCACGGAACGTTTGGCCCGGCGACGGTATAGGAGAAGCTCAGTTGTCCGGGATCGACCGCCGCCACCTTGACCACGCCGTCATCGGCTGGCGGATCGGCCGCGGTCTCCTGCTTCGCTTCAGCCGCCGCGGAGTCGGCCTCCTTCATCGCTGTCAGCAACTCGTCCGGATAGTAGAACTCGACCTCCTGCATGGCGTGGCCGCGCGAACGAAGCAGCAGGTGGTAGATGTGTTTCGTCGTGTAAATCGTGAGGTTGGTTGCGATACCTGGCGTCTGCGGCTTCACCGCCAGATGTGGCACTGGATTGCGCGGGTCACCCGACGCCGCTGGCGTCGCCATCCAGCGCTCCGTATCGCCCATCGCCACGTCGGTGATTGTTTCGCCTGGCTGCAGTTGGATGTCGGTGGTGCGCAGCGGCTGGCAATCGATCACCGGCTCGTGGCCTTCGTTGTAGGGATAGAGCACCAATCCGGGCGTCTTGTAGACGGCCCACTGGCCGTCCTGCGCATGCTCCTTGATCGCCTGCTGAACCTCCGACGGCTGCGCGGCTAAAAGCTGAGCGCCCGTTGGCGACGGTGGTGTGTCAGGCTTTGGCGCCGTCTCGACGGCGAGGTTGAGCGGTGGTGGCGCGGGAGGTTGCTGCGCCGCGCACGCTCCCAGCACCAATGCTGTGGTGAAAATGCCAGCCGTCATTACCTGTCTCATCGTTTCCACCTCGCCGCGGCTCTGCTGCCGCGACTAGCTCTGCTGCTCCGTCCAATTGATCTGAGTCACGTAGAAGCCGAGTGGGTTACTCACGATCGCGGTGTCGGAACTGGGCGGCGCGATCTCGGTTTGCAGAACCGCTTCCCAGTGCGTGGGCGCGTCTTCGCTCGCTCCGTTCCGGTCGCGCGCCTGCTCTGTCCAGTGGACCTCATAACTGGACGGGGAAAGTTTCAGGATCGAATCGATCTGTACCGATACGGTCTGCTTCTCGGCGATCTTGAACGGGTTATGGGAGAAGTTGGCCGAGTGGTAATACTCATCGAGAAACCGGTCCGCCGCTCCGCGCACGTGAGCAAGCAATCGGTTGAGCATTTCGTGCTCGACCTGGGGATCGCTCGAGACTTCTCGCGCGTCGCGGATGAACGCGGCCACTTCGTAGCTTTCCATCCGTGCGGTTATGCCCGGAACCTCTGTCGGGTTTAGCGGCTGCGGAACGGTCAGCGCGTAGCCGAGTTTGTCGACTTCGACGACGTAGGGAATGTATCGGCTGCGGCTGCTCAGCCAAATGAAGCCCGCCGCAAGCATGATGCTCAGGACGAGCAGACCGCCCGCCGCGATCTGCCAGTTGCGCTTGCCGAGCACCAAATCGGCGTAGCGCTCGTCCCAGTCTCGGCGTGCCTCGACGTATGGATTCGCGCTCATATCGCGTCCGCCTCCTGCATTCGATTTGGACGAGCCGCCGCCCACCTGCTGGACGCGTTCAACGCTAGCGGGTGGGGCCAGGGTGGGGTAAACTTCCCAAGATGGAGCGGATCAGGAGCTACGGGATGAGACTGCGGAGAATTTGTAAGAGAGCAGAAACCCCAACTGTCACAAGGGTTTACTGACTCCGGGCGTCCCGGATGATACCACGCTGGATCAGGCTCTGGCGGGATTGCTAATCTGGCGTACTGGGTAACCGGTACCGAGGGTTCGAATCCCTCCCTCTCCGCCATTCCCCCTCGAATCGAACCGGAAAAATCCGCCGATTTCCTACTGTGATGCAAGGACGTCAATTTCGGGTCACATCTCAATCTGAACTCCTGCCATTTCTGCTTGGCCTGCCGCCGGGAATGTCACGCAAACAAGCCAAAGAGCTTCTCCGCTTCAAAGCTGTGACTTTAAAGGGGGCGGCGGACGTACGGCATGATACCAGGTTGGAACCCGGCGACATCGTTACGATCGCGACCCGGAAATTAGTAGGCGATGCAGCGCCGGAGCGTCATGGTCTTGGAATAGTTCATCTGGATGAAGCGGTTGTGGTGGTCGACAAACCAGCCGGGCTCCTTTCAATGGGCTCCGACCGCGAAAAGTTGAAAACCGCGTATCGGATTCTCAATGAGCATCTCAAAGCGCTCACGAAATCACCGATGCAGCAGGCGTTTATCGTTCACCGGCTGGATCGCGAGACCTCCGGCCTGATGATGTTCGCACGCAATGAATCCATGCGGGCGGCCATTCAGCGGAACTGGAAAAGCGTTACGAAGAAGTACCTGGCCGTGGTGGCGGGCGTACCTTCGATTTCACAGGGAACACTCAGAGACCATCTGTTGGAAAGCAGATCATTCAAGGTTCATCGCGTCGATCATGGTGGCGAACTGGCAATTACCCATTATCGCGTGATCGAGACGCATGGAGATAAATCGCTGCTCGAGCTCACGCTTGAAACCGGACGCAAAAACCAGATACGCGTTCAGTTGGCCGCCGCGGGCCATCCGATCGTCGGCGACCGCAAATACGGCGAGCGAATTGATCCCGTGGGGCGGCTGGCGCTACATTCATGCGAGCTTAAGTTTTGCCATCCGATCTCGGGCATACCGATGGAATTTCGGAGCTCTCTACCGGGGCGATTAAAAGTACTGGTCCGCGAGCGCCGGGTCGCACGCGCAAGATGAACGCAGAGAGAAACGCATGGCCGATGCCACCGCGCGCCCGTATCACGCCAGGCCAGCGCGAACGTTGCAACCGGATGACTGTCTCAAAGTTGTCAATGTATTCGCGATCAGGGGTAATCCGTAAGATCGCGTATGCCGGCTTTTTCAAAGCCGATTTGACGCTCTCTGCATTTGTTGCATCGACCGCAATGCTTCAAACCGGCGGGAGCCATGCAAGTCAAAGTCGTTTCAAGCGGCAAGTGATGGAAGCGCTTTATGAGATCCCATTTGCGTAAATCCCGCAGCCCCGCCTTCAATTCAATGCGGTGCTCCAGCCCTCTGCTCAACACCGAGGCAAAGTCGCTAAAAAATTCTGCGGTGGCATCAGGAAACGGATTTCCCGCCAGCGAGCCGATCGCTATTCGCGAAACATCATGCGTGCTGCACCAAACTGCCGCGAGACCGATCAGAAGAATGTTCCTGCCGGGTAGATAAACGGCGCTGTCCGGCGCCTCAGCGCCAGGCACCGAATCGCCGGCGACACTCCAGTGACTGCCGTACAGGGTTCCGATCGGCGCCGATAGAGTTGTTACAGGCTTTATGTGCGGATGATTCAGCGCTCGCAGGAATGCATCGAGCGCCTGGCGCTCGACCTCTTCCCACGCGAGTCCACATTGCACGTAGATGGGGTACACCTCCGCCGTTCCAGCTTCTTCCGCCAGCAGGACTGAACTATCCAAACCGCCACTGGCCAGGACTGCGATTTTTTTCAAACTATTTTCTCCCGATCGTCAAATCGACCAAGTCTCCACAAACATAGCTGCGCGAATATCTGACGCTTAAACCTGCGATCCGGCCTTAAAAGACGAGGTTACATATTCCAAATGCATGGCGCCACTTACGCCCTCGATCTTCTGCTTTACGTTTGACATAGTCGCATTTTACCAATGCCGGAGAACCTCCAGTGTGGATATTCCGCAATTCAAAGGTTTTGTCATGGGAACGGAACAGAGCGCCTGGTATGTGAACTTCTTCGGCGAAGACTATCTAAACATCTATCGTCATACGCTTACCGCCGATCGCACCGAAAAAGAGGTCGCCTTCGCGGAGCGCAAGCTCGAGTTGAAGACTGATGCGCGCGTGCTCGATCTATGCTGTGGGCCGGGCCGTCACAGTGTGCTGCTTGCAAAACGCGGGTATCGGGTGACCGGCCTCGATTTGAGCCAGCCCTATCTTGATCTAGCTCGGCGCGCCGCAATTGACTGCAAAGTCGAGTTCGATACGGTCTCGGCAGACATGCGTGAGATCCCTTTCGATGACCATTTCGATGCCGCCATCAATATGTATTCTTCATTCGGTTACCTTGAGTCGGAAGCCGAAGATTTCAAAGTTATCGAATCGATTGCAAAGTCGCTCAGGCGGGGAGGACGGCTGCTCCTGGACATGTTGAATCGTGAATGGGCGGTGGCGAATTACATACAGCATGATTGGCATTCGGAGAGCGACGGTACGTTATATGTGGAACATCGGGCTCTCGATCTTGCCTCAAGCCGCATGCGCGTCCGTTTTGTCATTGTAGATCCGAATGGCGGCCGCCACGATTCTATAGGCCACGATATTCGGCTCTACACCCTTACCGAGATGATTCGCCTGCTCGAGCGCGTCGGTTTCACGAACGTGGAAGTGTTCGGCGGCTTCGACAGCGAACCGTACGCAATCGAATCCCGCCGGATGATAATGGTTGCCCGGAAAGCAGCCTAGGAACAAACAGATCTATTGTAAGTACGAGCGAATATCGGTCACGTCTTCCGGCCAGACTTGATCCCAACTCAGCAACCCTCCCGCTACCTTCACAAAAAAGACAGCGTGTGCAACGCCTGCAGTAGCTGGAAACAATCGGCGCGCGTGGGCCTATAACGGCCACGCCCGTGGAGACGCGCATGCCGGTTGAGGCGCTTGTTCAATTGGGATTCGTCGGCAAAGTCGATGGGTTCAAACAGACGATCTACGAACGCCCTGACCGAGCGCCAGAGCGCCTGGTCGAACAATGATTCCAGGCCGGCGAACTTCCGCGCGAAGAAATGATCGCGCGACCTCTTGTTGGAACCTTGTCTCACTCAACTTTGCCGCGCCGAAGCCGTCCACCACTGGAAGAAGGTTGTTAACGCAGCTCCGATAATCGTCGTCGGCCAGTCTTGCGCAGGCCGCAGTCAGATCTTCTCGCCACGGCTCCATTTCAGCTTGGGAGAGCAGGTCATCCTTCAGGGACAAGTAAGCCGCACCGCCGTCAGCTTCATAGAACGCCGCGAAGGCGGCGTCAGATGTTTCAGCGCTCGTGCTGCGTTCGAGGAGACGGATCGTGTCATAGAGGCTGGCGTCCAAGGGAATCGTCCAACCGAGCGAACCGAGCTCCTCCGCCTTGCTTCGCACCGACGCTTCGAACCGTTCGCTAAGACGCGCCAACGCTTCGCCGCCTTCGCTGATACGCGCCAGTTCGACGCAGTGGAGTGTGACATCGAAAAACGCTCGCCGGAGCTCGAGCATTCCCTCTTGCGCGCCCAGAGCAGGGAGGAACGATAGATAAGCCTGCTTTTGGAGATGACCGATCACCGCCAAGTACGAAGCCCGGAAGTCGCACGACGCTAGAGCGAGCACATCAGTTCGGACTCGACAGACGGCATTGAGACGTCCCGCGATCTCCGCCGCCTGACGAAAGCCCGCGTAAAGGTCCTTGCCGAAATTCCAATCCCTTTGCAAACTTGTTGTCCGAATCTCCCTCGAGCTTCATCAAAAAAACGCAAACTTATTCTGAAAATGCTGATAAGCCAAAAACCAAAGCATCATCAGCAGCGTGCCGGTGCCCACCGAAATGGGATACGCGATAGTCGGTGCATCCATTACGAGCGGCAACAGCGCAACGGCGAGCGCCGGCGGCACATGCAAATCAAGAAATCGTAAAACCACAATCCCCCAAGCCATACTGCATCCCGCCGTCACCGGGCTAACACCAAACAACTTCCAGAAGGCTAAACCTCCCGCAGCGGTCAGGAAGCATGCAATTGGCAGGACGAGCGGACGTTTGGCCCAAGGGCATATTTCCGTGTGGCCGAACATCTCAAATCCTATAACCACCAGCGGCGGAAACAACACGAAGCGTAGCCCAGTCATCTGGACCACAAACTCAGCCGCGGCGACGAAAGTTATTAGGGCGAAAAACCAATTTAGACCAACTGCCGGTCGCTCGATCGCATCCTCGAGGCGATCGCCTGAACTCATAGGTGGAATCGACAGAAATTCGCCAGCTATCAGGCCCCACAGTACAGACATCGCGGCTAACAAAACCGTTCCGAGTGTTATTCCCGCTGGGTACCACCAACTTGTCACGCCGAGTACCAGAGGCAAAAGACCGGCAGAGATTGCAGGCGCCACAGGCGATTCGAGCGCGGTTATTACACCCACCGATCCGGCTACCGTAAGTAACACTGAAAAATAGCCATAGGGCAGAGCGCGAGTGACCAGAATTCCGAGCGCGCCGGTGATTACCGGAGTGATCGCGAGCAGAACTGGCGCGCACGCCCAGGTGCCTCGTGGACGCGTGAACACGTCGTGAGAAAGCGCCCCCAATTCGGGAAACAGAATGTATAATGCGCCGGTGGCGATCGCGATGAAGGAAATGATGGCGATATAGATGATCGTTATCAGTTCAGCCAGAGCGCGATAAACAATCGGCCGCCGCCCGTCATCAGTGATGAACGCAATCGTTCGAGCCACCCCACGACGTTGCTGGGCGTCCACAACAAGATCTTCATCGCCATCCGACTCCATCGGCGGTTTGCGTGATTCCTCGGTCCTCACTACGATCGGGTTTTATTCGGATTCATTGATCAGTGCTATACGGGCATGTTGCCCGTTCCGCCTGAATGAAGGAAGCCAGGTTTCACGCAGGGTGTCGAGCGCAATATTCGACGAAAATCCCGGTGAATATGCCTTTTTCAAAGACGGTGCGATCGAATTGCCGATCTATCGGGCGGTAGCGTCGGTGGTTCGTGTCCGCACTGCCGCCGGTAGAGTCCAAGTGCCTCCGATCGAACGCAACACGACGCGTCCAGATGCGTCGCCCGCTGCCGCGAGTAACCTGCGCATTGGTTCATCAATCGGTTCTTTCGAAAGCCGAAAGGTCCCCCAGTGAATTGGAATTAGATAGCGGGCCCCGGTTTCAGTGAACATCCGCCAAACCTGCTCCGGGTTAGCATGATTCCGAATCCAAGGGTCGTACGCGGCAATCGAAAATGCCGCCACTTCCGGAGGATGGTCATGCAGCCGGGCGAACAAATTCGTATCGGCGCTATCGCACGCCAAAAACATCCCAACGCCGTCGCGATTCAACAGGTAACTGTTAAACCCATAACTCCGGCCAAAAGGAGGCCATCGCGTTCCCCAATGTGCCGCGCCCAAGGCGGTTATTGTCAGATTCTTGACCACCGTTGTTTGACCCCACTTGAGCTCGCGCACATCATAAAATCCAAGCGGATTGATCAGGCGTCCACACTGCTCGCACGCGATCACGGTGGTGGACCTAGGCAGCGCTTTGAGTGACCTGATATCGAGATGATCCATATGCGCGTGGGTGATCAAAATTACATCGATCGGACCGAGCTGGTCAGGCCTGAGCGGTGGCTCGATCAAACGGTGTGGACCGATCGTCAACACTGAGTCGATCGTAAAACCAACCCTCTCAAACAGCACCGGATCAGATAAAACCCTCACGCCAAAATAATTCATCAGTAATGTCGCGTGACCCAGGTTTGCGACGGTCAGTGCATTGTTCTGAAAATTCGCTGGAGTAGGTACCGCAGGATAGCTTGCCTCACGAAAGTCACGGCCATCGATCTTACATGCACTCATAATGACGATGCCGGCTATAGTTATGATCGCAATCGCACGCTCTGTTAGGTTCACTTGGGGAACAGATCTCCGACCGAGGCCGGTCCGTTATCACGTACAAAGGTCTTCGGGGTGAACCGGCGTACCGCGGGCCGTTGAATTCCATCGGCGGCGTAATCTCGCCAACAGGGCCGGATGATGCGAATGGAAGTACCACCCCATCAGCGCTAACGCTAAGAGGTTTCCGAATATAATGGTCCATTCTCCCAGCATTCTCAGCACCGCCATATCCAGAACGGTGACGATACCCACGAATAATATCTCGAAAGAGAGCACGGCCAAAAGCACGCCAAAGCCCATTAAGGGTTCGGCATCTGCGAAATAGAGCAATGCGGCTATGGCAATGCCGAAAAGCATAAAGCCGATGAAATGAATCGCTGAATAAGCCAACACCGGTCCGGCAATGATCGGAAGGGCGGGCGACAGCGGATGGCCACCAATCACAGAGGGTGCGTGCATTATCAATTCGCCCAGCAACATCGGAGTCAGAAACGGCCGTCCGCGAATGGTGTCAAAGATGAGAAACCAGATGGCGACTGCCATTGCGCCGAGAAACCCCGCGATCGCACCATCTCTAAGAACGGCCGACCAGGTTCGCGGCGTCGCCTCCAGTTGCCGTCCCACGTCGCGCGCGCCGTGCGAGGTGTGACGAACGCTATTGATTGTGACTTCTTTCATCTTAAGACCGCTCATAGTTATTGATGACGGCGTGAATGCTCGGTGTCCTCGTCAGAGTCTTCGTCCAGATCATTATTCGCAGTTGCCTGAGACATTTCCATCGCAACTTGAGTGAGCATCTTTTGAGTCCAGGCCACGTGGTCATTTTCTTCTTTGAAAACGTCCTTTACTGCCTTACCGGCAATTTGTTTGAGCTCAGGTTCCTTGATATGAGAAGCGATGGATTTTAGAACTTCCCAGTTCCAATGGTCTTTGGTTTCCGCTAGAACAAGATTTTCCAGATTGTTCATGTCGCAGAGTTCTTCCGGCACCTCAGTCGAGATCAAGCCCTCAGCCTTGTACTCAGCCGCCTCAGCTTCAGGGCTTAAGTAATCGTCTTCGGCACCGCTGGCGCGAAGCATTTCCTCACAAAGTTCGACGTGATGTTCGGTTTGGGCGCGGAACGTTTCAAGCTGATCGCGCAGTTCCTCATGCGCTAGTTCGCTTAAGGCCCTCTCGTAAAGCTTCACTCCTCCCTGCTCGACCGCCAGCATCTGAGAGATGAAATCCTTTAAAAACTGAGGATTTGGCGCGCTTGATTTGTGCATACTGTCCGAACCGGGATGGCGCGAAGTGGCGGAAGCGCCGACTGAGGATTTTACGTTATGGCTTGCCCGTTGGGTTTTCATATGAGTTGCTCCTGCTGCAATGAGTTATTAAAGGGTAAAAATCCTGACCGGGAGATGCCCGTTCGGGAGTGAAATTGATTGCTTGTGAACGCCTTACTAGCGAGCAATCAGGATGCCAGCGGCATGTTCCGGTCGACGGCTAGCGCCGACTTGAGAGCGCATGCTGAAGGTGTGCGATATTCGCGAAGTGTCACGCGGTAAACGGCTACGACAGTGGCGAAAACTGATGTGAAATGTTCGGCCGGAAGAATGCGCGATAAAAGCGAAGCAACTATGTTGTTAGAGTGAGCGCTGCGGATTATGTGTGCGAATATGCCGATCGACGGGGAGATACGGTATTTCTTTCACGCTTGAGAAAGGATCTGCAATAACGATTGTTTCATTCCGAGAAGAAAATTCGCACTATCCTTGTGGCGCCGCTGCCGAGGGAATCGCCCTGGCAGTGGGAGCTGCAGTCTCAGACGCGGTCGCGCTGGGCATTGCGCTTTCGGTAGCGGTGGCCGTCGCGGTCGGCGTCGGCTCCAGCCATTTGATTGGCCATCTGACCCAGATCAAAGTGGTTGAGAGTCCGGCGCGCGCCTGCGTCATGGTGCCGCCATCACGAAGCTCTCCGGTTCCCGGATCGTAGATTTCCGTGCTGGCAATCGGATTGCCGTCGTTATCCCATCCGCCTGCGATCAATACCTGGCCATCGGGCAGCAAGGTCGCGGTATGCCCATAGCGGCTAACGCTCATGTTGTCGGTGAACGCGAAGCTGCGGGTGTGCGGGTCATAAATTTCAGTGGTGTTGTCGTTGCGGCCTCCGGCGATCAAGACCTTGCCATTGCTGAGCAACGTAGCGGTGTGCCCGGCGCGGCCTTTCTTCATGGGCGGTCCCGGTTTGAAAGTGGCGCTTGCCGGATCGTAAAATTCCGTTGTATTCAGCGGAACGCTGCGAGCCTCTGAACTGCCGCCCGCGATCAAGACCTCTCCATCGAAGAGCAGAGTGGCCGTGTGATAGATGCGGTTTTGACTCATATCGGCCGCGGTGGAGAAGGTGGCGTTCAGAGGATCATACAATTCGGCGGTTTTGGAACCACCGCCCGCGATCAGAACCATCCCGTTCTGCAACAAAGTGGCGGTCTGTCCATACAGATCTTCCGCCATCGGGGCAGTTTGAACAAATCGATTTCTCGCGGGATCATATAGTTCCGCGCTATTAGTGCCGCCGCCGACGACCAGCACTTCGCCGTCATGCATCGCGGTGGCGGTGAGTTCGTCGCGACCGCTGGTCATGGGGGCGGCTGGAGAAAAGCGGCCCTTTAGCGGATCGAAAATTTCGGTCGAGGCCAGTATCCATGGCATCGAGGGCGCAGGAAACGAGAGCAAAGGGGTGAGAACGGTATCGATTCCGCCGGCAATCAGTACCCGGCCATCGGGCAGGAGCGCCGCCGTATCGTGATCCCGATGCGCGGTCATCGGACTTATCGGGTAGAAATATCCGGAGATCGTGTCATAAATTTCGGCGCTGTCGAGTACCGCAAGGCTTTTACCAGTCGGAGTCTCAACCACGCCGACGCCTCCGGTGATCAGCAGTACCGGCCTGAGTACGGGAGTCGGCGTGGCGGTGGGGGTGATCGAGCGGGTGGCATGTGCCCGTGTATGGTGGTGATGTCGCCGCCGCGCGTTTGCCTGAGTTCGTGACATAAGAATAAAAACAACCGCTATCAACAGGGTGGCGGAAAGCAAGTTCAACCTGCGTGACGTGATCATCGTATCTCTCCGAGATCGGGGTGCGCAGGCGCCTCCACCTGAAGCTCGGGGCGCATGCCGTGAGCAGCGCTCCATTCCTGCTCGCGAGAAGCGATGGCGAGAGGTAAGCCGCGGGTTTCATCGATATACAGGCCAAAAATCAAAGCACTCGGAAACCCGAGCAACGCGAAGTACCTAACCACCCTTGGCAGCCCTCCTAGCGGTCCGATTAAGGCCGCGATGATCACCTGCGCCAGCATCGAGAAAATTGCTCCGGTAATTCCCTGCACGCCGACCATGGTTGTGCGTAGTCCATCGGGAAACAGTTCGGTGGCCGCGGAATTGGCGCCTACCGTCATCACGCTCGATCCGAACTTGAACCAGCAATAGCCGACCAGCAGCCAAATCAGCGGCCAGGTGACCCCAACCGGCGGTCCGAGGTAAAAAGCGATGGCGCCGAGCCATGCGGCGCCGCCGGCGTACATGACGGTTGGTACTCGGCCGAAGCGCTCGGAGGTCCAGGCCCCGAGTGGAAATCCCAGCATCCCGACCACCATCCCGGTCACCACGATAGTGCTGGCCATGCGCGGAGAGAGACCGATAATCGAGACGGCCTGGAAGTAAAGCCAGCCATTAACCGCAGTTCCCGCCATCGTATCGAGCGCGGCGCATACCAGCAGTGCGATGGCGCGTTTGCGGTAAAGCGGATGGAAGATATCCCAGACGTGAGTTTTTGGAGCGGGATCATGGGCGATTCGGCGCATTAGCGGCGTGCGCTCTGGTAACATGAGGGCGATCGGCAAAACCAGGACGATTCCCGCCACGCACGGCGCAAGCAGCCATCGCCATGAATATCCCCATTGCAACAGAAATGGGATTACGATGTAGCTGAGGACGCCGCCAATTGCGCTAGCCAGCGCCGCCGCAGCCTGCCCGCGCGCTCGTTGTTTAACGTCAAGCTCCTCGGCCAGCAGTACGATGGCCGAGGAAACCGAGCCGCCGAGCAGCGCCGCAATCAGGATTTCGAAAGCCGCGAACAGCCGAGGATCGCGGGCTAAAGCGGCGCCGGCGCTGAGCAGCGGAGCCAACGAAAGGCAAAACAGGATGATTTTTCGTCGGCCAACGCGGTCGGCAAGCCGCGCTAGAACCAGCGATCCAAAGGCCGAAATCGACATCCAGGCGAACAGTTCGGCCAGTTGCGCCTGACTCAATAAAAAGCTTTTAGCTATCCATGGAGCTGCAACTCCGGCAATCGACAGACTGTAGCCCTGATAGATCAACAAGAGAACGATTGCCGAAATAATGGTGCCGGTTCGGGCCGAATTTGACTGCCGAGCCGTTGGGGCCTGGTTAGCCATCAATCCCCGTTCGCGGCCGCCAGCCTTTCCAAATGGGTTACGCCTTTGACGTTCTGGTCCGCCCCAAATGCGGCATCGCCAAAATTAACTGTGAAATGTGGGTTTAAGTAGCCTAAGACCAGCGGCATATCCGTTGCTCTAATACCCGGCGAACATCTTCGTTTGAGTCAGGGAGGTTAACAGGTTTGATGGATTCTAATGGTGTACAGCTTCACCGTTCACCATTGCTGCGGTTTTTTTCTTTCATGCAGCCCCACCTGCGTTACCTGGTTGGTGCCGCACTAATCGGGGTGGGCAAATTCACGCTGCCGCTGGCGTTTCCGCTGGCCTTTCGGTACGTGGTTGATGTCCTGCTCGCGGCCCATCCAAAAATCGAGGGACTCAACCTCATCATTGACCGTTGGTGCGTTGGTTTGGCCCATCTTAGTGGGCTGAGCGCGACCCCTGAAGCCAAATTGGCGGCCATTAGCGTGGTAATGCTGATTTTGTACGTGCTCCAGGCGCTCGCCAGCTATTACCGAAATTACTGGGGAGGCATCGCCGGTAACCGTCTCATATTCGATCTGCAATGCAAGCTTTTTGGGCATCTGCAGCAGCTTTCTCATTCATATTTTGATCGCAACCCGACCGGCGGCATAGTCGCCCGCGTGCTTAACGACGTCAGCAAGGCACGCGAACTGGTGGATAGTGCGCTGATCGACGTTTGGATGGACGGCGTCTCGCTGATCATGGTGGTCGGCCTGCTGTTCGCGCTCGACTGGAAGCTCGCCCTCGTGGCGCTCGCCGTCGCTCCGGTATGGGTGGTATTCGTGCATTTCTTTGCCCCGCGAATCAAGGCGGTCAGCCATCGGATGCAGGAAACCGCGGAGCAGATTTCAGGTGAAGTTCATGAGCGGGTGGCTGGCGCAAGCACGATAAAATCGTTCGGACGCGAAGATCACGAGTCGAACCGATTCCAACAGCGCAGCGAGCATTTGTACGGACGTACGATCGACAAAGTTCGGCTTGCGGCGAAGCAGGAAATGCTCATCCAATTGTTGACGCGCGGTGCGCCGGCGGTGGTGGTATGGGTCGGCGCCTCGATGATCATGCACGGATCGGTCACGCTCGGGACGCTGGTGGCATTCGTTTCCCTTATTGCCTTTCTATACATGCCATTGGAGCGGTTCGCGCAGCTCTCGGTGATTGCGTCGGCTTCAATGGCGGCAATTGAGAGGTTATTCGAGTTTCTCGATCTTAAACCCGAGATTACCGACCATCCGCTGAGCCGGCCCTTTTCGGTTCGCCGCGGAACCGTGCGTTTCGAGCACGTATCCTTCAGCTATCGTGCCCAGGAAGGTGCGAGTCCGCGTGAGGTCTTGAACAATATCGACCTCGATATACCTGGCGGGTTGCGGGTGGCATTGGTGGGACGTTCGGGCGCCGGCAAAACCACCTTGGCAAATCTAATCCCGCGCTTTTACGATCCAGTCGCGGGGCGGGTTTTGGTCGATGGCAAGGACGTGCGTCATTATACCGTCAAGTCGCTGCGCGAGAGCATCAGCTTCGTGATGCAGGACGCGCTGCTGTTCAGCGCCAGCGTCCGCGACAATCTGCTTTATGCGCGGCCCGAGGCCACTGATGAAATGCTGTGGCAGGCACTGGAGCTGGCGAATCTCCGGCAATTTGTGGAAGCGCTGCCCGATGGGCTGGAAACCATAATCGGAGAACGCGGCGTGAAGGTTTCCGGTGGCCAGAGACAACGACTGGCGCTGGCCCGCGCATTTTTGAAGGATTCGAAGATTGTCATCCTCGACGAGGCCACCTCGGCGGTGGATTCGGAAGCGGAAAACCTGATTCACGAGGCGATGGAACGGCTGATGGTAGGCCGGACGGTCTTCTTGATTGCGCATCGGTTGCGTAGTGCGGTTAACGCCGATCTGATCGTCGCGCTCGACCAGGGTAGGATTGTCGAGACCGGCACCCATGCCGAGCTGATGAGCCGTGGCGGCACTTACGCGCGGCTGTTTACGGAGCAGACCCGGGGTCTGGATCCGGACGCCGCAGAGCGCAGTTCGGAAGCGATCGAAGCCTAGCAGAGATGGTTATCTCCCCCAGTTCAGGGGGGAGGAATTAAAAACGTGACGCCATTCACGGCTGGTCTTATGCGGACCAGCCGTGAATTTCTAGTGTAGATCGTCCTTTAGCCAACGCCTTTTTCATTTCCAACTCATGTTTTACCCTCGCGGCCGCCTTCGATATCACATCTTCAATCATGCCGAACGGAACAACTACCACGCCATCGCGGTCGCCAATCACGAAATCGCCCGGTTGCAACGAGCTATCGCCGATTACGATCGGATGATTTATGGCGCCGCCTCCGCGCTTGCCGGTCCCGCGGATACAGATACCACGCGCAAAGATCGGGAATCCTGAGCGAGCGATCTCAGCCGCATCCCTGATACATCCGTCGATCACCATGCCGCCGAGCTTACGGACGCGAGCCGCCTGCGTCATCACATCGCCCCAATAACCGAACTCGTGCTGGCCGGAGACCTCAATCACCAGGATATCGCCCGGCTGGGCGGCATAGATGGCCCGATGAAGCATCAGGTTGTCGCCAGGGGGTGAGCTCACCGTGACGGCCGGACCGCAAAGCTTCATGCGTGAAGCGACCGGTTTGATCGCCGACGGCAGAGCCGCGCTATAGTCGCGTAAGCTTTCGACGAGGGTTGCAGTTGAGAAGCGGGCGAGCCGTCGCATGACTGAATTCACGCCGCGCGTCCGCTTCATATCGGTTGGTTTTCTCGCATTACCGGGCATGATTTGGAAGTATGAACATAACCCGGCTGATTAAAATATTTCCATCCCAGCCGCGGCTCACTTTCGCCGGTTCTAAAAAGGCAAGAAGGAAATTATGACAGCCAAAGTTGCGATCGTCACCGGTGCGGGCAGCGGGATTGGCCAACAGACGACCATCGCTTTATTGAACCAGGGCTATTGTGTTGCGATGGCGGGTCGCCATATCGAATCGCTGGAATCGACCGAGGCGGCGGCCCGTGCCCATGCCGAGCGGACGTTGCTCGTGGTCACCGATATCAGGAATCCTGCCGCGGTCAGGAATCTGTTCGTAAAAACCAGGGAAAAGTTTGGCCGCCTCGATCTTCTGTTCAACAATGCCGGCACCAGCGCACCCGGGGTGCCGATGGAAGATCTGACCTACGGGCAATGGCAGTCGGTAATCGAGGTCAACCTGACCGGGACCTTCCTGTGCACGCAGGAAGCCTTTCGAGTCATGAAGAATCAGGACCCCCGCGGGGGCCGGATCATCAACAATGGATCGGTTTCAGCACATGTGCCCCGCCCGGATTCCGCGCCGTATACAGCCACCAAACATGCCATCACTGGTTTGACCAGGTCCACTTCACTGGATGGCAGGAAATATGGCATCGCATGCGGTCAGATAGATATCGGGAATGCGGCCACCGAGATGACCGCGAGGATGGCAGTGGGGATGCCGCAGGCGGACGGATCGGTGCGAGCCGAGCCGCGCATGGATGCTGACAACGTAGCGCGAGCGGTGGTTTTCATGGCCAGCCTTCCGCTGGACGCCAACGTTCAGTTCATGACCGTGATGGCGACCACGATGCCATTCATCGGACGCGGCTGATCAACGAGCTTTCAATTAATTGCCGCTCCCTGACGGCATACCCTTAGTACCGCACTGATTGGCCTGAAGCAGGCGTCCATGAAATAATTTGAAGGACGGCTATGCGCCGATCCGGCCGCCAAGCGGTCCTGAAGCCGCGAAGGCGGCCAAATCATCCGGCGCCACTTGCCTGGAGATCCGGTTTATTGCGAGTCGCCAATTCGATTAAGTGGACAATCTCGGTAGCTGCCCTGTACGCCGCAGCCGCATGCGGCACGATACCCAACAGCTTTGCGATACTTCATTCGCGGCTGCTCTATCGCGAATCACCGAAATTCGTGGGAGAGCATGGGCCGCTTTCGCGCGCGCAGGGCATCGAGGTCGTCGCCGCTTTGCAACAGCGCGCCGACCAGCCCGACCTCTTGAAGCGCCAACTCGAATTCCAGCAGGCGATTGGTGCCGGGCCCTTGGTGCTCGGTAATAAAGTAACCTTGCTCGAGAACGGTCCCGACACTTACAACGCCATGTTCAGCGCACTCAAAAGTGCGAAAGACAGTATCAATATTGAAACTTACATTATCTCCGACGACAGGATCGGCCGCGAATTTGCCGATCAACTGATCGAGAAGCAGCAGCAGGGCGTTCAGGTGAATCTGATCTACGATAGCTTTGGATCGATGGCTGTCAATCAAAGTTTTTTCGATCGATTACAGTCGAGTGGGATCCGGGTTCTGCAGTTCAATCCTGTTAATCCCCTGGTGGGACGGCTTCGATGGGCCCCAAGCCATCGCGACCATCGCAAACTGATGGTAATCGACGGCCGAATCGTATTCACCGGCGGAATCAATATTTCCGGGGTCTATTCCAGCGGATGGCGCCGCAGAAAACGGGTGCCCTACGGAACACTCGATTATTGGCGCGATACCGATGTCGAGATCGAGGGGCCGGTTGCGGCCGAATTTCAAAAAGTGTTTTTCAGCACGTGGGAAAGCCAGAAAGGCGGCCCGCTCAGCCCCAGAGATTATTTTCCTGAGCTAAAGAACGCAGGTGACGAGATCGTTCAAGTCCAGGGAAGTGTTCCCGAGCAGTTCAGCCTGATCTATTTCACTCTGATCTCGGCGATAAACAATGCTGTAACGAACGTCTATATAAGCGATGCCTATTTCGCGCCTGATCAGCAGTTCGTCGAAGCGTTGTCGGCTGCGGCCCGGCGTGGCGTGGATGTGCGACTATTGGTGCCGGCCAAAACCGACGTGCCGTTTATCCTGGCTGCTGCCCGCTCGCACTACTTGGAATTGTTGGATGCGGGCGTGAAGATTTATGAGTGGCGCGGAAAGATGATGCATGCCAAAACGGCGACGGTCGACCACGTCTGGTCTACCGTGGGATCTTCGAATCTCGATTGGTGGAGTATCGTTTACAACAACGAACTCAATGCGGTGGTGCTGGGTTCTCATTTCGGCGCCCAGATGGATCTGATGTTCAGGAACGACATGGAAGGCTCGGATCAAATCAAACTTAGCGACTGGCAAAAGCGTTCGCTGGTCGAGCGGGTCGATGAATCGATCGCGCGGATGTTACAGCCGGTCCTATGATTTCAGGACTCAACCACCCGAAGCGGCTTTAGGCACATCACGCTTGCTCGAAGGAGTGCGCATTCGGTAGGCTTCGCATACTTTGAATAGAACAGGATTTATCCTCGCCGCCGGCATGTTGTCGGCAGTCCTCGTGACAGTGGGCGTTTCGCGTGTGTTTGCGGAAGACGCGAACGTACGCACCAACGTTGATGTGGACTGTCGATGTCCCGATCCGGTGGGACAGAATTTTTGCTCCGACTTCAAACAGCAGGTTGGCAAATCATCAGCCTATCGACTGGTGGACAACCTCAACGGCTATGGCTTGGGTGTGCATTTCACGTGCGTGGATATGTGGAAAGGAATCAATGCTGAACTTGCCGGACATATGTCGGCCGTTTCGGTTGCTTTCACGCTCTATTCGGACACCCTGCCCGGTGAGATCTTCGAGGACAATTCAGTTTTCCGGGTCGGCGTCGAGGCAGTGCCCGAGATGTCACGCCGGATAGTCACCGCCTTGGGGCAGTTGGTGAGTATGAACTCCAGTTTCTTCGAGCGGCTGCGCGGCGCCAATGGCAATCCTTCGGAAGAGCCGGCTGGTTCCGGTGAGACTTCGGGCGCTTCGACCGGCTCGGCGGGATCAGCGGCCCCATCGGCCGCCCCCTCGGCGGCCGCCCCTGGCCCGGGATCTCCGTAGCTCGACGACAACCGTGCGTTCCGCTGGCTCGAGCCGTATGGGCGTTCGCGAAGAAGCCGCGGTTCGAGTTTGACATCGGCCGACGGCAGCGATAGATGTGCTTATCCGAAAAGTCGGTTGATTGCTTCGGGTGCCCGTTAGGGCATAACAGGGAAGCCGGTGAGAAGCCGGCGCGGTCCCGCCACTGTAAGTGGGAAGCTGCCTTTCGTTAGAGCCACTCAGGTTCCGCTGAATCTGGGGAAGGTCGGGAGGTGGCGATGAGGGTTTCAAAACCTTCGGAAACCACGAGCCAGGAGACCTACCTGAAGCGATCGGACGTATGACTCCGCGTGGAAACGGAGAGTCCGTTAGCTTCCTCGACCTGGCAACGCGACCCTCGTTTCCCTATGGAGCGAGGGTTTTTTGATGCCATCTGATTTCGTCCATCGTTTTATTTATCGTCGCGATATCGCAGCGCGCAACTTAATCATTGGCGGAGTAATCCGCGGCTAGTTGGATGCAGCGTACGGCAATTTTGCTTGTCGGCCATGGCAGCCGCGAGCAGGCGTCGAATCTTGAATTCGAGCAGTTGGTCGAACAACTGCGGGCGCGTCGGCCAGAGTTCGAGGTCCAGCACGCATATGTCGAGCTTGCTCAGCCATCATTGGCCGACGGTCTCGATGCGATCGCGCGTTGCCATGATCATGTGGTGGTGTTTCCGTGTTTCCTATTCGGCGCCGGCCACGTAAAGAACGATATTCCGTTGGCATTGGCGGCGGCTCGGCAAAAATTTCCAGAAGTCCGGTTCACCGCCGCGCGGGTCTTCGGGGTCCATGCCGCGATGGCGGAGTTGGTCTTTCAGCGGGTTTCCGAGGTCTGCGATAGTCAGGACAACATCCAGCGCACCGCGATCGTGGTGGTCGGGCGCGGCGCGAGCGACCCTGATGCCAACGGCGATTTTTGCAAACTGGTGCGCCTTGCCGCTGAAGGGCGCGGCTTCGGCTGGGTGGTGCCGAGCTTTATCGGTATAACCACGCCGCTGTTCGAGGAAGCTATCGAGTTGCTGGCGCGCGCGCGTCCCGAACGCATCGTGGTTGCCCCCTATTTATTGTTCGGCGGCCGGCTGGTCGAGCGGCTGGAGAATCAAATTGGACAGTTCAGAAGTCGTTATCCGTGGATTGCGGCCAGGATGACCGCCCATCTCGGGGTCCATCCAAAGGTGATGGAGGTCATCGATGATCGGATCAACGAAGCCTTGAGCGGACAGGCGCCGCTGCCATGCGACAACTGCCAGTATCGGGTTCCGATCGGCGGCATCTCGGAAAACGTCGGCGGGTTTCGTTCCTTGTTGTGGAGCGCGCGCCATCTGGAGACGCACGCGCAGGCCATGCCACATGTCCACGCGCACCCGGCCATACGCAAGCACGTACTGGTCTGCGGCAATGTCGATTGCGCCGCGCGCGGCAGTATCGCGCTGATCACCGGGCTACGCAGGGCGCTCCGGCGAATCGGGCGCAATCGTGAAATCAGGATCACGCGAACTTCCTGCATGGGCCGCTGCGGTGAAGGACCCACGGTCGCGGTCTATCCGGATGGGATCTGGTACCGGAATGTTAATCCGGCTGACGCGCAGGAACTGGTCGATCAGCATCTGCTTGGCGATCGGCTGGTAGCCCGGCTGATCGATGGGATCATGCAGTGAGAGAGGGAATCGAATGGCTTGTCACGAAATAGCGGGTTTGCGGCTGGGACTGATGCGATTGCTCGGCCTGAACGATGACGCCGCGCGGCAACACGAACTGGCCGAACTAGGCGATGGCGCCGGTCATCCGGGGCCGATCCGCTCGATGTGCGAGGCTGGCGACCTGGAAAGCCTCAAACGTTTTTACGAAGCGGCGGTCTCCATGCTCGAAGAACGAGTGGCCGCGACCCGGTCCGACGATCCCAAGCTGCCATACTTGAGGAGCCTGATTATTCTGACCAAAAAAGTCGAGTTAGATCTCGCCAACCAGATCGGCAATTTGACCCGTCTGTTCAGCGATCTCGAACAGATGCACGATTTCGTGCACGAGATTTATCCGGCGGATTGAACGATGGCGGAACCCCGCGTCGCACAATTGGTAAAGGCACTCCCTCTCGGGCCGGAAACGAGGTTGCTAACCTTTGCGCTGCCCGAAGGCGAGATCGGTTTCGCGGGCGGCCAGTACATCATCGTCAATACCCGTATCGAGCTTCCCGGCGGCAAGCTCGCCAAGCGCGCATATTCCATTTTGTCCGGCGACGCCGAACAGAAACAATTTCAGATTGCGGTGCGGCGAATCGGGAGCGGTCCGGGCTCAAACTTCATGCATGGAATAGCTGAGGGCGCGGAACTCGAATTCAGTGGGCCATGGGGCAAGTTCGTCGCCAATGGCGCGCCCGTGGGACCGCGACTGGTGTTCGCGACCGATACCGGTATCACGGCCGGACTCGGACTTCTGCAAGGGCATGGATCGCGTACCCTGGCGGACGTCACCACGGCAGTCTGGTTCATCGAATCTGACAGCTATTTTCTTCCGCCCGGATTCGCGCGCGAATCGCTGTTAGGGCTTGTCCGGGAATTTAGAATTGCCGCGGCTCCGCGAACGACTGACTCGACCCGGATCGCCAGCGCGATCGCAGTTTTGGATGATTCCGTCGCCTCGACGTTGCCATCGTCGGCGTTTCTAGCAGGCGACGGTGCGCTTATCCATCCACTGCGCGAGCGACTGGTTGCGGCCGGAATGAAACGGGAGACCATCCGCCTGGAGGCGTTCTTCAACAACCCTGAGCGCCGGGTGCAGTCGTGAGGCCGCTTAACCATGGCTGAGATCAGTGTTCCGCCGCGAGACCGCAAGGGCCTGCGCACCGGCTTTACCACCGGCGCATGCGCCGCGGCGGCCGCCAAGGCGGCGGTGCGATGCGCGGTCAGGGGCGCGACGTTGGCGGAAATCGAAACCACGCTGCCGAATCGAACGACCGTTACGTTTGCGCTCAAGCGTTGCGAACTGACGGTGACCGGTGCGATCTGCAGCGTAATCAAGGACGCCGGCGACGACCCGGACTGCACCCACGGCGCGGAGATGATCGCTGAAGTCGAGCTCAAGTCCGAACCGGCGGTCGAGATTCGCGGCGGCGCGGGGGTGGCGACCGTGACCAAGCCGGGCCTTGGACTCGAGGTTGGGGCGCCGGCGGTAAATCCTGTGCCGCGCCGCAACATCACGGAAATGGTCGAGCAGGAACTGACTGGCAGCGAATATCGCGGCGCAATCGTGACCGTCAGCGTGCCCGGCGGCGAGGAGATGGCGAAGGAAACCATCAACGCACGGCTCGGTCTCATCGGTGGCATCTCGATTCTCGGAACGACCGGAATTGTCCGGCCTTATTCGACCGCGGCGTTCAAGGCCAGCGTCGTGCAGGCGATCGATGTGGCCTGCGAGCGCGGCCTGCCGGAGTTGGCATTGACCACCGGGGGCAAGTCGGAAGCCTATGCGATGAAGCTCTTTACGCAGATGCCCGAGGACGCCTTCATCCAGATGGGCGATTTTGTCGGCACCGCGCTTAAACATTGCGCCCGGCGTCATCTGCGGCGCGCGGTGATCGTCGGCATGATCGGGAAGCTTTCGAAGATGGCCGATGGACAGATGCAGACTCACGCCGCCGGCTCCGAAGTGAACATGGAACTACTCGCCAGCCTGGCGGCGGAACTGGGCGCCGATGAGCAGTTGTGCGCCAGCATCCGCCAGGCCAATACCGCGCGCCACGTGCTGGAGTTGTGCGCGGCGCAGAATATCCCGATCGCGTCGATCGTATGCCGCAAAGTGGTCGAGCATGGAACGCGGCATGCCGGGGGCACGCTGGAGGTGCACGCTTGTCTGGTGGACTTCAACGGCAGCCTGCTCGGCGATTATCCGCCGCACGCGATCCAATCGGAGCAGAACTGATGAACGACATGCGTCAGATGACCGCGATGGGCCGTAATATCGAGGACGGGAGCTTTGCGATTATCGATCGCGAGGCCGGCCCGCATCAATTCGGTCCCGATGAGTGGCAGTTGGTTCGCCGGGTGATCCACGCCACGGCGGATTTTGAATTCAAGGATTTGATGCGATTTCATCCGGACGCCGTGCGCACCGGTATCGAGGCCCTGCGGCGCGGATGCCCGATCGTGGTTGACGTGAAAATGATTACCGCCGGACTCAACGAGGAGCGGCTCAAGGCCTACGGCTGCGCCACTCATTGCTTTATTTCGGATGAAGACGTGATCGCCGCGGCCAAGGCGGCGAACAGCACGCGCGCGATTGAAGCGATGCGCAAGGCGCATCGTAGCGGCCTGCTCGACGGGGCTATCGTGGCGGTTGGCAATGCACCGACGGCGCTGCTCGAAACCGTGCGCCTGGTCGAAGCGGAGGGCGCGCGGCCGGCGCTGGTGATAGGGGTGCCGGTGGGTTTCGTTTCGGCCGCTGAATCAAAAGAGGCGGCGCTGCGCCTGCCCACGCCTTATGTCGTGGCGCGCGGCCGCAAGGGCGGCAGCACGATCGCGGTGGCGATAATTCACGCACTGCTGTTGCTCTCCAGCGAGACGCGCACATGAGCCGGACGCGCGCGATAACGATCATCGGGATCGGTGACGACGGTTGCGTCGGACTGTCCAGCCATGCGGTCGGTGCGGTGGCAAAGGCGCGGGTGCTCGCGGGCGGCGAACGTCATCTGGCGTTTTTTCCGCAGTTTTCCGGCATTCGAATAGCTTTCAAAGATGGGCTTGCGCGGGCGCTCGATCGTATCGCCGAGGCGGCCGGTGAAAATAACGTCTGCATTCTGGCCTCCGGCGACCCGATGTTTTTTGGCGTGGGCGCATCGGTGATTAAGCGTCTGGGCGCGGATCATGTCGAAGTCATCCCGCATCCGAGTTCGATCCAGTGGGCGTTCGCCCGCGCCGGCCTGAAATGGGATGACGCCGCATTGATCTCGCTGCACGGACGCAATCGCGAAGGCTTTCTGACCCGGCTGCGCGTTTGCGGTAAAGCGGCGGTGCTCACGGATCCTGAAAATTCGCCCGCCCGGCTGGCGGCGGCGATGCTCGAAAATGGCGAGACCGAATGGCGGGCGTGGGTTTGCGAAAACCTGGCCGGACCCGATGAGCGAGTGCGAACATTTTCGATTTCGCAACTGGCCGCTTGCGAGGACATTGGACCGCTCAACGTCATGATTCTGATGCGTTCCAGCGAATCGTGGAAAACGCCCACCGCGATTCCGTTTCTGCACGAAGACGAGTTCGCGAAGCGGATGCCGAAGAAGGGCTTGATCACCAAGCGGGAAGTGCGACTGCTGTCGCTGGCCACGATGCGCATCCGGCCCGACAGCGTGGTCTGGGACATCGGCGCTGGATCGGGTTCGGTCTCGATCGAAGCGGCGATGCTGGCGCAGTACGGACGGGTTTACGCAATCGAAGTGGATCCCGAAGGCGTGGAAATCTGCCGCGAGAATTTGCGCACTCACGCGATCGACAACGTGCGCGTGATCGCCGGCCGCGCGCCGGAAGCGTTGGCCGATCTGGAAACCCCCGATGCCGTGTTCGTCGGCGGTAGCAAGGGCAGCATGGACGAGATCGTCGAGATAGCGCTCGAACGGCTGCGGCCGGGCGGGAGACTGGTGGCGAACGCCATCACACTGGAAAACTCGGGCGAGATTTACAGCGCGATGCGCAAGCGCGGAATACTGCCCGAGGTGACGCTGTTGCAGATTTCGCGCGCGGAGCCGCTCGCCCGCTATCTACGTTTCGAGGCGCTCAACCCGATTCAGATCTTCGCGGCCGAAAAACCAGCCGCCGGGGGTGGCAGCGAATGAGTTACGGAAAACTTTATGGAGTCGGAGTCGGTCCCGGCGCGCCGGACTTGATGACTATCCGCGCGGTCGAAACGCTCAAGCGGGTCGCGGTGCTGGCGTTGCCCAGAAGCTCCGACTATGGCGCCTCGATGGCGTGGAAGATAATTGAACCGGTGATTGGAAAAGTGCCCGGCCAGGAACGCCTGTTCCTGACCTTTCCGATGAGCAAGGAACCCGCGCGTCTGCGCAGCGCATGGGACGCCGCCTTCGCCAAAATCGGGGAGCAACTCGAACGCGGGCGATCGGTGGCCTTCGCCACCGAAGGCGATCCGTCGCTGTACAGCACTTTCGGCTACCTGCAGCGGGAAGCCTCGCAGCGCTGGCCCGGAATCCAGGTGGAAGTGGTGCCGGGAGTATCCTCGATCACGGCGGTGCCGGCCGTCACCGGCACGGCGCTGGCGGACGGACTCGAACGCATCGCAATTATCCCGGCGAATTACGGCGTCGATGATCTGGTCGCCACCCTGAATGCCTTCGATACCACTATCCTGATGAAGATCGGCTCCGAGATGTCCAGAGTGGTCGATGCTCTGGAGCGGACCGGGCTTACCGAAAAGGCCGTCTACGTGTCGAAGGCGACCATGCGCGAGCAAAAAATCGTGAAAGACTTCAGCGCGGTGCGGGGCGAGAGCGGCGATTGTTTCGCCATGATCATCGTTACGCGCAAGGAGCGCAGCGGCGTGCTGGCGGGCGAGGTCGAGTCCACCGCCGAACTGGCGAGGGTCGAAGCGTGATTGCTGCGCGAAAACCGTTCGCCATCTACGCGATCACCCGCCATGGGTTGGGTATCGCCGCGCGCCTGGCCGCGAAGCTCGGTGACGCCGAGGTTTACGTTTCGGAAAAACTACTCGAGTCGGCGCATGCGATGCCCGAATTGGCGGGCGCGCTCAAGCTCAAGTTGCCGATGGGGCCGGTACTGGCGGAAACCTTCGCCGCCTACGACTGCCAGATTTTCATCATCAGCGTCGGCGCGGTGGTCAGAATGATCGCGCCATTGCTCAAGGACAAGAAGATCGACCCGGCGGTGGTCTGTATCGACGATGCCTCGCGCTTCGCCATTTGCGTGCTCTCCGGCCACGTTGGCCGCGGCAACTTCTTCACCGATCGGGTGGCGGACATTCTCGGATCGCAGTCGGTGGTGACCACCGCCTCGGACGCTATCGGTACGCTCACGGTTGATATTCTCGGGCGTGATTTCGGCTGGAGACTGGACGATCCGGATCGCAATGTGACCCGTGGATGCGCCGCGGTGGTCAATGCCACGCCGGTGCTGTTCGTGCAGGAGACCGGCGAGCCCAACTGGTGGCCGCTCGACAAGGCGCTGCCGCCGGGGGTGCGCTACGCCACTTCGCTCGATGGGGTCGATGCGCGCGCGTTCGAGATTTTGTTGATCGCGACCGATCGCGAGTTCAAGGAGACAGTTCCGGAGTGTTGGGCCAACGCCGTGATCTACCGGCCAAAGAGCCTGGTGCTCGGAATCGGGTGCGACAGCCGGACGCCGCCGGAATTGGTCGAGCGCGGGATGCTGGCGGTGCTTGAGCGTAATCGGCTGTCGCTAAAGTCGGTGAAAGCGCTCGCCACGATCGATAAGAAAAAAGACGAACCAGCGATCGTGTCGCTCGCGGAGCGCTTCGGCTGGCCGCTTGAAATATATCCGGCGGAAACCCTGGACCGCGTGCCGGGAATCGAAAATCCATCGGACGTCGTGAAACGCCACGTCGGCACGCGCGGCGTTGCCGAACCCGCGGCGCTGCTTTGCGCGGGGGCCGAACGTCTGCTGGTTCCCAAGCAGGCTTATACCGAGCCGGGCGCGGGCCGTTCGATGACGCTGGCGATTGCGCGCGTGCCGTTCAGCAAACGAAATACGGAGGCCGCCGCCGATGTCTGAAGTAAAGGGTGTTTTATACGTTGTGGGAATCGGACCGGGGGCGCACGATCATGTGACTCCGGCCGCGAGCCGCGCGATCGCGGATGCGCAGTTGGTGGTCGGCTACACGACCTATATCAAGCTGGTCAGCGAACTGATTCGCGGCAAGGAGATCGTCAGAACCGGAATGACCGAAGAGATCGGCCGGGCGCGGACGGCGGTCGAGCGTGCGCGCGACGGTGGCAAGGTCGCGCTGATCTCGTCGGGCGACGCCGGCGTCTATGGCATGGCCGGGCTGGTTTTTCAGGTGCTGCGCGACCTTGGCTGGAAGCGCGGCGAGTCGCCCGAACTGCACATCATACCCGGCGTCACCGCGCTCAGTTCATGCGCTTCGTTGGTGGGCGCGCCGCTGGTGCATGACTTCTGCGCGATTTCGCTGTCAGACCTGTTGACGCCGTGGCCGGTGATCGCGCGCCGAATCGAAGCTGCCGCGCAGGCGGACTTCGTGATCGGCCTCTACAACCCGGCCAGCGGCAGACGCACGCGCCAAATCGTGGAGGCGCAATCAATCATCAGGAAATACCGGGATGGAGTGACGCCGGTGGCGCTGGTGAAGAGTGCTTACCGGAAATTGCAGCATGCGGTTTTGACCGACGTCGATCATTTTCTGGACTACGAAATTGGAATGCTCACCACGGTGCTGGTCGGTTCGAGCAACAGCTACGTCTTCGAGGGATACATGGTGACGCCGCGCGGCTACACCAACAAATATACCAGCGAGGGCGAGGTGCTGCCGGGTCAGCGCCCCGGTTATTCGCTGCGGTTAAGCGAAGTGACGGAACCGGTGGAGAGCAAATGATGGCGCGCGTGGGGCGGCTGGCCGGCGCGATCCTGGCGGAAACCGGCGGCGAGTTTTATCTGGTCGGGAATACCAAGGAACCTTGCGATTTCGAGGCGGCCGGCTTCGAGTCGCCGGGCGAAATCGATGCGCTGAAAAAGCGCTACATCAAACTTGCGCCGCTGGGTGCGATCGAGCTTGGCGCGCCTTACCTGAAGCTTGAAGTCGAGGGCGAGGCGCTGGCCGCGCTACTCGCCGAGCGCCTGCTGATCGAACGCAACGCCTCGGTCAGCGACCGCTTGTGGCGCTTGCTGATGGATCCGAGTGGACAGGATGAAGACCCGGCAGGTGAAGCGGTCGATGCGCGCTGGCTCGGCGAAATTCCCGCTCCACTGTGGGGCATCGTACGGGATACCGTGTTGCGCTGTTTGTGAGGAGAACGATGAAGGTTTACATCATCGGCGCGGGTCCAGGCGATCCCAAACTGTTGACGCTGCGCGCGGCGGAGCTGATTTCGGCTTGCCCGGTGGTGCTTTACACCGGTTCGCTGGTGCCCCGTGAGGCTATTGCGATGGCGCGCGCTGACGCCAAGGTGCTCGATTCATCGGGCATGACGCTCGATGAAATCATCGCGATAATCGTTGCCGCGCGCGACGCCGATCAGGACGTCGCACGGGTGCATACCGGCGACCCGTTGATATTCGGCTCGACCGCCGAGCAGATGCGGCGGATGGCCGAGTTGGGAATCGAATATGAAGTGATCCCCGGGGTCTCCTCATTCAGCGCGGCGGCCGCGGTTTTGGGCCGCGAGCTCACGCTGCCCGAGTTAAGCCAAACCGTGATTTTGACGCGCGCCGAAGGGCGTACGCCGATGCCGGAGCGGGAGAAACTTGGGGATCTCGCGCGGCATCGGGCGACGCTGGCGCTCTTTTTGAGCATCACACTGCTGAGAGAGCTCGCCGAATCGTTGATACCCGAGTACGGCGCCGACTGCCCGGTCGCAGTGGTGCACAAGGCCACGTGTCCGGATCAACAGATTGTTTTCGGCACGCTCGGCGACATCCATGGGCGGGTTCGAGAGGCCGGAATAAAGACTCAGTCGATGATTATCGTGGGCCGTGTGCTCACCTCGAAAGACTTCGCCAATTCGCGGCTGTACGCCCCCGACTTTAGCCATCGCTTTCGCCGGGCGAAGATAAAAACAGCAACTGCGGAAGGGGAATGATGGCGCAAGGGTTCGTATATCTGGTCGGTGCGGGACCAGGAGACCCGAAGCTGCTGACGCTTCGTGCGCTGGAGCTTATCCGCGCTGCGGAAGTGGTCGCCTACGACGAACTGGTGCCGGCGCCGATTCTAGCGTTGATGCCGCCGCAGGCCGAATTGCTCGCGGTTGGCCGCCGTCACGGTCATGAAAAAGCTGATTATCGATTGCATCCATTGGTCCTTGAGCGGGCCCGGGCCGGGCGGATGGTGGTGCGGCTAAAAGCCGGCGACCCGTTGATTTTTGGGCGCGGCGCGGAAGAGGCCGAGGAGCTGGCGGCGGCGGGAATTCCGTTCGAGATCGTGCCGGGGGTATCGGCGGCGTTGGGTGCCGCCGCCTATGCCGGGATTCCGCTGACCGATCGCCGCTATGCCTCGCGCGTCACGCTGGCGACCGGTCACTTCGCGGAAGGCGGAGTGGGCAGTTCGCGGGAGACCCTGGTCCTGTACATGGCGGTGCATCGGCTGGCGGAAAATCTTCAACGGCTAATCGATTCAGGCTGGCCGCCGGCGACTCCGGCCGCCTGCGTTTCGGCGGCGACGACGCCGCGCCAACACGTAATTTCGGGCACCCTGGCGGATCTGGCGGCTCGCGTCGCGAGCGAGGGCCGATCCGACCCCGCGCTGGTGATCGTTGGCGAGGTGGTCGCGTTGCGCGATCGGATCCAATGGTTCGAGCGGATGCCCTTGCAGGGCCACCGCGTGCTGGTGGCGCGAGCGCGGCCCGGCCAATCGAAAATCGTCTCGCGGCTGCGCGCGATGGGTGCGCTGGTGATGGAAAGTCCGCGCGTGAACGTTATGGAACTGGATGGTCACTCCGCCCTCGACGCAGTGCTGGCGCAACTCGATAGTTTCGACGCAATCGTGTTCGGCTGTTCGGCGGGAGTCGAAACGGTCGCATCGCGGCTTAATCTTCTGCATCTAAAGTTGGATCATCCAGTAGTCATCGCGGTGGGAGAGGACGCGGCCGCGGCGATGGCGAGAGTAGGTCATTCACCGAAGCTGCAACTCGATGGCGCCTGCCGTGACGCGATCAGCGGCAGCGCACCCGCGCTCGCGAACAAACGTTTGCTGCTGATCGCGGCGGCGCAGGGGCGTCCCAATCTCAAGGCCGAATTCGAGGCGCTCGGGGCGAAGGTCGAAGACGTGGCCGCCTATCGCTACCAGTATGACTTCACTCAGCTCGACGAGAGTCTGCCTGAATTGATCGTGCTGCCCAGTTCCAGCGCCGCGCGCCTGATCCTCACGAGCACCGTGGGCACCGCGCTGACCGGCGTGCCGATGCTCGCGATCGGCCCTGCCACGGCCGCCGCCGCGCATGTGTATGGTGCGGCTAATGTGACGCAGTGCCCGGAGGACACGATCGAGTCCGCTATCGCCAGCGCGGTCGGAATGCTGGGCGGAAATGTAGTGCTCGATCGCACAGAGTTGTCGCGCGGGGAATCGAACCTCGGCACGGAAGCGTCAAATGTATTTCGACCCGCGTGGCGCAGGGGCGTTTACGAGGCGATCGCGGGCCGCCGCGATATCCGATCGTTCAGGCCCGATCCAATTCCCGCGGTCACCTTGGCGCGAATTCTATCGGCGGCGCATCAGGCCGGTTCGGTTGGATTTTCTCAGCCCTGGAACTTCATAGTCATAGACGACCTGGAAGTGCGGGAAAAGATTCGCGCTCACGTGGATGCGGAACGGCTGCGGGCGGCCGAATCTTTTTCGCCCGATCGACAGGAAAAGTACCTCGCGCTCAAGCTCGAAGGCATTCTCGATGCGCCGTTGAATCTTTGCGTCACCTGCGATCGGAAGCGTTTCGGCCCGGCCGTGCTCGGGCGCAACACCATGCACGATACCGACCTTTACAGCACCTGCGCCGCGATCCAGAACCTGTGGCTGGCGGCGCGCGCGGAGGGGATCGGCGTGGGCTGGGTCAGTATCCTCAAGCCCGAAGCGTTACGGGAGATACTTGGAATTCCGAGCGACATCGCGATTGTCGGATATCTATGCGTCGGGTTCCCACAGGAATTTCCAAAGCGGCCGATGCTTGAAACGTCCGGTTGGTTGCCGCGAGTTCCGTTGACGGAATTGGTTTTCGGGAATCGTTGGAATGAACCGCCGCCGCCGGAACTGTCGGAACTTCTCGGCGCCATAGGCGACCATGTGCTGGGCGGCGCGTGCGGCGTCGATTCAAACGACGATCGCAACCAGGGCAGCGATCGTAACGCTCCACAGACGCGGAACGGACCGACGGCGAAGCTCTGATGGCGAACCTCATCACCATGCCGCGCCTGGTGGTCGCCGGTACCGCCAGCGGAATCGGCAAGACCACCGTGATGGTCGGTTTGACGCGCGCCCTACGCGATCGCGGCCTCAAAGTCGCGGTCTTCAAGTGCGGACCCGACTACCTCGATCCCACTTACCATGTGCGCGCCGCAGGGACCACCTGTCACAACCTCGATGGATGGATGATGGGGCGCGATGCGGTAATCAGCACTTTTGCCCGCGCTTGCGAGAATGCGGACATCGCGCTGATCGAAGGGGTAATGGGAATTTTCGATGGCGCTTCGCCCACCAGCGAAGAAGGTTCCACCGCCGAGATCGCGAAGTGGCTGAATGCTCCCGTGATGTTGGTGGTCGACGTGGCGGGAATGGCCCGCACGCTGGGCGCGATCGTCGGTGGCGTTGCCGAATTCGATCGCGCGCTGAAACTGGCGGGAGTCTTCTGTAATCGCGTGGGTAGCCGGGGCCATTTGAATCTTCTGCGCGAGGCGGTGAGTTCACCACCGGTGGTCGGTGGATTACCCAAAGACGCGAACCTGACTTTTCCTGAACGGCATCTCGGCCTGCGAACCGCGGACGAGCGCGCGGTGCCCGATTCGATTCTCGCGGCGATTGGAGAAGCCATCGGCCAATGGTGCGACCTCGAAGCAATTATCGCGGCAGCCAATTCCGCCGCGCCGCTCGAGTGCGCACTGCCGATCACGATCACGACCAATCCATCCTCGGCGCCGGCCTGCCGCATCGGGATCGCCTTCGATGACGCCTTTCACTTTTATTACGAATACAACCTCAACCGGTTGCGGAGTCTGGGCGTCGAAATGGTCCGTTTCTCGCCGATCGCGGATCGCAAGCTGCCGGTGGTCGATGGTCTTTATCTCGGTGGCGGCTACCCCGAGCTGCACGCCGAAGCGCTGTCGGACAATCGCGCGATGCGCGAACAGATTGCCGCCTTTGCCGCCGATGGCGGAACGATATATGCCGAATGCGGCGGACTGATGTACCTGTGCTCCGGGATCACGACCCTGGATGGAAAGAGCTTTCCGATGGCGGGGGTGATTGCGGCGGAAGTTATCATGCGCGATCGGTTGCAGGCGCTCGGCTATGTGGAAGTCGAAACCCGGAGCGAGTCGATAATCGGTCATGCGGGGCTGCGCTTTCGCGGCCATCAGTTCCGCTATTCGGAGCTGCGGCCGACCGCCGGCGATCTCGACTGCGCATATCGCATGGTGCGGCGCCGCGACGGACAGGTCACGCCGGAGGGTTACCATCTCAAAAATGTATTGGCCTCGTATGTTCATGCCCACTGGGCATCGAATCCGGGAATTGCTGAAGGTCTGATCGAGGCTTGCGCCAGGGGTGAAACATGAACGGGAGCCGCACGCGAGTCGATAACGCGCGGCGGCGATCAGATTAAGATTTCAAACGAATCGAGACGAAGGAGGATTAGGGAAATGGGAAAGTTTAATTTTGACAGTGTTACCGTCGAGACCGTGACGCCACGGCCGGTATCGATCGATCGGGCAGTATCGGCGCGCATCGTGTCCGCTGCGCTCGCGATCCTGCTCGGCGGGGCGATCCTGTTCGTCGCGGGCTTCTCGTCGAACAATTTCGTGCATGCCGCCGCGCACGACGTGCGGCACGCGACCGGATTCCCCTGCCATTGAAAAAGCCGTGTTAGCCAAAACAATTTATCCGGCGATAGCCGCCGGTATTTTGGCCGGGGTGGTGTTTTTCACGCTCCAATGCTGGACCACGTTACCGCTGATCCATCAGGCGGAGCGTTACGAAAATGCGGCCCCGGCGCATGTTGCATCTCACGCCGGCGAGGCCCCGGACAGCAAATTTCTTCGCGCGGCCTTTACCACGGCCGGCGATGTGCTGGTCGCGATTGGCTTCGGACTGTTGCTCACGGCCATGTACGCGATCAGCGGCAGGTACGGTCTGATCGCGGGAATGATTTGGGGGCTCGCCGGTTTTGCAACCTTTCAATTGGGGCCGGCGCTGGTGGTTTCACCCTCGATCCCCGCGCTTGAACTCGCGCCCCTGCCGCTGCGGCAGAATGCCTGGTTGATCGCCGCCTTACTCACCGGTATCGGCCTGGCCATTTTTGCTTTCGGTCCCAAAGTGGCCAAATTCGGCGGCCTGCTGCTGCTTTTCGTGCCGATCGTTTTGTTCCGTTACCTGTTTCCGCTCCCAAATGAGGCGGTTCCCGCGCAAGCGGTTGCCGCACTCGAGCACAATTTCATTTTGCTTGTGATCGGGGACAACCTGATCTTCTGGCTGGTGCTTGGAGCAATTTCAGGTTGGATGTTCGAGATTGCGTGCAATCCCGAAGGGCCGATGGGCGCGATTTGGACTAGGGGCGATTCACTGACATGAGCATCGATCGGCGCGCTCGCGGACTGATCCTGATCAACACCGGCAACGGCAAGGGGAAAACCACCGCGGCCATCGGAACCGCTTTTCGCGCATTGGGCCATGGGATGCGGGTCGGCATGATTCAGTTCATCAAGGGCAAATGGAAAACCGGTGAACGCAAGCTCGGCGAGCAAACGCCGAATCTGACCTGGCTGACGATGGGTCACGGATTTACCTGGGAAAGCCTCGACCTCGATCGCGATCGAAAAGCCGCCCAGGCCGCGTGGGAAATCGCGCGAACGTGGCTGATGGATGAGAGCTACGACCTCGTGGTCTTCGATGAAATCACTTACATCATCAACTATGGCTTCGTCGCGCTCGATCAAGTGTGCGCCGCTTTGCAGGCGCGGCGGTCCGATCTTCACGTCATTCTCACCGGGCGGGACGCGCAGGCGGAATTAATTTCCGTTGCGGATGTGGTCACCGAAATGCAGCCGCTGAAGCATCCTTATGGCGACGGCGTGCAGGCGCAAAAAGGAATCGAATTCTGATGCGCGCCAGGACTCTGATGGTGATGGGAACCGCATCGGACGTCGGTAAAAGCGTCGTGGTAACCGCGTTGTGCCGAGCCTTTGCGCGCGCGGGTGTCCGCGTCGCGCCGTTCAAGTCGCAGAACATGTCGAATAATGCCGCGGTCTGTATCGGCGGCGGTGAAATAGGCCGGGCGCAGGCGGTGCAGGCCGAGGCCTGCGGCCTGGAGCCGACGATCGACATGAATCCGGTGCTGCTCAAGCCCGAAAGCGAGACGGGATGTCAGGTGGTGATCCGTGGACGGCCGCGCTTTCATATGAAAACCAGCGACCACGATCGTTACCGCGCAGAGGCCTGGCCCGAGATCGTCGCGAGTTACGAAGCCTTGGTTGAAAAATTCGAGTTGATTGTGATCGAAGGCGCGGGCGGCGCGGCGGAAATCAATTTGCGTCAGCGCGACATGGTTAACTGGTCGATCGCCAGCCTGACCGAAGCTCCGGTCCTGCTGCTTGGAGATATCGACAAGGGCGGCGTTTTCGCATCGTTGGTGGGCACGGTTGAACTGCTCTCCGCAGCCGAACGGCAGCGCGTAAAGGGCTTTCTGATCAATAAGTTTCGCGGCGATCGCGCGCTGCTCGATCCTGGCCTTCGCTTCCTTGAGGAGCGCACCGGCATTGCGATGCTGGGCGTGCTGCCCTATCAAAGGAATCTCAATCTTCCGCAAGAGGATTCGGCGATGCTCGACGATCGCGCGATTGGCGGCGCACCGAAGGCGATAACTATCGGCGTGGTACGTCTTCCGCGAATCTCGAACTATACGGATTTCCAACCCCTGGAAAACGAGCCCGAGGTGGCGGTTCATTATTTGAGCGATCCGCACACTGCGCCGAAGCTCGATGTGCTGATCCTGCCGGGGACCAAGAACACGGTCGCCGATCTTAGCTGGTTGCGCGCGAGCGGATGGGAAAACTTTCTGGTCCGGCACCGCCGCGATAACGGCTGGATCGTTGGGGTCTGCGGCGGCTTTCAAATGCTGGGCGAACGCATAATAGACGACTATCGAATTGAAAGTGATCGCCGTGAAACCGTCGCGCTGGGTCTGCTTCAGGTCGAAACCATCTTTCAGCGCGAAAAGATCACGCAGCGCGTCGGCGCGGTCCATCTCTCAACCGGCCTGCCGGTTGCGGGCTATAAGATTCATGCCGGCCGCGTTACCGGTACCGCTACCGCCGCGTCGAACGCGCTTTTCAGGATAATCGAGTGCGACGGAGTCGCCGCCGATGATTCCGACGGCGCCGCTTCCGAGGATCGACGGGTTATCGGCACCTCGATTCACGGGCTGTTCGACAATCCTGGCTTTCGGCGCAAATTCATCGATACCGTACGCGAATCGAAAGGGCTTGGCACGCTTGAGATGAGTTTGCCCGAGGATCCGCGAGCTGATCGCCAGGCCGCCCTCGATCGCATCGCCGATGTTCTCGAAGCGCACGTTGATATGTCACGCGTGGCGGCGCTCGCCGGATTGAGCTGGCGGCGCTGCGCCGACGCCGCGCCCAGCGCTCCGGAAGTTCGTTGAAGCAGCACCCGTGACCGCAACCGCTTTTTTCATGCCCGCGCCCGCGATTTTCGCGGCGCTCGCGCTCGATGCGATTATCGGCGATCCGGCATGGCTGCCCCATCCGGTGATGCTTATCGGCAATGCGATCGCACGCGGCGAAAAGCTTATTCACGCCGGCCATCGCGATTCCGACCTGATTGGCGGCGCGATGCTTACCGTTGCAGTGATCGCCGGTTCGGCGGGATTGGCCTGGTTGGCGATCGGAGTCGCAGCTTCGATAAATCAAAACCTGGGTATGGTGATTGCGGTTCTGATCGCATCGACCACGCTCGCGCTGCGCGGGCTGGGTGAGGCCGCCGCGGCGGTGAAGATACGGCTTGAGACGGCGGATATCGTGGGCGCGCGCGAGGTCATTCCCGCGCTGGTCGGACGCGATCCGGGTTCGCTCGGGCGCGACGGTTTAATCCGGGCGACCCTCGAATCTGTCGCGGAAAACGCCGGCGACGGTATCATCGCGCCGCTCACCTTCCTGTTTCTGGGCGGCCCGGCCGCCGCGATCGCTTACAAAGCGATTAACACGCTCGACTCGATGATTGGTCATCGGGACGAGCGCTATCTTTATTTCGGTCGCGTGGCCGCGCGTATCGATGACGCCGCGAATTTCCTGCCGGCCCGGATCGCCGGGCTATGCATGGTCGCCGCGAGTGCGGTGATCACGCGGAGGTCCCGCGCCGCGTGGCGGGCGTTGCTTCAAGATGCGCACAAACATGCGAGTCCCAATGCCGGCTTTCCCGAGTCCGCGATGGCGGGGGCGCTTGGCCTGCAACTGGGCGGCGACGCGGTATACGCCGGAGAGCGGGAGCATCACGCGCTGCTGGGATGCGCCGAGCGCGCGCCTGAGGTTGAAGATATTGATACGGCGCGAATGCTGATCCGGCTCACAACCGCGATCGCGTTTATCGGTTTAGCCGGACTACGCTACGCGTTGTTGCGAGTATGAAGCAGGCGTCCATCGCATTCGACCACGCCTCGGAAGCGGTCGGCATCGATCGCGTTCACGGTGGTGCCGTGCGCGACGGGGTGATCGATTTCAGCATCAGCGTCAATCCGCTTGGGCCGCCGGCGGTCGCGCTCGAAGCATTCCATGCGGCCGCGGCACAGATCGCCAGTTATCCGTCGCCGTATCCGCGCCTGCTCGAACAACAGATCGCGGCCTGGCTCAAGCTCGACCCCGCGTGCGTGCTGGCCGCCAATGGCAGCACGCAGTTGATCTATTTAATCCCGCGCGCGATCGGACTGCACCGCCCATTGGTTGTGATACCCACCTTCAGCGAAATCGCCAATGCTCTGATCGCTTCCGGCGCGCAGCCCAGTGCCCTGCGCACTTCCCTCGCGCAGGGATGCGCTATCGATCCCGATGCAATCGGCGCTGCGATTCGAGTCGGCACCGACGCAATATTTTTCGGCCGCCCCAACAGCCCTACGGGGACGATGCTGACGCTGGAGGCGGCTGCCGACATCGCCCGGGAATGCGCGGCGCATGACGCGTGGTGTATCGTCGACGAGGCCTTCATTGATTTCGTCGAAGACGCCGAATCGTTAACCTCGATAGTAAATTCGAACCGCCGCCTGATCGTCCTGCGCTCGCTGACCAAGGTTTTTGCGATACCCGGATTGCGCCTGGGATATGCGGTCGCGCATCCGGAAGTGATTGCCCGGTTGCGCAATATGATCGAACCGTGGTCCGTAAGCATCGTGGCGGAACGCGTCGCGAGCGCCTGCCTGAAAGCGGCGGACGATTTCATTCACTCCACGCGCGAGCTGATTGCAATCGAACGGGCATACCTGAGCGATTCCTTGTCGGGCCTCGCGGGGATAACCGTCGCGCCGGCGGTGGCGAACTTTTTCATGATCGAGGTGGCCGCCGAAAAGTCTGTGGGAGCTTTCGGGCGTCATCTGCTCGACCGTGGCATCGCGATTCGCGATCTCAGCACGCTGCCAGGCTGCGGAGCCGGATTTTATCGAATCGGCATCAGGCAACATCCCGACAACCAGCGACTGATGCAGGCGGCGCGGCAATGGCGCGGAGCATGATCGCCAGGCCGCCGAAAAAGTTTCGCCGTGCGTTAGCGCGCACAGAGGACTGATGAGTCTTTTTGAAAATACTATTGCCGCCATTCGCCCGCCGAGCGAAACCGCGAAAAACGCCGCCGACGAACGCCTGAACTCACTAACCAAACCGCCGGGCAGCCTCGGCTATCTGGAGGAAATCGTCAAGCGCTATGCGGCAATCCGCCGCGATCCGCAGGCGCATCGCGGAGCCGGAGCAATCGCGGTTTTCGTCGCTGATCATGGCATTGCCGAAGAGGGCGTAAGCGCTTTTCCACAGGCGGTGACGGTCGAGATGTTGCGTAACCTCGCCGGCGGTGGAGCTGCGATCAGCGTGCTGGCGCGGCGCTTCGGTTACGATCTTCGCATCATCGATATTGGCGTCGCCACCGATACTTCGAGTCCCGGGTTTCCCGGCGTGCACTACCGGCGTATTCGGCCCGGCGCCCAAAATTCAGCGCAAGGTCCGGCCATGTCGCGGGAAGAGACGCGGCGGGCAATCGAAATTGGAATCGAGGTCGCGGGCGAATTCGCCGCCGCGGGGGTGAAGCTGATTGGGATCGGCGAGATGGGAATCGCCAACAGCACCTCGGCCGCGGCGGTGCTCGCGGCGATCAACCATGTCGCGCCCGAGAAACTTGCGGGGCGGGGCACTGGCCTCGATGACCGGAAGCTGCACCATAAGATCGAGGTGATCGGGCGTGCGCTCGAACTTCATCGCGATGCGCTGCAGGGCGGCGAGGCAATACTGGCAGCGGTGGGCGGGGGCGAGATCGCCGCGATGGCGGGTGTATGCCTGGGCGGCGCGGCGCTCGACGTGCCGGTGGTGGTCGATGGGTTCATCGCGACCGCGGCGGCGGCGGCGGCCGAAACCATCCATCCGGGTCTGCGCGATCATCTTTTCTTCAGCCATCGCTCTGCCGAGGGTGGCCATGCGCTGGCATTGGAAGCTCTCGACGCGAGGCCGATTCTTGATCTCGACATGCGGCTAGGCGAGGGAACCGGCGCTGCTCTGGCGATGAATGTAATCGAAGCCGCGCTCGATCTATTCCACGACATGGCTACGTTCCAGAGCGCCGGAGTCTCGGCAAAAATCCGATGAACGAAAGCGGCGAAACGCAAACGCTGCCGCAGGTGGTGAACAGCCCGCGATTTTCGCTCATCGCGGAGATACGTCTGGCGGCTGCGTTCCTGACAATAGCGCCAGTTGGCCCGCGCCAGGTGATGTCCGAGGGAGCGGTTGCGGCTTCACTGGCATGGTTTCCCTTGATCGGTTTCATCATCGGTCTTGCACTGGTGGCCGAAGATTGGATGCTCGCGTTCATGCTGGCGCCAATTGTTCGTTCGGTGCTGCTGGTCGCCTCGCTGGCGGCGATAACGGGCGCCGTGCATCTGGATGGATTGGCGGATACCGCGGATGCGCTCGGCGCCGGATCGGATCGCGATCGGGCGCTGGCGATCCTGCGCGACAGTCGAGTCGGCAGCTTCGGCGCGATCGCACTTTTTTTTGTGCTCGCAATCAAGGTGGTGGCGATAGCTACCGCCATCGGACCGAGCCGCTACGCCGCCCTGATGCTCGCGCCAGGGATCGGGCGGTGGGCGATGGTGGCGGCGAGCTATCGACTCAACTATCTGCGTCCGCTGGGCGCGGGCGGTACGTTACTGGGCCGCAAAGGAATGCGCAATCTTGCGATTGCAAGCGCAACTGCGATGGTGGCGCTCGGGTTTTTCATTTCGTGGCCCACCATCGGCGCATACGTGGCCGCGGTGATAACGATGATGGCATTCCGATGGGCATACTCGCGATGGCTCGGCGGTGTGACCGGCGACCTGATCGGCGCCTGCGGAGAAATCGTGGAAACCTTGGTCATGCTAATTGTTGCGAGCTGATGGGCGTGGCTACTTCGCGCGGATCGGATAGCCGGCCACCATCAGCAGCACTTCGTCCGCCGCGCTAGCGATCTTCTGATTGGTTGATCCAAGTAGATCGCGAAAACGGCGTGCGAGAGGATTTTCCGGCACCAGACCGGCGCCCACTTCACCGGTGACAACGATCGACGGGTAACTGACCCGTTTAAGCGCAGCGGCGAGCGAATCAGCCTCGCGCAGCAGCATCTGGTCAGGCGGACACAGTTCCATCACGTTGGATACCCACAGCGTCAGGCAATCGATTACGACGATATCGGCGTGCCCTTCGAGCTTAGCCAACGCCGCTGCGAGGTCTCGCGGCTCTTCCACGGTGGTGAATTCCGATGGCCGCGCTTTTCGATGCTGCGCGATTCGATCCGTCATCTCCTCGTCACGGGCTTGCGCGGTGGCGACGAAGTACGGGCGCCGGCCCGCGCCATGATTCATCGCGAGCGCGATCGCATGCGAACTCTTTCCGCTGCGCGCGCCGCCGGTAATAAGTGTGATGTGTCCCATCGCGTCCCGGATTAAAGGCTATACCCGCCGCGGTTTGATAGCATCCACCTGACGTCGTGCTGCCGGGAGTCAGTGCCGCTAAATCTGACAGGTGCAGGTAAAGACACCTGAAGTCCCAAACCCACGTGGTCTTTAGCGTTCCTTGTTTGGCAATTCGAATCCGTATTCGCTTCGCTCCTGGCCAGAGCGGCGGCACATCCATTGCTGTCAGGAGGCAACGCGAAGGCGCTAATGCCGCGCGCGCGAAATGAGCGAACTAGCAAACCACGGAGCCGGTATCTATCTTTCAGCGAAGCTGAATTGGTTCAGCGGCAAACTCGTTAAGTTTCGTACTGGTGGGAGGGGATCATGAGATCGTACAAGCAGATGTTTCCGGCCGCGTTCGCCGCTTTTCTGGTAATGATCGCGGCAGCAACCGCAGGCGCTCAAAGCATCACTATCTCGGGGCAGGTCACGGCCGATGGCTCCGGGGCCAACAGCGCATCCGTGGCCCTGTTCGATGCGGCCAGTCCATTGACACCGTGGAGCAGCACCGTCACGGCCGATCGCAAAGGAAATTTCACGCTCTCAGCGCAGCCGCCGACGACCGGAACGGATGTTTTATACCTGGTTGCTATCGGTGCTCCGGGACATCGATCCGCCTCGCCGATCGTTTTCACCAGCGTGATTGGAACCGCGGCGCAACTGGCGGCCGCTGCCACGGGCGGCCAGCTCAAGGTGACCGTCAATGAGCTGACCACGGTTGGATCGGCATACGCGCTGGCGCAATTCGCGACGGCGGCGGGATCGGCTACCGCGCCGATCGGCGTTTTCTCGGGTGCTACCAACGGGACGACCAATGCCTCGGCGGTCGCACTCAATCTTTACTCCATGACTAGCGGCGCAGACGCAATCGTTCCCGCTAATGTGAATAACGCCAGCGCGACAACAACGCTTAACACGATCGCATCGATCATCGCGTCATGTGCGGGATCATCGGGATCGACCTCGGGGCAATGCTCAAATCTTTTCGCGGCGGCCACTCCGCCGGGTGGAAACCCACCCTCAAACACCTTCGATGCTGCGCTCGACATCGCGCGATTTCCGACTGCCGGCAGCGGGCTTTTCGCATTGCTGCCCAGACGTCCGGATTATACCCCGGTTCTGCTCAGCGCCCCGGTGGCGTGGATCGCCGGAATCAATTTCCTAGGCGACGGATTTGCGGGTCCATTGGGGATCGCAAGCGACGCCAGCGGCAATCTATGGGCCGCGAACAATAATTCGACCACCGTCACGGTTCTCAATCCGGCAGGGTTGCCATTTTCACCGTCAGGCTACCCTGTGAGTTTATTAGTCGCGGGGCCCGAAATGATCGCAATCGACACCCAAGGCAATGCCTGGGTTACAGACAATGCTGACGGCAGGGTGATCGAACTGTGCGGGGCAGCTTCATCCGGATGTACCTTGGGATCGACGTTGTCAACTATCACTGGGCTCACCTCACCCAGCGGAATCGCTATCGATCAGAGGGGCAACGCCTGGGTGGCGGACGGCAGCGCCGTCGCTGAGATAGCTTCTGGAACTTCTACGCCGGTGCCCTACGGTACCTTCAGCTCAGCCGACGGGATTGCGATCGACGCCAATGGCAACGTCTGGGTGACGGACAATACTGGCGGTTCGGTGACCGAACTTTGCGGCGCAAACATCACAAGCTGTCCATCAAACGCGAGTACAACCGGAGCGGTGATCGGCACGGTAAACTCGCAAACAGCGAGTTCGCTTGCCGGCGCCACCGGTATCGCGATCGATCGGTCAGGCAATGCCTGGGTGGCGGCCACGTCCAATGGCGCAGGCGCCGTGACCGAAATCACCTCGGCCGGCGCGGTGGTCTCCGGCACCAATGGCTTCACCGGCGGCGGCATCGATACACCTGAAGAGATCGCGATCGACGGCGCGGGTAATGTGTGGATGGCCAATCGTGGCAACTCGAGCGTGACCGAACTGTGCGGCGCAAGTCCCGCCCCATGCCCGACGGGAGTTACTACCGGCGGCGCGATTTCGCCGATTACCGGCTACTCGACGGCCAACATGAACGGGGCTTATGGAATCGCGATCGACTCGTCGGGCAACGTCTGGGCCAGTAATTCGCTCGACGGCAGCGTCTCGGAATTGATCGGCCTGGCGAGTCCGGTAACAACTCCAGTGATCGGACCCTCGCAACCGGGCGTCTGATCAACTTCATATCATCGCAAGCCGATGATTCGCGCAATCGGCCGGTGGGGGCAGGAACCGCCGGCCGATTGGTTTTTGTGCATGTTTGTGGCGGAAGATCGCAGGCTGGAGTAGGTTGAAGTTGCCCGCCGAGACTCGCGATTAATCTGTTCGATAGCGGGTCTCACGCTGGAGCATGTCAACGACGTCGGGGAGCAGGATGGACACCGTTTCTTTCGTTCAGGAACTGGAAGCCTTCAAGGCCGAGCGCCTTTCGCCGATCGTGGGAGCGGGCCAGCTATCGCTCGCCGACGGTGCGCATGGCGATGGAAAAAAGATGCTGCAGGTCGCGTTGGCCAACGAAATTAGCGTGAGCGAATTGGCGGCGGCCTGGATGCCGAGCGTGCCGCAGATCGACGTAAAAATCGCCCTCGCGCGACAGGCGGGAGATGAAGCCGGGCACTTTCAACTGGTGGCCGATCGGCTCGCCGCGCTGGGCTTCGATATCGCCGAGTTTCAGGGAGCGGCGGAGAACCCTCTGTTTGCTTATATGAAAAGTCTCTCCGGCACGGTCGAGCGGATCGCCGCGGGACTTTTCACGCTGGAGTCGATCGCATACGTGGTCAACGAGAACTTCATGGCTTTCTGTGGCCGGCGCGGCGATGCCGAGACGGTGCGGATATATCGCGAATATATCCAGCCTGACGAGCGCGCGCACCAGCAACTCGGCCAACGGCTGCTTGCGAAGTACGCGATCACCACTGAACTTCAGCAGGCGGCGAAGGAAGCGGTGATTAAAGTGCTTGAGATCGCAACCGCTACCCGCGCGCAGGCCGCCGCGCGGATGGGCACCGCCTGCTTCCCTGGCTGCTGACGCTCCACGCACCCGTTGGCAATTCTTAATCAGAGGAACGCGAGTTCTGGAGTTCAAACAGCCGCCGTTCGAGAAACCGTCGCTCCGACGGACTGCTTACCAATCGCAGAGCAGTGCGATACGCGTCGGCTGCCTCGCCCCATCGCGCCATCCGCATGAGCAAGTCCGCGCGCGCCGCCCACAGCAGACAATACTCGAGGAGCTCGCCCCTCGCCCTGATGCTATCGACTAACAGCAGCCCCTGCTCCGGTCCCACCGCCATCGCCACCGCCACCGCGCGATTGAGTTCCACCACCGGCGACGGATTCAGGCGAAGCAGGTAGTCATATAGCGCGACGATCTGACGCCAGTCGGTAGCCTCCGCACATTCGGATCGTGCATGTACCGCAGCGATTGCCGCTTGAACCAGATAAGGACCGGAGCGTCCCGTGAGCCCTTGCTCCAGCATGCTCAGCCCTTCCTTGATCTGCACGCTGTCCCACTGGCTCCGATCCTGATCTTCGAGCAGGATAATGTCGCCGTGCGTATCCGCTCGTGCGAGTCGGCGGGAATCGTGCAGCAGCATGAGCGCCAGCAGTCCCGCAACTTCCGAATGCTCCGGCTTCAGTTGATGAAGGATTCTGCCCAACCGGATAGCTTCGGCGCAGAGATCGTTACGTACCACGGTATCGCCGGCCGTGGCGGCATAGCCCTCGTTGAAGACCAGATAGATAACCGCGAGAACGCCTTCCAGACGCGCGGGTAAGTGATCGTTCGAGGGCACCTCGTAGGGAATATGCGCGGCGCGGATTTTTCGTTTCGCGCGTACCAGCCGCTGCGCCATCGCCGACGGCGCCATCAGGAACGCGCGGGCAATTTCCTCGGTCGAGAGGCCGCACAGGGTGCGCAATGACAGCGCCACCTGGGACTCCAGCGCTAGGGCAGGATGGCAGCAGGTGAACATCAGCCGCAGACGTTCGTCGGGGACCGTGAGGTCTTCGTGCTCAGGGGGGTCTGCTTTGCACTCAAGCAGGCGCAGAAGTTCTTCACGCTTGGAATCGAACGAGGCTTGCCGCCTTAGCCGGTCGATCGCTTTAAAACGAGCCGTGCTGATGATCCACGCCCGGGGATTGTTCGGCAGACCTTCGCGCGGCCATTGCTCGAGCGCCGCGGCGAAAGCGTCCTGAGCAGCTTCCTCGGCAATCGTGAAGTCGCCGAGCAGATGGATCAACGTCGCTAGGATGCGCCCGAACTCTTCGCGATAGACCTGTTCTATATTCGATGAAGCCATCGGCTGCTCCCGGGCCAAAAGCTTAGCCATGGAGCAGCCGTATGGCGACCGGACAATTACATCTTCCGGATCGGGCGGACTTCAATTGCGCCGCTGCGCGCTGTCGGGATGCGGCCGGCGATCGCAACCGCCTGGTCGAGATTTTCCGCCTCCACGAGATAATAACCCGCGAGTTGCTCCTTGGTTTCGACGAAGGGTCCATCGGTCATCAGCACCTTGCCGTCGCGCAGCCTGACGGTGGTTGCGGTGCTGGCCGGCTCCAGGGCGTCGCCGCCCTTGAAGTTGCCCTTCGCAATAGTGTTTTGAGTGAAGGCGGTGTAATCCTGCATGAGTCTTGCCACGTTCTTCACTGCCAAGTTGCCGCTCGCTCTCATAAATCAAAAGCAAGTAGTTCATTGCGGTCTCCTTTCTAAATGAGGTTACATGCAATAGTCGAACGAGCGGCGGCCAGATCGACAATCTCGCCGGGCGGCTGATGCGAAAACAGGTTGCCCAACCCTCGAATCGCAGAAATTGGGAGAGGAGAAGCCGCAACCAGTGCGCTTAGAGCAGGTCGGCGCGCTCGAGGACGCCATCGAGACGGTGTTCGAGTTCGCGCGTGGCGGGGACCATCGGCAATCGATGCTCGTTGGTCCGCAGCAGTCCGAGCCGCTTCATCATGTATTTGAGCGGTATCGGATTGGTATCGAAGAACACCGACTGGTTCAATTCAAACAATGCGAAATGAGCCGCGCGCGCCGGTTCCATCTTGCCGGCGAATACCAGATCGCATAACTCCGCGATTCTGCGTGGCGCCAGATTGCCGACCGCATTCATCACGCCGCATGCGCCAATCGCCATCATCGGGAAACTCAGGTCCTCAAGTCCGACAAAGATGCGAAAGTCCGGTCCCAGCCGCACAATCAGCTCGCTGACCAGCTCCAGTTCCTTCACCGCCTGTTTGATGCCGACCAGGTTTGGCGCGCGTTCAACAATCTTTGCGACGGTGTCGCAGGTCACCGCGATCGAGGCGCGGCCTGGAATATGATAGATGAGCACCGGCAGGCTGATGCGTTGCGCGATATCGACATAATACTCGACGATTCCACGCTGTGGCGGACGGATAAAGTACGGCGTCAGGATCAGCACCGCGGCAGCGCCGGCGCGTTCAGCACGCTGCGTCAGTTCGATGGTATCGGCATGAGATTGCGAACCGGTCGCGGCGACCACCGGAATTCGGCCGCTCGCGGCCTCCATCGCGACCTTCAGCAGATCGCAGCGCTCCTCGATCGAGAGTGTGGTTGGCTCACCGGTGGTGCCCGCCACCACAATTCCATGGGAGCCTTGCGCCACGTGCCATTCGACCAGGCGCGCGTAGGTTTCGTAATCAACTTTGCCGTCAGAAATCGGGGTGACCAGCGGCGTGTACGAGCCGCGCAGAAAGTCTTGATTCAATGCGATCACGATGATTGCACCTCAATTTCAGCGAAAATTGGCCGGGTAAAACTAAATTTTGCAGCAGACTATCAGACCAGCGCCGTAGCGCAAAAAGGCCGCAGCTTCGGCATGCACGCGGACACCGCCTTGACTGTCCCGCCAAGCGTCTTTAAGTTCATTAACAGGAGCACCGATAACATCATGGCAAGCGCAAACGTTTCACATGTTACAGACGCGGATTTCGAGCAGCAGGTGCTGAAGTCGGATAAGCCGGTGCTGATTGATTTTTGGGCGCCGTGGTGCGGACCGTGCCGCGCGGTCGCGCCGGTCATCGATGAACTGGCTGACGAGTACGCGGGCCGCCTTAAAGTGGTGAAGATCAATGTGGATGATAATCCACAAACTCCCCAGCGTTATAACGTCCGTGGTATTCCCAATCTGCTCATCATAAAAAATGGTCAGGTGGCGAACCAGATTGTCGGTGCAGTTGCGAAGCGCAATTTGGTCGAGGCTGTGGATACCGCTATCGCTTAAACCAAAAGCTTATCGGGTTCGGGATCGCGGCAGGCTGACCTCAGAGCGCAGATCACGCCTCAGATTTGCCTGCTGCTTCCATAGGGCCAGGAATTGAGTACTTCGAGCCTGATACTTCGTTTTAAGTTCCGGCGGTACCAGGGTAAGCAACTGCTGATTGTAGGCGAGCAGATCGGGGGCAAGTACTGAGTTTTTCAGGATCTCGGCGCGCGCGGGCAATATCAGCATCATCGCCACGATCGTAATGCCGAGGATGATACCGGCGACCGCCGCGCCCGTGGCGGCGCCGATAAGGCGGTCGATCCACCCCATATTCACCAGCCTGACCATCCGAATCACGAAGCTGCCAGTAAGTTCGATCGCGATAAATACCATTACGAAAGCGGCGACGTAACCCAGGATTCTACCGGTGGTGGAATTCACGCCCAACTGACGATTCACCAGCTTGGAGGCGGCCTCGTGATAGACCGACGCCGCATACAACGCTCCCATCAGCGAAAGCAGTGATGTGATCATTCTGAGGCCTCCGCGTGAAAGGCCATAAATTGCGCCGAGTCCGAGACCGGCGATAATCGCGTAGTCAAGCCCGTTCAAAATTCCTATTCCATTCATCTGATCAGCGAGCCGCAAATTAGCACGGTTGAATGCCGCGCGCATCACGCGATAATCGCTAGTCTGCTTCATTTGCGAGGGATAAAGCATTACCGCTCAACACCTTCGTATCCCCTTGTCCAAACGGGCTTACGGCAACTTATAGGTTTGTCGGGGCAAGAAGGTCAGTCATTTAGATGATTATAAAATAAACTCCAGTGAGTATTCAGTAGCTATACTCGTTTTCATGAAATTCGGAGTAAAAGAAGGTACTCAAATCGAATAATTCACTGCGACGAATCGCGGAATTTTCTTATATCCAACCGAATAGATGCGGGTTGTCGCCTAAAATTTCAAATCATCTGGCCTGGACTGTGAAAAAGATTCATACGCGGTGCCATTCCTCCGTAAATACTACTGAATTCCCCTGCGTTCTTATTCGGCATCCCGATTGCCTATAAAAGAGACCACGCCATTCGCGCGGTCATTTCAAACCGGCCCGGAATCTACGCGTAATCGATCGATATGGCGCTTTGGCGTCGAAAGGACATGGAGGTCAGTAATGAATCAGCGAGGGAGTATCTCATGGCGTTATGCGGCGGGAATAGCGGCGGTCGGCGCCAGCTTAATTGTGGTAATTGCGGCAAGTTCGTACTCCGCCGGTAAGCCCACGGCCCCGGCGACGCCGGTTGTAAGACCATACACCGCAGCCGGTAACGCGACTTTGGTCCCAAACTCTTGTCCTTCACCCGCCGCCGGCGGAAGTACCTGTTTTTCTTATACTGGGAGCCTCCGAGGAATCGCGCCTGGACCGATCATGGCGAGCATCTCCGGAGACTTGTCAGTGGGAGCGTCATCGGGAGGAACGACTCCAGACGGAGGAGTATGCAGTCTGGTTAATGGCAATATGACCCTAACCGGTAAGAACGGTAAATTCCGCAATCTCACAATCGATTTTGTGGGAACTCAGTGTGATAGTGGCGCTGCGCCTCCTCTCGGTACCACTGGCCCGACGATTTTGAATGGATCGTTTGCCACAACTGGTGGAAACGGAACCAGCGGTTCTGGGGCAGGCACCATCACGATCAGCAACGATGGTTCGAACAACCTGCTGATCGTGCTCGGTGGCGCACTCCAAATGTCAGGGGCCAACGGCGGCCCATCTCCGACTTCATCCGGCTCGCCCAAGGCCTCGCCCTCGCACAAGCCCTCGCCCTCGCCTAAGGCCTCGCCGAGTAGCTCGGCCACGCCTTAAGCATGTAGAGCGGGCTCCATGGACTACCACGCCTCGTCGGATGATGGGGCGTGGTAGGTCGCTTGCATTTTCCCACCGCAACTAAATTTCACTATACTTCCGCCGCGCGGCTCATCGTTCAAGGGCTCGCATACCCGGGCATATCTGTTCTAAATAGACTTTATGAATTGGGTTTATATTGAGGATTTAAAGCAACACGTTGGTCAGGAAGTAACGCTCCAAGGATGGCTGTATAATCGCCGATCAAGTGGAAAGATACACTTTCTCCTGATCCGTGACGGCACCGGACTATGCCAATGCGTCGCCTCGCTGGCCGACCTCGGCGCGGAGAGTTTCGCCGAAGCCGATCATCTTGGTCAGGAAAGTTCGCTCGCCGTGACCGGAGTGGCGCGTGAAGATCGGCGCGCGCCCGGTGGAATCGAGTTAACGATTAAAAGCTGGAAGCTGATCGGTTCGGCGATCGACTATCCGATCACTCCCAAGGAACACGGCACCGCTTTCTTGCTCGATCTGCGCCATCTCTGGGTGCGATCCGCGCGCCAGCATGCGATTCTCAGAATACGCGGCGAGGTCGAGTCCGCCGCACGCGATTTTTTTCATGATCGCGGGTTCGTATCTTTCGATGCGCCGATTCTGACCCCCACCGCATGCGAGGGGACCACGAACCTGTTCGAGATCGACTATTTCGGCGAGCGTAAGGCGTACCTCACTCAGAGCGGCCAACTTTATGGGGAAGCCGGTGCGCTGGCTTTCGGCAAAGTTTATTGTTTCGGTCCGACGTTTCGCGCGGAGAAGTCCAAGACCCGGCGGCATTTAACCGAATTCTGGATGGTTGAGCCTGAGGTGGCGTACTTCACGCTGGCTGAAGACATGCAAATGGCGGAAGACTTCGTGAGCCATATTCTCGTGCGGGTATTGGAACGGCGTCAGGAGGAACTCAAGGTGCTCGAGCGCGATGTGAGCCGATTGGAAAAAGCCGCCACGAAGCCCTTTGCGCGTATCACCTACGACGAAGCGATCGAACGGCTTCACGCCAAAGGGTTAGAGGTCAAATGGGGTGACGATCTGGGTGCGGATGAGGAAACCGCGCTGTCGTTGGATTTCGATCGGCCGGTGATGATCCATCGCTATCCCGCGCAGTGCAAGGCCTTCTACATGAAACGGGATCCGGCGCGGCCGGAGGTTGCGCTGTGCGTCGATATGCTGGCGCCGGAGGGATACGGCGAAATCATCGGGGGCGGGCAGCGAGAGGACGACTACGAGACGCTCAAAAATCGAATCCTGGAACATAATTTGCCGCTGGAGCCGCTCAACTGGTACCTCGACCTGCGCCGTTACGGTTCGGTACCGCATGCCGGCTTCGGGATGGGAATCGAGCGCGCGGTATCATGGATATGTGGAATACATCATGTGCGCGAGGCGATACCCTTCCCACGCATGATGGAACGCATCGAGCCATGAAATTTCCTTGCATACTTGGGCATCAGATCAATTGCTTGCGGCAACTTCAATCGTGCTTTTCGATTCGGATCGAGAGCGCACGCGATATGCTGAAAGTCAATCTCTGCCGCAAAATGTTTGGTCGAGGGGCTTATTGCCGATGGCTTACCGGCGGGGTAAATCTTCTTCAGGTTAGAGCCGCTTGGGACGGCTGACTGACGCCGCGCCGCCTTCGACGGGTACTCGCCATCTGTTGGGGCCGCGCGCTTTAACCATCGAAGCCGCTTGTTGACTGGTGGGACGCGGTGATGGGAGGGGGTGCCAGACCGGCTGATGGAGTGGTGAGAAGAGCCGAGCTACATGGCGCAGGTTTGCGTGAGCATTTTCGGTTTGCCGGGAGACGCGACTTCATTTTTCTGTCGTAGCCTCGCTCCCATAACCGGAGCTTGGCCTCGAACTATAATTTTCGCGGCGGCGGTTCAGCTTTCAAACTTTTTGGGATCGGATTCGGCGATCGTCATGCCAGGCGCATCGAGGCCGGCGCGCGCGCGACGGATAATTGCGTCGGGAATGCGGGAAAGCGGATCGTCGCCTTCGTGAATTGGGAGATTCAATGTTGCGCAGCGGGCATCTGGGTCACAGAAAAGCACAGGCATCGCGTTCCACATTCGATAAGTCGGCGGCCGGGCGCGTTTCGCTGAGTCCGCCAGAAACCTTCCCGTCGATATCGATCGGCGCCGGACGCGTGATCGTTGGCGCGACCGGCGGTGGTCAGCCATGCGCCACCCTGACTGATCAATTGCCACTTACGATCAGAACGATGCTGGCCAACTCGCCGCGCGCCGAGGAGCAGTCGATAGCACTTCCGGGCCGAGGATTGGCGGTTAACAGCATGCGCGAGGTGGCACGCGCAATTCGGCATTTCGCCGCGACTCGCGCGCGCGAGCATTGGGCGGAATGCTCGCTCCCGCTGGCATCGTTGGAGGCGGCGTTGGCGCAGGCCCATTCCGCCGGGAAGGCGCCATTTATCTGTTTGCGATGTGCGGTATTTGTTCCGCCCTGCGATCCGCAACTTCATCGCGAGCCAGGATGCATCGTCGCCGAGCTGAGTGGTTCGTCGCCCCGGTATACGGCCCCGGAACGCGTCCGGCGCATCATCGAGAAGTTCCGTGCATACTGCGTGGCGAACGCGCTACCGCATCATGATTTGGATTGCTACATGGCCGACGATCAGATGGTCTTTACCTGGCGTCCGCCGGTCGAAGAGCCCGGCGCGCCGATGATCCATTAGGCTGATCGATTAGCCTAAGCGCCCGGTAACGGACGCCACCGTCGTGATCGCGAAGCGTCTTCGCTTCGGATCACTCACGGCGAGTAGGAGTCGTTCCGGGTAAACCTGGAATTTGGCCGGCTGGTGGCCCGGTCAGAATGCGGCAGCGCGGCGGCGGCGCTGTTCCTTGCGACGGCGGCGCTGAGCCTCCGAACGTTTACGCTTTCGACGCACGCTCGGCTTCTCATAGAACGCCCGCTTCTTCATCTCTTTGAACACGCCCTCCTTGGCCAGCTTGCGCTTGAGAACGCGCATCGCCTGGTCAAGTGAGCCTTCGACCTTTATTTCCATAATTCTCCGCCGTATTTATTCAGGCAGCCGAGCTTAAGTCGGTGCCTCCGGACTGTCAACATCCTCGGGTGACAATACCTTCATTTGTGGAGCGACGCTAATGGACCTGAAACTTGCGGGAAAGATTGCGATGATCACCGGCGCCAGCCGCGGAATCGGCCGGGCGATAGCCACCATCCTCGCGGCCGAGGGCGTCAAGCTGAGCATCTGCGCGCGCGGCAAAGAGGCGCTCGCGCAGGCGGGCGCAGAACTGGTGGCGGCGGGCGCCGAGGTGCTCGCGTGGCCTGCCGATCAGACCGATGCCGACGCGGTCGCGCGCTGGATGGCAGCCACGGTCGATCGTTTTGGCGGCGTCGACATCCTGATCAACAACGCCGGCGCTTCCAAACAGGGCGGCATTTTCGATCTGGCCGATGACGACTGGCGCGCGGTCTTTGAGTTGAATTTTTTCGCCGAACTGCGGCTGGCGCGTATCTGCGCCGCCGAGATGAAGAAGCGTCAGGGCGGTTCGATTATCAACATCGCTTCGATCTGGGGACGCGAGGCCGGCGGCCAACCGGCCTACGTGGCGTCGAAATCGGCGCTGATCGCATTCACTAAGATGCTGGCGCGCGAACTGGCGCCCGCGGGGATCCGCGTAAATTCGATCGCGCCGGGTTCGATTCTCTATCCCGGCGGAGCATGGGATCGGCGCTTCAAGGAAAATCCGGAGTTCGAACGCGATTTCATCGCGCATGAATTGCCGGCCGGACGGCTGGGCCGTCCCGAGGAGGTGGCTTATGCGGTTGCGATGCTGGCGTCGCCGCGCGCGAGCTGGATTACCGGCGCGAGTATCCCGGTCGATGGCGCCCAGGGCAGATCGATTCTATGATCGCGGCCCTGCGCTGACCGAGCGGTTGACAACTTTGATCCGCTCGGATAACCCTTGATTTGGCGCGAGCCTTATCGAGAGCGGCGGAGGGACTGGCCCGAAGATGCCGCAGCAACCGGCCCAGATGGTGCTGGTGCTAACTCCTGCAGGGTGTCTCCAGTTGGGATGCCTTGGAAGATAAGGCGAGAGTGAATAACCCTCGTCCTTATCGCAGGACGGGGGTTTTTGATTTTTGCCTCGGCGATGCTCCCGGCAAGGCTCTTCCAACTGACGTGGAAAGAGCATTGATAATTGGACTGGGCGGATTGGGCGTACCGTCTGCGATTGCGGCGGCGCGGGCAGGCGTAACCCGGCTCGGATTGATCGATCCCGATCCAGTCGAGCTGTCAAATCTCGCCCGCCAGGTGATCTATCGCGAGTTCGATCTCGGCGCGCTTAAAGTCGAGGCCGCCGCTCGCTATCTGCGCAGAAACTATCCGGCGCTGAAAATCGAGACATTTCCGTTCGCTCTGGACGATGCCAACGGAGCGATGATCGAGCAATTCGGCTTCGTGATCGACGCCACCGACACTCCCGCGACCAAGTTCCTAATCAACGATCTCTGTATCCGCGTCGGGCGCCCGTTTGTGTATGGCGGTGTACTCGGTACGGCGGGTCAGGCGATGTCCGTGATTCCCGGCCATACCGCATGTTTACGCTGTTTGTTCGAGTATCCCCCCGCCGCCGCGGAGGCCGCCAGTTGCCGTGAGGCGGGGATCATCGGTCCGATCGCCGGTGCGATTGGCGCGGCTCAGGGCGATGAGGCGGCGCGTTACCTCTGCGGCCGGGAACTTCAACTTGCAAACCGAATTCTTACTTACGACGCCGTGCGCACTATCCGATCGCGAGTGGCCGTGGTTGCCCCGCGCGAGGGTTGTGGATGCGGCGCATGGAACGCCAACCGCATCCAGCCGAACGCCGGCATATGACGGGGGAATTATGAGTTGCGTAACTAATCTCAAATGCCGCGAATGCGGACAAGAATATCCGATAACTCCAGTCCACGTATGCGAGACCTGTTTCGGGCCGCTTGAGGTGGTGTACGACTACGACCGCATTCGCAAGCTGCTGACGCGCCGGAAAATCGAGAGCCGGGCGAAAAATTTGTGGCGCTATCGCGAGCTGCTGCCGGTCGAAGGGGAACCGGAGATGGGTCCGTTCTCGGGCTTCACGCCGCTGTTGCGGGCTCGGCGGCTGGGCGACGAGCTGGGGCTCAAGCATCTGTATATAAAGGATGACACCGTCAATCATCCGACGCTTTCGTATAAAGACCGGGTGGTTTCGGTGGCGATCACGAAGGCGATCGAGTTTGGTTTCACCACCGTCTCCTGCGCCTCGACCGGTAACCTCGCGACTGCGGTGGCGGCCCATGCCGCGCGCGCCGGGCTGCGTTGCTACATCTTCATGCCCGAAGGCGTCGAGTCCGGAAAAATCATTGGATCCACCATTTACGGGGCGCAGGTGATCACGATTCGCGGCAACTACGATGACGTGAATCGGCTGTGCAGCGAGATCGCGGACAAGTACGGCTGGGCCTTCGTCAATATAAATCTTCGCCCGTACTATACCGAGGGCGCGAAGACCTTCGGTTTCGAAGTTGCCGAGCAACTTGGATGGCGGCTGCCCGACCATATCGTGGTGCCGACCGCGGGCGGCACGATCCTGCCCAAAGTGGCCAAGGCCTTCAAGGAATTCAAAGACCTCGGCCTGGCTGAGGGCAACTTCAAAATCCATTGCGCGCAGGCTGCGGGTTCGGCCCCGGTGATCGCGGCCTTGCATAAGGGCACCGACCTGATCGCCCCGGTGAAGCCCGACACGATTGCCAAATCGATCGCGATCGGTAATCCGGCGGACGGCTTTTACGTGCTTAAGGCGGTGCGCGAATCCGGCGGATGGGGCGACGGCGCCAGCGATCCCGAAATAATCGATGCGATTCGGCTGCTGGCGCGGACCGAAGGCATCTTCGCCGAGCCGGCCGGCGGCACCACTCTGGCGGTGACACTCAGGCTCCTGCGGCAGGGAAGAATCAAGCCGGATGAAACGGTTGTGGTTTCGATTACCGGCAACGGCTATAAAACTCTTGAGGCGGTCGCCAACATGATCGACAAGCCGATGGTGATCGAGGCTCGCCTGCAGGATTTCGACGCATTATACGAGCGGCTTCCCAACGGCAAACGTGCGGTAGCCGGCGCGGCTTGATCAGGGCCTCCGCGGGCTTGATGGCATCACAGGCCAAGTTGAGTGCCGCGACTACCTGCGTGACTCGTCCGGACTGCTGCGCGTAAATTGGATGGAGGTATAAGGAAAAAAATGGCAATCAGGGTTAGGGTACCCACTCCGCTGCGCAGGTTCACTGGGGGAGTCGATGAAGTTCCGGCGAGCGGTGCTTCCATCCGGGCCGTGATCGAGGATCTCGAAGAGCGCCATCCGGGGATGCGCGAGCGGTTGTTCGACGAAAAGGGCGAACTGCGCCGGTTCGTGAATGTTTATCTCAACGGCGACGATATCCGCTTCCTCGATCAGCTAAACTCGAAGGTCAAAGACGGCGATGAGATCTCGATTGTCCCAGCGATCGCCGGCGGACGCTGAGACCGCTTACGTTCCGGTCAAGCGCGCCGACGGCGTGCTCGACCTGATCGGTAATACGCCGCTGCTCGAACTGCGGCGTCTTACCGCTGGAATTCTGCGCCCCGGCGTGCGTCTGTTCGCCAAGCTGGAGGGTTTTAATCCCGGCGGGTCGGTCAAGGATCGCGCCGCCCGCAGCATGGTTGAACGCGGACTCGAAAGCGGTGATTTGCGTCCGGGCAAGGTGATTATCGATTCGACTTCGGGCAACACCGGAATCGCGCTGGCGATGGTTGGCGCGGCGCTTGGCTATCCGGTGGAACTGGTGATGGCGGCCAATGTCAGCCGCGAGCGCAAGAAGATAATCGAGGCCTTTGGCGCACGGCCGATTTACTCGGATCCGCTGGAGGGTTCCGACGGCGCCATCATCTTGAGCCGTAAAATTATCGAGGAAAATCCGGATCGTTTTTTCAAGCCCGATCAATATAACAATGAGGCGAATTCCCTGGCGCATTTCGAGACCACCGGCCCTGAACTGTGGGGCCAGACTCGTGGCGAAATAACCCATTTTGTGGCGGGCATCGGCACCGGCGGCACCATCATGGGAACCGGGCGCTATCTCAAGTCGCGCAACCCGGCGGTCAAGGTGATCGCGGTTGAGCCCGACGATCCGATGCATGGGTTGGAGGGCCTCAAGCACATGGCCTCCTCGATCGTGCCGGGGATCTACCATGAGCGCGAACTGGACGACAAAATCCAGGTTTCGACCGAAGATGCCTACGAGATGGTATACGCGCTCGGGCAAACGGAAGGCATCCTGGTGGGACAATCGGCGGGCGCCGCGATGGTGGCCGCTCTGAAAGTGGCTCATTCGTTGAAAGCGGGATGCGTGGTCACGGTCTTCAGCGATTTCGGCGATAAATATCTTTCCACCAACCTCTGGATCGGATGGCAAGCCTGGCGCCATGAGCGTTTACAGCAGATGGTAGGCAAATGGAACGTATCCACGAACGCTACTACCTGAGCTACCCGCGCACCCTGATTCGCGAGCCGATTCTGTACCATCTGGTCAAGAAGTTCGACCTGATCTTCAATATCCGCGGCGCCAGCGTGTCCGAGGAAATGGGCCTGGTGGCAGTCGAGTTCGAGGGCACTCACGAACAGATCGAACGCGCGCTCGGATGGCTTCGTCAAAGCGGGGTCACCGTCGAGCCGATCGAAAAGAACGTCATCGAATAGCCGGATCACATCCGATCAAACATGGCGCTAAGCGGCAGGCAAATCGAACGATATAGCCGCCAAATCATCGTTCCCGGTTTCGGCGGAATCGCGCAGGAGCGCCTGCTAACCGCGACCGTCAACCTCGCCGGTGAGCTGGCGGATATCAATCCCGCGCTTGAATATCTGGTGGGCGCGGGTGTCGGCGCCATCGTGATGGTTACGGCGGACGCGATTGCCGATCACGCGATCGTGGAGGACATGGGGCATCTGAACCCCGACTCGCGGGTCGCGGTTGGCCTAGATGCGGTCGATCGGCATGGTTTGAATCTAATTTTTATCGGCGGTAGCGGGGCGATCGAACTGGCGCGCCGCCTGCTCATCGATGCACCCGGTTGCAGGACTATCCTGGCGCGCCTGGACTCGCCAGCGTCGATCGCCGCGCTGGACGGTTCTCCGTGCGTACTATGTGCGGAGATCGACTTGCTGCGGGAATTTGGGATGGGGTGCGAAAATCCCGGATACCTGACGATGATCGCGGCGGCGCAGGCGCTATTGACCATCGCGCAAACCGGTTCGCCTGAAAACCCATCGATGCTGACCTTCGACGGTTACGCCTCGCAACGGATCCCACTTCGCCGGCGCGCCGATATTGCTCGCTGCGGGTGCGAAAGAGCTCGTTCCGAATGACTGCTGAAACGACCTCGAAGCTGCCCGCGCTGTGGCTGTTCGACTTCGATCGCACACTGGCGATACTGGAACCGGTGGTCGATTGGCCGGCCAGCCGCCGCGCGCTCGAAGCCGAGTTGCGATCCTCGAAACTACCGCCCAGCCTGCTGGACGAGCTAATCGCGGCGATTCCACGCGGAAATCTTCCGCTCTACGAAGCCTTGCGGGCGCGCCTGCTGGATTCGCCGCAGGGATCGAGTATCAAGCTCGCTATCGACGATGCCCACGCGATTCTCGCGCGCGCCTCGTCGGTGATCGAGCTTCACGAAATCGCCGGCGTGGATGAGGCCCTGCCGATGGCCGGCGCGCAGGAGTTGCCGCGCGCGCTGGTTGCGCGCCGTGCGACCTGCGCCGTGGTCACCTCCAACTCGTCGCGTACCGTCGAGCTATGGCTCGCGCGGCATGGCCTCAGCGCAACATTCCAGGTGATTGTGGGCCGCGACAGCCTGCTGGCGCTCAAGCCATCGCCCGCGATGGTCAAGCGCGCGATCGAGTTATGCGCCCCGAGCGATGGCGCGGAGGTCGTCTTTGTCGGCGACAGCCCGGCCGATGTGGGTGCGGCAGTCGCGGCCAAGGTGCGTTTTTTCGGAATTGCGGCAGATGCCGATCGTCGGACCCGCCTGATCCAGTGTGGGGCCGCTTCAGAGAGTCTGTTCGATTCCGCCCTGCAACTCGGGACGGCATTGGGAATTATACCTTGAGAACTCACATTTTTTCGAGCGAGGGAAATAGATAACTAAAAGAGCCTGATAAGTAGTTGACTAATATGGTCGTTTAACTTATCTTTGGCGTCGAGGCTCTTCTCGATGCCGATTCGACAGGCTCCATCGCAGGAAACCATACTCAAGCGCAATCTGGTCGAGCGCCTGAAGCACGATCTGTTTCCCACCGATCTCGAATCCCAATGGAATCGCTTGACCGAAACCTCCTACGAGGCGCTGCCGGAGGAGGACATCGTCCGGCTCCAGTGGTTCGGCCTTTACCACGACCAACCCAAGATCGGCACCTTCATGATGCGGGTGAAGATTCCCGGCGGAGTTCTCCAGCCCGCCGCTTTGCGCGCTATCGGGGAGATTTCAGACCGTGATGGCCGTGGCCAGGGCGAGCTGAGCACGCGTCAGAACATCCAACTGCACTACATCACGCTCGACCGCTTTCCGGGGATACTCGAAAGCCTCAAGCGCGTGGGGCTGACCACGATGGGCGGCTGCGGCGACGTGGTGCGCAATATCACCGGCTGCCCGGTCGCGGGAATCGACGCCAACGAGCTGTTCGATGCCAGTTCCACGCTGGCCGAGGCGGCGCGCTTTTTTTATGGCAACCGTGAGTATTCCGACCTGCCACGCAAGCACAAAATCACGATTGCGGCCTGCCGCTTTCAGTGCAACGCGCCCGAGATAAATTGCATCGCGCTGGTCGGCGTCAGGATCGATGGGCGCGAGGGGTTTGCGGTCCGCGTCGGCGGTGGACTGTCCTCGACCCCGCGCATTTCGCGCCATCTGGGCGTCTTTATTTCCCGTGACGAGGCGCTGACGGTGCTGCGCGCGATCATCGACGTCTGGCGTCTCACCACTGAATACCGGCTGTCGCGGGTCAAGGCGCGGCTCAAGTTCATGATCGACGACTATGGCGTGGACGCCTTTCGCGATCTGGTCGAAAAGCGCCTCGGTCGTGAGCTCGAAAAGCTGGATCAACTGCCGCTGCCCGATTCCGAAAGCGATCACATGGGCGTGAATCAACAACTGGCGTCCGATCGGCTGTACGCCGGATTCCCCGTTTATCTGGGCCTGATGACCGGACGTCAGATGATTGCGATCGCGGATCTGGCCGACAGCTTCGGTGGTGAAATCCGGCTGACCCGGCGTCAGAATTTCATCCTCAGCGGTATCCCGCGGGATCGGCTTGACGAAATCATCGAGAAAGCCGGCGAGATCGGATTTCCGCTGGCGGCCAATGGCCTGCACGCATCGGCGATCGCCTGTATCGGCGATCCTCACTGCGGTTATGCGGTCACCCCGACCAAATCCAAGCTCAAATCGCTGATCGCTCGGTTGATCGCCGATTTCGGCGGCGCGGTGGCCGGGTTGAAGTTGAATCTCGACGGCTGCCCCCACGCCTGCGCACAACATTGGACCGGCGACATCGGCTTGCAGGGTACGACCGGACGCGGTCCGGCGGGCGAGCCGCTGGAGGCGTTCGACATCATTTTACGCGGCGGATTAGGCCGCGACGCCGCGATTGGAAAACCGCTGTTGCGCCGGGTGCCTTCGGCGCAGGTGGAAGATCATGTGGCGCGGCTGTTCAAGGGCTACCTTGATCGCCGCGCGCCGAATGAAAGCTTCAGCCGCTTCTGCACGCGGCTGGCCGATGACGATCTGATTTCACTCGCGCGGGGCGCGCAAAGCTCCGAGGCCGCTTGAGGCTGCCGTAATCGACCGGAGAAAAGAATCGTGAATGAAACTCATACGATCCTGATGGACGAACTCGAAGCCGGTGAAGCCGCGATCGATCTCGACGATAAAGAGCCGGCCGAGGTGCTGGCCTGGTCAATCGAAAAATTTGGTAATCGGCTGGGTATCTGCTCGAGCTTCCAGGCCGAGGGCTGCGCGCTGATCGACATGGCTTGGCGCATCGACCCTTCGGTTCGCGTGTTCACGATCGACACTGGCCGGCAGCCAAATGAAACGTATGAGTTGATCGACCGGATTCGCGATCGTTACGGAATCGAAATCGAGGCGTTCATCCCTGATTCGGGCGCGATGGAGCGGATGGTCAAGCGGCACGGTCCAAACCTTTTTTATCGCGATGTCAATCTGCGCCTGCTGTGCTGCCAACTGCGCAAGGTTCTTCCGCTGCGGCGCGCGCTGCTCAATTTCGACGCCTGGGTGACCGGGCTGCGGCGCGATCAATGGGCGACTCGATCCAATCTGCGCAAGCTCGAAATCGACCATGACCACGGCGGCATCGTGAAGATTTCGCCGATGGCGGATTGGAACGAGGAAGAGGTCTGGGATTATATCCGCGCCAACGACGTTCCCTACAACACTTTGTACGACCAAGGTTACAAGTCGATTGGATGTGCGCCATGCACGCGCGCCCTCAAACCGGGTGAAGATGCGCGCTCTGGCCGCTGGTGGTGGGAGACTGGTGCGCCCAAAGAATGCGGCATGCATTGCGCGATCGAGACCGGCGGCTTCGAGCATGAACTCTCGGCGCTGCTCGGCGGGAATGGTGAGGATGCGGTTGCGGCGGCGCAAGGCTGAGCCGCCGCCTGATCAAAATGAACCGGCCTGAATTTCGTTAAACCGAGGTCATCCCATGCAGCATGCGCAAACCAACCATCACGGTAATGACGCGACGCTTTCGACCGATCCGATCGCGATCGAGGAGTTGCATCGCGAACTCCTTAAGCCGCGGGTCGAACAACTTGCACAGGCGATGCAGGAACCGAATTCGCGCTCGGCTTATCTCGAACTGGCGGTCGCGATCGATAGCCTTTCGGTGCCGTTGGGCTTGCAGGAGCGGCTGGCGTCGGTAATCGAACTGGCGCTCGGTGGCGGGCGCATACGGCGCGAGGCCGGGCCGGCGGCCGAGGCCGCCCTGATCGCGCTGTTCAAACGAACCGCGCGTGGGGTTGAGCTGGCGGCGGGGCTGGGATCGCTCAACCGCGCCATGGCTCAACTAGCGGGAAATGAAATCGAAAGCGTCACCACCGCATTGCGCGCGCCGGGCGTTTACCTGATGACGCTGCGCACCACCGCGGTGCAGCTCGTGATCCGTTTCGATCGCAATGGACCGGAGGTCGAGAGTCTCGAGGTTGGCCTCGGCTAGCATCAACTGAGATGGATTGGTTTCCCATTTTTATCCGGCTGCGCGGCGAGCATACGCTGGTGGTCGGCGGCGGTCCGGTCGCCCTGCGCAAGGCAAAGCAACTGTTGTCCGCCAGCGCGATCGTGACGGTGGTTGCGCCGTTGCCATGCGCCGGTATGGAAACGTTGATTTCGTCGGGATTGGCCGGCCTGATCAGAGAGCCTTTCGAGGCTGCGATGATGACCGGCCACCGGCTGGCGATCGCCGCCACTGATAATCGCGAAGTTAATCGCGCGGTGGCTGCGGCTGCGCAGGCCTGTCGCATCCCGGTTAATGTGGTCGACGATCCGGAGCTATGCAGCTATATCACCCCGGCCATTCTCGATCGCGACGGCGTCACAGTCGCCATCGCGACCGCCGGCGCGGCGCCGATTCTGGCGCGCGAAATTCGCGCCAGAATCGATGCTGCATTGCCGCGCGGCCTCGGACAGTTGGCCGGCCTGGCCGCCCGCTGGCGTGGGATGGTGCGGCGCACGCTGCCGTCGGCCACTGTGCGACGGCGTTTCTGGGAAACGATCATGCGCGGGCCGGTAGCGGCGGCCGCGATGCGCGGTGATCGCGAGCGGGCCGCAGGCCTGATGGCGCGCGCGATCGCCTCCGCCGCCGTCGGTGATCTGAAGCCGCAGGGCGAAGTTTATCTGGTCGGCGCCGGGCCGGGCGATCCCGACCTGCTTACGCTCAAGGCCTTGCGCCTGATGAACGAGTGCGAAGTGGTGCTGCATGACAGTCTGGTCGCTCCGGAAATCCTGACGATGGTCCGGCGCGAGGCCGAGTTGATCGACGTGGGCAAGCGCTGTGGCGGCCACGGCGTCCAGCAGGAGCAAATAAATAGTTTGATGGTCGAATTAGCGCGCGCGGGCAAGCGCGTACTGCGCCTCAAGGGCGGCGACCCGATGCTTTTCGGGCGGGCGGGTGAGGAAATCGAGGCGTTGGCGCGCGCCGGGATTTCTTATCAAATAGTGCCGGGTATCACGGCCGCCGCGGGATGCGCCGCCGCGACCGGAATTCCGCTGACTCATCGCGATTATGCGCATACTTGCGTGCTAACCACCGGTCATACCAGGGATGGTGCTCCAGATTGGAGCCAAATGACGGCGCCGGGTCAGACGCTGGTGCTTTACATGTCATTGGGTCGGGTGGCCATCAACTGTGATGAACTGATACGCCACGGCCTCGATCCGGCGACTCCCGCCGTGATCATCTCGCGCGGCACTATGGCTGATTTGACGGTCCTGACAGGTACCGTCGCGTCCTTGCCCGAAATCGTCGAGCGCCATCGACCGAAGGCGCCTGCAGTGGTGATAATCGGGGAAGTGGTGGGTTTTCGGGAGCGAATGGCCGGGTTGGCGGCGATTGCGCGCGGCGAGGCCGCAATCGCTGGCGGCGAGTCCGCTTTCGAGACCCCGTTCCGATGGATTGAACCGCCGCCGTTTCCGGTTCATCTTTGACAGAACGCCAGTCTTGGAATGTTCAACTATGTCTTATTGGTTAACAAATCTGAAACAGCGATAGAGTAGTCTTAGCGAAAAAGCAACGAGGTTAAATGGTGCAGGAAGAACAAGGATTCACGTTATGGTTCACTGGTCTGTCGGGAGCCGGAAAGTCGACTTTGGCCAATCTGGTGGCGACGGAACTGCGCAACCGGGGCCATCGCGTCGAAATTCTCGATGGCGATGAAGTGCGCACGAATTTATCGAAAGGTCTCGGGTTCTCGAAAGAGGATCGCGATACCAATATTCGGCGTATCGGCTACGTATGCCGCTTGCTGGCGCGCAATGGTGTGATCGCGATTTCGGCGGCTATTTCGCCGTATCGCGAGATTCGCGACGAAGTACGCCAGATGCACGATCGTTTTTTCGAGATGTATGTGAAGTGCTCGCTCGATGAACTGGTGCGGCGTGACGTCAAGGGACTCTACGAAAAAGCCTTGCGCGGCGAGATCAAGAACTTTACCGGGGTTTCGGATCCGTACGAGGAGCCGGTCAATGCCGAGTTGACGGTGCACAGCGATCGCGAAACAGTCGAAGAAAGTCTCGCGCTGCTGCTCTCCACTCTTGAAGAAAAGGGCTTTATTCCAAGAACCTCAGCGCAAAAAAAATCCGCCGGGGCAAGGGGTTGATGATGAGTTTGACCAACGACGCGATTGCCCCGCACGGCGGCGGCGAACTGGTTGACCTGGTTGCGGCGCCGGGCGATCGCGACGAGCTGCGCAAGGCGGCTGCCAAACTGCCTGCAATCGTGCTGAACGCGCGCGACATCGCCGATCTCGAGATGCTCTCGACCGGTGCCTTCTCGCCGCTGACCGGCTTCATGGGCGAGGCGGACTATATTCGCAGCCGCGACGAGATGCGGCTGGCGTCGGGTATACCCTGGTCGATTCCGATCACGCTCGGCGTGGCCGAAGCCGGCAACATCAAGCCGCACAGCGAGCTCGCGCTGACCGACGCGACCGGCAAGCGTTTGGCGATTCTCAAGGTCAGCGAGCTGTTCAAGGTTGATCGCCGCCGTGAAGCCGAGGCGATTTTCGGCACCGCCGATGAAGCTCATCCGGGGGCGAAGAACGTGACGGCCGCGCCGCCGTGGTGCGTTGCCGGGCGGCCGGTGGTTATCGAGGAAATTCCGGATCGCAGTTTTCTCGAATATCCGCGCGAGCCACGCGCCACGCGTGCCGCTTTTCGCGAATTAGGATGGAAGAAGATCGTTGCGTTTCAAACCCGCAACCCGACCCATCGCGCGCACGAATATATCCAGAAGATTGCTCTCGAAGTGTGCGACGGCCTGATGCTGCATCCGCTGGTCGGCGAAACCAAGGGCGATGACGTTCCGGCGGCGGTGCGGATGGAAACTTACCGGGTGCTGCTCGATCTTTATTATCCGAAGAACCGTGCGATGCTGGCCGTGATGCCGGCCCATATGCGCTATGCGGGACCGCGCGAGGCGATTCTGCACGCGATCGTGCGCCGCAATTACGGCTGCACCCACTTTATCGTGGGCCGCGATCACGCTGGCGTCGGCACCTATTATGGCACTTACGACGCGCAGAAAATTTTCGAGCGCTTCAAGCCCGAAGAGATCGGCATCACGCCGCTATGCTTTGAAAACACCTTTTATTGCCGGCGATGCGCCGGGATGGCTTCGTTCAAGACCTGTCCCCATACCGACGAAGACCGGCTGCTGCTGTCAGGCACCAAGGTGCGCGAGATGCTGCGCCGCGGCGAGGCTCCGCCGCCGGAGTACACGCGCCCGGAACTCGCGGAAATTCTGGTGCGATCGATGCGGCAGAACTGATCGCCTGCCGGGCTGAGCCCAAACCGCGATGGTGATCGGCGAGCGCACTTATCTCCTGATCCTCGCAATTGTGGCCGGCCAACGCCTGGTGGAGGTTGCGATCTCGCGGCGCCATGCCAGGCGCGCCTTCGCAATTGGCGGGATCGAAGCCGGGCGGCGGCATTATAACGCGATGGTCCTGCTGCACGCGGCGTTTCTCGCGTCGTGCGCGGCCGAATCGATTTTCATCCGCCGGCGCGTCGGTCCGGGCCTGTCAAGCGCCGCATTGGTCACGGTTCTGATAGCGCAGGCGCTGCGCTATTGGACGATTTGGACTTTGGGCGCACGCTGGAATACGCGGGTGATTGTCACGCCGATGCTGCCGCCGGTAGTTGCGGGCCCGTACAAGTTGATCCGCCATCCGAACTACCTGGCGGTGGTGATGGAGATCGCGGCGCTGCCATTGATTCGCGCCAACTGGTGGACTGCCGCGGTCTTTTCGATCGCGAATGCAGGTCTGCTATGGGTGAGAATTCCGATCGAGGAGCGCGCGATGGGAACGCTTTATGGCGAGGCGTTCGCGACCAAGCGCAGATTCGTTCCGCGATGATTGCGAGGCTCTCGGCCGGGGTTGCTACTGCAAAGGCGGCTCGTTCGCCGACGATGCCATCACCGGCGATCCATGATGCAGCACCAACCACCATCGGTTGCCCGCGCGCTCGAACACATTGGTGGAAAGTACTTTCGCATGCACCACACCTTCGTAACCACGTTGCGTGAGGCTTTCCTCGACCACCACGAAGCCCAGGTTGGCATCGGCATGCGACTGGATCACCCGCAGTTCAAATTTCATTTCGAACACATTGTCGAAGATCCGTTCCCAACTCGACATGATCGGACCCCATCCGCAAAGCTCAGGCCATCCCGGGTGGATGCAGGTAATCCGCGGATCTTTCAACCATACGGTTTCCATCTTCTCGGCATCGAGAGTTTCGAAAGCACGGTAGAAAGCTTGATTTGCTTCGATTATGTTTTCGTAATCGGGCATGAGGATCTCGCACAGGTTGTTCTCTAGCTTGGCGCTGGAATCATCGATGCGCAAGCTGGCGACAATTTTGCGCGATGGAAGGAATGAGCGATAATACTCTGCAATCACAATTTGGGATTCGATCGAACTCCCAGGAAGGAGCGGGAACAAAATAATGGCGAGTGAAAGACGCAAAGAAATCAAGCGCCGCCGCAAGCGGCGGGAAAAACGGATCAAAGCGCAAATTCGCGAAGCTCGTAGTTCGCGTAAGAAGCGGTAAGTTATCTCGCGATGCTTGCATCTGCGAATTAATAAACATAACTTACATTGCCTGAATAGTCATCTTTAGAACGTCGGGGGCTTTTGCAGGGATTCCTGCCATGAATCTGATTGGGGTGACAATCTTTATTCAGTCGTGATTAACCAGCTTAACGGTATCGATCGGCCAGGGCGGTCGTGATTTTGAACGGTCATTTCTGAACAGTATCAAAAGGAGAGAAACATGGCACTCCATATTGGCTCGCTAGCCCCTGATTTCACGCAGGAATCGACTGAGGGGAAGATCAGTTTTCATCAGTGGATCGGTGACAAATGGGCGGTTCTGTTTTCCCATCCGAAAGATTTTACGCCCGTGTGCACCACGGAACTGGGGATGGTTTCGAAGCTGAAAGCCGAATTCGACAAGCGCAATTGCAAAGTGGTTGCGGTTAGCGTCGATGATGTTAATTCCCATCATGGCTGGATTAAGGACATTGAAGAGACGCAGAGCACAAAAATGAACTTCCCGATCCTCGGTGATGCCGATCGGAAAGTGGCGAAGCTCTACGACATGATCCATCCCGAGGCCAACGACACCCTGACCGTGCGTTCGGTGTTCGTCATCGATCCGAACAAAAAGATTCGCGCCATTATCACCTATCCGGCCAGCACCGGCCGTAACTTCCAGGAAATCCTGCGCGCAATCGATTCATTGCAGTTGACGGATAAGTATCAGGTGGCCACTCCGGTCGATTGGAAGAGCGGTGACGATGTGATCATCGTACCCTCGATCAAAGATCCCAATGAGCTGAAGCAGAAGTTTCCCAAGGGCTTCAAGGAACTGCGCCCCTATCTGCGGCTTACGCCTCAGCCGAACAAGTAGTTGGACGAAAGAAGTTTCAGTAACCGGCCGGCGCTCTCGTAAATTTCGGGGGCGTCGGCTTTTTTGTTGCAAGCTGAATCGTCGAGCCTGCGCGTTTCACGGCTGCAACACTCAATCTCCGCATTTCGAGATCGCTTCCATCTTGAATTGGTTTTTCAAACGCGTTCTCGCTGATGGGCAAAGGAAATCGCGGCTTCCGGCTCGATTGAACTTGCTCAAAACCTCGGCAAGGCGATAAATTGATTAAAGCCTGCGTAATTTTTGTTCGATGCCCCTCGTTTGGGACCCGGAGGCAATCCTGGCGATGAAGTAATGAGGCCCGGAATGGTTGAGACAGGTACAGGGGGCGCACACGATTCCGCAAACAACACTGTGACGCGTAACGGCAACGGTAGCGGCGGTCCTCGCCTGATTGTACTTTCGAATCGCGCGCCCGTTCGGGTGGTGCGCGAGCGCGGCCGCGAGCATATGGAGCATACCGTAGGCGGGGTCGGATCGACTTTCCTGCGCCTGCTTGAAGATCACGGCGGAGTCTGGATCGCATGGTCGGGCAGCCGGAAGGCCCCGGACCGATTGCAACTTCCCGCGCACGATCCTCGTTTCTCTCTGGTTTTCGCTCCGCTCTCCGACCGCGATACCGCCAACTACTATTATGGGATGTGCAATCGGGGGCTATGGCCGCTGATGCACTACATGATCCCAAACTGTCATTTCAGTAGCGAATATTGGAGTCAGTACCAGAGCGTCAATCGTCTGTTTGCGGAGTTAACCGCGGCGGAGGCGCAAGCCGGCGATCTAATCTGGATACAGGATTTCCATCTGGCGCTGGTGCCGCAATTGTTACATGAAAAGCGGCCTGAGCTGCCGATTGGAATTTTCTGGCATGTGCCTTTTCCGCCCGAGCAATTGTTCCGGATTTTTCCATGGCGTAGCGAATTGCTTTACGGGATGCTCGGATCGGATCTAATCGGCTTTCATACCAACACCTACGTGAAGCATTTTCTGGATTGCTGTGAGCGGATTCTCGGCCTGCACGTCGACCGGCAAGCGGGCGAAGTGATGGTCGAGCATCGCCGGGTACGTGTAGGCGCCTTCCCGCTGGGCATCCCTGCCGATCACTTCGCGACACTGGCGGCCAGCGAACGGGTGCATGAGCGCGCGGATCGGATCCGCCGAGCCTTGCGTTCGCAGATCGTGGTGCTGGGAGTGGATCGGCTCGACTATACCAAGGGCATCCTCGAACGGCTGGCCGGTTTCGAGCGCTTTCTCGAGAATAACCCGGAGTACCATCGCCGCGTTGCGTTGGTGCTGATCGCGGTGCCCTCGCGCACCAAGCTGGCCGATTACGCGACGCTGAAACGCCAGCTCGATGAACAGGTTGGACGGGTGGTGGGACGTTTTTCTTCCGAGGGTTGGGTCCCGATACGATATCTCTACACCCAGTTTAATCTGGAAGAGCTGATCGCCTATTACCAGGCGGCGGACATAGCACTGCTCACGCCGCTGCGGGACGGGATGAATCTGGTGGCGAAGGAATTTGTAGCCGCGCATTTGGGCGACGACGCGGTTCTGATCCTGAGCGAATTCGCCGGCGCGGCCGAGGAGCTGAAAGAAGCGCTGCTGGTGAATCCGTACGATATCGACGCGCTCGCACGGAGTTTGCGGCAGGCAATCGAGATGGACCCGGGCGAGAAGGCCACGCGGTTGCGTGCGATGCGCGCCAAGATCAATCTCAATAATCTTCAGCACTGGTCCGAGAGTTTCCTCAATACCCTCAGTGGGGTTTCATCTTCTCGGATCCCCCAACTGAGTGGCGCCGCAGCCCGCTAGCTCTCCGCTTTCCCTGCCGCAGGGATTTATCCGCGGTCTCGTGCCGCGCGGACGCCTTTTTTTGATGATGGATTACGACGGCACGCTGGCGCCGATCGTAAACGATCCTGCGGTGGCCTGGCCGCTGCCCGAGGCTCGCAAGGCGCTGATGGCGCTGGCCTCGCGGCCCGATTTGATCGACCTCGCGGTGGTCAGTGGCCGCAATCTGATCGAATTACGGCGCTTGCTTAATCTCGATCGCGGACTTTATCTGATCGGCGTACATGGCTTGGAGATGGCCAATCCGGATGGCAAGGTCGAAATCCTGCCTGACCTGCAGGCGGCAATGATCGATCTGGCCGAGGTTCGCCGCTGGCTGCGCAATATCCCAAACGAAACTGGGCTGATCGTCGAGGACAAAGTTCTTTCGCTGGCGCTGCATTATCGCAATGCAGATCTGGTTTCGGCGCGGAGCATCGTGGCGGAATTCGAGAGTTTCGTGGCGGGGTTTGCGAGCCGGCTGGCGATTAAGCGCGGGAAAAAGGTGATCGAGGCCGTGCCGCTGGCCGCGAACAAGGGCGCGGCGGTGACCAGATTGATAGAGCTGACCGGCAATTCCGCGATCCCAATTTATCTTGGCGATGATGTCACCGATGAGGATGCATTTCGAGCGCTGGCCGGCCGCGGCGTCACAATTCTAGTGGGCGAAGCCAGAGAGAGCGCCGCCCAGTATCGGGTGGACAGCCCGGCCGAGGTTGCCCGCCTGCTCGCGGAGCTGGTGGCCCCTGTTGATTCAAGGGGCGCACCGGTTGACAGGCAGGATTGAGGGCCGGAAA